>Ga0209006_10007037_pt1 | contig 10167 bp, 5 predicted proteins | sample JacPin_JW_Ref_O2_FD_188567 | JGI IMG/M metagenome (GOLD analysis project Ga0209006, IMG submission 188567) | Forest soil microbial communities from Algoma, Ontario, Canada - Jack Pine, Ontario site 1_JW_Ref_O2 (SPAdes) (version 2) | ecosystem: Environmental > Terrestrial > Soil > Boreal... | reverse complement strand
CGACGATGATGGCTTCGCGATCGGTGGCCGAGCGCAGCGGCGGGTTCATCTTGAAATTGGTGTCATACTCGCCGACATTTTCGTCGAGCAGCGCGAAGTGGTGCGGCGTGACTTCGCAGGTGACGCGGGCTTTGGCGCGCTTGCCGCGGCGCACGGCTTTGAGCGCGTCGGACGTGGAGAGGTGCGCGACGTGGAGGCGCGATTCGGGGATTTGCTGCGTGAGGGTTACGTCGCGGTCGACGATGGCGGCTTCGGCGGCGGCGGGCATGGCGCGCAGGCCGAGACGGAAACTTGTGGGGCCTTCATGCATGGAGCAGTTTTCCGTCATGCGCGTGTCTTCGGCATGCTGCACAACGGGGAAATTTAATTCCGCGCCGAGGCGCAGGGCCATGCGCATGACGTCGTTGTCGAGGATGGGCTTGCCGTCGTCGGTGACGGCGATGGCTCCGGCGCGCTGCAGGGAGGCGAAGTCGGTGAGAGTTGAGCCGCGGCTGCCGCGCGTGGCGGCGGCGATGGGAAAGACGTTGACGACGGCGTTGCGTTCGGGACTATGCAGCCATGACACCCACTCGGCGGTATCGACGACGGGCGCGGTGTTGGGCATGGTGCAGACGGAGGTGAAGCCTCCGGCGGCGGCGGCGGCGGTTCCGGTGGCGATGGTTTCTTTGTAGTTCTGTCCGGGCTCGCGCAGGTGGACGTGGAGATCGATGAAGCCGGGCGAGACGATGAGGCCGCGGGCGTCGAATTTGTCGTCGGCGGAGGCGCGGATTTTGTTGGGCAGAGCGATTTCGGCGACGCGGCCATCGCGCAGGAGCACGTCCATGGGCGTGTTGATTTTGGCGGCGGGGTCGATGAGGTGGCCGCCTTTGATCAGCAGAGAGTGCGCGTTGGATTTATCGATTGGCATGCGGTTGCCGCCTAAGCGAGACCGTAAGGAAACCAGTGGCGTCCCCTTCGGGGACTCGGTTCTGTTTCTCTTTTGTCTCCCAGCGCTCACGCGCTGGGCTAACGAATTGCGCCCCTTCGGGGCTCAAACTTTTTCGCGACCCGATCATCATCCGTGTGATTCCGCGAAATCCGTCGCTCATTTTGCTTTTCCTAATGCGCGCGCCAGGATTGCCATGCGCGTGGGGACACCGTTGTGGACTTCGTCGACGATTACCGATTGCGGGCCGTCGGCGACGTCGGCTGTTAATTCCAGTCCGCGGATGATTGGGCCGGGGTGCATCACGATGGCGTCGCGCTTCGCCAGCTTGAGGCGCGCGGAGGTCATCTGGTAGCGCGCGATGTAATCCTGCAAGCGAATTTTCTGTCCGGCGAGACGTTCTTTCTGCACGCGCAAGAGCATGATTACGTCTGTACCCCGCAGGGCGTCTTCGATGTGGCGCGTTACTCGTAGGCCGGGAGCGAGTGTGGTCGCCACATCGGGCACGAAATCCGGCGGGCCGCAGAGCGTGATCTTCACACCAAATTTTGACAGCAGATGGCAGGCGCTTCGGGCGACGCGGCTGTGATAGATGTCTCCGATGATGGTGGCGTGCAGGCCTTTGAATGACTTTTTATGTTTCAGAATGGTGAAGGCATCGAGCAGGGCCTGCGAGGGATGCTCGTGCATGCCGTCTCCGGCGTTGATGATGGGAATGTCGAGGTGCTGCGCCATCAGGTGCGGAGCGCCGGCGGAAGGATGGCGGATGACGATGGCGTCGGCACCGACGGCGCGCAGCGTGTAGCCAGTATCGAGCAGAGACTCGCCTTTTTCGATGCTTGAGCCCGAAGATTGCACGAGCGTGGTGACCGCGCCGAGAGACTTTGCGGCGAATTCAAATGAGGAGCGGGTGCGCGTGGAGGCTTCATAAAACAGAAGCACGATGCGCTTGCCGCGCAGCAGCGGGCGAGCCTTCAGCGGATTCATGCGGCGGGCCAGTTTGAGCAGGCCCATGATGTCACTCGCTGCGAGGTGCTCGATCCCCAGCAGCGAACCGCGCGCGGGCTTATTCATCGGTGAGGTTAGAACGGTGAATCATACGCGGGGCGGGGCGCGGCGGCAAGGGGCGTACACGGAGTAGCAGGCGGAGCGTTCTATAGCCCCTTCGGGGGCTCGTGTAATTTCTCGTACTACTTTCCCACGGCTTGCGCCGTGGGCTCTATTCTTGCGCCGCGTCGCGGCTTGACGCGCTGTAGTGTTTAGGCGGCGCGGTCGGGATTCGTGCTTTTGTCTGGTTTTTCGGGTTTGACTGCGTCCAGGCGGATGCGGGTGATGCGGGTGGTTTCCTGCGCCAGAGCGTCGTTGGTCAGCGATCCGTCTCCGGCCATGACGGAACCGGCGGCGAGGGCGAAACGCAAAGCGGCAGATTGATCCTCGAAATAAAGAATGACTTGCCCGGCCATATGGACTTCTCCCTGGGGCTTCGAATTAGGTTCGGCTTGGCGCGCTCAGTCACACGTGCCTGTCACGCAGGAAATGCGTTGGACGACTGTGGCGCGGGGCGTACTTTCCATGATTCTGAGGGAGCCGGAGAGATGATTAAAGTGCATTTCTTGGTTCGTCCGAGCCGGAAGTGCATAAGCCTGCCAAAATCAGAGAACGAACACACGGATCGCGAGCGATAGCTGCAATTTGCGGGAAACAACCCTGCACTGCCGCCTCTCATCTATAACCCGTCCTTCGGCCTCGGCTGGCAGCGAGCCCAACGCCAACTCATGATAAGTAAAAAGCACGCGAAGGCCGAACCCTCCGAACGGGAAGGTTCCGCGCCGGAAGGAACCATCTCAACCCGGGTTGAAAAAAAGCAGGTTGAGGAGCGGGTGGCGATTGGCGCTCATGTGGTGTATGAGACCATTCGCCGCGAGGGCGAAGAAGAGTTACACAGACCTGCGTCGGCGCTGGCGTGGTCGGCGTTTGCGGCCGGGCTGTCGATGGGCTTTTCGTTTATCGCGGAAGGCCTGCTCATGGCGCATCTGCCGGATCAGCCCTGGAGGCCGTTGGTGTCGCGGGCTGGATATGCCGTGGGCTTTCTCATTGTCGTGCTGGGACGGCAGCAGCTTTTCACGGAAAATACTCTCACCGTTGTTTTACCGCTTCTCATAAGAAAAGACCTGGCGACTTTGCTGCGAATGCTGCGCCTGTGGGCGGTGGTACTGGTGGCGAACCTGGTGGGAACATTTCTGTTCGCACTGTGCGTCGGGAAGATACATATTTTCGATGCGCACACGCAGCAATGTCTGGCGGAGATTGGCAGGGAGCACATTGGCGCGGGCTTTGGGATTGTACTGGTGCGCGCGGTTTTTGCGGGATGGCTGATTGCCTTGATGGTTTGGCTGCTCCCGGCGGCGGAATCGGCGCGGGTAAGCATCGTAATCATCATCACGTATCTGATCGGAATTGGCGGGTTCAACCATGTGATTGCGGGATCGACGACGATGTTCTTTCTGGTTGTGACGGGATCCATTTCGTGGTGGGCGTACACGGCGCAGTTTTTTGTTCCGACGTTGCTGGGGAACGTGATCGGCGGATTGTCTTTGGTGGCGGCGCTGGGGCACGCGCAGGTGGTGGTTGGGAAAGAAGATTAGCGAAGCGCAATTCCCCGGTTAGTAGTTGTGGAGCGTGGCTTACGCGCCAGGATCGTTAAGCCTGAATCCCTCGCTACGCCTGAAAAACGGCTGCGCTCGGGATGACGTCGTACCGTGCAGCCGATCATCACATGCTGCTCCCTGCTCTCTACTTCAATCCTTTGACCACGTAGGCTTGCGAGAGGATTTGCCCGTAGCCATAGGCGTAGGCCGCGCCGTCGGCGGAAAAGAGCTGACCGAAAGCAAAGCCTCCCGTCGGCAAGGCGTCGCCTAAGGTTTTCCAGAAATCCATTTTGCCGGTGGCTACGCTCACGCGATAGATCTTCAAGCTCGATCCGGTCTGCTGGCTGGCTGTCACGTACACCGATGATCCATCCAGTGACCACCCTGCGACGTTGTACTTCGAGTCCAGTCCCGGAATCAGGCGCAGGCCGCTGCCATCCAATGGCCATACCCCCCATTTTCCGTCGGGGCCTTGGACCGCGTCGCTACGGCCGTCGGGGGAGAGCAACGCGCCCGAGGTGCCTTCAGGCGTGAGCGGCTTGGGTTCGCCGGTGCTCATATCGATCAGGTAATCGCGCGCTCCATGACCGGGCTCAATTCCGCTGGCCAGCAACTGCTTGCCATCTGGAAGGTAGGCCACTGCCTCGTACGTGATCTTGTCGTGGGTCAACTGGCGCGTTTCGCCAGCTCCAGTGGGCACTACACTCAACACGCCGCCTTTTGCCGGTTTTGTGATAACCCATTTCTGATCGGGCGAAAGCGCCAGGCCGATGCCTTCGCCAATTCGTACTGGAGGCGAGCCGTCGGTGCCGCGCAGAAAGACGGTGTAGTTTGGGCCGCCGCCATCGGCTTCTTCTTCAAACAGGATTTTCTTTCCGTCGCGGCTGATGTCCCGCATCAAAGACCATCCCAGCCAGCCCAACTCGCGCTCTTGTTTTCCGCCAGGCGACACACCGCGAAGATCGAGCCGCTTCTGATCCACTCGCACCAGTAACACCCCGTTGCGGATGTCTTGCAGCCACATACCACCGGGAACGTTGGTGATGATGCGCAGCTTGCCCGCCAGAGTTACTCCGCGCAGGTTCATGGCGCTACCGCTATCGGAGGCGGTGAACCAGATTTCGTCTCCGCTAGGTGACCACACAATTCCCTGCGCCGCGGTCCATGCCGGAGTCAGCTTCTTCTCGTTGCCCTGCATATCGATAACGGCGATGACGCCCTGATCGTCGCCGCCGGCGTTTTCGTGGTCGGCGAAGGCAATCATTTTTCCGTCCGGTGAAATCTTGGGATGGCTGATCCAGTTGATGCCATCGAACAACACTTTGCCGATGGGATATTCCAATCGCCAGTGGCGGTTCTCGGGCATGTAACGAACCACAGCCATGTTTTCGCCATCGGCCGCCCAGTCGGCGTCCTGCACGTTATCGAGGACTTCTCGCGGCGCACTGCCGCTGAGAGGAATGCGGGCGAGAGTTCCGATGCGCTCGTACCCGGTCATGACCTGAGTATTTAGGCGGACGGCCAGCTCTCCGTTCTTCGAAACAGAAAGCAACTCCGCGTCTTTCAGGCCGAGTTCGCGCGAGCCCGTATCGTCCACGCGGGTAATATAGAGCTGGCTTGCGCCGCCTTCCCATTCCGCCTGATAGACGACGCTTCCATCCGGCGTGTAGCGGGCGTTGCCCATGCGCCCCAGCCGGAAACTAATCTGTTTGTATTCAGCTGGAGGAACAGCGCCGCTGCCGTGCCACAACAACCAGCCCAGGCCCAGCACGGCTGCGGACAGCATGACTGCGCCTGCCACCAGCACGAGGACGCGGCGTGATCCCGCAGCTTCGTTCCGTTGCGTTTCGGCCAGAACGGCAGCTTGCGCGCCCGACTTGGTGTTGGCCGAAATCTCAGTGAGCGCTTCCAGATCAAATGCCAGATCGCCCGCCGATTGGAATCGTTGCGTGGAATGTTTCTCCAGGCAATGGCGCACGATTCGTTCGAGGCCGGGAGGAACATTGCGCGCGGTTTCGGAAAGCTCCGGCGTTTCTTCCTTCAGGATGGCGCTCATGGTGTCGGCGGCAGATTCTCCGTGGAAGGCGCGCTTGCCGGAAATCATTTCGTAGAGAATGGCGCCGAAGGCGAAAATGTCAGAGCGATGGTCCGCGGGCTTTCCCCGGACTTGCTCGGGCGACATGTAACCGGCCGTGCCCATGACCACGCCGGCTTCGGTCGCCATCTGCACAGTCGGCTCCTCGCCACTGTGATCCCGCGATTCGGGCCGCGTCAGTTTCGCCAGGCCGAAATCCAGAATCTTGGCTCGTCCGTCGTTGGTGAGATACAGGTTTTCCGGCTTCAGGTCGCGATGCACGATACCTTTTTCGTGCGCCGCCGCAAGGCCTTTGGCAACCTGCATCGCGTATTCGATCACCCGGCGCATCGGCAGCGGCCCATTACGCAAACGGTCGCGCAGAGTCTCGCCTTCCAGCAGCTCTGAAACTACATACGGTGCGCCGTTGTCCTCGCCGATGTCGAAGATGGAAAGAATGTTGGGATGATTGAGCGCCGCTGCGGCGCGGGCTTCCTGGGCGAAGCGCTGGAGACGATCGCGATCAGCCGAGAAGGAAGCGGGCAGGACTTTAATGGCGACGGTGCGATCCAGTCGCGAATCGTGGGCGCGGTACACCTCGCCCATGCCGCCCGCACCCACCAAAGCCTCAATTTCGTAAGGACCAAGTTTGGTCCCGGAGGTCAGTGCCATAGATTGGCGCGATTATACCTGTAGAGGCGGGTGAGAGCATCCAGGTGAAGAAGAAAGAAATGGTCGGGACGGGCAGATTTGAACTGCCGACCCCTCGCACCCCAAGCGAGTGCTCTACCAGGCTGAGCCACGTCCCGACGGAAGAAGTCCGCGGCTGGAACGGTCGCGGACGGGGTTGACTCCTGAATTTTACACTACGCGGAGTGGGGGCGTGGTGGTTTCGGCAAAAGTCTAAACCTTTAACACAGAGGGGCACCGGGTTCGCACAGAGGTTCCCAGGGAAACCGGGGCCCTTTCTCTTAGGGGCTGCCGGCGCGTTTTTCTTTTTTCGACTTTCGTGAACCGGGCTTGCGCGGCGGAGTGGGGCTGGCTTCTTCGAAGACGGCGAACTGAATCTTTTTTTCTACGGGATCGATACGGTCTACCAGCACACGGATTCTTTGCCCCAGGCGATAGGTCTTGCGCGAGCGCTGGCCGATTAGTTCGCGGGTGCCTTCGTGAAAAGTGTAGTAGTCGTCGGTGAGCGAGTTCATCGGCACAAGACCTTCGACGAATAAATCGGTGAGTTCGACGAAGAATCCGAATTTGGTGACGCTGGTGATGAGGCCGTCGAAATCTTCGCCGACGCGGTCCTGCATGAACTTCACTTTTTTCCACTCCATGAGCTCGCGCTCGGCTTCGGCGGCACGGCGCTCGGCCTGGCTGGATTCTTCGGCGATAGCGTGAAGTTCGTCGAGGGAGATCGGGCCATGCAGCGGAGTTAGATTTTCGCGGTGGGCGGATTGATCGCGGCGCTTGGACCATGGCGAGGGGCCGTCGATTTCGGCTTGGCGCGACTGCGAACCCTCAGGGGCTGAAGCCCCGGTTTTTTCCAGGCGGTCATTTTCCATCCGATCATTGGCACGACTGAAGTCGTGCCCTTCCCGAGCGATTCTTGACGCGGCGCTGAAGCGCCGCTCTTCCACGTCGGCCAGGGCGGGCGAGACACCGGCGCTACTAGGCGCGGGGAATACTCCCACGGGTATTTCGCCTTCGTGCCGTTCGGCGGATTCGCGCAGAACATCTTTCAGGATTCGATGCACGATCAGATCGGGATAGCGGCGAATGGGCGAGGTGAAGTGCGTGTAGTTTGCCGCGGCCAAGGCGAAGTGGCCGTGATTTTCTTCCGAGTAGCGGGCCTGCTTGAGCGAGCGCAACATCAGGTAACTCAGGATTCGCTCTTCCGGCTTGCCCGCGATCTTGTCGGTTAGTTTCTGGTACATGCGGGGCGTGATGTGGACTTCCTTGGGAATCTCGATTTCGCGGGCGCGCTTGCCGGTGCCGTATGCCGCCCGACGGTCAGTTTTTGTTTGCACGCGGTGGATGGGCAGCGAACCTACGCCGAGCGAATAGCCGAATGTGGCGGCGATGACTTCGAAATCGTAAACGCGCTTGGCATCGGGCTTTTCGTGAATGCGATACAGCGAAGCTACGCGCTTCGATTCCAGATACTGCGCGACGCATTCGTTGGCCGAGAGCATGAATTCTTCAATCAGGCGATGCGCGATGTTGCGTTCGGAGCGAGTGATGCTCTTCATCAATCCGAATTCGTCGAACTCGATGACGGGTTCGGGCAAATCGAAGTCGATGGAGCCGCGGCGGCGGCGCTTCTGATTGAGGATCAGGGCGAGGTCTCGCATCAACTCAAACGTTGGCACCAGCGGCCCGTATCTTTCGCGCATTGCAGCGTCGCCTTCGATCACTGCATTGACTGCTGTGTAGGTCATGCGCTCGGCGGAGCGGATCACGCCTTCGCAGAGTTCATAGCCAACGATTTCGCCGCGATGATCGATTTGCATGATGCAGGAGAGCACCAGGCGCTCGACCTGCGGGCGCAGACTGCAAATGTCGGTGGAAAGCTCGAGCGGCAGCATGGGAACGGCGCGATCGGGGAAATAGACGCTGGTTCCGCGGAGGCGGGCTTCCTGGTCGAGAGCGGAGCCATCTGTGACGTAGTGCGCGACATCGGCAATGTGGACTTGCAACTCGAAGTTGCCGTTTGGGAGCATGCGGACGAGGATGGCATCGTCGAAGTCACGGGCGGTTTCGCCGTCGATCGTAACGATAGGCAAGGCGCGAAAGTCGCGGCGGCCGTAAATATCTTTGGAGGAGATTACCGGGGAAGTTTCTTCCGCCTCGCGGAGAGTTTCGGGCGGGAAATGGTGAGGGAGGTGGAACTTGCGGACGGTGATTTCCACGTCGACGCCGAAGTCGTCTTCGCGGCCCAGAATTTCGACGACGCGTCCACGGGGGCTTTGCGTTGGCGTGGGCCAGTCGGTGATTTCCGCATCTACGATAATGCCTTCGAGGTTGTCCCAGTTTGCGGGGCGAGAGACCTCAGTTCCTAGTACGCGGTCGATGGATTTCGTGCGCGCCAAATTCTTTACCACAGAGGACACAGGGGAAACACTGAGGTTAGGCTTCGGCGGTAGCTCCAGGCCTGCGGGAATCACGATTTCCTGCGTGATTTTTGTGTCGATTGGGGTGACGTAATTGTGACGGCTGCCGTAGTGAAAGATTCCTACTACCGTGGGATGAGCGCGCGCCACGGGGCGAACGATGCGCCCTTCGGCGCGGCCATCGGGGCGGATGGCGCCGATATCGACCAGCACGCGGTCGCCATGCATAGAATTCCCGATCAAGTGCGGAGGGATGAAGATGTCCCCGGTCAGCCGCGACTTGAGTTGCGGAGGAAGCGAACTCGCGTCGGGGATGACGAAGCCGAAGCCGTCGCGGTGCATGGTGAGGCGACCGGCGACGAGATTCTTGTCGGTAGAGGGTTGAGGCAAGGCGTAGCGATCAGAGTTGAGCGAAATTAGTCCGCCGCTGGCGACGAGTTTCTGGAGGCGCTCGTTGAGATCGCGGCGAGCGTCGCCGTGCAGGCCAAGTTCGCGAACCAGTTGTTTGAATCCGGCGGAGCGCTTGGGCTGGCGAGCGATGTGTTTGAGGATTACGGAGTCGGAAAGCATGCGGAGCTGTCAGCCGTCAGCTTTCAGCATACCGCAGCAGGGCACGACAATTGGACAGGCCGGTTTAAAAAACGTGCAGCTTGATGCTCAAATACTTCTTGGGATTTTCGCGGATTGCTTTTATCAGGCCCTGAGTTTCTACCAGCATCTGGTTCGCGTTGTTGTATAGCGCCTCATCCTTGAAGAGCTTGCCGGCGGTGCCTTGACCGGCCTGGAGTTCCGTGGTCAACTCCGACAATTTGCTGATTGTGTTATCCAGCTTGCGGGCGAGATCTTCATCTTTGGTCAGCTTGCCCAGTGTGCCCTTGCCCGCGTTGATGTCATCGGTCATCTTCTTGACGTTCGCGATGGTATCGTTCGCGTTGTTGTACAAGGTTGGGTCTTTCAGGAATTTCCCTGCCGTGCCTTTGCCCTGCTGTATGTCGTCGATCACCGAGTTCATTTTGTCGAGCGTGGCGGTGAATTTGTCATAGGCGTCGTTGCGATTGATCAGCGCTCCCAGGCTGCCCTTGCCTTGCGCAATCTCGCTGACGATTCCCTGGAACTCGGCGACAGTCGATGAGAATCGGTCATAGAGAGTGGGATCGTAAATTAATTTTCCCAGCGATCCCTTGCCGCTTTCGGCAAAGGCCAGAATGCGGTCGGCGCGCTTGAGCAGGGCGTCCATGTTTTCCAGAGTGCTCTGGCTGGAGCGGACGACTTCGTTGAAATCGGGATGGATGCGCGTGGCAAGCGTATCGCCATCTTGCGCCTCGGGGCCAACAGCCTGCGAGCTATCGATGTCGAGGTAGGTTTCGCCGAGCACGCCCGCGGTGTCGAGAGAGGTCATGGAATCGCGGC
>Ga0209006_10007036_pt1 | contig 10167 bp, 9 predicted proteins | sample JacPin_JW_Ref_O2_FD_188567 | JGI IMG/M metagenome (GOLD analysis project Ga0209006, IMG submission 188567) | Forest soil microbial communities from Algoma, Ontario, Canada - Jack Pine, Ontario site 1_JW_Ref_O2 (SPAdes) (version 2) | ecosystem: Environmental > Terrestrial > Soil > Boreal... | reverse complement strand
CGGCCCGATTGAGAAATTGCTGATCCTGATAAAGCTGGACGATGTGATCGCGCGGCGCAGCGCCGGCTAAAAGACCGCACCAGGGCTCACCGTTGGCCGCTGCGTTTTTTGTTTCGTTCAACCTGCTATTGTTTTCCATTGCCATCCTGCCCATCTCCGGAAGCAAATCTCGGATTAAATCAGATTTTGTTACGAAGCCGCTTGCGCCGACACTGTGGGCTTGTTTGCTAGCAATCCCCGTATCGTTCTGAGTAGCAATGACTATATTGCAAATCAAGATTCTCGCCCGAATATTCGTGTCGCTTCCGAGTCGTACGCCTGAGGCATACAGTGTTTAGTGTATTGAACTCTTGACCGGCGTTGGCAATGCCCCTCCCATAACTCCAACAGCGGAGATGATCGGCGCGAGACTCCTTATATTTGGAATGAGAGATGGGCTCGTAGGAAGTGATATCCGCAGCCGAATCGATGCCTTAGTTTGCGGCTATCGTACGCGTGTTTCTGCTGTTCCCGCGGTGATGCACGATTGTCAGATTGGATTTACCTGATCGATTCGGCCCTCCCGGTAGAGCGAGAAAACGTTCGGCTCGACACCGTGCCGCGTGAACGGGCATACTAGTTGGTATGCCCGCTGTTAGAAAACGATCGCGCCGCGGGGGAGCGGTGTCGCGGAATGCAGGGCGCACACGCGCACTCCTGTTGCAGGCTGCCTTCCAGGAGATATACCGCTCTGGCTTTCGGAGCGCTGACCTGGACGCCATTCTGGACGCTGCCGGCGTCACCAAAGGCGCGCTGTACTACCACTTTGACGACAAGGAGGCCCTGGGGTATGCGGTGCTGGACGAGGTCATGACGACGGACCTTCACCAGAAGTGGGTGCAGCCTTTGCGGAACCCCAAGGACCCCATCGACGCACTGGTCCGCATTGTTCAGTCCGAATCGCTGAAAAGAGAAGACGTTCGGCGTGGCTGCCCCTTGCTTAACTTGTCTCAGGAGATGTCCGGTCTTGATGAGGGATTCCGCAAGAGGACGGCCAGACTTTTTAAGGACTGGCATGACGCCGTGGCGGGGGCACTGCGTCAAGGACAGAAACGCGGGTTAGTGCGCAATGACATAGACGCGAATGAAACGGCCACGTTCCTGATCGCGACGTACGAGGGTTACGTGGTCTTAACAAAGACTTCGCAGGACGCACGGACGATGCAATCCGGCCAAAGAAGGGTGCGGGGCCAGCTCGAGTCGCTGCGCCCGGCCCGAGGCCGGAGGCGAGTGGCAGGCCGCAGATAGCCACCCTTTTCCTGGGTCCGCGTTAGCCACAGAGGAATTCGTTGCCTGTTCTCTCTATGACGCTGTCAGTCGTGGAAGAAGGCGCCAGCACCAATCCAGAATTCTGCGAGGGATTTGAGATTCTTCTTGTAGGTGCGGGTGACAGTGTATTCCTTTCCACCTTTCACCCGAAGACCATATTCGCCCGTTGAGTAAGGCCTGATCTCTTCCACAAAAGAAGTGTTCACCAGAATCGAGCGATGAATCCGAATGAATCCCCGCGGCTCGAGCTGCTCCGCCACCGCCGAAATTAACTCGCGCACCAGATACGAACTCGCGTCCTGCTGCAGAGATACATAGTCTCCTTCAGCCTGAACCGCAACCACATCGTTGAGATTGATGAAGAGAATTTTCCCCTTCACTTTGATGGCAACCCGCGGCGACGACTGGGCGATCACTCGAACATCCCGCGCATCGCGATTCGACGAGACTTCCCTACCTGTCTTCATCATTGCTGGCAATCTCAAAATCCCCTGCATTCGCGAACCGTCAATTATTGACTGGGGCTAACGTTCCATCCGACCACATGCCGGTGAGAACCAAGAATACGTCGATCCCTTCCAGGGCGAACTGTGGATTCAGCATGATGGGAGACTTGGGCAGATCCGCGCCCCAAACCGCTTTGTCCATCAGCGGGGTATAGAACATCAAATGGGCCATGTTGTGGTCGCCGCTATCCGTAAGATACGCTTGCTTCGAAAGCATGTAGGTGAAAGCACCAGGCTCCAGGGCCGGCAGTTCCTTCTTGGCAAATGTCGCGATTCCTTCCATGATCTGAGCCTTAGATTGGCCCCCGAGTACCATCTCAGTCCTTTTGTAAGTCATCGGAAGGATGGAGCGCGCCGCCGGCGGATTGAAACAGAGGGGGCCTCGAATTTTGGGATTCCAAAACTCCGGATTGTCGAATGGGGCCATCCACCCGCGCTCCACGATGCACACGAAACCATTCTTGCCTTCGACGGCGGTTTCATAGCCATGCGGCCCAAGAACCAGAACTTTTGCGTCGTGAGATATGGAATCGGGAGCCGCACTTCGCGCCAGGGCGATTTCGGCATTCCGATCCGGCATCAGGTAACGGTCAAGCGCGGCCATGTCGGGATACGGAGTTTTGGATTGCGCCTGCATTTGCGAGATCGCAGCCAGTGCGAGAACAAGCACGGAGCTAACTAATGCGACTCTCTTCAGTGTCTTTTGTTCCATTCATTCCCCCCTTTGGCACAGAGTTTCGTCCGATCTGACTTTTATGATGCCGCGATTCCACTTGGGCGTGGTACTGATCATACCGACCAGTATGTATGTTATGAAAAAAACTGTCAATGTTGCGCCTATCCCATTTTCCGTAGCCCCTAATGGCCGGGATTCATTTTCTGGTAGAACCGGCCCGTTTCTCCGGCGGAACGCCTTCAGAATGCATCACGACGCAAGTCCTAATTCGCGTAGACACACCGTTCGCTGTTGTACGACCGGCGCGTTATTCCCGTCGGAATGTAATTCGTCCCTAAAATCCCGGCACAGGTGGTGATGCGAATGCATCGGACACGGCCATGAATGGAGGCCAGACAACGCCACTGAACTCGAGCAGACGACAGCCGTGAGGCGGGATAAACAGCCCGCCCCGGGATTTTTCGATACGGACAATTTCCTGCAAGCCGTCAGCCGATTCTGGTTTTTCGGGGCAAAGCTAAACCCCAGCGGCGAAATCGTGAACCGGGGAAGCATTCGCAACAGCCACTATTTCTGATGCGCCACAATGCTTGCGATCAAACCGTGGTTTGAATCTTCATGTCTCGTGTTCGTCATTGCGTCGAGTGCCCGAAATGCCGCACTCGATATCTGCCAAGTTTCAGCCCGTATCGCAACGGATCGTACCTGATCCCTCTCACCGCGCACGGCGCCTCGGGATGGATCCTGTACTGTTCTTGCCGTATGCCGCCGGCGTCCAGTCAGTGGGGTCCGACGGACTTGAAGCGATATGAAATCTGCGTCCAAGCCTATCGTCGCGGTTACGGTTCACCGGACGAAGTGTGGGATGTGACCCGACATAGTAGGGTCGACTCTAACTACGATGTGGATAGGCGCTCGTAAATGCACTGGGTCGCGGCTCTGGGGTCAGGAGTCCGTTTCGAGGAGATTTCCGGTATTTCCCTGAAGACTGCGCGGCTACTGGTGTCCATGCCTGGATGCACGATCGTCCTTCGTGATCGATAAGGACTGATTCCCGGGATGCGGTTTAAGATTGGTGGCCAACCACCCGAAGCACCACCCACTGCTGTTACCCCTCGGGATTACAAGAATTCCAGCGGATCAGACCTCGAGGAAATGGATCACTTTCGGCGATTCGTTGGATTGCCTTCTATACTGATCATGGCTCGAGGCTAGCCATCAGACATGGCCCCTCACCGCTGCGCTACACTAGCGATCTTGCTGCTACAAGAGATTGGGTAGGCGACAGTCAAGAACAACAATCTGCCTAAAAGTAACTAAACGAGGTGGCGCACCCAATTCCGACTCATGAGGAAACACTTTGACGGCGTTCAAACTCGGCACGGCGACAGTATTTGCGGTGGCCATCTGCAGCGTACAAGCATTGGCACAAGCCCATTTTCAGAACAACTTGATGCCTCAACCCGCAGAGATCTCTTTTGGTTCAGACGCGCTTGCGCTGAACTCAACTTTCGCCGTCGAAGTTCCAGGCGTTTCTGATGCTCGCCTCACCGATGCGATCGGCCGCGACTTACGGCGTATCGAAATGGTCGCCGGCCTTCGTCATGCCGGGCGCGGAGTTGCCGGGACCACCAAGCTCGTGGTCAAGGTCGAACACGTCTCCGCACCCGTGCAAACGCTCGGTGAGGACGAGAGCTACTCACTCCATGTGACCCCTTCCGGCGCGGAAATCGACGCCCCGAGTGAGCTCGGCGCTATGCATGGACTGGAGACTCTCATCCAACTCGTCGAACCAAGCGGCAGCGGCTACGTGGTCCCTTCCGTCACCATTCATGACACGCCCCGCTTCCACTGGCGCGGCCTCATGATGGACTGCGCCCGGCATTTCGAGCCAGTCTCTGTCATCGAGCGCACGCTCGATGGCATGGCCGCAGTCAAACTAAACGTCTTCCATTGGCATCTCACAGAAGACCAGGGCTTCCGCATCGACAGCCACGTCTACCCCGAGCTCGTGGCCAAGGGATCCGACGGCCTTTTCTATACCCAACAGGACGCAAAGGAGATCGTCTCCTACGCCCGCGCCCGCGGAATCCGCGTCGTGCCGGAATTTGAGATGCCCGGACACAGCACCGCCTGGCTCGTTGCCCATCCCTCCCTCGCCAGCGGAACTCCCCCCACTGAAATCCGCCGTGAATTCGGCATCAGTCCGTCCGCCATCGATCCCACCCGCGAAGCGACCTATGTTTTTCTTTCCCGCTTTCTCACTGAGATGGCTACTATCTTCCCGGACGCTTATGTTCACATCGGTGGCGACGAGACGCCGGCTCCGGACTGGAAGACAAATCCCCGTATCCTCGCCTTCATGAAGGCTCACAACCTCAAGGACAACGCAGCCCTGCAGGTGTACTTCAACACCCGCGTGCTCAAGATCATTGCCCACCTGCACAGGCACATGATGGGCTGGGACGAGGTTCTCACCCCCGGCCTTCCCAAAGATGTCGTGGTGCAGTCATGGCGCGGCGAGGCTTCTCTGTCCAATGGCGCGAAGCAGGGCTACGAGGGTGTCCTTTCCGCTCCCTACTACCTCGATGCCATGCGGCCGGCGGGTTGGCATTACCTGGCCGATCCGATTCCGGCTTCTTCTGACCTCACCCCCAACGAACGCAAGCTCATCCTCGGTGGCGAAGTCTGCATGTGGGCTGAACACCTCTATTCGCGCACGATTGACTCGCGCATCTGGCCACGAACTGCAGCGATCGCCGAACGCTTCTGGTCGCCTGAAAATCTGCGCGATGTGGATGATATGTATCGGCGCCTGCTCCCAACCTCCATCGAGCTCGAAAGCCTCGGCCTTTCGCATATTGAGGCAGAAGACGCGGGTCTGCGCGAGCTCGCAGGCACGGAGGAAATCGATGCCCTGCGCACGTTTGCTTCGGCCTTTGAACCGGTCAGCCTCCATGACCGGGCCCATGTACAGCACACTGATCAGCTCACCGCCCTCGACAGCTTCGTGGATGCCGTCCGCCCCGATCCTCCGTCGCGCCACTGGTTCGAGGTCACCGTAAAGCGCCTGCTCGCTGATCCCACCGGCGACACTGCGGATCGCGCCGCGCTCTCAGCTTGGTTCACGCAACTCTCCAATACCGTCCCACCCACACGCCAACAGATGCTCACTTCGCCACGCCTCGCGGAGATGTCAACCCGTGCCGATCAGCTTCTGCAACTTGCCGCCATGGGGCAACAGGCGCTGCATTATCTCGCAGACGGACAGAAGGCTCCCGCAGGTTGGAAGACCCGGCAGACCAGCACGCTTGACGAAGCCAGTAAGCCCAGCGCCCTCGTCCGGTTCGTCTTCTTACCGGCAATGACCGACTTGGTGAATGCAGTTTCCGAGTAACAACAGCGTGTAGAGGGGCGCGTCTCATGCTTTTCGCCACGGCTAGGAGACCGCCAACACGGACCGCGGCGACCACAATGCAGGGTCGGGTCTTCGACAATCGGGTTCGTCCCATTGACTGACCTGGCGAGAACGCTTGGTCATCACGTGTTAGGGTTGACACACGATCGTTGACGAGAACATCTACGGAAGTTACTTCGCAATCTCATTGCGATTCTTTTCGCCCATTCGCTCTTTGGCGACACCGCCTTCATCGGCGGCCCACCCTCAGTTCCACAGGAGCAGCGGACAATCTGAGTTATTCTTCCGACTCGGCACGGAGACTCCGATTGCGCGCAGACTCCACCACGGTTGTAGCAGGGGGAGGATCGCAAGGAGCATCTAATGAACCATTCCTTCTTGCACGCCAGATTTAAACAGCCTCGCCGCCTGGTCGGCCAATACGGGATTACTGAAGTAAGAACCTTGCCCCTCGCCGCACCCGTGGCGCTGGAGAAAATCGAGCTGCGAAGCGGTTTCCACCCCTACTGCGACGACTCGCTGCTTGAGACTCTTTCCGATACTGATCATGGCACCGACAAGGGTTGACCCCTCGGGATCCGCGGTAATCTCCTGCACGAACGATTGACCGACCTTCAGAGTGTCCACTGGAAAACGCCGCAGATAGGTAAAGCTGGAATAACCCGTGCCAAAGTCGTCGATGGCCACCCGTACTCCCATCGCCTTCAGCGCGAGTAGCGTAACAACAGCAGATTCCGCGTCCTGCATCAACACCGTCTCGGTTAGTTCCAGTTCTAGATTTTGCGGCTCCATCCCGGTAGCGATCAATGCCGCCCGAACTCCGGACAGAAAATCCTTGGACTGAAATTCGACCGCCGACACGTTGACCGAAATAGGTACAACTCCGAGTCCCGAATCGCTCCACTCTCGGGCTTGTTTGCATGCTTCCACTAACACCCACTGTCCGATGTGAAGAATCAAACCGCACTCTTCGGCAATTGGCACGAAGGTCGCTGGAAGTAGCATTCCCCGTTTCGGATGTTGCCAGCGGATCAACGCTTCCATCCCCGTGACCTGACCTGTCTGTAAATCGATCTTAGGTTGGTAGTGCAGTAAAAACTCGTTTCGCCCGAGTGCCAAGCGTAAATCCGCTTCCAACAACACTCTCTTTGCCAGTCGCGTGGTCATGTCTTTTCGAAAGGACTCGTAGCTATTGCGACCGTTCTGCTTGGCTTCGTACATCGCTATGTCAGCCCGACTTACCAAACTCGCCGCGTCCTGCCCATCGGAGGGGTAGGTACTACCGCCAATGCTGACGTTAATGTCCAGACTCTTGTTATCGATAATATGCGGTGACGCGATTGCCCTTAGGATTTTCCGCGCCGTGATTGCTGCGTCTTCGGCGTGCTCCACTTGGGAGAGTAGAATCAGAAATTCGTCTCCGCCCAGACGGCTTACCGTGTCCGTGCGCCGGATACAAGCCGACAATCGGCCAGCGACCGACCGCAGCAGGTTGTCCCCGACGCCGTGGCCCAGTGTGTCGTTGATTCTCTTGAATTGATCCACATCGACAAACAGCACCGCGAGTTGTTTACCGTGGCGCTCCGCCAGTGAAATAGCTTGCGTCAAGCGGTCGTCGAACAGCGTTCGGTTTGGCAATTGAGTCAGGACGTCATGTTGTGCCACACGCGACATTTCGAGCGAAGCGGCCCGGGCCGTACTCACGTCGCGGAAGGAAATTACTGCCCCAATCGTATCCCCCTCCTGGTCGTGGATAATCGCTACTCGATTTTCGATGCCAAATTCCAAACCGTCTCGTCGAATCAGCGTGCAATTTGTGCATTTGGTAGTAGTCATCGCGCTTTTATCGCCTTGCGTGACAATTACTACGACATCGCGAAGGACCGCACCGCTCGCACTATCGACGAGTCTGAGTACATCCGCAACCGGACGTCCCAGTGCTTCCTCTCGAAACCATCCGCTCATCTTTTCTGCGAACCCATTTAGATAGGTGACGTTGCCGCATAGGTCCGTGCGCACGACCCCCTCTCCAATCGAGTCGAGCGTGATGGTTGCGAGTGCATTTTCCCGCGACACCGCCTGGTCCGCCCAGCGGTCCATCATCGTGCGCACCGTCCGCCTTAAACGGTAGCCATCGGCTTGTTCCTTGAGCAGGTGATCTTGGGCGCCGTGCTGTACGGCTTGCCTGGCCTCGCCTTCGGTATCAGCGTCACTCAAGATCAAAACGGGCACTCCAGGCGCAGCCTGAAAGATCTTGTCGAACGTCTCGACACCTCTGCTATCGGGCAAGTTTAAATCAAGCACTACCGCCCTCACCCCTCCGTCACACAGTCGCTCAATCCCACGAGAAAGCTCGGTAACCCACTCCACCTCGAACCGCTCTTCTGTTACGGAACCTAGTTCGCCCAAAACTCTTGCTGCCGCATCTGCGTCAGACGCAATCAGCAGGACACACTCGTTCCCCTGCGTATTCGATGGGATTTGTTGGCGCTTTTGGCTTGTCATCCAGCGGAGTCCAGCGACGGCAGGCGGTGCGATCTAGGCTATTTTCGCCACTTTTGCCGACTTTGATGTCGCGACTGCCTTGGCGGCATCCGAAGCCATGAAGCGCAGCATCTGCTGCTTCAGTTGCGCGTCCACCTCGTCGGCAATCGTCACAACTGCGGGAAGTACCGTGTCGAACTTCAAATGGCTCTGGCTTTTGTGCAATGTCGTAAAAATGCTCACCTGGAGCAACCGGGACTCCTCCACCGCCATGGCCACCGTGTAGCCCTGTTTGGCGCGTAAATCTCCGTGGTGAGCTGCCGCCTTCGAAATCTCAGCCTTGGTTTCGTCGTCCAAACGTAACCGCACAATGACATCACGGAGAAGCTGAGGGAGATGGCCTGTGCGGTCCTCAAAACTCAAAGGGATCGCGGTTAAGTCCGGCTCCTTTTCGACTCTGACGAGCCATTCCTGAATTACAGCATCGAGGTCACGTTCGAGAATATCTGCCACGCTCTCGATAGTGACGGGCCCGGCACTCACGCCGGCCGCGTGCGCAGGTTTCGTGGACTTAGCCATGAGATCTCCTTGTACTCACAATCTGGTTCATGAGCATTTTTTAATGTTAGCAATCGGCAGGAGACGTTTCTGTTCAAGAGTGATCACTCCCACCCAGACCACGGGATTTGACGCGCTTGCTCATTCATCCCCAAGCTGAGTCAGGAGCCCTAGTAAAAATGATCGGCACAACCCGGTCCCGGGTCAGTTTTTTCATGAACAGGTTCCGAAAGTTAGGCTTCATCAACTACGACGGCGGAAGCGGCTTGCAGGTTCCCAGTGCACTTTTCAACATCATTCTCCACGACGAGAACCTCGCTCCCCCCGAAAAAAAGGAAATCTACTCTCTCACCGGCGCGTCATCGGTCCGCGGCCATTCCGCGACGGAGGCTCCGTCTTAAGTCTCAGGCCACAAATAAGCATTGGCCCCTCGTGCAATATCGGATGGCGGGGTTTGCCTCAGTGGAAGGCCCCCAACATGAAGGCCACGAGGAGGATCAACAATATAGTTCCCAGTCCTATGCCCGCACCGCCGCCATAACCCCAGCGGCTGTGGCCGTAGTAGCCCCCACCGCCCCCTAAAATTAACACTAAAAGGATAATCAGTATCAACATGTGGATATTCCCTTCCTCTGAACGTTAAAGCGAAAATAGTTGCGCTGATAAATTCGTTACGTTCTACCCGGTAGGCGGAGCACGATGCTGCCATCGAGCGCCGCTTTGCCGCGCTCGATTACTTCTCCAACACCTTTTCAATCTGGCCCACCTTTTTTTGAACTTTGCCGGCGAGCTTTTCATTTTGGCCTTCGGCAGTCAGATTGGGGTTATTGGTGACCTGGCCCGCCTTTTCTTTGACGGCACCCTTCGCCTCATGAATATTGCCTTTGATTTCATCCTTCGTGCTCTGGTCCATTTGGTTTCTCCTTGTCAGTCAATGGCTAAGTCCGCACATTCTCGACGTCGAGGGTTGCGAAATGCTGATCTAGTTCCGGGTACTGGTTTTTCGTTTTGATCGGCGCGAAGTCAAGGACCACCCGTGAGGGTACGTCGCCATGTTCAAGCCGGCCGAAAATCTGGTTGATTGAAGACAGGGGCTGCAGTTCGATATCGGCCTTGACTTTGCCTCCGATAGCGAAGGCTAGGGCTTCCGCCATATCCTGGCGGGTGCCGACGAAGGAACCACGGATGGTGATGCAATTCGCCACCACATCGAAGAG
>Ga0209006_10007035_pt1 | contig 10167 bp, 7 predicted proteins | sample JacPin_JW_Ref_O2_FD_188567 | JGI IMG/M metagenome (GOLD analysis project Ga0209006, IMG submission 188567) | Forest soil microbial communities from Algoma, Ontario, Canada - Jack Pine, Ontario site 1_JW_Ref_O2 (SPAdes) (version 2) | ecosystem: Environmental > Terrestrial > Soil > Boreal... | reverse complement strand
TTGGAGCCTACAAGTTTCCGCGCGAGCTGACGTGGATTCTCGGAATCTTCCTGCTACTCATGACGCTGGGGATGGCCTTCACCGGTCAGGTGCTGCGATTCGACCAGGACGCTTATTGGGGGCTGGGAATCGGGGCATCCATCTCGAGCCGCGTACCGATCCTGGGTCCCTTGCTAGTCAAGCTATTGTTGGGAGGCCCGATTATTGCGGGTGCCACTCTCTCGCGATTTTTCGCATTTCACGTCTTTGTGATTCCCGGCCTGCTGATCGGTTTTGTTGGACTGCATTTACTGCTGGTCCTGAAACTCGGGATCAACGAGTGGCCCATGCCGGGCCGATTGGTCCGCCGCGCCGACTACATGGAGAAGTACCACGAACTGACGCACACCGCAGGCATGCCGTTTGTGCCAAACGGAATCTGGAAAGACGCGATCTTCTCGGGAGTGATTTTGCTTGCCATTGCGGGCTGCGCGATCTACTTCGGGCCCTTCGGACCGAGCGGCCAGCCCGATCCGCGAATTATTCAGACCGTTCCTCGACCCGACTTCTTCTTCCTGTGGCTCTACGCATTACTCTCATTGCTTCCACCGGCGATGGAAACGCCGGTTCTGCTGATCGGACCTGCTATCGCATTGGTAGTTCTGCTCGCGCTTCCGTTCTTTTCGGGTGAAGGCGAAAAGAGCTGGAAGCGGCGGCCCATAGCGGTCCTCACCATCCTGCTGAGCGCCGTGACGCTTGGCACGTTTACCAGTCTGGCCGACCATGCGCCGTGGAGTCCCGTCATGGATGCCTCCACCGCCGCTGCGATTCCCGCGAAATTGGTTGCAGGCCGCACGCCGGTGCAGGTGCAAGGAGCGCTGGTCTTTCAGTCGAAGCAGTGCCACAACTGCCACTCTCTCGGCGACATCGGTGGCAAGCGTGGGCCGGCTCTCGACGCCGTGGCCGTTCGACTCACTAGCGACCAACTGGTGCGCCAGGTGCTGCAAGGCGGCGGAAATATGCCCGCGTATGGAAAGAATCTGAATCCGGCGCAGACGACGGCGCTGGTTGCTTTTCTCGAAACGCTGCATCCATCCGCCCAGACTCCGGCCCGGGACAGTTCATTAACAGCGGGCAACCAGCCGTGACTTTACAGCTGGCTCATCTGGATCATCATTTTCTTACCGCACACATGGTGATGCATCTTCTGATCATGATGGTGGCCGCGCCGTTGATTCTCTTCGCTGCTCGCCCAACTCTAGTCCGCTGGCATCCTCCGATCGCAGCCTGCTGGCTGGCGGGGACCCTAACAGTGCTTCTCTGGCATGTCCCCTCCGTTTTCGAGCTCGCACTACAATCGCGCTTTTGGCATCAGTTCGAACTCGCCAGTTTCTTGGTGGCGGGAATTTTGTTTTGGTGGCCAATAATCCAGTCTCATCCGAGTTCACGCTGGTCTGTGCCTGTATATCTTTTTCTGGCGACGCTACCGTGCGACGCCCTCTCGGCATTCCTGGTATTTTGTGGCCACGTTGTGTACCGGCCGTATCTCTCTGCCCTCTCGCCGCTCGAAGACCAAGCCTTGGCCGGAGCGCTCATGTGGGTTACGGTGACGTTTGTCTACCTGATTCCAGCGCTCGTGCTCACCGCCCGGCTTCTATCGGAACGATCTCGTCCCTCGGAAGTGGGGGTTGGTTGATGGCCGACCTGTGTACGGCTACGCTTGACATCGGGCCGGGCGCTCGGACCCTCCCCGATTTCCTGGCTCTTACTAAGCCGGAAGTGAACTTTCTCATCGTAATTGCGACGTTCAGCGGCTTCTATCTAGGCTATCCGGGAGACTTGCACAACTTCCCGTTAGAACGAATGCTCAACACATTGTTTGGGACGCTCCTGGTAGCGAGCGGTGCGGCCACGCTGAACCAATATCTGGAACATCGCTTCGATGCGCGGATGCGACGAACCTCTCGACGCCCAATTGCGGCGGGCAGGCTCAGCCCCCGAACTGCGGCGTGGTTCGGGATGTCGCTGTCGGTAGCTGGCACTGTTTATCTCCTCGCCATGGTGAACGCACTATCGAGTGCTCTTGCGATCTTCACGGCAGCTACGTATCTGCTCATTTACACACCGCTCAAGCGGAAAACACCGCTCTGCACATTAGCCGGGGCTGTTCCGGGTGCGATGCCTCCGCTGATCGGTTGGGCGGCGGCATCGGGAACATTAAACCTCGAAGCCTGGGGACTCTATTTGGTCCTGTTTCTCTGGCAATTTCCTCACTTCATGGCAATCGCGTGGATGTACCGGGACGACTACGCGCGGGCTGGGTACTTGGTTCTTCCACCGGGCGAGCAGAGCGGGCGCTTCATGTCCTCGCAGACCTTGCTAACGTCGCTTGCTCTGATTCCAGTCAGCTTGATGCCGACGCTGATTGATCGCGCAGGTCCCGTCTACTTTGTTTTGGCCGGCATACTCAGCTCGTTGTTTTTCTATTACAGTGCCCGCCTGGCATTTCAAAGATCTACGCTTGCTGCGCGTCGATTGCTGTGGGCCTCAATCGTCTATCTGCCACTGGCGTTCTGTCTGCTAATGCTTGAGAAATAGAAAGGAGCGATTATGGCACGGAAACCAATCGTAGTAGTGACAAGCCACTTCATTGAAGGCGTGGAAACGCGCATTGATAAGGAATACGAAGCGCGACGGAACAAAAATGGGGCGCCCTTCAAACCCGAGGAGCTGCTCGCAGCCGCCGACGGAGCGGATGCCATGCTTGTCACGCTGGCGGACCGAATCGACGTCGAATTCTTGAAGCGAGTGTCGGCGTCCGTCAAGGTGATCGCTACGTATTCTGTGGGCTACGATCATATCGACCTGCGTGCGGCCGCTGAGCGAAAGATCGCGATTGCCTTTACCCCCGGAGTTGAAACGGATGCCGTGGCGGACTTAACGATGCTGCTGCTGTTGGGCGCTTCACGACGGGCATACGAGGCGCAGCAACTGGTGCGCTCGGGCGAGTGGAAGTCGTCCGGCGCTACAGCGCTACTTGGATGGCAGCCCACCGGCAAGGTTCTCGGCATCTTCGGTATGGGACACATCGGCCAGGCGGTTGCGCGCCGTGCGCGGGGCTTTGGAATGAAGATCCACTACTACAATCCCATTCACTTACCCGAAGAGACTGTGGGAGACGCGGTATATCACGCCGACCCATTGGATCTGCTTCGCGTCAGCGCGTTTCTGAGCCTTAACGCGCCGGACTCAAAAGAAACGCATCATTTTCTGAATGCCAAGACGCTCCCGCTTCTTCCGCCCGGTGCCATCGTCGTGAATACGGCCAGGGGTGGACTTATCGTGGATGAAGAACTCATCGCTGCTCTGCAGAGTGGTCATGTAGCCGCGGCCGGCCTGGACGTCTATGAAGGGGAACCCAAGCTTCATCCTGGATATCTCGTACTGAAGAACACTTTCCTGCTGCCGCACATCGGGAGCGCCACTGTAGAGACCCGTACAGCCATGGGAATGCTGGCTCTGGACAACATCGACGCAGTACTCAGCGGGAATCCTGCTCCCTCGCTGGTAACAACTAACTGAATGATCCTATGACCACCAATACTCGACTGCTCGCTATTTTGATCCTTCTGCGATTTGAACCATACTCGAGCGCCGCCACCTTGAAGCCGGAAACGCTAGCAGCTTGGGACGCATATCTTCAGGCCGCCAATGACAAAATGCAAGCCCGCCTCCAGCCGGGCGCACATTTCTTGTGGCTCGACGAAGAACCGGATCGGGCGGAGAAGATTCGCAAGGGACCGTATATTGCGCCGGCCGTCAAGGACATTCCCAGGAAGGTTCCATCGGGGCTGATTCATGACTGGCTCGGTGTCGGCTTTGTACCAAATGCGAAAATCGAGGATATTTTGCGAATTGTGAGGGACTACGATCGGTACAAAGACATTTACCGCCCGGGCGTAATCGATTCAGCCTTTCGCCGTACCGACGGAACGCAGGACTTCTTCTTCATGCGGCTTGCGAATAGATCAGTAGTTGCGAAGACAGCTCTGGATACCGAAGGTGTGTCCTCCTACACTCGTGTTGATGATACGCGCTGGTACGGTGTTTCCAATACGACCGAGATCCGCGAAATCGATAAATTTGGAACGGAAGAGCAGCGAAAGTTACCCCCCGACGAAGGCACAGGGCTGATTTGGCGGCTATCCAGCATCACACGCCTTGAGGAGCGCGACGGAGGCGTGTACGCGGAGCTGGAAGCGATTGCTTTGAGTCGCGATATTCCCGCCGCCTTTCGCTTGTTCGTGACGCCGATTGTTCGCCGCGTCTCAAGAGACTCGCTCGCCACGTCTCTGCATCAGACAAAAGTAGCCATAGACGATCGCATGCTGCACCGTGTGCAGGAAGCTCAGTAAGGAAATCCTGACGCCACGCCTTTTCGGCGTCTCTACCTCTTGTGAGAGCCGCCGAAGTGGCCGGACGATTTCGGTGCGGAGTAATGGGCTGATCGGTGGGAGCGCTCTGGCGATTCGCTGAGCGAGTTCCGTCAGTTCAACCCCTGGTCCCGTCGTTGGCTCTCATGTAAGCCATCTGATATTAGGGGAGTCCCATTTAGCCCAGAAATCTTCTGCCACCCCCCATTCCAATTTGTAACGGACTGAAAAGAATACAAATAATGGTATTCAGCCAGGCCGCCTCTTTCCCACCTAGTGTCAGTCCGATTGACAGCAAGCCAACAGTCGCTCTAGCATCAAGGGTCCGGATCTTTATGGAATCTTTATAAAACTGTCCAATGCATTTTTGCCTGGTTTACAGAATGCCAACCGGTGGTGATTCTCTTCGCTTCCGGCGGCAAGGCGGAATGAAGTGATTCAGGCCCTTGTCAACTTCTCTCTCACCCATCGCTTTCTGATTCTTACCGGCGCGGTACTGCTGTTGACCTGGGGAGCAATTTCTTTCCACAACCTGCCCGTCGAGGCGTATCCAGACGTCGCCAACAACTACGTCGCCATCATCACCCAGTGGCCGGGCCGTGCCGCCGAGGAAGTGGAGCAGCAGGTGTCGATTCCCATCGAGATCGTGATGAACGGGATTCCTCACCTTCAGAATCTGCGCTCCGTATCGCTGGCCGGGCTTTCCAGTGTCACCATGATTTTCGACGATGACTCCATTAACGATTGGAATCGCGCCAAAGTTGTCGAGCGCCTCACGCAAGTGACATTGCCGCAAGGCTTGCAGCCGCAAATTGGCACGGATTGGAGCCCAGTCGGCCAGATCTACTTCTTCACCCTGCACAGCACCAATCCCAAGTACGACGTCATGGAGCTGAAGTCGCTTGAGGATTATGTGGTCGAAAAGGCATTCAAATCCGTACCCAACGTGGTCGACGTGGCCAGTTTCGGCGGCCCGACGCGCGAATACCAGGTTCGCGTGGACCCCGACAAGCTGATCTCCTATGGGCTGAGCGTCGCCCAGGTGGAGCAACAGCTCACCAATAACAACGTAAATGGAGGCGGCAATTTCATCCAAGCCGGTTCCCAGCAGATCAATGTGCGCGAGGTCGGTTTGGTCTCCGATGTTCACGATATTGAAAAAACCGTCCTCACCGCCAAGAACGGCATCCCTTTGCGCATCCGCGACATTGCCGTGGTGCAGCAGGGAGCCAAGGTCCGGTTGGGACAGTTTGCGCGGGCGCGGCACCTGTCCAATGGAAAGATCGTCGATAACGACGACGTGGTCTCCGGAATTGTGCTGCTGCGCAAGAGCGCGGAGTCCGACGCGACGTTGGTGGGGGTCCATAAGAAGGTGGAAGAGTTGAATCACGGCATGCTCCCGCGGGGCGTTGAGGTTGTCCCCTTTCTCGACCGCAGCGACCTGGTTCATCTGACCACCCACACCGTGCTGCACAACTTGATTGAAGGAATCGTGCTGGTCTCGGTCATCCTGTTTCTGTTTCTTGGAAATATCCGCGGCGCTCTGATCGTAACCCTGACCATTCCTTTCGCGCTTCTGTTTGCCGCCATCTGTCTTCAGATTGCCGGCATTCCCGCTAATCTGCTGTCGCTGGGAGCGCTCGATTTTGGCATGATCGTGGAGGGCGCGGTGGTAATGATCGAAAACATCGTGCGCCTGCTATCGCACTCCACCGAGGAAGCGGGCCAAACCGTCGACCAAAAGATAAAAAGGGCGGCGCACGAGGTTCAGCGGCCCGTATTCTATTCCATCGCCATCATCATTACCGCGTATCTCCCGATTTTCACCTTGCAGGCCGTGGAAGGGCGCTTGTTCAAGCCGATGGCTTGGACCGTGGCGTTTGCCCTGCTGGGAGCCCTCATATACTCAATGCTGATCGCCCCGGTGGTCGCGGCCGTCGTGTATCCCAAGGGCACCAAGGAGTGGCGCAACCCGCTCATGGGCCTGCTTACGCGCATGTATGGTCAAGCTCTGGGAGCGGCTATCCGCTGGCGCTGGGCCACAGCTGGCGCCGCGCTGCTGATTCTGGCGGGAACCGTGGTGCTGAGTCGCGGGATCGGATCTGAGTTTCTACCCCACTTGGATGAAGGAGCCATCTGGGTGCGTGGAACCATGGCGCCCTCCACCGGCCAGATCGACGGCGTTGCTCTAGCGAACCGGACACGGATTCTGCTGTGCTCCTTTCCGGAAGTTCCCCAATGCACCAGCCAGGTCGGCCGGCCCGACGACGGAACCGACACTACCGGCTTTTTCAATACCGAATATTTCGTGGATTTGAAGCCTAAAGAACAATGGCGGCCGGTCTTTCATCAGAACAAAGAAGCGCTCATCGCGGCAATGAATCTTGAGCTCGAGAAGATCCCTGGCGTGGTCTGGAACTTCTCCCAGCCGATTGCCGACAACATGGAGGAGGCCGTCAGCGGAGTGAAGGGCGAACTGGCGGTGAAGCTGTACGGGACCGATTTACGTACGCTCGAAGGCACAGCCCAGAAGATCATCGGCGTCATGCGCTCCATTCCGGGCGTCGCGGATCTGGGCCTGTTTCGTGTGATCGGACAGCCCAACCTGAACTTCACAGTAAACCGAGAGAAAGCGGCGCGCTACCAGATCAACGCCACCGACGTCCAGGATGCCGTTCAGACTGCGGTGGGTGGCAACGCGCTTACCCAGGTTCTGCAGGGTGAGCAGCGCTACGACCTGGTGCTGCGCTATCTTCCACAATTTCGAGATACAAAGGAAGCGATTCAGAATATCCGCCTGCCGTCGCCCAGCGGGGAGCGCGTCTCGTTGGCGCAGCTCGCCGATGTGCAGACTATGGACGGCGCTTCGGAAATCTACCGGGAAGGGAGCCAGCGTTATGTCGCCATCAAGTATGGCGTGCGCGGGCGCGACCTCGGCAGCACCGTGGAAGAGGCAATTCGGAAGGTAAGTCAGCAGGTCAAGCTACCGGAAGGATACACCATTAACTGGGCCGGTGAGTACGCCAGCCAGCAGCGCGCCCAGCGCCGCCTGATGCTCATTATTCCGCTCACGCTCCTGCTCATCTTTTTCATTCTCTACACCATGTTCGGCTCGATGAAGTGGGCCGGCCTGGTTCTGATGAACGTCGCCATGGCTCCGGTAGGAGGGCTACTGGCGCTGCTTTGGACCGGGACCAATTTCAGCGTGTCATCCGGGGTAGGATTTCTGGCGCTGTTCGGAGTATCGGTGCAGACCGGCGTCATCATGGTGGAATACATAAATCAGTTGCGTTCACGCGGCCACTCGGTCCTGGACGCGGCCAAAAATGGCGCCCGGCTGCGCTTTCGGCCCATCTTTATGACCATGCTGGTGGCTTCGCTGGGGTTGGTGCCGGCGGCCACATCGCACGGAATAGGCTCTGATTCGCAGCGGCCTTTTGCCATCGTGATCGTGGGCGGTCTTATGGCGGTGCTGGTGATGAGCATTTTTCTGCTGCCCGCACTCTATGTTTGGTTTGCCCGCGCTAACGATGTCCTGCCGGCGGATAGCGTCGAGGAGTAGTACGTTCGCTACTTCTTGTGCGAGCCGCCGTGTGAATGCCCACCGCCGCCGGAGTGGCTGTGACCGCCAGAGTGTCCACCTCCACTGAAGTGGCCGGATGATTTCGGTGCGGAGTAATGGGCTGAAGAACGCGGCTCCGAATAATGCGAGCGTTCCCCGGCCCCGCCAGCATAATTGCGCGAGGTACCGTAATTGGGCGATGAGTAGCCACGCGCCGCGCTGGCGCTAAGACCGCGATAGGCTTCCATCTGCCGGCTGCCCTGATAGCTGCCTTGATAGCCGGAACGATAGCCGGAATCGCGATAGCCAGAGCCAGCGTACCCAGTGCGCCCCGCCGTGTAGGATCGGCCCGCGAAGTTGGCGAAGCCCCGGGGACTGGATCCGCCGAAGCGTGCGCCCGCATAGCGATTCCCATAAGGAACACCCAGCCGGTGGCCGGGATCATGCACCCAAGCGGCGCGCGCAGCACCGCCGTAGCCGCCGTGGAAACCATAGCCGCTGTATCCATGGAAGCCGAAGTGGCTGAAGAACAGGCCGTTCAGAAAGAGGCCATGAGTCAGCCAACTTAAGCCCCAGCCCCAACCGCCGAAGCTCAGTAATCCGGTGAAGAGAGCGCCTAGAAACGTGGCCACGCCGTAGTAAATACCGTAGCCGCTCGGATATCCGAGAGGCGGATAGACACCGAATGCAGGCGGACCCCAAACGTATGCGGGATTGTAAACCGGCGGATAAACCACCTGCGGATCGGTGGGCTGAATCACGATGGCGTTCTGGCCGTTCTGCTGTTCATAACTGACGCGCTGCTGCGGTGTGTCCGTCAAACGTCCATTGGCGCGGGCGGAAGCGCGCAGCTGCTGGATGGCGTCCATCAGGTCGGCCTGCTGCGAAAGAAAGGCATTGCCCAGATCGGTGGTCCATTGGATGTCACGCGTGAGCATGTTCATAACATCCGGGAACGCGACCAGGGCTTGGACGCTAGGATCCCAGTTCTGCTGCTTGGCGGCTTCCACCAGTTCGGGGCCGCGCAGACCGGAATTACCCTGCATCCACTGCTGAGCCTGCGCTAGTTCTAACGGATAGGTACTGGCGGCCAGAACCTCGCTGAGCAGCATGTCGGGATACAGAGCAATGGGGGCCGCAAGGTTGCTCAGCTCTTGCTCGGACATCGGTGGACCAGAGGGTTGGCTCGGAGCCTGCTGCGGCTGGTAAGACGGTTGGGGAGCTTGCGCCCAGCCCGGAAAGGTCAGCCCGGCCAACATAGCCGCGTGCAGAATGGCTCGGTTCATAATCAAGGCGCGCTCCCGTCGTTCCCCTAGTCGCGTCCCAATAGACGCGTCCCAGTTGCGTGCGGTCACGCCTGCCAGCGATTAATTTCCAGTAATACCGACCACGTCCCGAACAATCGCGCCCAAACGCAAGAACGCGTCCAGGTCGGAAGGTTTCCGAAAGTAACGGGAGATCCCGAGCGCGGCCATGCGCTCCCGGTCGCGGTGCGCATCCGATGAACTGATCACGATCACCGGCGTCAGAGCGCACTGCGGATGTTTGCGAAACTGAGCAAGAACTTCCGGCCCGTCCAGCTTGGGCAGGTTCAGATCCAGCAAGAAAACGTCGGGGCACGGGATGCCATTCGGTTCGCCCATGGTCTTGATAAAAGCCAGGGCTTCTTCACCGTCGCGCACCACGTGCAGATCATGCGGAATCTCATATTCGTCGAGCGCTTTTCGCACCAGCAGGACGTCGGCCAGGTTGTCCTCGGCCAAAAGTATATTCAGTGCGTTCATGGCTGGTGGGCGCGCGGCAGGGAAAAGTAAAATGTCGCTCCCTCACCTGGCTTGCCATCCGCCCACATGCGGCCGCCATACCGTTCTACGATGCGTTTGCAGATGGCCAGGCCGAGCCCGGTGCCTGCATATTCGTCCTTGTGCAGACGTTTGAAAAGCCCAAAAATGCGCTCGGCGTACTTCGGTTCAAAACCGATTCCATTATCCTCGATGGAAATCACCCACCGGTCGGCGTCCCGGTTCGCGGATATACGAATCTCGGGACGCGTGCCCTTTTTCCGATATTTTAGGGCGTTCGCGAGCACGTTCTGAAACACGTGAGCCATTTGAGAAGTATCTCCCTGTACCGCCGGAAGAGTTGCCGTTTCTATGGTCGCGTCCGCTTCCTCGATACGGCCCTGCAGCACGG
>Ga0209006_10007034_pt1 | contig 10168 bp, 8 predicted proteins | sample JacPin_JW_Ref_O2_FD_188567 | JGI IMG/M metagenome (GOLD analysis project Ga0209006, IMG submission 188567) | Forest soil microbial communities from Algoma, Ontario, Canada - Jack Pine, Ontario site 1_JW_Ref_O2 (SPAdes) (version 2) | ecosystem: Environmental > Terrestrial > Soil > Boreal... | reverse complement strand
AAGAAACAGCCGGTTAAAATGAGCCTTCACGGTTCTGCGAGCCATTTTGAGTTGGCTCGCGATTTCTGCATTGTCACAGCCTTGTAAAAGCAACTCGACGATTTGCTGTTCGCGCGGTCCTAGCCGGACGGACTGCTCCGCCATCGCAACCCCCTGGGATCTAAATTTGCCCCCCGAACTGTGCTCAACTGGGATATTTCAAATTGAGTAGCATCCACAATGCCACTTCGCGAGAAAAATAGCTGTGACCTAAGAACATCAATTTCCACAGGCACTTGCAGGGCACTCTAGATTCCGCATTCCCTCGTGGAATTTCAGGAGAAGAGGTCCGCTCCTGACTACGGAGATGCTGTCGAAGTGCGAAAGGCCCGTAAAGTGGGGCGTTCAGTCGTATTCTGAAGCGCGGGGATGAATGTGCTACATCCGCTGCGATGTGTGATGGCAATCGCCGCCGCAAAGAGCCGCTTTTCGAGGACTGTGCACAGCTTAGTTAATCCACAGGGCACGCAGCACGCGGGCCCTGGTCTCAGGTAAATACCCTAGGTTAAAATTGCTGTGCCTACGGGTAAGTGCTGAACAATTTACACAATGGACCCGAGACCAAAGAGGGCTTAAATGATGGGAGTGCAAGTTTCAGCCCACTTGGGATCGCCCTGCCCTAACCATTGAGGAATCGCAGCGCCTGCATTCGAAATAAAACCAGGAAGGTGCTTTACACTGTTTTCAGAGCCACGAATCTCTTGTGACTCCCGTCAGGAATTTCCCAATGATCAGGCTTCTGAGCGTGGTGGGGGCGCGACCCAATTTTATGAAAATCGCGCCCATTGTCGAGGAATTGAAAAAGTTCCCCGACATCGAGCACTGCCTGGTGCATTCCGGCCAGCACTATGACGAACTACTCTCCGGCAACTTCTTTTCGGATCTGGGCCTTCCTGTACCGGATGTGAATCTGCAAACCGGTTCCGGCAGCCATGCGGTTCAGACTGGCGAAATCATGAAGCGCGTGGAGCCGGTTCTGATCGCGTACAAGCCGGATCTGGTCTTAGTTGTGGGAGACATAAATTCCACAATCGCCGCGGCGCTCACCGCCGTGAAGCTCGGAATCAAAGTAGCTCACGTCGAGGCTGGACTGCGCAGCTTCGACATGACTATGCCGGAAGAGATCAACCGTAAACTGACGGACGCTTTGTCTACTCTGCTTTTCGTAACTGAGCAAAGTGGCGTCGAGAATTTAAAACATGAAGGCGTTCCGACAGAGAAGATTTTTCTTGTCGGGAATGTCATGATCGACTGCCTTCTGCGGCACCGCCAATTGGCGGCGAGGTCATTGCTGCTTGATCGGCTGGGACTGCGGCAAAACGGCTCCGCTCACCGTCCCTACGCCGTCCTCACTCTGCACCGGCCCTCTAACGTGGATGATTCCGAGACGCTGGAGGGAATTCTGAGAGCAGTCAGCGCCATTGCCGTCGAGCTTCCAGTGTTGTTCCCGATTCATCCTCGAACTCGAAAGAACATCGAGAGTTTTGGGTTGCTGAACTATCTAAGCACTGATAACGCGCCCGGCAGTGTTGGAATCGTGCCGCTGGATCCGCTCGGATACCTTGATTTCCTTTCGCTCAACGACCATGCGCGTCTTGTCTTGACCGATTCCGGCGGAATCCAGGAAGAAACTACCGTCCTCGGCGTGCCTTGTCTTACATTGCGCGAGAATACGGAGCGGCCTGCGACGGTCGAGCACGGTTCGAATCAAATCGTCGGAGTGAAGCCGGATCGCATCCTTGCGGGCGCGCGATCCATTCTGCAGAACCCGGGGAGTTTTGAGCGGCATCCACTTTGGGACGACATGGCTAGTTCAAAAAGGGTTCGGGTCCGATTTCGTCGGGGCCCGGTTGTTCGATAGGCTTTTTCTAGTGCACCTTTTCCACTACACTACGTTGAAGAATTAGAGTCGAACGATGAAATTGTCTGTCGTCATGCCGGTGTACAACGAACGTGCCACGCTGCGGCAAGTCGTCGACAGAGTGCTCAGCGTTCCCCTGGATATTGAATTGATTTGTGTGGACGATGGATCCACCGATGGCTCGCGCGAGATCCTGGAGCAACTGCAGGTGGAGCGTCCCCAGATTCGAATCGTGCTTCAACCCAGGAACCTGGGAAAGGGTGCGGCGCTGCACCGCGGTATTCGCGAAGCTACGGGAGATTACGTGGTGATCCAGGATGCCGACCTTGAGTACGATCCGGCCGAGTATACGGTGCTGCTGGAGCCGCTAATCGAAGGCCGCGCCGATGTGGTCTACGGCTCGCGCTTTCTATCCGCACGTCCTCACCGCGTTCTTTATTTTTGGCATTCCGTGGGAAACTGGATACTTACTTTGCTTTCCAATGCGCTCACCAACATCAACCTCAGCGACATGGAGACTTGTTATAAGGCCTTTCGACGGGAAGTGATCCAATCCATTCCTCTGGAGGAAAAGCGCTTTGGATTTGAACCCGAAATTACGGTGAAGATCGCCAAGCGAAAGCTCCGCATCTACGAAGTGGGTATCAGCTACTGGGGCAGGACGTACGAAGAGGGCAAGAAGATCCAATGGAAAGACGGAGTGCGGGCTCTCTGGTGCCTGGTGAAGTATTGCATTACCGAACCGGCGGTTGCGCCCCAGGTTAGGGTCTCTGACGCGACTGCGCTCGCCCCTCACACACACAGCCGGTTGCCTCCCGCAAAGTAAAGTTCGCGAGTGAACGTAGTCCTTCTTTTTAGCTGAGCCGCATGATCGAATCCATGAATGTTGCCGATGGTGATTTTCATATCAGGCAGCCTCTCGCCCTTCCGGAAGACGAAGTGCAAGTTTGGCGAGTGGATCTTGAGGCGATCCGCGGTGATGAATCGCGCTGGCAAGCAGTTCTCTCTTCCGACGAATCGGCGCGGGCTTCGCGCTTTCATTCTCCTGCGGACCGTCAGCGCTATGTTGCCACGCGAGCCCTATTGAGGACAATTCTGGCGGGTTACCTGGAAACCGATCCGAAGTGTGTGAGCTTTGCTTACTCGCAAAAGAAAAAGCCTTCTCTTGCTCCAGCGCATGTCGGCAACGGAGTTACATTCAACATCTCCCATTCCGGCGGAATCGCGCTCTTGGCGTTTGCGCGGAAAAGAGAAATCGGCATCGATGTGGAACAAGTTCGCTACGACTTTGATGTCGAAGCTATTGCGCGCAGATTCTTTTCCGCGCGTGAACAGGAACAACTCGCAGCTTTCCCGAAAGAAAAACAGTTTGATTCGTTCTTTCGCTGCTGGACGCGGAAGGAGGCTTACATCAAAGCCACCGGCGACGGCTTATCGCTCCCACTGCATCAGTTCGACGTTTCGATCGCTCCGGAAAATGGCGACGCTTTGTTGTCGACCCGGCCGGATAATTCCGAAGCTGCTCTGTGGTCGTTGCGGGAGATATCGGGTGGCACTGGCTATGTAGCGGCCTTGTGCGTACGAGGCCGCGGGTGGCAACTGAAGGACTGGACCGGCACGGGCGGGTAGATTCATCCATCTATTCGCGCAGCGGTGGGTCACAGATATTAAGCGTAGGGTGAAAAGACTCTGCCTCAGTTGAATTTCTCTTCACCATTGAACCTCCGGCATCGCTTGAAAGATTCTAAGGGCCTTAAGTGGTTGGCTTCCATATACTTACGGAAGCAGAGTTTCATTGAGGGACGGCTGATTTGTCCCTTTACCGGGTAGCTCATCAGAGAGTAAAGTGAGCTTTCTTAGCGCGGGTCGGAAGTGGTAGGCTGTTGAGTAATCTTTCGAGATTTCTCTCCCACAAGCATCTGCAGTCGGAATCGCTCGGTGCCGGATGATTTCCGGGAAGCAATCCAAGCAAATACAATAAACGTAGTAGACATTAGATTTATAGAATCCAGGAGGCTTCGCACTTGACAGCTTCAACCAGCCATCTCATTCCGCCGCACGGCGGAGAACTGATTGACCTAATCGCAACACCGGAGAGAGTCGCCGAATTAAAGGCCCATTCCAAAGAGTGGCCGTCCTGGGACCTGACGGCCCGTCAAATTTGCGATCTCGAACTGCTGATGAACGGCGGATTTTCTCCGCTCACCGGCTTCATGACCAAGGCTGACTACGACGGCGTCTGTAAAGACATGCGCTTGGCCAGCGGCGTGCTTTGGCCCATTCCGATCACGCTCGATGTCACTGAGGACTTCGCGAAAAAGCTCACCGCCGGCACCAGCAAAGTCGCATTGCGCGATGGTGAGGGCGTCATGCTCGCCGTGCTGCACGTGGAAGAAGTCTGGCAGGCTGACCGCGCAGCCGAAGCCAAGGCGGTATTCGGCACAACCAGCAAGGCGCACCCAGGTGCGAACTATGCGATCAACATTGCCAATCCATGGTACGTGGGCGGACGCATTGAAGGCTTGCAACTTCCTTCGCACTATGACTTCCGGAGCCTCCGTCTGACTCCAACCGAGTTGCGCGCTGAATTTGCCCGCCTGGGATGGCGCAAAGTGGTCGCCTTCCAGACACGCAATCCTATGCACCGCGCGCACGTGGAACTGACCTTCCGCGCGGCGAAGCAGGTAGAAGCGAATCTGTTGATCAATCCCAGCGTGGGAATGACCAAGCCCGGCGACGTCGATTACTTCACTCGCGTGCGCTGCTATCAGTTGCTGCTCCCGAAGTTCCCGCAGGGAACGGTAGAACTGTCGCTGCTCCCGCTGGCCATGCGCATGGGCGGACCGCGCGAGGCGATCTGGCACGCGCTGATCCGAAAGAACTACGGCTGCACGCACTTCATCGTCGGCCGCGACCACGCTGGACCGGGGTCCGATCCGGAGACGAAGAAGCCGTTCTATGGTCCGTATGAGGCGCAGGAGCTTTACAAGAAGCATGAAGCGGACATCGGCGTGATCATGGTCCACTTCAACATGATGGTGTACCTCGAAGACCAGGACAAATACGTTCCCGACAACGAAGTAAAGCCGGGCGACAAAGTCCTGAACATCTCCGGTACCGAATTGCGCGATCGGCTGAACGAAGGCCGCGATATTCCTGCGTGGTTCACCTATCCGGAAGTTGTGAAGGAATTGCGCCGCAGCTTTCCGCCTCGCGCGAAGCAAGGTGTGACGATCTTCTTCACTGGCCTTTCGGGCTCCGGCAAGTCAACCATAGCCAACGTGCTGCTGACTAAGTTTCTCGAAGTCGGCGGACGCCCGGTCACCATCCTTGACGGCGACCTGGTTCGCAAGAATCTTTCGTCGGAACTGGGATTTTCGAAAGAGCACCGCGACATCAACATCCGCCGCATCGGCTACGTCGCTTCCGAGATCACAAAGAACGGTGGCATCGCGATTTGCGCTCCCATCGCTCCGTATGAAGCGACGCGTCAATATGTGCGCGAGCAGATTGAACCCCATGGTGGATTCATTCTGGTCCACATCGCCACGTCGGTCGACGTTTGCGAACAGCGTGATCGAAAAGGGCTGTACGCAAAAGCGCGAGCGGGCATCTTAAAGGAATTCACCGGCATCTCGGATCCGTACGAAGTTCCGGTCAAAGCCGAGGTCACCATCAACACCGGAGAACTGTCGCCCGAGGAAGCCGCCCAGGAGATCATTCTCCACCTGGAACGCGAAGGCTTCATTGGCGCAGGAGCATAACTGAATGTACGGCTGTAAATAAGGGAACGATTCGAGCCGGCTATGCCCATACTTGCAACCAAAATCCTGGTTGGCTTTGTCGTTGGCATTCTCATCGGAATGACTGGCGTAGGGGGCGGTGTTCTCATGCTCCCCGTGCTGATCTTCGGCTTGGGCTATTCGCCGCTGGTGGCGGTCGGGTCCGACTCGATGTTCCAATTCTTCACGAAAATTCCGGCTGGACTGCTCCATCTTAAAAATGGAACGGTCCGGCGGAAGGTTGTCCTCGCGTTGGCGGCCGGGAGCGTTCCCGGCTCCTTCGCAGGGGTCAAGTTGCTGATCTACATCCATCTCCTCTATGGAAATGGCGTGAACACCTTCATCAAGACGGCAGTGGGTGTGCTGCTCATCGCGATTCCCATCATGCTGCTGCTTCAAAGGGGAATCGAAAATCGAATGGTGAACTATGGGCCTTCGACGAAGGGTTTCGCGGGCATGGTGATCATCGGCCTGACAGTCGGGTTCATCGTGGGCTTGACCTCGGTTGGTTCGGGAAGCATCATCATGATGCTGCTTCTCTTGTTCTACAGTTTCACGCCCAAGGTCAATGTCGGGACGGACGTGGTGCATGCGGTCCTACTCTTCGGCGTGACGGGGTGGCTTCAATTCAAGGCGGGCAACGTAGATGCAAGACTGGTGCTTGCGCTGTTGATCGGCTCGATTCCCGGAGGGTTGATCGGTTCACAGCTAGCCACGCGCGTACCCATGCTGTGGCTGCGCCGTATTCTTTGCACTTTACTGTTGATCACCGGAGCCCGCATGTTGCTGGCTTGATTTTTTACAAGCTTTGATCGTCCACAAGCTGGGCCGTTTGCAAGCTCGATCTCACAAGACAAATCTTAGAACATGACCACACAATCTTTTTCCTCTTCGTCTTACGCCGAAATCCTGCAGCGCATTCAGGCCGCGCTCGACGCTGCCCGCGACGTCTTCAGCCGCTTCACTCCAGGCGCCGTTGAGACCGAATATAAGGCGGGGCATGACCCTGTCACCGAAGCGGACCGCGCGGTTGACGCCGTGTTGCGCCAGAATCTGCTGCGCGAAGGCGAAGGATGGCTTTCGGAAGAAACGGTCGATAGCGCTTCCCGTCTCGACAAAAAGCACGTCTGGATCGTGGATCCGCTGGACGGCACACGGGAATTTGTTCTTGGCCTGCCTGAGTTTTGCGTCTCGATCGGCTTCGTGGAAAACGGCAAGCCGGTCGCGGGAGGAATTTACAATCCTGCGACCCGGGAGACGTTCATCGGCGCGATTGACTGCGGAGTTCTGTACAACGGCCAACCAGCCGCCCCCAGCCAGAGAAAATCTCTCGACGGAGCACTGGTTCTCGCCAGCCGCAGCGAAGTGAAGCGCGGTGATTGGAAACAATTCGAGAGCGCCGGGTTCACAGCCAAGGCCATGGGATCGGTTGCTTACAAGCTGGCCCTGGTCTCCGCAGGTCTCGCCGACGTGACATTTACGTTGACACCGAAAAATGAGTGGGACGTCGCAGCCGGCGTGGCGCTGATTCTCAGCTCCGGAGGGTTCGTCGCCACCCTCGACAACGCTGCGCTGCGATGCAACAACCGCGATCCATTGCTTTCGGGGTTAATCGCCAGTGGCCCATTTCTTCGCGAACCGCTGCTTTCGACGCTGGAAGGCCACATGCCGGCGGGTGCGACTCGTTCGCGGTCGTGATTCGCAGCCACGCATCGACAGTGAAATAATCAAGTCGTATCGCCGATACCATGAAGTTCTGAGTTCCCTGCAGCCTCGAATCTCCTGCAGTCCGAATCATGGAGCCGATAGCGTCGTGACTTCCCCCACCTACGATTCCGCGAGCCGGCAACATCCCCGGCGCGATCGCAGCCGTGCTCCCGTATTTGTGCTCGGAAGCCCACGTTCGGGAACGACGTTGCTGTATGACATGCTGCTGTCGGCGGGCGGATTCGCGGTTTACCTCGCCGAATCGAACGTCTTCAACTTGCTCGCGCCACGCTTCGGCGACCTGAGCATTCGCGCGCATCGCGAAAAACTTCTTCACGCGTGGCTTGAGAGCAAACTGTTCCGCGCGTCGGGACTTGATGCCACGCAAATTCGCGATCGCATTCTCCGCGATTGCTCGACCAGCGGAGATTTCCTGCGCATTGTGATGGGAGAAATCTGCGCGGCTCAGGGCATGCCACGCTGGGCAGAGAATTCTCCCGAAGGCATGTTGAATTTGCCACTCATCAAGCAACTGCTTCCTGACGCGCTAGTCATTCACATTGTGCGCGATGGCCGCGACGTGGCAACTTCGCTGGCGCGCCTCCGCTACGTCCGCGCGTTCCCCTGGGAAGATCGTCACGGGCTGATTGGATGCGGGTTGTATTGGGAGTGGATCATCGAACAGGGCCGCCGCTTCGGACAGTCTGTGCCGGAAGATTATCTGGAAGTCCATTTTGAAGATCTGCTGGCTCGCCCGCAGGAGGCGCTGGACGACATCGGACGATTCGTCGGACAGCCGTTAGATTATTCAGAGATTCAGCGCGTCGCCTACGGGTCGGTGAGCAAACCGAATACGTCGTTCTATAAAGAATCGACAGAACAATTCAATCCGGTGGGACGATGGAAAAAAAGCTTCTCGCCGGAACAGTTGCTGCATTTCGAGCGGCTTCTAGGTACGACATTGGTCAAGTTCGGCTATGCGCCGGCAACAAACGCCGCTGAGATTGCAGGCGACTCCGGGCTGAGAACCACGCGGCTGCTTCATCGCGCGTATTTCAACGGGAAGCGAATGTACAAGAACAGTTCGCTTATTCGCGCGCTGCGCCCCGCGATGACCGGAGTCGATCTCGACGAGATCGTCTTGGCCGACGACCACGCGCCTACACTAAAGCAACGCGCGGCCCCGTCCGTTTAGAACAGGTCTTTTCTTTCGACGACTTCACAGACAGAGTCAATCTGGCGCATATGCCAAACGGGCGCGCTTGCCCGACGACAGAAATTGGCCGACGCCATTGACCCAGCTCTCGAATTCGAGGTCGGTGCGGCCTGTGGTGTCGACCAACCGTGGCAGCAACAAACGGTTGCTCTGCGGAGTTGCAATGCCCGTATCGCACGTGGTCGCCGAGATCACATCTTCAGCCTTCAGCCAGTCGAGAAACTCAGGACGCCATGCACCGCTCGGATAACAGAAGTGCCTTCTCGCACCGCTTGTTGACTGCGCGATGCGTTCGCGGTTTTCGCGGATTTCTTTGCGAAACAATTTTTCATCCAGAGGCATGCGATGGCGGTGAGTGTGAAGCTGGAAATCCACGCCGGCCTCGGCAAGTTGAGTCAATTCCTGTTGGTTCATCAACTGCAGGATTCTCTGCGCAACGATCTCCTGGTAATCGATTCGCAAGCGTTGAGCAAGTCTTGCTGCAATCTGGTTCTTCTGCTCACCCGTGAGGTCTTGCCCATCGGCCCACTGCACGATTCGGTTTGCGGCCTCACCACATTGCTCCGGCGAGCCAAGATCAAGGGGATCAGCGACTCCCAATTCTCTTAGATCCACAGCACCTTGACCGCGCGCCCTCCACATCATGTAAGAGCAAATCAAGCTGAACACGGGAAGCTGGTGTTCACTGTAGTAGGTCGTGAGATAAACGGTGACGGGAAAACCGGCCTGCTTGATTCGCGGATAAGCCTGCCGATGGAAATCGTAAGTCCCATCGTCGAAGGTAAGAGCGACGCTGCGCCGTGGCAAGTCGTTGCGATAGAGGCGTTCGATGGCTTCGCCAAGCGGCAGCACCGAATATTTTCCCTTGCGTAAAATCTCGAGACGGCGATCGAGCTGTTCCGGGCGAATGTACAAGTAAGGACGCCATTCGTGCTCATCGGCGAGCGAAACTCCGTGGTAGCAGAGGATCAGAAGCCGCTGCCGCCGCCAGTCGCTGGCCTGCGTTAAATAAAATGCGCCGCACGCTTTCAACATTCTCAATGCGGCGCGGCGCAGTGGCGTTCGAATCAAGGAGTGCTGAATCAAGAAGTCCCGAATCAAAGAGTGTAGCATCCGGTCGCTTGCCATGCCTAGCCTGCGACCGCTGCCGTCGTCGAACCGCTGCGCGCGAAAACATGCTCTGACGGTTCGTCGTCGATCATTACACGATGCCAAATCTCAAGATTTAACAGACGCCAGATGCGGTTGCCATGATCGCGAAACTTCGCGCGGTGCTCGGCGAAGAGCGTCTTCACCGCATCCGGCCGGAAGAGATTTCGGGCGATGCTCCGCGGTTCGAGCAAAATGCGCTCCAGATCGTCCAGTTGCGGCCCGGAAAGCCAGTATTCCCACGGCGTAGGGAAACCCATCTTTTTCCGGTACACAATCGACTTGGGCAAAATATCTTCGACGGCCTGCTTCAGGATAAACTTTCCCGCCATTCCCTCAATCGAATACTGCGCCGGAATTCTGGCGGTAAATTCCACCAGCTCATGATCGAGAAACGGCACCCGGCTCTCGATC
>Ga0209006_10007032_pt1 | contig 10169 bp, 11 predicted proteins | sample JacPin_JW_Ref_O2_FD_188567 | JGI IMG/M metagenome (GOLD analysis project Ga0209006, IMG submission 188567) | Forest soil microbial communities from Algoma, Ontario, Canada - Jack Pine, Ontario site 1_JW_Ref_O2 (SPAdes) (version 2) | ecosystem: Environmental > Terrestrial > Soil > Boreal... | reverse complement strand
GAGCCGCTTCTCGACGAGCAGGCTCTCGAGCGCTTTCGTGCGCAGGGCCGGCTCGGACGGCAGATGCGAGTGCAGCTCGTGGTGGATATGGGAAATTGTCTTCGCGTCGAAGCTCGCCATCGCGCGCCTCCTTTTCGGCCGGCCGTTGAGCCTAGCACGCGCCGGGGCGCAGTAAAGGCGCCGCGCCTGCGCGGATAGTTTTCAGGATTGGAGCGGAACTTTCCTCCCACCGCCGACGTAGGATGAGCTCGGGATAATCTTGGGATGATCTTCGGGTCCGAACATCGGGCGGCCGATCCATCGACTATTCAATCGGCGAAGCAAAGGAATGGTCGATGACGGACATGATCATCAGCGACAAGCAGCTTTCGAGTTCCGTCTTCAGCCACGTGATTAACGTCCCGATCGAAAAGGTCGATATTGCCGACTGGCTGTTCAAATTGTCGGTGGCCGAATATCAGCGCTGCTGTCCGCCGGATCATATCGCCTGCGGCGCGACGTCCACCGATGACGGCAAGCCGATGTCGATCCATGTCGAGATGATCGGCCGGACGCTGATGATCCAGCACTATGTGGCGGAGACAGCGACCCCCACATTCTGCCGCATGGTCTCGGTCTCCGACGCATTCATGCCCAACGGGCGAACGCGGGTGCAAGTGATCTGGACCCTCGGCGTGAAGCGCATCGACGACGAAAGCTGCGAGTACACCAACAGCGTCGCCGCTCACCCCACGGCGCAATTCATGAAGTTCATCGCCGAGCACAAGATCAGCTTCGAGAACGCCGTCGTCGCCCCCCAAAGGTTTGGCCGGGACCATAACCGTCGCGAGACGCCGCTCCTTGCCGCCAGCATCGAGCGCAAAGCGCGCGCGGCCAAGAATCGATCATGAGCTCCTGAGCAGGGAGAGAACCGCCGCCTCCTCGGCCGTCAGACCTGGCGGATCGGACGGGCTGGTCTCCTGCGCAATCTCGAGGATAAACGCGCCGCTGAGATAGGCGTTCGCAATTCCCGGGTGGATGTACGATTTGCGGCAGACGGCCGCGGTGTTTCCCAAAGCGGCCGCGACCTGCTTGACCGCGGCGCTCATCACGCGCTTGGCCTGCGTCGCGCTCGCAAATGGTGCGGACGTCGAGAGGAACCGCCCCATCAGAACCGTCCCGGCCCAGGTGCGAAAATCCTTGGCGGTAATGTCGCCGCCGGTGATCTCTCTGAGATAAGCGTTGACGTCGCCGGACGAAATGGCGTGGAGCGCCTTCTCCTCGTCAAAATATTGCAGAAGGTCTTGTCCTGGCAGCTCCTGACACGCCCGAATGATCCGCGCCACGCGCCGATCACGCATCGCCAGCGACCACTGCTTGCCGCTTTTGCCGGTGAAGCGGAAACGGACCTCGGAGCCCTCGACCGCGACATGATCGCTTTTGAGCGTAGTGAGCCCATAGCTCTGATTGGTTCGTGCATATTCGTCATTGCCGACGCGGATCAGCGTCGTCTCCAAGAGATGCACGACCGTCGCCAAAACCTTCTCGCGCGGCAGGCCGCGCAGGCTCATGTGTTCGGCGACCTTCGCCCGGATCGTCGGCAGCGCTGCGGCGAACTCAAACAGGTGCTCGTATTTCGATTGCTCCCGCGCCTCGCGGTATTCGGCGTGATACTTGTATTGCTTGCGCCCTTTGGCGTCGCGGCCGGTCGCCTGAATGTGCCCTTCCGGCGCCGCGCAGATCCAGACGTCGGTCCATGCCGGCGGGATGACGAGCGAGCGTATGCGCTTCAACGTGTCCGCGTTCGCGACGCGCTTGCCCTTAGCGTCGAGGTAGAGGAAACCCTTGCCCGAGCGCCTGCGCCGGATCGCCGGCCCGCTGTCGCACACATAGCGAAGGCCAAGCGGCGCCGGCATGGCGACGTCGACAGAAATATGGATCTCGGCATCGAGCATGGGCGCACCCTTTTTCCCGGAACGCCGGATGTGCGCGGTCTGTTCCCTCCGGGCCGCCGAGGACTGACCAATCGGTTGGCGCGCGCGGCCAACCCAGTTCCGTGATGCGCTCTCCGCCGGTGACGGTGAATTTGCCGGCGGGGTGCGCAATCCGGCGAGGGCAATCGCCGTTAAATCGTTGCAACAACTTGGTGAAAGGAAATAGTTCAGCTTCGTGCTCGGCCCTCGCCAGCTAGGTTCCGATCGTGAGCACGATCCGCGCGGCGCTGTCGTCGCGCCTCCACGCCTGCTCGACATCGGACAGTGAAACGGGATTGGTCGCAATCTTGAAGCCTGCCGGCACGGTCGCCCGGAAGAGCCCGTCGATGGCGCGCAGGAAGCGATCGAAGGGGATGCTGCCGATGCCGCTCCCCATGAGCACGATCGCCGACGACCGCAACGCCGCGCTGGGCAGCGTTATGTCCGCCCCGCTGACCGCGCCGATCTGCACGAACCGGATCGGAACCGCCTCCGCTCCCGCCTTGGCGCCGGCGGCGATGAGCCGCTCGGCGCTCTTCCCCCAGAGATTGTCGAGCACGACATCGACCCCTTGCGCGAATTCCCGGCTGAAGCGCTCCTCGAGCTCCGCCTCGTCGTTGACGAGGGGGATCGTGACATCGGCGCCAAGGTCCGCCACGGATTTCAGCGCCTCGATATTGCGCCCGGTGGCGATGACCTTTTTGGCCCCGAGGTGATTGGCGATCTGCACGGCGAGGCGCCCCGCGGCGCCCGTCGCTCCGTTGATGAGGACGGTCTCGCCGGCTTGGAGGCGCGCGCGCTCCTCAAGCGCCGCCCACGACGACATGCCGGGATTGGCGATCGCCGCAGCCGTCACATCGTCAAGCTCGTCGGGCAGAGCAAGGCAGCGCGACGGCGGCGCGACGGCGCGTTCGGCCATGCTGCCATAGGGCGCGCGCGGCATGCCAAAATAGACCCGGCCCCCGTCATCGAGCCGGCCCACCCCGTCGACACCCGCCACAAGGGGGAACTGACCGGATGAGCTGTAATGCCGGCCGGAGGCCCGGCTTCTCACGACCTGGCTGGTGGCGGCGGCGGTCACCGTGATCTTGGACTCGCCCGCGGCCGGTGTCGGCTCGCTGAAGTCCGCATAGCGAGGCGTCTGCCCTGCTCCCATCACGACTGCTGCTTTCATCGTCATTCTTCCTTCCGGGCCATGCATTTATGTGTATGATGCACATATATGGGAGTGCCGAATGTCGTCAAGTCGAAATGTGCAAAGCACACATATCAGCGGGCAACTGAGCGAGCTTCACCGCTCCGTGCTGGATATCGTCGCCGCCATGGGCCGGCCGGCGCGCGATGAATTTCTGATCAAGGCAGCTGGGATTCCGCTCGACCGGGCGCTCTTTCCACTCCTGGTTTCCATCGAACGCTTCGGCCCGATCGGAGTCGTGGAGCTCGCCGACCGCGTCGGGCGCGACTACACCACGGTCAGCCGCCAGGTCGCCAAGCTTGAAAGCCTTGGCCTCGTCAGACGCCGGGCCAGCGCCGCGGATCGGCGCGTGCGCCAAGCCGTCGTCTCGCCGAAGGGGAAGGCGATGACCGATCGCCTTGACGCCGCGCGCGAGCGTATCGGCCGCGCGGTCTTCAAAAGTTGGGACAAACGCGATATCGATGAGCTCACGAGGCTCATGCGCAAGTTTGCCGACGCCATGACGGTCGATCCCCCGGCCGTCAGATGAGTTTGCATGGATGCCACGAAGGGGTCACACGCTAAGCCGCAAAACAGGAGTTGTTACGCATGGACTACAATCGTCTCGGCCATTCCGGCCTGCGCGTGCCGGCGCTGAGTTTCGGCACCGGCACTTTCGGCGGCAGCAACGATTTCTTCAAGGCTTGGGGATCAACCGACGCCGCCGGCGCATCCCGACTGATTGACGTCTGTCTCGATCACGGCGTGAGCCTGTTCGATACCGCCGACGTATATTCTGCCGGACTCGCCGAGCAGATCCTGGGCGAGGCGATCAAGGGCAAGCGCAACCGTGTCCTCATTTCCACCAAGGCGACGTTCCCGATGGGCGACGGCCCGAACGACTATGGCTCCTCGCGCCAACATCTTTTGGAAGCGACCGAGGGATCGCTCAAGCGCCTCGGCGTCGAGACGATCGATCTCTTCCAATTGCACGGGCAGGATTACAACACGCCAGTGGAGGAGACGCTATCCACCCTCGATCAGCTCGTGCGCACGGGCAAGGTCCGTTACATCGGCTGCTCGAATTTCTCCGGCTGGCATCTGATGAAGTCTCTCGCGGCGTCGGACCGGTATGGCTACGCCCGCTATGTCGCGCACCAGGCCTACTATTCGCTGCTCAATCGAGACTACGAATGGGAGCTCTTGCAGCTCGGCCGCGATCAGGGCGTCGGCGCGGTCGTCTGGAGCCCGCTCGGCTGGGGCAAGCTGACGGGCAAAATCCGACGCGGACAGCCTGCGAAACCTGGCACCCGCGCGCACACCATTCCGGAAACCGGACCGCGCTACGACGAGAAGCGCCTGTTCGCCATCATCGACGCCCTCGAGGCTCTCGCCAAGGAGACGGGCAAGAAGGTTCCGCAGATCGCGCTCAATTGGTTGCTGCGTCGTCCGACGATCGCCAACGTCATCATCGGCGCGCGCAACGAAGAGCAGTTGCTTGAGAACATCGGCGCTGTCGGCTGGAAACTGACGCCCGAGCAGGTGGCCAAGCTCGACGCGGCGAGCGACGTCGAGCCGGCCTATCCGGTCTGGCACCAACGCGGATTTCCAATCCTCAACGAAAGGGCGGCGCAAAGATGAAGGCCACGCGGGAAGCGGCGCGCGGCGATGCTCCCATGCCCGCGAAGGCGGACCTCTTAGAATGCGTTGCGGTCGTGGTAGGTCTGCAGGAATTGCCGCACCCGCGGCTCCGGGCTCTCGTGGAACACGCGGCGCGGCGGGCCCTCGTCGACGATACGGCCCTCGTCGATGAAGGCGATGCGGTCGGCGACGTGAGCGGCGAAGCCCATCTCGTGGGTGACGATCAACATCGTCATGCCTTCCGCCGCGAGGCTCTTCATCACCTCCAGGACTTCGCCGACCAGCTCGGGATCGAGCGCCGAGGTTGGCTCGTCGAACAGCATGAGCCTCGGCTGCATCGCGAGCGCGCGGGCGATGGCGACACGCTGCTGCTGGCCGCCCGACAGACGTGACGGATAGGCGTCGGCCTTGGCGGCAAGCCCGACCCGGGTCAGCATCGCCATTGCACGATCCGCCGCCTCGCGGGCCTGAAGTCGGCGCACACGCCGCAGCGGCTCGGCGACATTGCTGAGCGCGGTCATGTGCGGCCAAAGGTTGAAGTGCTGGAACACCATGCCGATCTCGCGGCGCATCTCGCGCAAATTTCGTGCGCCCATCGGCCGACGCGTCCCATCGGACGCGTCCACGTAGCCGATCAGCCTGCCGTCGATGCGCAGATCGCCGGAATCGTAAGGCTCCAAAAAATTCACGCATCGGAGCAGCGTACTCTTGCCCGACCCGCTCGGCCCGATCAGGCAGACGACCTCGGAGCGCCCCACTGAAAAGTCGACGCCCCGCAAAACCTGGTGGGCGCCGAAACTCTTGCTGACCCGCGCAAGCTCGATCATCGGGGCGCTCACGGGCTCGCCTCCTCATGCGCGAGATAGGCCGTCACCCGGGCTTCGATTCGGGCGCCCAGGCGCGACACCCCTTCGACCAGAAGCCAGTAGAAGGCCGCCATGGCGAAGATCGCGTCGAACGCCGTGAACGTCTCCGCCGCCATCGTCTGCACCTGATACATGAGCTCCGGCACGGTGATGATCGACAATACCACCGTCTCCTTCGAGAGGATGATCAGCATGTTGACGATCGCCGGAACAGCGGCGATGAGAGCGCCCGGCAGCAGGACCCGCATCATCGTATCGAACGGCGGCATGCCGACGCTGACCGCCGCCTCGATCTGGCCGACTGGCACGGCCGCGAAGCCGGCGCGAAAGATCTCGGCGAAATACGCCGACGAGTAGAGCCCGAGGCCCAGGATGCCGGCTGCGGTGGCGCTGAGCCTGAGCCCGATCGACGGACCGCCAGCGTAAAGCAGGAAGAGCTGCACCAGAAAGGGCGTGCCGCGGAACATTTCGATGAACGCCCTGATGAGCCAGTTGAGCGGCGGGATTCGCAGCCGCCTAAGAAGCGTGATCGCGAAGCCAAGAATGAGGCCGAGCGCGCCGCCCGCGGCCCAGCACAGGATGGTGACGCCAAAGCCGCTCAGAAGGGAGGGCGCATAGCGCCAGAAGAGGTCCAGGTTCATCGCGCGCCTGCCTTCGCCAGGCGCTGCTCCGCGAGTCCGCCCAAACCCGCCAGGCAAAGGTTGATCGCGAGATAGAACAGGCCACCGCCAACATAGGCCTCGAGCGGCCGATAGGTCTGGGAGGCGATGTTCATGCTGACGCGGGTGAGTTCGGCGATGCCGACCACCGAAACGAGCGAGGAGGCCTTGATGAGGAGGATGAATTCGTTGATGAGCGGCGGCGTCGAAATCCTCAGCGCCTGCGGCAGAAGGACGCGCCGCCAGATATCGAGGCCGGAAAAGCCGAGCGCGGTCGCCGCCTCCCCCTGCCCGCGCGGCACGGCGTTGAGCGCGCCGCGCAGGATCTCCGCCTGATAGGCCGCCGACGACAGCGCCAGCGCCCCGACCGCCGCCACGATCGCGGGCACGTCGAGCCCGTATTCGGCAAGAAAATAATAGATGAACAGGAGCTGCACGAGCAGCGGAACACCGCGGAACACGCTGACGTAAGCGCCGCCGAGACGCTTGAGCCATAGGCGCGGCGAAACGCGAGCGGCGCAGATAAGCGCGCCGATCACAAACCCGAACGCGATGCCGGCGAAGGAAACGGCGACCGTCGTCGCCGCAGCCTGCGTCAGATAACCGAAAGAATGGAGGATGACCTCAGGTTTCATTACGGCGGCGCACGAGGAGCCGCCGGCGCCGCGCCCCCGCGTCCAAGGCTACGTCAGATCGAGGGTTCGGGCACCGTTTTCGGCAGGTCCATCGTCTGTCCGAACCAGGTCTTCTGGATCTTCGCCATCGTCCCGTCGGCCTCGACCTTGAGGATCGCCGCGTTGATGGCGTCAATCAGCGTCTGGTCATCCAGCCGTCCCACCCAGGAGAAATAGGTCGGCTGGCCGAATGGCGGCATCACCATCGCGAAAGCATCGGAGCGCTGCTGCGCGGCGTAGGCGAGGTTCGGCAGCGAATTGACCGAAGCGTCGATGCGTCCGGCGGCCAGGTCGGCGTAGGATTGGTTGTTGTCGACATATTCCTTGACTTCGACCGGCTTCGGCAACTTCGCGGCGAATTCCTTGAGCTGGGCGACCTGGGAGGTGCCCTTCTGGCCGCCGACTGTCCTGCCGGCGATATCCTCGGGCTTCATGATGGTCTTGTCGTCGGCGCGCTTCATCAGCGCCGCGGTCGCGTCAGCAATCGGAATCGTGAACGCGTAGTGCTTCATGCGCTCCTTGGTGATGGTCACCGGCGCGATGCAGAGGTCGAACTTCTTCGCTTCTAGCCCAGGCAGAACGCTGGTCCACGGCAGATCGAGATAGGTGACCTTGAGCCCCATCTCCTTGCCGACGGCGTCGACGAGATCGCGGTTAAGCCCCTTGTAGGTTCCATTGTCGGAGATATCGAACGGCGGGAACTGCATTTCGGTCGCGGTGGCGAGCACGCCGCGCTTCTTGATCTCCGCCAGCGTATCGTCGGCGAAGGCGGAGCCCGTCACGCCGAACAAGGCGCCCGAAGCCGCGACCCCGGCCAATCCGCGTCGAAGCGCGTCGCGCCGGGTCAAGGCGAACTTGTCGAATTGCGTCATCACAGATCTCCCATGGACGCGGTTTGACGCGGCTACTTTGGTGAGCCGTTCAAACGCCGAAGGACCCCGCCACGCCGGCGAAAGGGACAGTCCTTGCGTCTGGGATCAATGTTGACGAGCGCCTGCCGGCTGTCAATTGCGACGTCGTTGTCGTCGCGTCGCGGCGGCCGGCTGGCGGCTCGCCGCCGCAACCCCGGTCAAGCGCCCGCCGGGACTTTGTCGAGGAAGCCGGTCACAGACCTCAGCCGTCCGTCCTCAATCACTGCGAAGTCCGTTCCCTTGATCATGTCCGCTTCGCTCGCTGGCCCAAGCGCCCAGGAGAATCTCAGCCTGTCGGCGTAACCATCGGCGCGCCCGGCAAGCGTGAACAAGAAACCGGGGAAACGTTGTTGCACGGCGCCGATGAGCGCGCTGATCTGGTCGTGGCCCTCGCCTTTCGCCAGCGGATCGACATAAGCCGCGTTTTGGGTCCAGCCTTCGGCGAGCAGAGCCCTGCGACGACCGGGATCTGTTTCATTCCAGAGCGCGATATAGCGATTAGCGATCGCTGCGGGGTCGGTCATCTTAGTCTCCTTAAGAAGTCGCTGGTTGTCGCCCATGGGCGTCCGCTCATGCTCGACGAAGTTTCGCGCGCGCTCAATGATCCACGAGGTCAATTTCGGCGAGCGGTTTGCCAGCTCACCTGCGAACATGCATTCTACTCGGCTTCCCGGCGGCTCATGGGTCGCGTTTGCGCGCCAGCAGGCGCCTGCCCCAAAGGACCATCATGATCGAGGAACCGCCGCCGATCGTTTTTGCCCCGTCTATCGAACGGCCGCCGGCCGACATCGTTGAGCGCTTTCGTGCGCCGACCAGCTTCATCGTCGACGCGATGAACGGGACGGGCGCCCTCGACTGGCGGATCAAAAGGCTCGTCGGCAAGTCGTTCGTCGGCGTCGCGCTCACCTGCGACTGCGGCCCGCTCGACAATCTGGCGTTCATGGCGGCGCTCGCCGAATCCAAGCCGGGCGACGTGTTCATGGTCGCGACCAATGGCTATGTGGGCGCAGCGGTGACCGGAGATCTGCTCATGTACGTCGCGCGCAACCGGGGCGCCGCGGGTTTCGTCACCGACGGCCTTGTGCGCGACCTCGACGACCTCGAAACCGTCGGCCTTCCGACTTTCGCCATGGGCGTCACGCCAAATTCGCCGCAGCGGCGCGGACCCGGCTCGGTCGGCCTGCCGATCGTCTGCGGCGGCGTGGCGGTCGCCTCGGGCGATGTGGTGGTCGGCGACCGCGACGGCGTGGTTGTCGTCCCACGCGCGCGCATTGATGAAACACTCAAGAATCTCGAGCGCGTCAAAGCCATGGAGGCGGCGACGCTCGAGCGCGTGCGCGGCGGATTGAAAGAGCTGCCGGTAGAGGTTCCCTCGCTGCGGCGGATCGGCAGAGGCTGAAACGCGCGTCAAGAAGGTTAGCGAGACGGAGGCATTGGCGTGATCGATTTTCCCATCATCGATTCCCACATCCATCTCCTCGATCAGCAACGGTTCGGCTATGCCTGGGCGAACGAAGCGCCGGCGCTCAAGCGCGACTGGACGCCAGACGATCTCGCCAGTTCGGCGAAGCCGTACGAGATCGAAGGCCTCGTCTTCGTCGAAGTTGATGTCGACATGCCGCAATATCTCGATGAAGCCGAGTGGGTGGACGGGCTCGCTGTCCATGACCGCCGCGTGCTCGGCGCCGTGGTTTGCCTGCCGCTCGAGCGCGGAGCGGCGATCGAGCCGGAGATCGGGCGGGTCGCGAAGCTCAAGACGGTGCGCGGCGTGCGCCGCCTGATCCAGAGCCAGCCTGATCCGGAGTTCGTGCTCAAGCCTGGCTTTCTGGAAGCACTCCGGCTCCTGCCCAAATACAACCTCTCCTTCGACGCCTGCATTTTCCACCACCAGGCGCCCAACACGCTCGCGATGATGCGTCAGTGTCCCGAGGTTTCGTTCATCCTGGATCACATCGGCAAGCCCGGGATCAAAGCCGGCCTCATCGACCCCTGGCGGGCGCACATCCGCGAGATGGCGGCGCTGCCCAATGTGGTGTGCAAGCTCTCCGGCGTCACGACCGAGGCCGAGCACAAGAGCTGGACCCGCGATCAGCTGAGGCCCTACATCGACCATGTGATCGCGTGCTTCGGGCCGGACCGCATCCTCTACGGCGGCGACTGGCCGGTGTCCGAGCTTGCCGGCGGCTATCTGCAATGGCTGTCCACACTCGACTGGGCGACGGCCGGCTTTTCGCCCGCCGACAAGCGCAAGCTCTTCCGCGACAACGCGATCAAGGCCTATCGGCTCCGCGC
>Ga0209006_10007031_pt1 | contig 10170 bp, 10 predicted proteins | sample JacPin_JW_Ref_O2_FD_188567 | JGI IMG/M metagenome (GOLD analysis project Ga0209006, IMG submission 188567) | Forest soil microbial communities from Algoma, Ontario, Canada - Jack Pine, Ontario site 1_JW_Ref_O2 (SPAdes) (version 2) | ecosystem: Environmental > Terrestrial > Soil > Boreal... | reverse complement strand
ATCACCGCCTGCCGTGGCACGACCGCGGTCGGCGCGGCGCGCGGCGTGACACCGACCGCCCTGCTGCTCGATCGATCATTGCGTGCGCTTGGCTGCGCCTTGCAGCACGTCGTACAGGGCCTTCACGTCGGGCTTTGCGGCGACGACGTTCTGCGCAATTCCGACCAGCGAGCCCATCGTCTGCGCCCGCTCGGTATTCGGGATCTCGATCACCTGGCCGCCGGAATCGATCCAGAGCTTTCGTTCCGTGTTGTAGAAATCGACCACCCATTCGTGCATGCCGTCGCCGATGCTGGCGGCATCGTCGGCTACGATCTTCTGCAGGTCCGGCGGCAACGCGTCGAACCAGACCTTGCTCAGCACGAAGGTGCTGACGGCGAACGACAGGTTGGTCTCGCTGATGTATTTCGCCGAGTCGTAGTAGTGCATGGCCGCGAGCACGGGCAGCACGCTCAGCACGCCGTCGATCGCTCCCTGCTGCAAAGCCGGCAGCACGTCGCCGAGCGAGAGCGGCACCGGCGTCGCACCGAGCTGCTTGAGCGGCTGCATCTGCATCGGCGACGCCATGACGCGGATCTTCATGCCCTTGAGATCGTCGATGCGGCGGACCGGCGTCCGGCTATTGACCGCGGTGGGGCCGCTCAAGAACACCGCCGATACTCGCAGTCCGCGAGATGCGCCGATCTTGAAGTACGCGCTCTGAAACTGTTGGTCTTTGACCGCGCGGCCGACATGATCCATGTCGTTGAACAATCCGGGCGAGCTCAGCACCTGAAAGCGCGGATCGACGCCTTCGAAAAATTCGGCCGGGCTGACGAACCCTTGGATCGCGCCGAGCTGGACCGCCTCGATCTCGCGCGGAATCGGCCCGAGTTGGCTCGCCGGATAGACTTCGCCCTTGATGCGCCCGTTCGAGTCACGCTCCACGGCGGCGGCAAAGCGCTTGAGGAACTCGTGTTGGCCGTCATTGAGCGTCGGGGTGCCGAGCTTCATGAGGACCGAGGCGGCCGCAACAGCCGTGAGTGGATCCAGCGCATTGGCGAGCAGAAGACCTGCTGCAAACAGTGCCAATCGGCCGTGACACCCCATTTTCGGTTCCTCCCGTTGCTTCTTGTCTCGCGAGCACATCGGGCGCCTCACGCGACGTCCTCCCGGCGCGACGGGAAGATAGGGCATAATAGCATTGATGTACATAATAGCAAGAATTATCGCCGCCGTCGACGTGGAGCGCGCCGCGCTCCGGCGTCGCATGCTCCGTGTCACGTGCCCGGTGTCGTCGGGAAGTTTCGGTGTCGGCGAGGAGGTTCTAGCCGAGCGAGCCCGCGAGACCTCAGTTCAACGGTGGGCCGGGCTCCAGCGTGGGTTCGAAGCCTTCAAGTTCATCCGGGAGGCGCGAAGCGCCGGTCATCTCTGGTTGAAGATCTGCACGTTGATCCCATCAGGGTCTTTGACGTGCAAGCCGGCGAAGGGATCGTCCAGCGGTGTTGCGCCGCGCTGTTTCACATAGCTCGCGGCAGCCTCCTTGGTGAAACGGGGAACCCCGATCGCGAAATGATCGACGATCCCGGACGGGCCTTCGCGGTTGAGCGACACCAACGCGCGCGTGTTGCCCAGCCGGACGATCTGGCGCGGCTTGTCTTCGCTGACCACGGTGAAACCGAACATCTTTTGATAGAAATCGATCGACCGCTGCAGGTCCGCGACCTGAATGCTGACGTGGTCGATGTCCGCGGTCTTGAAATCGATCCCCTCCTGCGCGCCGGCCACCGTTCCGCTGGCGGCGAGCATCGCAAGACCTCGAACCAGATCCCGGCGGCTGAGCGAGCCCTTCTCGAACCGGCCTAAGAGATCGGAAATGATCGTTTCCATGTCGGCCTCCCCTTTTTTCTCGAAAGATGAAATTTGGCGACCCGACTATAGGCTCAATCCGCCCGATGCTGTAGAGCTTGCAGAAAGCGCGAGGTGCCCCCGAAGCGGCACGCAAGACCCCATGTCAGGTGGCGCGCACTGAAAGGTAGCGGCCTTATCGCTGCCGGGGAGCGAACAGGGAGACGGCGTTGTGGTCAAGGAGCTGAAATACCAGCTGCGGCTGACCTTGAGAGATGATTTTGCCAAGGTGGCGCGCAATCACGCGGACGATCCGTCGATTGCTCCCCTGACGGAGTTGCTGTCCCGGCACGATGCGGCTTTGAAATGCCAGTACGATGCCTTCGCCGACTACGTGAAGGAGGCCGAGGCCAAAGGGGTGGACGCGTACCCGCTCTACGCCTGGACCAAAAAGACCGTCGATGATCCGGTGAAGGAGGCGAAGTACACCAAGTCCTTCACGCTCTATGTCGGCGGCGACGAGGTGTACGAAAAGGGCAAGGCCGACGCGCTCGAGGCCGAGCTCAAGCCGCTGGTCGGAGGTCCGATCGTGGCGCAGATGTTCAGATACGACACCAATCCCGCTCACAATCCCCAGCCGCCGCAACGCAAAACTGCATGATCAGGATCGCGCTCGCGAGTCCGCTTGGCCGATCGAGAGCGGACGCGCCGAGCGCCGCAGGGAAACGCGCGAGCGGAGCTGACGCACGTTGTCGATTCCACAGGTCTCAATTCCACAGGGTGTCAATTCCACAAGGTGTTGGTTCGACAGGAATGCCACAAGCCTCGAGGAGCTATCATGGCCACAGAAACGAATAGGCGCGGGTTTGTTCAAGTCGCTGGATTGGCCGCATCGGGACTGATGGCGGCGGTTGTCCCGTTCGCCGCCGCCGCGCAGGAGGCGCGGCCGGCTCCGAGGACGATGGGGGCGCGCTTTCGCGAGTTGATGAACGGCTCCGAGCCGCTCATCTGCGCCAACGCTTATGATCTCGCGACAGCCCGTTTGATCGAGGTTCGCGGGTTCAAGGGCGTGTTCGTCGGAAGCAGCGCGACCAATCTGGAATTGCTCGCGCTGCCGGACCAGGCGGTCGTCACGGTGTCCGAGATTATCGAGTATGACAGCATCATCGCCGCGAACGTGGATATTCCGGTGGTGGCGGATGTGGACGATTTCGGCGCCACGCCGCTGAATGTTTATCGCTTCGCGAAGCAGGCTGACAGGGCCGGCATCGCCTGCGCGGCCTTCGATGACCGAATGCCGCTCAACCGCGCCACCGCCTATTCAGTTCCAGGCGTCCTTCCTAAGGCGCAGATGATCGACAACATTCGTGCCGCGGCCGACGCGCGCACGGATATGGTTCTTATCGCGCGCTGCCTCGCTCCGACTCCGAACAATTCCCACACGGAGATGCTGGATCGGGCTGCCGCCTATGCCGAAGCCGGTGCGGACCTCGTGTGGATCGGGTTGCCCACCACGCAGGACTACGCGAAGGCAGCCGAGGTGATCAAGAAACCGCTGTTTGCTGTGATCGGCCGCCCGAATTTTCCGGCAACGCCGGGCGCCATGAAGGCAGCTCGAGTCGCCGTAGGCCAGACCCCACCTATCGTGAACATTGCATTGGGCGCCGTCGACAGAGCCTTGGGTGAGTTGCAAGCCTCAGGACAAATGACTGAAGCGCAAAAAGGGGCTCTGAGCCGTGAGGCCTCGCGCAAGGTCGAGCAGGTCGACGAGCTGAACGCGCGTTCGCGGAAGTACAACCTCCCAACCGGCTCCGCTCCGGAACGCTGATAGCGATTTGCATTCCGTCGGCACTCGATTTTCATCCCGACCGAGCGAGGGATGAGAACGACCGAATACTCACGCCAAGCTCCAACCGGGGAGGAGTCTATGAGGTACGTCATTCCATTATTCGCGCTCGCATGTGTGCTGGCGAGTCCGGCGTTCGCCCAGCTCGAGGACAAACCGGTGCCGATGGACAAGGCTCCGTTCCACGTCCCGGTGTTTGCCAACGACTACATCATCCTGCTCAACGTCAATATTCCGCCCGGGCGCAACACCGGCTACCACACCCACTACGCCGACTCCGTGTCGGTCAATCTTTCGCCGGCCTCGCAGACAAACCAGAATTACGGCTCGTCCGATGTGAGCGCGCCGGGTACGGGGGGCGAAGGCGAGCCGGGCCGCACGACCTTCACGAATGTGACCAAGAATGGTCCGCGTACCCACAAGGCGACCAATGTCGGCCCGACGCCGTTCCACAACATCTCCTTCATCCTGAAGGATCACGCGCCGGCCGCGACCGCCGTCTCGGACCGCTCCGGAGTCGCCGGCTACACCCAGATCATGGACAACCCGCGCATTCGAGCCTGGCGCGTGGTCCTCAAGCCGGGCGAGGCGACCGGGCAGATCACGCAAACGACACCGGGACTGAGGGTCTATGTCCACGGCGGCGTGCTGGCTGAATTGGTGCCCGGATCGGCCGATCGCGGCATGGCGCCGCACGACGGCGATTTCATCTGGCAGGATGCCGGGCAGACGCGGGCGGTGAAGAACACCGGTACCACCGCGATCGAGTTCGTCGAGTTCGAGCTGAAATAGCCGGCCATGTGGGCACGATTTGCTCTACAATCGGCTGGGCGAAAAACTGTGTGTTCATAGGGAGGTTTGCTTTGATATCTGCAGCGCGATCCGCAATCGTCTTCTTCGCCGGGATGCTCGTGGTCGGCTCGACCACGGCTGCATTCGCTCAATACCCGCGGCCGACCGAACTCCCCAATCCCTATCGCCTCGTGGAGGACTGGCCGACCTTGCCGCCGAACATGAATGGCGGTCGCTGGGGCGAAGTCATCCGCGTGCACGTCCATAGCGACGGCAACATCTGGATCTTTCATCGTTGCTTCAACACCGTGCCGCCCGGCAGCGCCACCTGCATCGGTCGCGGCGAGGCGAACCCGCCGATCCTGGAGTTCGATCCGTCCGGCAAGCTGCTCAAGAGCTTCGGCGCCGGCATGTTTGGCTATCCGCACGGCTTCACCATCGACCACGACGGCTTTCTGTGGACCAGCGATGTCAACGACAAGGACACCGTGCTCGGGATGCCGGCGCGCAATGCCGAGGGTGCCGTGCTCGGGCAGGAGGTCCTCAAGCTCGACCAGAACGGCAAAGTCCTGATGACGCTCGGCAAGATGGGCGTCGGCGGCAGCGGCACGGATACCTTCGATCGTCCGACGGGCGTCGCGGTGGCGGCCAACGGCGATATTTTCGTCTCCGACGGCCACTCGCCCAATAAGTCGAACAATGGGCGCATCCTGAAATTTTCCAAAGATGGGAAGTTCATCAAGACCTGGGGCCACAAAGGATCGGCGCCCGGCGATTTCGAAGATCCGCACGACATTTTCGTCGGGGGCTCGCTCGGGCGTGTCTATGTCGCTGACCGCCGCAACAGCCGAATCCAGATCTTCGATCAGGACGGCAATTTCATCACCGCCTGGTATCAGTTCGGTCAGCCGAGCTCGGTCTTCATCGGGCCGGACGACACGATCTACGTCGGCGCGGCATTCCGCGAAGCGGCGACACGCCGCAACGAGTCGGCGCGCGTGCAGCCCGGCGAGGTGCGCGGCATCGTCATCGGCAACGCCATCGAAGGTACGTTGCGCGCCTTCATTCCCGATCCGACCGATCCGGGCAGTATCGACCGCGGCACCTCGGCATCGGGGATCGCGGCCGATGCCATGGGTAACATCTACGCCGCCGATGTCGGCGCTCATAAGCTGCGGAAATACGTTCGAAAGTAGTGACACGCTGTAAACGCGAAGAGCCCCAGGATGAGGCCTCCTGGGGCTCGACAACGTCCGCCGATCTCACAGTGGCCGGTCAGCACGCATACGGGTGCCAGTAGCACCAGCCGGGCCCGAAGCCGTACCCGTGGCCGAAGCCGAAACCGCGGTGGCCAAAGCCGCCGCCGTGCCAGCCACCAAAGCCGCCGAAGCCGTGGGCCGAAGCAGGCGCCGGGGCAAGTGCAGCGCTGCCGAGGGCGATCGCCGTAACGAGCGCGAAGCTGATCTTTCGCAACATGACATGTACTCCTCTCAGGATGCGGATGGGCGTTTTGCTCATCCTGCACCATTCGTGCGGCGACCCCTTCGCGCTGTTCTCGTGAGTGCGCTGTTACAAATCGCATCGGCCGGTGCCGGTCGATCATGGGACCGCTGAGAGGCGAACGGCGGCAACCTGGGCGTTGAGCGGAAGCCGTTTTGTCGCGCCGGGAACTTCTGACGGACACAAGGCACTGCCCTCGGGTCGGCCCTTGCAGTTGTTGGCACCATTCGAGTCAGTGATGGTCGATCAAACCAACATCGCGAGCCCAGATCGCCTCGAGCAGCCGACGGGCCCGGGTTCACGCAAGCGGGGTCGATGCGCGACGCGTTATCCGGTCGGCGCTACCGACCCCCTTCCTCGGCATCAGGCATCGTCGCTCCGACGCTCTCAGTGAATTCAGCGAGGCGCAACCACATCGTCGCCATTTCGGCGAGCAATGCCTTATCCTGCGGCGTGCTCGCCAACTGAGCCAACCGTAAGCATTCCAAGGCATGTTGCCTGTACGTAGCGCCCGCGGACATCTACACCCCAGTCTTCGCGCGAGGAACGCCTCGAAACAGATTCGGTTCCGGCTGGTCCGCACATCAACTCTGTGAGAAGCGCGGAAACCACAGTTCCGGATTCTGAGTTCCGATTGCGGCCGCTTTGGTTCAATCCACGTAGGAAAGGGCCGACGATGCAACACGACCCCGAGACCTACAGGCGATATGCAGAGGAATGTCAGCAGTTGGCCCAGACGATGCCTGATGAGCACCGGCTCATCCTGCTTGCCATGGCGAAGTCCTGGATCGAATTGGCACAGATGGCCGAGCGCTCAATGTCGCGCGAATGAGCTCTCGCCCGGCGATCCTGCGGCGGCGCGCCGCGCGCGCAGTCGGCGCGCTCCGGCAGACCCTCGCGCAGGAGGCGACCAGAGGTGATCGAGAAACTTCCGCTCTGCGAGCAGGAGCGAGCGCAGTCTTCGCTGCCGGGCTGCCGGGCGCCGGAACAATTTCGGACAGCGCTCAGTTCACCACGCGGCGCCGCGCATCCCCAAGTACCCCCGCACGGCGCTGGGCTCCGGTCGCCTCCCATCTCGTCAGTGCGACCGGGGCCTCCCATTGCGGCGAAGAAACCCGAGCGGCAGTGGTGCGTTGTCTCAACGGCGATAGTCGTGCAGGTCTCGAATGTGGTTCTGCGCGGACCCGGGCCCCACCGTATTTGAGCGCGGGCTGGGGCTTCTTTTTCCAGGTCGAAAACCGGAATTGCAAACGCCGCATATGCGCCGCTCGAGCGACTGCGCAGAACCGCGATGCTCGAGTACAGAGCGCGATACTTCACGCATAAAAAAAGCGCCCCGCGAGGGGCGCCGAGTTTGCAGTTGCACGCAGGTATCAACAGTTGGATCTGGTGACCGTCTTCGATCCGGCGGGTGATTCCTTCGTCACGCTTTTCGACTCGCAACCCGTCGCACGTCCGGTGGTCTCAACCCGCTCGCGCCGCTCGACGCCGACGCCCGGCGGCGCAGGAACCTCGACGCTCACGCCCGGGCGCTCCACCTTCTTCTCGACCTTTACGTCCTCGCCCGAAGCGATGGTCGCCGCGCCAAGCAGCATGCCGAGACCGATCAAAACACTCTTCATCTGTGACCTCCATGGTGTGTCGGGTCAACGCGATCGGCGAGCGACGGTTCACCATGTCACACCTGGCGGCCCACAAAATGATTTGGAACCTTTCGGGGTCTCCGTGGCGGTGCGCACCGCGGGGCGCTCAAAAGGGGTCCAGCGTCCCACATCGCTTCGCGTGAGGTGAAGGCTCCCAGCAGCAATGCGGCGCGGGGCCGTATGCCCTCACCAATGCTTGATCCCTTCGTGTCTCGCGACATGAAACCGCCGGCCCTCGCGGCCTGTTAGCAAGGCGGTGCGGGTCGAATGCCCCCAAGTTCTCCGCACCGGCCCAGGCCTCGGCGTAACGGAGGACCTGGGGTGCGCCCTTCCGCCGCGGCGTTTTTTGAGGGATCCGGAGACGACACATCCGGCTCCGTCAAACGTCATCCGCGGTGCACTTGTGATGACTGATCCGCGGTAGGCGGGAGGGCAGCCCAGTTTCATGGAGTTTACGACGATGGATAACACCTTCACCGACACCAACCGCCACGAGGCAAGAGCAAGCAGATACCGCCAGCTTGCCGCGGAATATGATGCTCAGTCTCGTGATGCCGCGAGCCCGTCTGTCGGTGCTCAATTGCGGCGCACCGCGGAAGAGTATCTCGTGCGCGCGATCGGCGAGTTGCGGGTCGCGGAGCGCGAGAAGCAGCAGCGTGCGGGTTGAAGCCATGCGCATGTTGAGCGTCGTCTCTGCCGCAAGCAGTGTATTTCTCGCGAGCACGATCGCATTCGCGCAATCCCAGGTGCCTGCGCCTCGAGCGCCGCTCCAGGTGCCGGAGTGTCGACGCGGGGCCTTGCCGGCCATGCCGGGTGAAACCACCGGGAGCGCGGACCTCGGTGACCGGCTCGCGCGCTCGAAGGGCATCATCTGCCCACCGGCAGGAGTCGACCCGGGCATAGTCGCTCCGCCTGTCGGCGGCGGCACGACGCCAGTGATCCCGCCGCCGGGGACACCTGGTGGTGACCCGAACATCATTCCCAAGTGACAGCATGCCCGACTGAGCGCTGGCCCAAGTGATCGCAGTCCAGGTAACCGCGTCCCGCAGCAGTCTGCGGAAATGCCTTCTCGGGACGGCGTCGAGATTCTCGACTTTCGGTTCGATAGCGCATAAATTTTTGCGTAGCAGTCCGCTTCGGGGACCGCTTCCGCGGGAAGGCTTTGTGGTTCCCGCTCTCCGTTCAGTGTGAGTACGGCTTGGGCACGCCGCGACTTCCCTCGCGAGCGCCGTCCGCGGGAGAGCGCAAACATGGAACTTGAGTTCCCCGGAGGGCACGGAGCCTTCGATCGGCCGGAACGTCTTGCCGATCTGCTCACGCTCTCCCACGAGCCCATGCTCGCGTGGAGCCTCGATGGCCCGATAACGTTCTGGAATGCCGGGGCCGAACGCCTTTACGGGTTTCGTCAGGATGAAGCGGTCGGGCAGATCAGCCATGCGCTCCTGAAAACCCGATTCCCCGTCGACTTCGCCGCGCTGCGTTCGCGGCTTCTCACCGATCGAAACTGGTCCGGAGAGCTGCGGCACACCTGCATGGACGGGCATGAAGTCATTGTCGACAGCCGGATGCAGCTGATCGGCGACGATCTCGTTCTCGAGGTCAATCGTGACGTCACCGACGTCAAAGCGCTCGGCGGTCGGCAAGAGACTTTGATGCGGGACCTCGCGGCGGCAGGTGCCAAGTTCGAAGCTGTCTTCAATCAGTCCGGCATTTTCGCGGGTATCATCGATCTTCAGGGGTACTTGCGGGAAGCGAACAATCTTTCTCTCGATTGGTGCGGCTATACGAGGGCGCAGGTCCTCGACCGGCCGTTCTGGGACACGCCATGGTGGCGGGGTTCTAAAGAGACGCAGGCGAGGATTCGCTTCGCGACGGATCAAGCCGCGTCAGGCTGCGCCTTCCGTGAAGAGCTCCCATACTGGGTCGCCGACGGCAGCGAGCGCGTTGTCGACTTTGCGATGCATCCTATCCTCGATCGGGATGGAGCGGTCACGTTCCTGCATCCGACGGGAATCGATGTTACCGAGCGCAAACAGTTCGAAGCGGCGCTGCGCGAAAGTCAGCAGCGATTGCGCTGGCTGGCCTCGATCGTCGAGTCGAGTGACGACGCCATCGTGAGCAAGAATCTCGACGGCGTGATCACCAGCTGGAACCGCGGCGCGGAGCGCATCTTCGGATATACGCCCGAAGAGGCGGTCGGCCGGCCGATCATGATGATCATTCCTCACGATCGGCAAGATGAAGAGCGCACGATTCTGACCCGCATCAGGCGAGGCGAGCGCATCGACCATTTCGAGACCGTGCGGCAACGTAAGCACGGCAGCCTGATCGTCGTTTCACTGACCGTTTCTCCGGTCAAGAATGCGGAAGGCAAGATCGTCGGAGCATCGAAGATCGCGCGGGATATTACGGAGCAGAAGAGAAGCCAGGAGCAGATCGCTACCCTCGCCCAGGAAGCAGAGCACCGAAGCAAGAACCTGCTTGCGAACGTGCAGGCAACGGTCAAGCTTTCTCAGTCCGACACGCCCGAGGGGCTGAAACGCGCGATCGAAGGACGTATCC
>Ga0209006_10007029_pt1 | contig 10172 bp, 4 predicted proteins | sample JacPin_JW_Ref_O2_FD_188567 | JGI IMG/M metagenome (GOLD analysis project Ga0209006, IMG submission 188567) | Forest soil microbial communities from Algoma, Ontario, Canada - Jack Pine, Ontario site 1_JW_Ref_O2 (SPAdes) (version 2) | ecosystem: Environmental > Terrestrial > Soil > Boreal... | reverse complement strand
GTGAACGGCGGGTCGCCGTCGAAAATCTCGCTGATCGAGCCGATCCCAGCTTCGGTGATGTGCCTCTTGAACGCCTCAAGGAAACCGCGCGCGGTGGCGAAATCTCCCGGATGGACCCGCAGCCACGCGTCGACGAACGGGCCGATCAACCAGGCCCACACCGTGCCCTGGTGATACGCGGCGTCGCGCGCCCGCAAATCGCCGAAATAACGCGGCTTATAATCAGGCTCGCCCGGGGCCAACGAGCGCAAACCGAACGGCGTCAGCAACCGGTCGTGCACGGCGTCGACGACCGGCTCCCAGCGCGCCTCGTCGAGCACCGGATGGTCGAGCGACAGCGCGAAAATCTGGTTCGGCCGAAAAGCCGCGTCGTCACCCGCTTCGCCATCGACGATATCGTAGAGATGGCGCTTCTCGGCGTGCCAGAAACGGCGATTGAACGCGGCACGGGCACGTTCGGCGTGCCCCGCGATTTCCGCCGCTTCGCCATCGCCGACGCGACGCAGCCACTCCACCATCAGGCACAGCGCGTTGTACCACAGCGAGTTGATTTCGACCGCCTTGCCACGCCGGGGCGTCACCACCCAATCGCCGACCTTGGCGTCCATCCAGGTGAGCTGATAGCCCTCGGCGCCCTGGGTCAGGAGCCCGTCGGCGGGATCGACGCGGATGCCGAAGCGCGTTCCCTTGAGATGATGGCGGATCACCCGCTTCAAGATCGGCAGGATCAGCCGCAGCGTCCCCTCATCGCCGGTGAGCTGCACATAGCGGCCGAGCGCATGAAAGAACCACAGGGTGGCATCGGCGGTATGATAGAGGCCCTTGCTCTCGCCCTCCGGGAACATGTTGGGGATCAGCCCGTCGCGCACGTAATGGGCGAAGGCACGGAGGATCCAGCGTGCCTCGGGTGCGCGACCGGTCGAGAGCGTCAGCCCTTCGAGCGAGATCATCGTGTCGCGCCCCCAGTCGGTGAACCAGTGGTAACCGGCGATCACGGTACGCAGATCGTCGCCCTCGGCGCGCGATCGCGCGAGGTCGGCGACTCGGCCGACCGGCGTGATGACGAAGGTGTCGGCGGAGAGCACCAGCGCGGCTGCGAGTCCGGAGCGGGCCGAACGCGGCGCCATGTCGATGAGGCGACGGCGCCGCTCGAGCTCGAAGTGCCGGGCATCCTCCGGCTTCAGCGCCAGCGTCGTGTGCCACGGCTCGCAGGAAGCGACAAGCGTCAGTGGGGCGCCTTCCTGAAGTTCGCAGGTGAAGTAGCCGGGGCTCCACGCGGCGCCGCGCGCCTCGTAGCCGCGTTCCGCCTCGGTCGCGAAGAAGAACTCGCGGCGCGATCCGCCATCGGCGGTGAAGGTTGCGCCGTCATCGCCGTCGATCGAGAGCCGCAGGGTCGGCAGATCGGGGGCGGCCCTGATTTCGTATTGCGGTCCTCGCGCGGTGATCGAACAGGATGGCTGGAGCGGCACATCGACCGGGTCTTCGAGCCGGCGGAAATGGACGAACGGCCGCAGCCGCAACCGTACCGGCGCGGCGCCGTCGATCAGACGATAGGTGATGTGAGCGATGTTCTGGTGCGAAGGCAACAGGACCGATTTCTCGATGACCCGCCCCGCTATCGCATAGCGCCAGCTCGGCAGGCCATCGGTCAACGCGAACTCGCGCAGATCTTCGGGATTGGACAGGTTCCCGCCATCGTCTTCGACCTGCGTGGTCAGATCGTTCAGCATCACGATCCGGCCGAGCGGCGCCGGTAGGGCGGCGATCAGAAATCCGTGATAGCGCCGGCTGATCTCGCCTCCAACCGTCGCCGAGGCATAGCCGCCGAGCCCGTTCGTCACCAGCCATTCATCGGCGATCGGGCGGTTCGCGAGCTGGTCGTCAGGAAGGCGGATGATTTCGGCCATTTTCACGGTCCCCGATTTCGGGTTAAGGGCTCGGGCATTCTGCGGAAACGATCCTGCGATGACGTTGTCCCCGGCCAGCGTCAAAACGCCGATGGATCGAGGCGTGGATGACAGCGTTTGCGGAAGCCATGGATATCGACGTCGCTCACTCTCAACCTGAATCGTCGCGCCGCCTGCCGATCGGCGCCGAGGTTCAGCACGGTGGCGTGCACTTCCGGGTCTGGGCGCCCGCCACGACGGAAGTTGCGATCGAGTTCGACGGTCAGCCATCGCAGGCCCTGTCGGCTGAGCCCGGCGGATATTTTTCTGCGCTGATCGAGGGTGCCAGCGCGGGGATGCGCTACCGTTTCCGGCTCGCCGGGCGCGACGCCGCATTGCCCGATCCGGCGTCGCGGTTTCAGCCCGACGGGCCGCATGGCGCCTCGGAGGTGATTGACTCGTCCGGCTTTGCCTGGAGCGACCAGGACTGGACGGGGATCGCACAAGACCGGCTCGTCATCTACGAATTGCATGTCGGCACTTTTACCCCGCAAGGGACGTGGGAAGCCGCGATGCAGCACCTGCCGGAACTAGCCGAGCTTGGCATCACCTGCATCGAGATGATGCCGGTGGCCGATTTTCCCGGGCGTTTCGGTTGGGGCTATGACGGCGTCAACCTGTTCGCGCCGACGCGACTCTACGGCAGGCCCGACGATCTGCGCCAATTTATCGACCGGGCGCACGCGCTCGGCATCGCCGTCATCCTCGATGTCGTCTACAACCATTTCGGACCCGATGGCAATTACCTGTCAGCGTTCGCGCCGGCCTACTTCACCGATCGCTATCCCAACGAATGGGGCAGCGCGATTAATTTTGACGGGCCGGATGCCGGTCCGGTGCGCGAGTTTTTTGTCGCCAATGCGTTCTATTGGATCGACGAATATCATTTCGACGGGCTGCGGCTCGACGCCACCCAGCAGATCTTCGATGCATCGCCGGATCACATCCTTGCCGCGATCGGCCGCGCGGTACGCGAGGCCGCGGGCGAGCGGCGCGCGACCTTTGTCTCTTCCGAAAACGAGGCTCAGACCGCGCGGCTGGCGCGTTCCCCCGAGGTGGGCGGGTATGGTCTCGATGCGTTGTGGAACGATGATTTCCAGCATGCCGCGCTGGTCGCGCTGGCCGGCCGGAACGAGGCCTATTACAGCGACTACCGGGGCACAGCGAGCGAGTTTGTCGCGCTGGCGCGGCACGGCTTCCTGTTTCAGGGCCAGCGCTCGATCTGGCAGAACCAGCCACGCGGCACGCCGGCCCTCGACCTCCCCGCCTCGCGCTTCGTCGTCTATCTGGAAAACCACGATCAGATCGCCAATTCCGCCGCCGGCCTGCGCGGGCATCAGCTTGCGAGCGCGGGATCATGGCGGGCGATGACCGCCTATCTGCTGCTGTCGCCCGGCATCCCATTATTGTTCCAGGGGCAGGAATTCGCCGCGTCGAGCCCGTTTTTGTTCTTCGCCGATCATCAAGGCGAGCTGGGCAGGCTGGTCCGCGAGGGTCGCGGTAAGTTTCTCGCCCAGTTCCCCAGCCTATCGGGGCCGGACATGCAAGCGCGCCTTGCCGATCCAGGAGACCCGCAGACGTTCCGGCGCTGCGTGCTCGACCACGGCGAGCGCGAGCGCAACCGCGGCACAGTGGCGTTGCACCGCGATCTCATCGCCCTGCGGCGGGACTTGCCGTGCGACACCGACGCCGCCACGATCAGCAACAATGCCTGGGTGCTGCGCTATTTCAGTGGCAACGGAGACGATCGCTTGCTGATCGTCAATCTCGGGCACGACCAGAAACTCGAGGCCTTGGCGGAGCCGTTGCTGGCGCCGGTCGAGGGCGGCTCCTGGCGTCTCCTATGGTCGAGCCAGGACGCGGCCTATGGCGGCACCGGCATCCCCTATCCGTTCGTCGACGGGGTTTGGCGCATTCCGGGCCAGGCCGCGATCGTGCTGGCGTCCGGCGATCCGGATCTATGACCGCGCCGCACCCAGCTTCTTGATCGCCGGCGCGAGCTTCTGCTTGGTCGCCTCGTAGTCGCCCCACGGCTTCATCGTGGCGTAAAGCGCCGGCACGGTGCGCAGTGTAAAGCGTTGCGGGTCGAGCCCGGCCTTGACCTCACGCCAGTCGAGAGGCATCGACACGGTCGCCGCGGCGCGGGCGCGCGGCGACAGCACCGCCACCGCGGTCGACAGCCGGTCGTTGCGCAGATAATCGAGAAAGATGCGGCCGTTGCGCTCCTTCTTGGCCATGTTGAGGAGGTAGCGGTCGGGGCTCTCCTTGGCCATGCGGGCGCAGACCTCGCGCGCGAAGGCTTTCGCCGCATCCCAGTCGGGACCGCCCGAGCGCGGCGCCTCCAGCGGCACGACGACATGCAAGCCCTTCCCGCCGGTCGTCTTGCAGAAAGAAACGAGCCCCAGCGCTTGGAGCCGGGCGCGGATGTCGTTAGCCGCGTCGACGACCGAATCGAAGGGCACATCCGGCGCCGGATCGAGGTCGAACACCAGCCGCCCCGGCACTTCCGGCCGCCCGGGCGCACAGTTCCACGGATGCAGCTCGACCCCGGCGTCCTGCGCCACCGCGACCAGCCCCTCGGCGCTATCGATCTGCAGGTATGGCTTGCGGTCGCCCCAGACCGTCACCGATGTCAGCAATTTCGAGGTCCCCGGCCCGGCGTGGCGCTGGAACCAGGTTTCCTTGGTGACCCCGTCCGGCGCGCGAATGATCGAGCAGGGCCGGCCCTGGATGTACGGTAGCAGCCAGTCGGCGACCGCGACATAGTAGTCGGCAAGGTCGAGCTTGGTGATCGGCTTGCCGTCGCCATCATCGGGCCACAGCGCCTTGTCAGGATGCGAAATCGCCACGCCCATCATAACGGTGCGATCTCCCTTCTGTGGCGGCTTCTTGTCGGGTTCCGGCTCGGATATGGGGGTTGAGGGCGCGGCGGGCAGCTCGGCTTCGACCTCGGCGGCTGGCTTGTCCTCGCGCAGACCTTTGTATGCCGCCTGTCGCACCTGCCCGCCATCGGTCCAGCCGGCGAACTCGATCTCGGCGACAAGCTCCGGCTTGACCCAATGCACGTTCGCGTCACCGCGTGGCGCGTTCTCGCCGCTGAACGGGCTCTTTGCCGCGGCCAACGCTTTGAGCCGCGGCAACAGCGCCGCGACCTTGTCCGCGCTGAACCCGGTGCCGACGCGGCCGATATAGACGAGGTGGCCGCTGCGATAGACTCCGGCCAGCAGCGAGCGAAAGCGCCCCTGGGTCGTCGTCCACGCGCCGATTACGACCTCGTGCCCGGCACGGCATTTCGCCTTTGTCCAGCCGCCGTTGCGCCCGGAGACATAAGGCGCATCGAGCCGCTTCGATACGATGCCTTCGAGCCCGGCCTCGCAAGCGGATTTCAGCACCGCCTCACCGCCGATCTCGAAATGCTCGACATAGCGCAGCCGGGACCCGCCATCGCCATCGGCCGCGAGCAGCGCCTCAAGCCGCTCCTTGCGCTCGGAAAGCGGCCGGCGCCGCAAATCCTTGCCCTCGGCAAACAACAGATCGAAGGCGAAAAACACGAGGTTGTCGGTCTTGCGCTCCGACAGCGCGGCCTGCAGCGCCGAGAAATCCGGGATGCCATCATCATTAAGCGCGACGATCTCGCCATCGACCATGGCATCGGGCAGCTCGGCCGCGGCCTTGGCGATCGCCGGGAATTTCTCGGTCCAATCGAGCCCCTTGCGCGTCTTCAGCGTGACCTTTCCATCCTCGACGCCAAGCTGCATGCGATAGCCGTCGAACTTGATCTCGTGGCCCCAGCCGGGGTCGTCGGGAGAGCGCGCGACCAGGCGGCACAGCTGCGGCTCGATGAAATCGGGCATCGGCTCGCTGCGTCTCGAGTCCCACTTCGCGTCCGGTGCGACGATCCGCGACGTCGCGAGCAGAAAGGGCTTTGCGCCGCGCCCCTTGCCGGCGGCGATCTGAGTCATGCTGCGCCCCGAGGCGACCGAACGATCCTCCACGAGGAGGGCATCGCGGTCACCCTCACGCGCGTCCTCGTCGCGGTGCTTGATCAGCAGCCAGCTGGTGTGCTTGCTGCGGGTGCGGTCGTTCTTTATGCGGACCAGCACCCAGCTGCCGTGCAGCCGCTCGCCGTCAAGACGGAACTTCAACTCGCCGTTCTTTAGGGCTTGTTCCGGATCGATATCGTCTTCCGGTTCCCAATAGCCCCGGTCCCACAGCTGCACGGTGCCACCACCGTATTGCCCTTTGGGGATGGTGCCTTCGAAATCGCCATAGGCGAGCGGATGGTCCTCGACCTCGACCGCAAGGCGCTTGTTGTGCGGATCGAGCGACGGGCCCCGCGTCACCGCCCAGGATTTGAAAACGCCGCCGACCTCGAGGCGCAAATCGTAGTGGAGGCGCGTCGCGGCATGTTTCTGGATGACAAAGCGCCGGCGGTCGGAAGGGGCAACACTCGAACGGTCGCTCGGCTCGGCGGTCCTGGTGAAATCGCGCTTGCTGCGATAGGTCGCGAGGCCGCCTTCGCTCATGAGGCCTTCTTCCGTGCCCGGCTCGGCGCCGCGCGCGGCTTAGCAGCGGGCTCGCTCGCCCGTTCCTTCTCCGGCGCCTTCTCCGTGGCGCCCGCCTTGCCACCCTCGACCGGCAACAGCATGTGGCCCTGGCGACGGTCGCCGGACCGCGCCTTCTTCGCCGCCGGCTTTCCGCCACCCTCGGCGAGGCTGCGCTTCAGCGCTTCCATCAGATTGATGACCTTGGGCGGCGCGGCAACCTGCTTCCTTGCCGCGGGGCGACCCTCGGCCTTGCTTTCGACGAGCTGCCGCAGCGCCTCCTGATAGCGGTCGTGAAAATCTTCGGGATCGAATTCGCCGGTACGGCGATCGATGATCGTCTTGGCGACCGCGACCATGTCGGGATCCGCATGGCCGTCGGCCTCGCCGAATTCCGGCCGGCGCACCTCGTTGGTGCTGAGCAGCGTGCGCATCAACATCCCGCCGCCATGCGGCTCGACGAGCACCTGCCGCTCGCGGCTCGACAGCACGATGCGGCCGATGCCGACCCTGCCGGTTTCTTCCATCGCTTCGCCGATCACCCGGAACGTCTCGATCGCGATCTTGCCGTCGGGATAGATGAAATATGGCGCATCGAGATACAGCGGATCAATCTCGTCGCGCTTGACGAAGCGATCGAGATCAATGGTTTGCGACGATTCGATGCGCAGCGCCTGCAACTCGTCGTCAGGGATGACGACATATTGGTGCCGCTCGTATTCGAAGCCCTTGACGACATCGGCGCGTTCGACCTTGTCACCGGTCTCGGCATCGACGAGCTGCTGGCGGACGCGGTTGCCTGTCTTCGGATTGAGCTGATGCAGCCGGATATTCGACGCCTCGCTGGTCGCCGGGGTCAAATAGATCGGGCATGACACGAGGGACAGACGCAAAAATCCGTTCCAGGTCGCACGCGGCATTGGTCTTCTCCTGTCTCACCAAGTAAACGCCCTGCGCATCGAGTTGGCGCAGGACGCGACGCCGGAGCCGGATTCTACCGCAAATCGTTACTTTCTGGGGAATTTCCGGGAGTTCTCGATGAAATCGAAGCTTGTCGCCGAGAGCGGCGGCGAGCGTAGCTCTGTGCTGATCCTTTGATCCGGGCAAGGAAGCGTTGGCGACTATTACACGTTTTGCCGCGCAGGAAGGGTTGAGCGCCGTGTCCGTCACAGCGCTCGGTGCTTCTAATGGGCCATCAGCACCGGCACCGGAGCGCTATCCAAAACAAGCTGGGCGAACCCGCCGAACACCCATTCCCTGAGCCTGGTATGGCCGTAGCCGCCATCACAGCAACCCGCCTTTCCCGCTCAAACGCATGGTGGCCGCCAACGCGAATGGGTTCATTGAACGTACAGTGGCACAATGGCGGTGGGAGACAATCGCCATGACGGCAAACGCGCCAGTTGCGGGCTTTCTGCTGCTGCTCGGCCTCGGGTTCTTTTTCGGGCTGGCCTTCGAGGAGTTCAACGCCCAGAGCCGGCAGGTCCGGCCGGGCGGCGTGCGCAGCTTTCCGCTCTTGGCCCTCTCCGGCGCGCTGCTCTACCGGCTTGATACCGCGCATCTGCTGCCGGTCACCGCCGGCCTCTTGATTCTCGGCGGCTGGCTCAGCCTGTACTACTGGCGCCACATCGCCGGGACCGATGCCGACGGGGTGCCCAATGTCGGGCTGATGACGGCGATCTGCAACGTGCTCGCCTATCTGCTCGGGCCGATCGCCTTTGCCGAGCCGCCTTGGGTGGCGATCGGCGTCACGGTGGTCGCGGTGCTCCTGCTGACCGCGCGCGAAAAGCTGCACAGCTTTGCCCGCGGGCTTGAGCTCGGCGAAATCGTCACCGCCGGCAAATTCCTGATCCTGACCGGGCTCGTACTGCCCTTTCTGCCGAGCGAGCCGGTGACGACGCTGACCGACATCACGCCGCACCAGGTCTGGCTGGCCGTGCTGGCGGTGTGCACTGTCTCCTATGCCAGCTATCTGTTGCAGCGCTACGTCGCGCCGCGCGAGGGCGGTTTGTGGACCGCGGTGCTCGGCGGACTCTATTCGTCGACCGCGACGACAATCGTCCTCGCCCGGCGCGCCCGTGCGATGCCGGGACAGCTCGCGGTAGCGCAGACCGGCATCATCCTGGCGAACTCGATCATGTATTTGCGCGTGCTGATCATCGTCGCGATGTTCAACTGGCCTCTGGCGGCCGCACTCGCCCCCGCCCTCCTCGGACTTGCCCTTTTCGGGCTGATCCTCGCCGGTTTGTGGCGCTGGGCTGGCGCCGCGCCAACCGGCGACCCCGCCGCCGCGGAAATTCCCGGCAATCCGCTCGAACTTACAGTCGCGCTCGTTTTCGCGGTGCTGTTCGTCGTGGTCTCGCTGGCCTCGACCTGGGTGCGCAGCCGGTTTGGCGAGGTCGGAATCTACGGTCTCGCCGCCATTGTCGGAATTACGGATATCAATCCCTTCGTTCTGAGCATCTCATCGGGCGGCGCGGCGCGGCTTCCTCTGCGCGGCGAAGCTGCCGCGATCCTGATCGCGGCCTCGTCCAACAATATCCTCCAGGCGACCTATACCAACGCACTTGCCAGCTTTCGCGCCGCAATCCCGCCAACAGCCGCGCTGGCGCTGCTGGCGCTCGGCGGCGCTGGGGTCGCGTGGTGGATTGCCGGTTAGCCGGCACCCCGCGCTGCGCGTAGCCCGGCCGCCCCGGCATCGGCTACGATAGCCAGGTTCGCTGAGAGGAGTGCGCCATGGGGATGACGATCGTCGAAAAGATCTTTGCCCGGGCCAGCGGACAACCGCGCGTCGCCGCCGGCGATCTTGTCGTCGTCAATGTCAATTGCGCGGTGATGCTCGACATGAGCTTCCACCGTAACCAGCGCCGCAACATCCTCAAGGTGCACGACCCGGATAAGGTCGCGGTCGTTTACGACCACATGGTCCCTGCCCCGGACAAGGATTCGGCCGAGGCGCACGCCTATGGCCGCGAATTCGTTCGCCGTTTCGGGATCAAGCGCTTTCACGATGTCGGGCCCGAGCAGGGCATCTCGCACGCGGTCGTCGCCGACCGCGCCTATGCCTTGCCCGGCAGCGTGCTGGTGTGCAGCGACTCGCATACCTGCGCCTCGGGCGCCTTCAATTGCGCGGCGCGCGGGATCGGTGGACCGGACCTGATTGCGGCGGTGACCACCGGCAAGACCTGGTATCGGGTCGGCAAAACCATCCGCTACGATTTCCACGGCAGCTTGCGCCCCGGCGTCTCGGCGAAGGATTTGTTCCTGTACCTCGCCGGCACCTGGGGCCATCACACCAATCAGAATGTCGAGTTCGGCGGGCCGGGACTCGCCGGGCTCAGCATCGACTCGCGGCGCACGATCGCCGCGATGGGCGCCGAGCTTTCCGCCGAGTTCGCCACCTTCGAGGCCGACGAGCGACTGATCGACTACGTCAAGGCGCGCAACAAGGCGCCGTTCACGCCGCAATCCCCGGACGCCGACGCCGATTACGCCGAACGCCGCGAGGTCGATCTCGGCGCCCTGCGGCCGCTCGTCGCGCTGCCCGATGCGGTGATCCGCAATTCGGTGCCGGTCGATCAGGTCGCGGGCGAAAAGATCCACCAGGCCTTTATCGGCTCCTGCGCCAACGGCACGCTCGAAGATCTCGCCGAGGCGGCACGGGTCGTCAAAGGCCGTAAGG
>Ga0209006_10007028_pt1 | contig 10172 bp, 5 predicted proteins | sample JacPin_JW_Ref_O2_FD_188567 | JGI IMG/M metagenome (GOLD analysis project Ga0209006, IMG submission 188567) | Forest soil microbial communities from Algoma, Ontario, Canada - Jack Pine, Ontario site 1_JW_Ref_O2 (SPAdes) (version 2) | ecosystem: Environmental > Terrestrial > Soil > Boreal... | reverse complement strand
AGCTCCACCCGCACCGCGGAGCCGGGCGCGTGCCGCATCGCGTTGCTCAGCGCCTCCTGGAGGATCCGGTAGGCGGACAGGTCCACGCCCTCCGGCAGGTCCCGGGGCGGCCCGCTGACAGAAGAACTCACCCGGACGCCCCCGTTGCGGGCCGAGTCCAGCAGCCCGGCCAGTTCACCCAGGCCCGGTTGCGGCGCGGTGTCCGGGCCGCCGCTGCGCAGCACGCCGAGGAGGCGGCGCAATTCGCTGAGCCCGCTCAGCGCGCTGGTCCGGATGTCCGCGAAACTCTCCATCAGCTCGGGCGGGGGATCGGCGACTTTCCGCGGGCCGGCCTCGGCCTGGATGGCGATCACCGACATGTGGTGGGCCACGATGTCGTGCAGCTCGCGGGCGATGCGCTGCCGCTCCTCGAGCAGCGCCCGCTCGCCTTCGAGTCGCCGGGTCTGCTGGGCGAGCTCGGCGCGGCCGCTGCGCCGGACCCGGACGATCGCCCCGCCGAGCAGGGGGATGGCCATGAGGAGCGCGCCCGCGCTGGTCCGCGCGTCGATGAGGATGGCGCCCAGCACGGTGAACACGGCCACGCTGGCCACGAACCAGGGTTTGCCCCGGACCGCGACCGAGTACAGGCACAGGGCGTACACCACCAGGGCTCCGGGCACGTACGCCGCGGAGGAGAGGGCGCGCGGTCCGATAGCGACGGATGTCCAGGCCAATGCGACCACCGCCGCTCCCCAGGCCACGGCCGGGAAGCGGGTCCGCAGCAGCAGCGGCGCGGCGACCAGGAACGCGAACAAGAGCAGCACGACGGTGCTGAGCCGGTGGCCGTGCGTGGCGTTCTGGGTCTCCAGCCAGGACTCCGTGGTCCCGAACACGATGACCGCGAGCACCACGTCGGCCAGGAACACCACGTCGACCGGCCCGCGCTGGAACCGCCGCAGCCACGCCGGGTGGGGGGACGGGGGATCGGTGGCGCCGTCCGCGACCAGGGATGCGATCCGCTCCGGGATCCCAGAACTCATGACCCCAGCGTAAGTGCGGCGGGCCCGGCTCTTCGTGACCCGCGCGGGGGATCTGGCCGGCCCTACTCAGGTAGGGGGGCCGGCCCCGCAGATGACCCGGCCGGGGCGCTCACCGGTACCTGAGGGGCAGCGCCGCAATGAGTCCCGCAGCGTGACGCGGGCTACCCCGGGCCGTCCGTAGGTTTCTGGCCAGCACCCCACTGGACCAGGAAGGACACGCCATGAGACTGCGCCGCGTGAGCGCAATCGCCGCGGCCGTGGCCGTCGCCGCCGTCACGCTGACGGCGGCGGTGAGCCCGGTCCCCCCGGCTGACCCGCCGGTTTCCCTGCCCGTCCTCACCTCCCACGCGCTGTCGGTGCGCTACGCCGCCAGCGCCCGGGCCGCCCGGGCGGCCGCCCGGTCCGGCGACCCGGCACTGGCCCGGACGCTCCGCACTCTCAGCCACGAGCATCTGCTGGGCTTCGACGCGCGTGGCCAGGGGGAGGCGGTCGAGGTCCTCGGCAATCTGGCCACCGCCCGGCGGGTGGCCGTCCTCGTCCCCGGATCCGACACCTCGCTGGCGACGTTCGCGTCCCGCGGCCCGGCGTCCCCGGCGGGGGGCGCCCGGGCGCTGGCCGCGCAGGCCCGGCGGCTGGACCCCGGTGCCCGCCTGGCGATCATCGCCTGGCTGGGTTACCGCACCCCCAGCCTGCTCAGCCTGTCCGTCCTCACCTCCGGGAACGCGGGACAGGGTGCGCAGGCCCTGCGGCCCATGGTGGCGGCCCTGGCCGGGCAGGGCGACCAGGTGGCGCTGCTGTGCCATAGCTACGGGTCGGTGGTGTGCGGCCTGGCCGCCCCGCACCTGCCCGTGACCGATATCGCGGTATACGGCAGCCCGGGCATGGACGCGGGCTCGGTGGCGTCCCTGCACACGACGGCCCGGGTCTGGGCCGGCCGGGAAGCGGGCGACTGGATCCGGTACGTGCCCCATGACCGCCTGCTCGGCGTGGGGTTCGGCACCGATCCGATGTCCCCGTCGTTCGGTGCCCGCCGGTTCGGCTGCGGCGGCGCCGGCCACAGCAGCTACCTGCAGCCTGGCAGCGAGTCGCTGCGCAACCTGGCCTACATCGCGCTCGGCCAGCCCGGAAAGGTCACCCGATGAAGGCTCTGCGGACCCGGCGGGAACCCTTCTCCGGCAGGCCCCGCCTCGCCAGCCGGATTCTCGCCGCCCGGAATCTGGCCGCGCGGATTGACGCGGCTACGCCGGCCGGTCGCGACCGGACCGTGGACGCGCTGCGCGCGCTGGCCATCGCGGGCGTGATCCTTGGCCACTGGCTGGTCACTGCCCTGGTGGTGACCCATTCCCGGGCCGGTGCCGGGCTGCACGACACCAGCCCGCTGGCCTCCCATCCCGCCCTCGCGCCGGTGTCCTGGATCTTCCAGACCCTCGCCGTCTTCTTCCTGGTCGGCGGTTACTCCGCCGCCCGCAGCTACCAGGGCCAGTACCTCACCTGGCTGCGTGCCCGGCTGGTCCGGCTCGGGCGGCCGGTGCTGGTGCTCGCGGCGGTCTGGATTCCGCTGACGCTGGCGATGATCCTCGCCGGGGTACGGTCCTCGACCATCCACACCATCGTCTGGCTGGTGCTCAGCCCGCTGTGGTTCCTGGGCGTGTTCGCCGGGCTGACCGCGCTGACCCCGCTGGCCGTGGCGCTGGTCCGCCGGTTCGGCGCCGCGGCCGCGCTGGCCCCGGCCGCCGTGGTGGCCGGGGTGGACGCCGCCCGGTTCGGCCTCGGCGGTCCCGCATGGCTCGGCTGGGTCAACGTCGGGGCCGGCTGGCTGGTCCCGTACGTGCTCGGGATCGCGTGGGCGCGCGGGGCGTTCCGCGGCTGGAAGGTGCCCGCCGCCATGCTGGCCGGGGGCGCGGGCGCCACGGCCGCGCTGATCACCTGGGCCGGGTACCCGGCCAGCATGGTCGGCGTGAACGGCGCCCGCATCTCGAACCTGAACCCGCCCACGCTGGCCGCCGTCTCCTTCGGCGTGGCCCAGGTCGGCCTGGCGCTGCTGCTGCGGCCCGTGCTGGCGCGGATCATGCGCCGCCCGCTGGCCTGGGCGCCGGTCGCGCTGGCCAACCTGTCGGCCATGACCTTGTTCCTCTGGCACCAGTCGGCGTTCCTGGCCGTGACCATGGCCGGGTCCCTGATCGGCCGCCTGCCCGGCCTGCTGACCCCGCCCGCCGGGACCTGGTGGATCGCCGAGCGGCTGGCCTGGCTCCCCGCCTTCGCAGCCGCGCTGGGCATCGCGTGGCTGATATTCCACCGCGCCGAGCGGTCCCGCCGCCGGCCCGCCAAGTCCCGCGGCGCGGGCCGGCGGCCGGCGGCCGACCGGACTGGCAGCCTGCCGGACGCCGGCCGGGCTGGCAGGCTCCCGGAGGCCGGCCGGACTGGCAGGCTCCCGGAGGCCGGCCGGACTGGCGGCCTGCCGGACAGCACGCCAGTCCAGACGGTCAGCTCGCCGACTTGAGCCGCTCCAGCAGGCCCTCGTGCTCGTCCCACAAGGCGTCCGGCAGGTACCTGCCGAACGTGGTGAAGTACTCCCGGGTGTGGTCGGCCTCGTCCTGCCAGGTGCCGGTGTCCACGGAGAGCAGCAGTTTCAGGTCCGCGTCGCTGACCGCCAGGCCGCTGGTGTCCAGCGCACCCTCGGCGGGCAGGTTGCCGATCGGGGTGGCCTGCGCCGCGGCCGTCCCGTTCAGCCGCTCAGTGATCCACTTCAGGACGCGGCTGTTCTCGCCGAAGCCGGGCCAGGCGAACTTCCCGTCGGCGTTCTTCCTGAACCAGTTCACCGCGTAGATCCGCGGCAGCTTCGCCGCGTCGGTCATGCCGCCGATCTTCAGCCAGTGGCCGAAGTAGTCGCCCATGTTGTAGCCGCAGAATGGCAGCATCGCGAACGGGTCGTGGCGGAGCTCCCCGACCGTGCCCTCGGCCGCCGCGGTCTTCTCCGAGGCGATGGTGGCCCCGATGAACACCCCGTGCTGCCAGGAGAGCGCCTCGGTGACCAGCGGCACCGCCGTGGCCCGGCGGCCGCCGAACAGGATGGCCGAGATCGGCACCCCGGCCGGGTCGTCCCATTCCGGGGCGATCGACGGGCACTGGGCGGCGTCCACCGTGAACCGGGAGTTCGGGTGGGCGGCCGGCCGGCCGGAGCCGGGCGTCCAGTCGCGGCCCTGCCAGTCGGTCAGGTGCGCGGGCGGCTCGTCGGTGAGGCCCTCCCACCACACGTCGCCGTCGTCGGTCAGCGCCACGTTGGTGAACACCGTGTTGCTGGTCAGCATCTCCAGCGCGTTCGGGTTGGTGGCCTGGCTGGTTCCCGGGGCGACGCCGAAGAAGCCGGCCTCCGGGTTGATCGCGTAGAGCCGGCCGTCCTGGCCGAACCGCATCCAGGCGATGTCGTCGCCGACGGTCTCGACCTGCCAGCCCGGGATGGTAGGCCGCAGCATGGCCAGGTTGGTCTTGCCGCAGGCGGAGGGGAAGGCCGCCGCGAGGTACTTCGCCTCGCCGTCGGGCGGGGTGACCTTGAGGATGAGCATGTGCTCGGCCAGCCAGCCCTCGTCGCGGGCCATGGCCGAGGCGATCCGCAGGGCGTAGCACTTCTTGCCCAGCAGCGCGTTCCCGCCATACCCGGACCCGTAGGACCAGATCTCGCGGGTCTCGGGGAAGTGCGAGATGTACTTGGTCTGGTTGCACGGCCACGGCACGTCCGCCTGGCCCGGCCGCAGCGGGGCGCCCACGGAGTGAACGGCCCGGACGAAGAACCCGTCCCGGCCCAGTTCCTCCAGGACCCGCGTGCCCATCCGGGTCATCACCCGCATGGACGCCGCCACGTACGGCGAGTCGGTGATCTCGACGCCGAGCTGGGAGATCGGCGAGCCGAGCGGGCCCATGCAGAACGGGACGACGTACATGGTCCGGCCGGCCATGCTGCCGGCGAACAGTTCCGCGAACGTCGCGCGCATCTCGGCCGGGGCGATCCAGTTGTTGGTCGGTCCGGCGTCCTCTTCCTTCTCCGAGCAGATAAAGGTGCGGTCCTCGACCCGGGCGACGTCCGAGGGGTCCGAGCGGGCCAGGAAACTGCCCGGCCGCAGATCCGGGTTGAGCGGCAGGAACGTGCCCTCTTCGACCAGGAGGCTGGTCAGATGGTCCCATTCCTCCCGGGAACCATCGCACCACTGCACGCGGGCGGGCCGGGTCAGGGCTGCGATGTCCGTTACCCAGTCAATCAGGCCGCTGTGTGCCGTCGGCGGCTGCTGCAGTCCTGGAATAGCGTCACTCACAGGATGTCCTCCCAATCACCGGCCGCTACCCGCAACTCGTTTAGCACGGGGTCTCAAAAAGAAACCGGAAACCATCTTAACAAGATGCACTCAAAGCCCGGCGGAGTGGTAGACCTGCGTGTGTGGAGGTTTGTGGCGCTCAGCTCGCGATTCTGTAACACTTGTGAAGACGATGAGCGGTGGTCTAGACCGATTCGCTGACCCAAGGACGGCGGGACCTGCGTGACTATTCGCGGGGGGTCCGGAAGTTGCGGGCCGGTGAACGATGATCGAGAACCGCGCGAACTTCACCAGACAGGGTGTGATGGTGGTCACGAAAGCCCGGGTCGGGGTCCGGCTGCGCCGTTTCCGCGAGGAACGCGGTCTCACCCAGGCCGCCCTGGCCAGCGCGCTGGGGATTTCCCCCAGCTACGTCAACCAGCTGGAGTCCAGCCAGCGACCGATGACGGCGACGGTCCTGCTCAAGCTGGCCAGCGTGTACGACGCGGACCTGTCGCAGTTCTCGGCCGAGGACGCCGACCGCCTCGTGGCCCAGCTTCGTGACGTGCTCACCGACCCGTCGGTCGGCGAGCAGATCTCGATGGCGGAAATCCGTGAGCTGGCCGCGGCCATGCCGGCCGTCGGCCGGTACGTCATCGAGCTGCACCGCCGGTACCGGCACGGCCGGGACGTCAACGAGACCATCATGACCCGCATCGACGCCGGGGAGGCGGGGTCGATGTCGGTGCCGCCGCCCATGGCGCAGGAAGAAGTGCAGGAGCTGTTCTACGCCCGGCGTAACTACTTCCCCTCGCTCGACCTCGCGGCCGAGCGGATCTTCGAGCAGGCCGGCCTCAGGGTGGGCAACCCCGGGGGCGGGATTACGGAGCGGCTGGCCCGGCAGCACGGCATCCGGGTGGCCGACCTCCCGGACCGGGACCAGGACGTCAAGCGCCGCTACGACCCTCAGGCGCGGGTGCTGACCCTGTCCCCGCTGCTCAACTCCGGCCAGCGAGCGTTCCAGCTGGCCACCCACCTGGCCTCGGTCGAGCTGGCCGGGGAGATCGACGAGATCGTCACCGAGGCCGGCCTGTCCGGCGATGACGCCCGGATGCTGTGCCGGATCGGCCTGGCCAGTTACTTCGCGGGCGCCCTGGTCCTCCCGTACCGGCCGTTCCTGGACGCCGCGGAGACGGTGGGCTACGACATCGCGCTGCTGCAGCGCCGGTTCGACGTGGGCTACGAGACGGTGGCGCACCGCCTGAGCACGCTGCAGCGTCCCGGTGCCCGCGGCGTGCCGTTCATCTTCGTGCGGGTGGACCGGGCGGGCAACATCTCCAAGCGGCAGTCGGCGACCAGCTTCCACTTCTCCCGGGTCGGGGGCTCGTGCCCGCTGTGGAACGTCTACGAGGCTTTCGTGCACCCGGGTGAGATCCAGACCCAGCTGGCGCAGATGCCCGACGGGCGCAGCTACCTGTGGGTGGCCCGGACCGTGGCCCGGCGGTACGGCGGATACGGCACGCTCGGCAAGACGTTCGCGATCGGGCTGGGCTGCGACCTCCGGCACGCGCACCGGATCGTCTACTCCCACGGGCTGGACCTGGGCAGCCCGTCCGCGCTGGTCCCGATCGGCCCGGGGTGCAAGGTGTGCGACCGGACCACCTGCCCGCAGCGGGCGTTTCCCGCGCTGGGCAAGCCCCTCGACCCGGACCCCCATCACGGCAGCTTCATCCCCTACGCCACCGGCGACGGCGTGGCCGCCCCGCTAGGGGGCTGAGCCGGGCAGCTGAGCTGGGCGGAGGCCGCGGATCAGGTCCGCGGCCTCCGTCCGGTCCTGCATGATCAGCGGCTTAGAACACCTGGAACTCCCAGAGCGAGTACCCGTACTGGGTGGCCCGGGCGGTGCCGTACATCCGGATGTAACGGCCGGTGCCGGACACGTTCAGCGTCTGGGTGCCGCCCGTCCCGGTGGTGGTGGAGTAGATGGTGGTCCAGTTGGTCCCGTCAGGTGACGTCTGGATCTGGAACGCGGTGGCGTAGGCCGCCTCCCAGTTCAGCGTGACCTGGCAGATGGCCTGGCTGGAACCCAGGTCGACTTCGAGCCACTGGGGGTCGGAGAAGGCGCTGGACCAGCGGGTGCCGGTGTTCCCGTCCACCGCATCGGCCGCCGGTGTACCGGCGTTCTCGGTGGAGGACGCGGTCGCGGTCTTGTTCAGGGCCAGGTTGGTCGTCCCGCAGGTGCCGCTCCCGCCCCCGCCGCCCCCGCCACCGCTCCCGGTGGGCAGGGTCCATTTCTGCTGCGCGGAGGCGGTGCAGGTCTCGATGTCCAGCCGGGCGCTCGTATTGCCGCCGGGATCGGTGAGGCACAGCCCGGAGGCCGGGTTGACCAGCTCGCCGTTGGACTGGTGCGTCCAGTCCTGGGCGGCCGTCCCGTTGCACGGGTACCAGTCCACGTTGGTGCCGCTCGTGGTGCCCGCGCTGACCACGTCCAGGCAGCCGCCCTGGGTGCGCAGTGTCCCGTCCGAGTACGGCGACCACTGCTGGCCCGCGCTGCTGTTGCAGCCGGCCACGCCGATCGGGTTGCCCGAGGTGTTCAGCGAGTTCTGGTTGGCCAGGCACAGCCCGTTGATCCCGGTGACCGTCCCGGTCGCGGTGGCCGTGCCGGCCGGGGTGGAGTTGCCGCCCTGCTCGTAGACGGCCACATAGCCCACGCTCATCGACGCGCCGGACGTGGTGGCCGAGGTCGGGGTGGTGGTGCCGGAGATCCCGTCCGGGTAGTTGCCGCCCATGGCCAGGTCGAAAATGATGAAGAATCCGTGATCGACGGCGGCCTGCCAGGCGGCGGTGCCGACCGACGCCTCGGTGATGGTGCTCTCGACCACGCCGTCCATCAGGAACTGCATGGTCTCCGCGCTGGTGTTGGTCCGGTCAATGATCACCGTGTAGGTGTGGTAGCCGGTCTGGCAGCCGGAGCCCGCGCCCGGGCAGGCGATCAGCGGGTGGCCGGGGCTGTTCGCCGAGTTGTGGAAGGTCTGGGAGGCTTCGTTCAGCCCGTTGACGTCCTCCATCATGTCGATCTCGCCGGACTGCGGCCAGCCGCCGCCGGTCCGCATGGGGGAGCCCAGGGCCCAGAACGCCGGCCAGTAGCCCAGGCCGCTGGCCGGGTTGGGCTGCTCGATCGACGCGGTCATCTCGAGCTTGCCGCCCGGCGGGGCCGCGAAGTCGTCCCGGGTGCTCTCGATCCGCCCGGACGTCCAGGTCCCGCCGGTGTCGATGGCCTTCAGTACCAGGTGGCCGTTCCCGTCCAGGTACACGTTGCTGGTCGAGTTGGTGGTCTGCTCTTTCTCCCCGGTCCCGTAGCCGGTGCCGATGTCGTAGAACCAGTTCGCCGCCGACGGCGCCGATCCTGCCGCGCCCGCGAAGTTGTCGCCGAACACCGTGGTCCAGCCGGACGGCGGGGGCGGCACCGTGTCGGCCCGCGCGGCGGGCGCGCGGACCAGCCCGGTGCCCACGACGCCGGCCAGGCCACTGGCCAGCAGGGCTAACGCCGTGAGGACCGCGCGTGGGCCGGCCAGCCCCAGCCGGGGCCAGCTGCGCCGGGAGCGCGATCCAGCGCTGGCTTTCATCCGATGACTCATCTGCCTACCTCCAGCCTGCGCCCCGTCATTGGGGTAGCCGGGACCATCACCGCGTGCCGGGGCGGGGGAGCAGCGGGTGATGGTGGTCGTTGCGGCGAATTTTGCTCTTAATACAAGGCTTTTATGAAGGTGTAACGCTAGCCGTGCGGCCCGTCAAGTAAGAGCGGCCGGCCCGGCGCGGCCAGCCCGCCGGCGCCGGGGAATCCCCGCAGGCCGCGAGCGCTTGATACAGCTGGCCGCCCCATCCCGCTGCTGGCTGCGATCGGGGCGCGGACCAGCCGGATCGAGACTGGGACCGTGCCTATCGACATGCGATACGAGACTTCATAATTAGTTTTACGCAAACTTGTCTAGCCGGTAGCGTCCAGTTGTGCGTTTGCTCCCAGTCATCCGGCTGTCCCTACTCACCGAGAACACGACCAGTCCTGAACGGCAGTTTGAGAAGATTCAGCAGTATGCGCAGCTAGGCGACCATGAGCTAGTGCCGGTCACCGAAGCGGACTTCGACCTTGATGTCAGTGGTGCAGTCAGCCCCTTCGACCGGCCCGGCCTCGGCCGGTGGCTGCGTGACGACCGGCTACACATGTGGGACGCGCTCTGTGCGGCGAAGCTCGACCGGATCTCACGATCGCTTTTCGACTTCACGGCGCTGCTGCACTGGCTGGAGGCGTACGGCAAGACCTTGATCATCCTTGACCCCATGCTCGACCTGACGAACCCGGAAGGCCGCGTGATGGCGAACACTCTCATGAGCTTCGCCGCGTACGAACGCGAGGTCATTGGCGCGCGGGTCAAGGAGGCGCACGACAAGCTTGTCCGCGATGGCCGGTACACGGGCGGCATGGTGCCTTTCGGCTACCGGCCTGTGAAGCTCGCGAAGAACTGGGGCTACGAGATCGATCCCGAGTATGGTCCACTAGTCGCTGAGATGTGCACGCGCTACATCAAGGGGGACACGCTCGGGGGCATCGCCCGGTGGCTGCGAGAATCGGGCGTACCTTCCCCGAAGAACGTGATCAGACTGAGGAATGGCAAGCCCCTGACGGGCACCCCGTGGACCTCGACGGTTGTCCGCATGATCATGACGTCGCCTGCGGTCCTCGGCGCGGTCGTGGACACAAGGAGCAAGCCCCTGCGCGACCCGGACGGTGTGGTCGTGTACCGAGCCGAGGGCCTAGTGGGTCGCGAGGTCTATGAGACCGTCCTGGCCCGGCTGGCACTGGCCGGCG
>Ga0209006_10007027_pt1 | contig 10173 bp, 4 predicted proteins | sample JacPin_JW_Ref_O2_FD_188567 | JGI IMG/M metagenome (GOLD analysis project Ga0209006, IMG submission 188567) | Forest soil microbial communities from Algoma, Ontario, Canada - Jack Pine, Ontario site 1_JW_Ref_O2 (SPAdes) (version 2) | ecosystem: Environmental > Terrestrial > Soil > Boreal... | reverse complement strand
AAGGCGTTCCCGCCACGAACGGTCGTGACGAAAAGATCCGGGGACCCATCATTGTCGATGTCGGCGAAAGCTGCGCCCACGCCGACACGTCCCGCTAGGGCCACGCCAGCTTCCTGCGTAATATTTTTGAACTTGCCATTGCCCAGGTTCTTCCACAGTTCGTTTCCACCGACCTGATTCACAAAGTAGATGTCGTAGAGGCCGTCGCCATCGACATCCGCTACGGCTACCGCGCTGCCGTGGTCGTAGTGCCCCATGCGCATGTGCTTGGTAATGTCGTCGACTGCGCGGTATTTAAAGGTGATTCCACTCTGCTCAAGCTGGTCGGTGAACTGAAACTGGTAGAAGACTTTGAATTGTTTGGCTGCCTCGAATTGCGCTTTTTTCCGGGCGGGAAGGGAATCCTTGCCCATATCGTCGTCGGGGAAGCGGGAGCGAATCTTGGAATCAGTGGCGACAGCGGCTAGAATGAAAGCCACGACGATCAAAGCCAGAACGAGCAACGATCCCAGCGTCGGCCGGAGCAAACGATTTCCCCAAAGGGCCATTTTTCTTATCCTCTCCCTCATGCTTCAGCGCATTCTACTGCAAGACGCGCCGATGAACGGCTTAGGGATGACTCTCAATTGGTAATGCGCGAGCGAGTCAGACGCCATGGATGGAGAGAGATAATAGCAGTGATGCCTTTTCTCTGGCGGCCCCTCATACTGTCTCTGCTGTTGGCATTTTCTTCTTTCGCATCAGCGCAGAGCGCGGCAGACCAGATCGGCCCAATCACTTCAGCACTGCGTGCCGGACAATTCGACAACGCGCTGCAACTGCTACAGCCGGAACTGGAGCGTTCTCCAAAGAATCCACAACTCTGGACACTGCGTGGAATTGCGCTTTCCAGCAAGGGAGACACAAAAGGGGCGCTGGCCGCGTTTCGTCAGGCGCTGACGGTCAATCTAGACTATCTTCCCGCATTAGAAGGTGCGGCGCAGATCGAATACGAGGCCAGCGGAAAAGATGCCGCAGCTTTGCTCGAACATGTGCTGAAACTTCGTCCTAACGAACCGACGAGCCACGCCATGCTCGCTGTTTTGGCCTACCGCAAAGGAGACTGTGCCACCGCAGTGAAACATTTTGAGCAGAGCGGCCCTCTGATCGACTCTCAGCCCGGAGCGTTGCGTGGTTATGGCGATTGCCTGGTGCGGCTGAAGGAAAACGAGAAAGCGATTGCTGTATATACGCGGGCCTTGCCTCAATCCGATGCCGATCCTGCGATTCGTTTCCACCTGGCATCGGTGCAAATGATGTTGGAACGCCCGAAAGATGCTATCGCGACCCTGCAGCCCGCGTTACAGCAGGAGAAGCCGGACAGCGATTTGCTCGACCTCGCGGCCACGGCTTACGAGGCGGATGGGAACACTCCAGAGGCGGTGCGCATCCTGCGGCAGGCGATCGTTGGCGACACCCGCAACGTCAATCTCTATGTCGACTTCGCCAACCTCTGCATCGACCATCAATCGTTTCAAGTTGGCATCGATATGATGAATGCTGGTCTCAAGATTCAGCCAGACGCAGCGCCGCTTTATGTGGCGCGCGGCATTCTCTATGTGCAGCTGGCGCAATACGAGAATGCGGAAGCAGATTTCGAGAAGGCGGATGCGATTGATCCACGGAAGGCGATCGGATCGGCTGCGGAGGGTTTGGCCGCGGTGCAGAAGAATGATCCGGATCAGGCGCTCGCGACCGTCCGCGCGAAGCTTGCTAAAACTCCCAACGATGCATTCCTGCTGTATTTGCAGGCGCAGATCATTGCGCAGAAGGGCGCCGATCCGGGCAGCCCCGAATTTCGCGAAGCGATGGCGTCGGCCAAGAAGGCCATCACCTTGCGTCCGTCGCTGGGCGCGGCGCGCGACATCCTGGCCAAGCTTTACCTTCAGCAGGGGGAGAATGAATTGGCGATCGAGCAGTGCCGCAAAGCGTTGAATACCGATCCCAAGGACCAGACGGCGCTGTATCACCTGATTCAGGCGTTGCGTAAGAGCGGGAAGAAAGAGGATCTTCCAGAGTTGCTGAAGCGGTTGGCCGCGCTGCGCGAAGAAGGCACGAAAGAAGAAGCCGAACACAATCGCTACAAGTTAGTGGAAAACAAATCTGAGGCGACGGAGAAGCAGCCATGAGCTTTACGCGCCGCGATTTCGTGCGATTGTCTTTGGCCGGTGCGGCAGGTTCGGCCGCGCTCGGTGCCGCGTCGCATGTATTTGGGCAAGGAGTTTCGACGCATACCGTCAAACCGATAGCGAGGCCGGCGCCGTCGGGACGCCCGTTTTATGCGCATTTCGTCGATGTGGCGGCGGCAGCGGGTCTGCACGAGCCAATCATCTACGGAGGGGTCGATAGCAAGAAATACATTCTGGAGGCGACCGGATGCGGCTGCGCTTTCATCGACTACGACAACGATGGCTGGATGGATATTTTTCTATTGTCGGGCACGCGGTTGACTGGAGATCCGCCGGGCGCAACGAACCGACTTTATAAGAACAATCGCGACGGAACGTTCACCGATGTGACGGAAAAGGCAGGCCTCACCGCTGTGGGGTGGGCGTCAAGTGTCTGCATCGGCGACTACAACAATGACGGTTTCGAAGATATCTTCTGCACCTATTTCGGCCAGAATCGCCTATATCGCAACAACGGCGATGGAACGTTTACCGATGTCACCAAGGCTGCCGGATTGTTGAACGATCAGCCGCGGTGGGGCGCGGGATGCAGCTTCCTCGACTACGACCGCGATGGCCACCTCGATCTCTTCGTTTCCAATTACGTACGCTTTTCTTTTGAGCACGCGCCTGTGCCAGGCGAGAACGTGAATTGCAACTGGAAAGGCGTGCCGGTGGAGTGCGGCCCGCGCGGACTGCCCACGGGCCATCACTCGCTCTACCACAACAATGGCGACGGCACATTTACTGACGTCAGCCAGAAGGCAGGAATCGCCAGCGCGACCGGATGCTACGGAATGACCGTAGTCGCTGCCGACTTAGACGAAGACGGCTGGACGGATATCTTCGTCGCCTGCGACTCCACTCCTAGCTTGTTGTTCATGAACAATCATGATGGCACGTTCCGCGAGGAGGGTGTGCTGCGTGGCGTGGCGCTCAGCGATGACGGTATGGAGCAGGCCGGCATGGGCGTGGGCGTCGGTGACTACGATCTCGACGGCCATCTCGATCTTTTCAAGACTCATTTCGCCGAAGACGCCAATGGCCTTTATCACAACGATGGCAAGGGCAATTTCGACGACGTGACGCGATCGTCACGGGTCGCCGTGGATACACGCTATATCTGTTGGGGCGCGGGAATTGTCGATCTCGACAACGATGGATATCCCGACTTGTTCATGGTGACGGGAAACGTATATCCCGAGGTCGAACACAAGCTGCCGCAGTATCCCAATAAGTCGCCACGCGCGGTATTTCGCAATCTGGGCAATCGCACCTTCGAGGAACTTGGCGAGGAAGCTGGACCGGGGGTGGCGGAAGCGCACTGCAGCCGCGGCTGCGCCTTCGGCGATTTCGACAATGACGGTGACATCGACATTCTTGTGGTGAACCTCAACGAGCCTCCGTCACTTTTGCGCAACGACATCAAGCAAAAGCAGAACTGGATCAAGGTGAAGCTCGAGGGAGTGAAATCGAACCGCAGCGCCATTGGGGCTCGGGTGATCGTTCACTATGGTGGCAAGACGCAGGCCCAGGCCGTACTGAGCCAGTCCAGTTTCTATTCTTGTAATGATCCCCGCCTGCACTTCGGCCTGGGTGGGTTTGATGTGGTCGATTTGGACGTCTTCTGGCCCAGTGGCGCCCATGAACAACTCAAGAAGCTACCGGCGAACCAACTTGTCACCCTGCGGGAGGGCGCCGGCATTGTGAAGAACAAAGGCTGGAGCCGAAGCTAGAGAGCCGAACTTGGCGGGCCGAAGTCAAGAAAACGCGACCTCCTGCGCCCCTGTCGCCCCTGCCCAGTTTCATTCAAAGTAAACGTTCCCAAGGCAAAAGAGCCAAGAAATTGCTTGACAGTGCTGACCCCTAGTATGTATATAGTAGGTCGCCGCAGTAAACGTTTGCTCGTCTGCGCTCTGCGTGTGAGCGCCAGGGGTGGAGGAACTATGTTGGGACTATTGAAGCCGAGTCGCTTCGTTTGGGCAATCAGCGCGATCCTGTTCAGCAGCGTCGCTTTCGCGCAATTTAGCAGCAGCATCCAGGGCAGCGTGCAGGATCCCTCCGGTGCCGGCGTTGCCAGCGCCACCATTCAACTTACCAATACAGCTACCAAAGAGATGCAGTCCGTTACCTCGGACGCAGCCGGCAACTTCGGTTTTCTCAGCCTGGCGCCGGGCTCCTACAAAGTTTCGGTCGAAGCCAAAGGCTTCTCCAAAGCTGAGGCGGACATCACGCTCCTGACGGCACAGACCCTCAACGTCCCGATTACTGTGCGAGTCGGGTCGGTGTCTGAGGCGGTATCCGTCACGACGGAAGCTCCCGTGGTAGACACGGCTGATAGCCGCACGCAACTGACCCTGGAGAACCAGGCCGTCGCGGAACTGCCGATCGTCGGCCGCAACCTGGTCACGCTCGTAACCATGGCGCCAGGAGTCTCCGGTCTCGGAACCAGCTCGACGGGCAGTCCCGCATCGGGCGTGGATAACTTCTCCACAGAAGAGCAAGTCGATGCCAGCGCCAACGGCCAGGGCCAGAACAATAATCAATACGTGGTTGACGGACTAGATGTAACGAGCGGCATTCGTCAAGGCGTTTTGAACCTGACTCCGCAACCGGACGCGATCCGTGAAACCGCGGTTCAGGTCAACACCTTCACCAGTGAATACAGCCGCGCCGCGGGCTTGCAAACCATGTTCACCACGCGATCAGGAGCCAACCAGTTCCATGGCTCCGCTTCGGATTACTTTAACTACCAGGGAATGTACGCGGCGCAGCACTCTGTCGGGTATCCCTATGCGCCGTTCCACTCCAATAACTTCGACTTCGCCGTGGGCGGCCCGATCATCCCGAACAAGGGCTTCTTCTTCTACTTCGCGGTTGAGCCGCTTCGCTCATCGTCAAGCGCCGGTGGTACGGTAACCTTCGCCGATCCTGCTTTCACTACCTGGGCGCAAGGCAACCCAGGCACTGCTGGCACCGTAGGAACCGGCTTGTTGCAGACTTACACGCCACCCAATGTGACCGTTACGAATGTCGAGAATGCGGATGCCTATTTCGCTCTTCCCGGTGGAGGCAGCCTTTGTGCTACCGCAGCGACCGATTCCATTCCGTGTGACACGCCTGTGCAGGATACCGGTTCGTTTGGCGGCACCTCGATCCGCAACGGAACACAGTATTTCGGCCGTATCGACAAAGAGTTTAAGAACGATCGTATTTACGCCAGCATCTTCCGGACGTTGCTGCAAACTGGTGCCCCCTCGGCCATGCCGCAATTCTCCGCATTGAACAATACCTGGCAAGTGGCCGGCCAGGCTTCCTGGACACATACTTTCTCGCCCACAACACTGAACGAATTCACCATTGGCCAGAGCCGAGTGGAAGGAAATCTGGGCACCGGCGCGCCGGCGGCCAGCTATGACGTTCCGTCGATCACCGTGAATGGCATCAACGTAGACGCCGGCCAGGCTTTCGGTGTCGGCTTCTCGCAAGGCGATTTCATTCAACACAACTATCACTGGCGCGACATTCTGACCCACGTTCATGGGGCTCACACCCTGAAGTTCGGTTATGAAGGCTGGTACGGCGACGACGTCGAGCCCTTCCAGGGACCGTGGTCGCAACCGAAATTCAACTTCAGCAACCTGCTGACTCTGGCGTCGGACAACCCCAACAACGAAAACGGCATTTACTACAATCCCCAAACCGGAACCGAACAACTCTGGAGTTGGGATGCCGCTTCCCGCACTTTTGGATTGTTCGTACAGGACACATGGAAAGCGCGCAAGAATCTGACGCTGACACTTGGCCTGCGTTACGACGACAGCGGCAATCCGTGGTCGAAGAGTCCCTCGACGGTGTTTGGAAACTTCTACTTCGGCACTGGTACTACGCCGCAAGAGCAAATAACCAATGGTTATGCCAAGGCGACGCATAACGGCCTTCTGCACTCGGTAGATAATCTCTTCAGCCCGCGCATTGGTTTTGCCTGGGATGTGACCGGGAAAGCGGATTGGGTGGTACGCGGCGGATTCGGCATCTACAACAACTGGCTGACGCAAGCCAACATACAGGAAGAGTTCCGCGGCAGCCCGCCGGGAGAAGTTGCTCCCACGTTCTTCGGACCCAGCGGAACCGCTAGTGCGCAGGCTCCGATTTTTGTCCTGGGCAACAGTAATAAGGCTCCGTACGGATTTACTTTCCCAACCTTCGGAACCGGAACCGGACCGAACCCGCAATCGGGTGGTGGCCTGAATGCACAAGGTGGCGTGGTGGGCGCTGGGTTTGCCATCGGCGGTATCGATCCACTGGTGAAATCACCAAAAGCCGACATCTGGTCGGTCACGTTGGAGAGGAAGATCACCAACAATCTGGCGGCCAGCGTCGGTTACAACGGGTCGCATTCTTACAACATCGTCGGCAATGGAAACTCGATTGGCAACGTCTCGTACGGCGCGGATATCAATGCCTTCCCGGGCGATCTCATCAACCAGATGAACAATAGTCCGACTCCCCTGATCAATCCAGGTCCGACGCGGCTCAATCCCAGCTTTGGAGCAATCACCTATGCGCAGAATGATCGACGCGGCAATTACAACGCGTTGATCTTCGACGTGAGAGGCCATTTCTCTCGCGGATACATCGACGCTTCGTACACCCGTTCGTCCTCCAAGGACGACGGACTCGATTATCCGGATTCGGAGAACTTCAATCCAAACAGATACTACGGTCCGTCGATCTTCGACGTTCCGAACCGATTCTCGCTCAGTTTCAATTATTCGTTGAAGGGATTGAACGGCGGACGCGGTGCGGTCGGCTATCTGACGGGAGGATGGGGAATCAGCGGAACCAGCATCTTCCAGTCTGGATATCCGTTAACCGCAGGCAATGAAAACGGCTTCGTCGCGTTATGTCAGTCCGGAAACGTCAGCAACAAGCAAGGATGCTCGCAATCGGACCCGGCGGTCTCCTACGCGCCTGGCAGCGGCGACTATAACGGCGACGGCGATAACAATGACTATCCCGACGTCACCAGCTACGCGCAATCGCACAACAACAAGGCATGGATCTTGGGAGCAATCCCCAAGACGGATTTTGCGAACCCGACCTTTGGTTCGGAAGGCAACGAGAATGCGATGCAGTTCCGTGGACCGAATTTCTACGAAACCAACATCAACTTCTACAAAGACACACACCTCACCGAGAGGGTGGTCTTCCAGTTCCGCTTCGAGGTCTTCAACCTCTTCAACCGGGCGAACTATGCGAACGTCGACACCAACGTCCCCGATGGAAACTTTGGGGCAGCGACCGCTTCGCATGAACCGCGGTTCTGGCAGCTCGGCGGCAAGCTTTCGTTCTAACAATTGTTTCTTCACACTCCACGGCCCGCCGGTCACAAACCGGCGGGTTTTTTCTCGTCCACGATGCTGCACTACTCGGTGATGCGATATAAAGACATCAGTCGTGAAACCAGCCGAACCAATTCGCCGGTGGAGTGTCGCCGTGGTTCTTGTCCTCGCGGTCTCGTTGCTTCAGGCTCGCGCCCAGACCGCCGCCGAGAGCGTTGCGACGATCGGCGGGATTTTGCAAGCCGGGGACAATTCCAAGGCTTTGGAACTCCTCGGACCGGCGCTCAAGAAAAATCCAGACAATGCGGAATTGTGGGCGATGCAAGGTGTTGCCTACGCGCATCAGGGCGACGACAAAGACGCGCTGCCTTCGTTCGCCAAGGCGCTGAATATCTCGCCGAACTATATTCCGGCGCTGCAGGGCGCGATCCAGATCGAGTATGGGAAGGGAAGCAAGGACGCGATTCCGCTTTTGCAGCGCATCTTGCGCTTGCGGCCCTCGGATGCGACCAGCCACGGCATGCTGGCGGTGCTCGAATATCAGCAGGGAAATTGCGCGGCGGCTGTCCCTCATTTCGAAAAAGTCGGAGAGCTATTCGATTCCCAGCCGGCTGCACTCCACGCCTATGCCAGTTGTCTGGTGAAACTGAAGCAGCCGGAAAAAGCTATTGGTGTAGTGCAGAAGATCGTGGCATTGAATCCTGAGGCGTCCAATCCCGATGCCCGAGGAGAACGCCGTCTGCTGGCTTCAATTCAGCTCATGGTGCATCAGCCCAACGATGCGCTAGCCACGTTAGAGCCTTTGTTGCAGGCGTCCGAGCCTGATGCCGACACGCTGGAACTGGCGGCAACAGCGTACGAGGCCAATAAAGACACGCCGCGAGCGGTGAGCACGCTTCGGCAAGCCATTCTTCTGGACCCCCAGAACGTCAATCTCTATCTCGATTTCGCCAACCTTTCTTATACGCATGATTCATTTCAGGTTGGCATCGATGTCGTCAGCGACGGCATCAATGTGCAGCCCAAGGCAGCGCCGCTTTATTTCGCGCGCGGCGTACTCTACGTGCAGTTGGCGCAGTACGACAAAGGCGAGGCCGATTTCGCCAAAGCGTACGAGTTGGATCCCACCCAGTCGCTAAGCTCCGCGGCGCAGGGGTTGGCGGCGGCCCAGCAGAACGACCTCGATCAGGCGCTGGCCAAAGTGCAATCGAGCCTGGCGCGAAAGCCGAACGATGCCATCATGCTCTATCTGCAAGCGGACATTCTTTCCGAGAAAGGCGCCGAGCCCGGCTCGCCGGAATTTCAAACCGCAATGCGCTCGGCCAAACAGGCGGTCGCGTTGCAGCCCTCGCTGGCCGCGGCCCGTGGCGTACTCGCGACGCTCTATCTTCAGGCTGGACAAAACAAAGATGCCGTCGAACAGTGCCGAAAGGCGCTGGAGAGCGATCCCAAGAATCAGGCCGCGCTCTATCATTTAATTCAGGGATTGCGAAAAACAGGAGAGACGAAAGAACTTCCAGATTTATTGAAACGACTCGCGCTCCTGCGCAAAGAGGCCGCGCACGAGCAAAGCGAGCGCTACCAATACAAACTCGTAGAAGACGACGCGCAGCCGAAGTAGCGCTGCCAGTGGCGTAGTTTGAGTCCAAACACAAAATCTTTATTAGGCGTCATCCTGACCAGAGCCGCTTTTTAGGCGTAGCCAAGGATATCCCGCCTAACTGGCCGAACGCGTAAACCAACGGCACCGCTTCCGGTTCAGGTGCTAAGACTTCAGCAGAACATACGTGCTGTAACTTTCCTTGTCGATGTTCATGAACGGACGCATCGCAACGGTGCTGCCGTCGGCCGAGGTAGCTGTCCAGTCGCCCTTGGCATTGTTGGTTGGCTTCGCTTGCAACAACGCCTCTTTTGAGAAGCTAGGCTGCGAATCCGCGACTGCGTGTAACGTCAGCGGACCTTGCATCAGTGCGGCAAACTGGGGATGATTCGCATCCACCTGCTCCAGCCGCAACGGCATGGGCAGCTCCAGCTCCACGCGATCACCATCTTTCCAGGTGCGGCGAATTGCGGCAAAGCTTCCCGGCTGCACAGCTTCGGAGACGCGCTTGCCATTCACCGACAAAACCGGATCGGGCGTGGCCCACGCGGGAATGCGCACGTAAATCGCATATTCGCTGGCCTGCGAGCCAGCGACTTGGATCTGAACCTTGTTGTCGAACGGATATTTCGTTTCCTGCTTCAGGCTATATTTGCCACTGCCCTCGGTCCACTGCACACGCGAAGGCGTGAAGAGATTGACGTAGACGCCGTCCGCAGCGCGCAGATAGGTGCTGACGTGATAGTCAGCCGCCAACTGCGGGAACGTCCCGGCGCAGCACGGCCACTTCTGGTTGTACCAAACTTTCTTTCCCGTGGTCGCGTAATCGGAATAGTAGAACGAAGTGCCGTCGGCCTGAATCGGCCACGCGCCGAGAATCGTGTTGTACATCACGCGCTCCATGCTGTCGCCGTATTTCGAGTCTTTCGTGACGCGCATCAGGTAGCGAGTGATCTTGAAGTGACCGTAAGCGCCACAGGGCGTTTCAAAGCTGGCGTGCGAATAGTTCAGGCTGTCGCCG
>Ga0209006_10007026_pt1 | contig 10175 bp, 8 predicted proteins | sample JacPin_JW_Ref_O2_FD_188567 | JGI IMG/M metagenome (GOLD analysis project Ga0209006, IMG submission 188567) | Forest soil microbial communities from Algoma, Ontario, Canada - Jack Pine, Ontario site 1_JW_Ref_O2 (SPAdes) (version 2) | ecosystem: Environmental > Terrestrial > Soil > Boreal... | reverse complement strand
CTATCGGCGGATAAAGATAACGATCCTGACGTGCTGGGCATCAACGCCGCTGGAGCGGCTCTGGCACTCTCCGACATTCCCTTCGGCGGCCCCATCGGCGCAGTCCGGGTAGGCCAGGTGGATGGCCAATTTGTTGCCAATCCTTCCTACGACGAGCGGCTCGCGAGCAAGCTGAATATAACCGTCGTCGCTACAAAAGACGGTGTGGTGATGATCGAGAGCGGGGCCAGCGGCGTCAGCGAGGATACCGTCGTCGATGCCATCGAATTCGGCCATAACGAGGCCAAGAAGATCTGTGCTGCGGTGGAGGAGTTGGCTGCCAAGGCCGGGAAGTCGAAGCGTGTCGTGGCTCCGATCGAGTTTGATCAGGAATACTTTGCTGCGCTCGAGGCCAAGGCCGGTGACCGGTTGAAGGACGCACTCGACACCAAGACTCACCCCAAGACGGAAAGCTACGCGCTGGTCAAACAGATCAAGGACGAACTGGCCAAGGAGCTTTCCGAAGGCGATGCGGACGCCAAGAAAAAGCTGTCGAAGTATTTCGAAACTCTGCGCGAGAGAATCTTCCGCCAGCAAGTAACCAAGGATCGTATTCGCCCGGATCGCCGCAGCTTCGATCAGATCCGCGACATCTCGATTGAAGTCGGCGTGTTGCCCCGTGTTCACGGGTCTGCACTGTTTACCCGAGGCGAAACTCAGGCACTGGTCACCGTCACCCTGGGAACCTCCGACGACGCACAACGCCTGGAAACGTTCCAGGGCGAACAGCGCAAACGATTCATGTTGCATTACAACTTTCCCCCGTTCTCGGTGGGTGAAGTAGGCCGCATGACTGGTGTAGGCCGGCGCGAGATTGGCCACGGCGCTTTGGCCGAACGGGCGATCGCCGCTGTGCTTCCTGGGGAAGATGAATCCCCCTACACCTTGCGTGTGGTCTCGGACATTCTGGAATCGAATGGTTCCTCGTCGATGGCCAGCGTATGCGGCGCCAGCCTGGCCCTCATGCATGCAGGCATTCCCCTGAAGGCAGCGGTTGCCGGGGTAGCCATGGGCCTGGTTAAGGAAGGCGACAACTACGCCATCCTGACCGACATTGCCGGTGCAGAAGACCACTACGGCGATATGGACTTCAAAGTAGCGGGCACCCGTGAAGGGATCACCGCTCTGCAAATGGACATCAAGATCAGCGGCGTTACCGGACAGATCATGCGCGAGGCCCTCGAACAGGCCCGCCGCGGACGGTTGTGGCTGCTGGACCAGATGGATGCAGTGCTGGCTTCTCCGAGCACCGAGCGTTCCAAGTTCGCGCCGCAGATCCACACCCTGCAGATACCGACGGACAAGATTCGCGACCTGATCGGACCGGGTGGCAAGACCATTCGCGGAATCATCGAAGCTACCGGCGTGAAGATCGATGTCGACGACACCGGTCGCGTCAATGTGGCCTCGAGCGATGAAGACGGTCTGAAGAAGGCGCTGGCGATGATCAGCGACCTCACCGCAGTGCCCGAAGTAGGGAAGACCTACCTGGGCAAGGTTGTCAGGTTAGCCGAATTTGGCGCATTCGTTGAGATCTTTCCCGGTACGGACGGTTTGCTGCACATCAGCGAAATTGCCGAGCATCGCGTCAAGGATGTCAAAGACGAATTGCGCGAAGGGGACCAGGTATTGGTCAAGGTTCTTGGAATCGAAGGCAACCGCATCAAGCTTTCCCGCAAAGCATTGTTGAAAGAGCAACGCGAAAAGCTGGGACTTCCTGAGCCATCCAGGGGTGGCGGAGAAAGTGGTGGCGGCGAAACTCCCGCTCCGCGTCCTCCGCGCGTGCAGTCGCAATCCCCGGCAGAACGGCAGCCGGCTTCGAATGCCAGCACCATCACCATCGAAGGCGGCGAAGAGTTCGATGATGATGAGCCCTTTGTCGAGGGTGGAGATGAGCCCAACTTCAACCGTGCCGATGGCGCGCCCGACGCTGTACCGGTAGAAGCTCGCAGGCCGGCAGGACCGGGTGGTGGTCCCGGAGGTCAGCGCCGGCGGCGGCATCGCAGCCGGGGCCGTGGACCAGGCGGCGGCAGTGGCGGCGGCGGAGGCCGTGGACCACAGTAACTTCGTGGGCAGTCATACCAAGAGGGGTTGCGTGACAAGCGCGACCCCTCTTTTCGTACGGCACGCATCGTGGCTGGCCTTTGCTGCGCTGAGCATTGTGTGGGGATCCACCTGGATCGCTTCCGACACTCTGACCGAATATGTGCCGCCCCTGCGTGGTTCTGCCGCCCGCTTTCTTCTGGCGGCAATTCTTTGCCTTCCGGTCATTCTGGGAAAAAGGCTTTCGTTGCCTCGCGGCCGTGCTTTAACTTCAACTCTCATGCTCTCCGCAACTATGGTCGCAGTGCCGTTGCTGCTGCTCCTGTGGGCAAAACAATACGTCCCATCGGCAACCGTGGCGGTGCTCTTTGCGGCTATGCCCCTGTTAGTGGCACTGAGGACGCCGGCGGTCGTTCCTCTCCGCGCGCTACAGGCGACCATAGTGGGGGTAGGAGCAATTGCATTCCTGGTGAGCGCTTCCCCCTCGTTTTCTCAGCTTGGTGGTGCTGCCGTAGCTCTGATCGCTGTAGGCTTCGTTGGAGCCTCCTCGCTGCTGGCCCGTCGCGATCTGGGGGCTGCGCATCCCGTGATGGTGGTATTTTTGCTGGCGGGTACTGCGGCATTGGTACTGTTTCTTGCCAGCCTTGTGGTGGAGCGAGGACAGCCCGCGAAATGGAACCAGAGCGCGCTAGGCTCGCTGATCTTTCTGAGCGCCGTGGCCGGTGCCCCGGCGTATGCCACGTATTTCTGGCTGCTCCAGCAAAGAGAAGCCTACCAGGTGGCTACGCTCGAATGGATGGAGCCAATGGTGGCCATCGGGGAGAGTGCTTTGTTCCTTCGGCTAGGTTTATCGTTTAGCATGATTGCAGGATCTCTGGTTACCTTAGTGTGCCTTGTGTTAGTGATGCAGGCACGGGCAGAGGATGACAAGAACGTTTCCCTCCTTGGCAATTGACCACCGTTAGGGAGTCGCATCCGGCTAAGGATGCGATAAACTGCAGGCGATGGGCGCCACTCTTTACATTGTCGTGGAAGGCGAAGACCCAGGGTTCGATATCTTCGTAAATGGCAGGGCTCTCGCTCGCAATGAGGACGCCCTGGAGAAGATGGCGCACCGCATTGGGGTGAAACCGTTGTTGGAGTTTTTCTCTGCAGATGAGAACTCCATGGCTCTTCTTTTAGAAGAAGGTGCTGGAGATCCCGAGTGGGCCAAGACTTTGCCTCCACCGCAGTGGTTTTCGCCCGAAGATGGCTTGGTCACGGTGTGCACGTTGCTCGACCACCTCAAAACATCGCCTACCGCGCTCGGAACTGAAACTCCCGCAGTGCTGCGCGAGATGGAAGAGTTCGAGCGCGTGCTACGCAAAACCGCTCAACGGCAAATGCGTTGGCAGTTGGCCGTCAGCTGGAAATAGTTTTCGCCCCTACTCACGCTGCTTCTTTAGCCCTCCCAGGCGCCAAGTTGTTTCCGCAAGTAGACGAGCGCGCCGGCGTGATAGCTGGTGTGATCCGCAGCTATCAATACTTCGCGCAGTAGCGTCTGGTCTTTCTTGCCCCAGGGAATCTGCGCATACAAATTGCTCTCCGGGTCCTTCACCAGCTTGCCGAACGCGTCCAGATCTTCCTTGAGCGCTCTCACAGAAGTCTTCCAGGCCTCCTTCGAAGGAGGCTCGGGAGACGCCGGCCAATAGTCATCCGGCCACTTCTTCTCTACGTACTTGTCGCTGGTGGAAAATTCCCATAGATCATGGAGCGCGATGCGCATGTGCTCCAACAACTCCCAGCCGGAGTGCGGTGCGTTGTGCGGCTTGGCTCCGTGCAGTTTCGGGGGAAAGTCCTTCAGGGCTGAAAGCACGTCCACGTGCGCCTGGGCGCCGTGCAGCAACTGAAAAAGTTGTTCACGAAGAATCACGTCGTTGTCGGACATACTCTTGCTGGGATGCGGAGCGAGCCGGCTAGGTGACCTCGGCTTCGACAGCGACCTCGCGCTTGCCGCCTGGACTGCTGAAGAGGTCTCCGATACGCCGAATCTGCGCACCAACGCCGCGCAGCTTTTCTTCGATGCGCTCATAGCCCCGATCGATGTGGTACACCCGATCGAGGATAGACTCACCATCCGCAACCAATGCGGCCAGCACCAGCGATGCCGAGGCACGCAGGTCAGAGCACATCACCACAGCGGAAGACAGCGGAGTCTTTCCGCGTACCGTCGCCGTGCGCCCGTCCACCTTGATGTTCGCCCCCATGCGCCCCAGTTCGCCCACATGCATGAAGCGGTTCTCGAAAATATTCTCGACCACCGTCGTGGTGCCTTCGGCCTGTGTGGCCAAAGCCATGTACTGCGCCTGCATGTCGGTAGGGAAGCCAGGATACTCTTCGGTCGAGATGTCGTTGGCTTGAAGATTGCCTTCGCTGCGCACGCGAACTGAATCGGCACCAGGAATTATTTTGACTCCGCACGCTTCAAGCTTGGTGATGAGGGCCGAGAGGTGAGCTGGTTGGCAATCAGCCACAACCAGGTCGCCCCCGCTGATAGCGCCAGCCACCAGGTAGGTTCCAGCTTCAATGCGGTCGGGATTGATGCGGTGCTTCGCGCCGTGCAGCTTGCTCACGCCCTTAACCCGGATGATCGGGGTCCCAGCACCCTGGATATTCGCTCCCATGGCAGTGAGCAGGGCAGCCAGGTCAGTCACTTCGGGCTCGCGGGCGCAGTTTTCCATCAACGTATCGCCCTCAGCCAGAACGGCTGCCATGAGTAAATCTTCTGTTCCCGTGACCGTGATCTTGTCAAAAACGATATGTGCGCCATGCAGCCTTTGGGCGCGCGCTTCCAGATAGCCGTGCTCCTGCACGATCGTCGCCCCCATCGCTTCGAGGCCCTTGAGGTGAAGGTCGATCGGCCGGTCACCAATGGCGCATCCGCCCGGCTGGGCTACGCGCGCTAGTCCACAGCGTGCGACTAGAGGCCCCAGCACCAGCGAAGAAGCGCGCATGGTTTTGACGATTTCGTACTTGGCGGTAGGGTCGGAGAGTACGCGGCAGCTGATGGTGGAGCGGTGCTGCGCTCGGCCATAGCCGAGTTCAACCTCGGCGCCCATGGAAGTCAGCAGCCTTCGCTCGGTCTCAATGTCACGGACCTGGGGAATGTTCTCCAGCACCACTTCATCTTCGGTGAGGATCGCGGCGGCCATGCAGGGTAGGGCGGAATTCTTGGCTCCGCTTACCCGAATCTTTCCTAGCAGCGGATTTCCGCCGCGAATCACAAATTTATCCATGAGAGCCCGGGGGTGCTCCTTGCCTTTAACTTATGTTCTACAGCTCTAGCGTTGTGTCTTCGATCGCCAAACGAACGTTGCCATCGGACTTCGCCAGGCGGCGCACCGCCTCGGGTTTGTCCACGCCTGCCTTCAGCATCACCAGGGCGACAGGCACGCTGCGCCCCGCAGACTTGATGGTGAGCACGGCCTGCTCCCGATCAATCTTGCAGGCACGCATCAAAATGCTGATGCCGCGCTCCACCAGCTTGGTGTTCTGCATGTGCACGTTGACCATCAGGTTGTCGTACACGTAGCCAAGCCGTGTCATCGCGCCGGTGGTGATCATGTTGAGCACCATCTTCTGCGCCGTAGCGGCCTTCATGCGCGTCGAGCCGGACACCACTTCGGGTCCCACTTCCGCCACGATGCAAATGTCTGCCACACCAGAAAGAGGAGTGTTGTGGTTACAGGTAACTGCGGCAGTCTTGGCGCCGCGAGCGCGTGCATATTCAACGGCAGCGACCACATACGGGGTGCGGCCACTGGAAGAAAGTCCGACAACCACATCTTTGCGGGTGGGGCGGCGGCGGGCTATATCGCGCTGGCCTAGTTCCGTGGAGTCTTCGTTCACTTCGACCGCAGAGGCCAGGGCCTTCGGGCCCCCTGCCATGATGTACTGCACGCTTTGCGGAGGAGTGGAAAAGGTGGGTGGGCACTCGGAGGAGTCCAGTCCGGCAATGCGGCCGCTGGAACCGGCGCCAACGTAAATGAGGCGTCCCCCGTCGCGCAGACTGCGCGCCACCATATCGATCACCAGAGCTATTTCAGGAAGAGACTTCTTAACCGCGGCAGCAATCTTGGAATCTTCATGGTTGATAATGCGGGCAATTTCGAGGGCGGATTTGGTGTCGAAGCCCATCGAGGCTTCGTTGGAACTCTCCGTCGTAAGATCGTGCAGGCCTTGCGGCAGGTCGACGTTCGCGTCCTGGCCGTTGCCTGTCTCGGTGTGAAAACTGCTTGTTGTGGCCATTTGGGTTTACTCAGCTCCAACTCAACTAAATGATTTTATCTCTAACCGGGTAGACTTTGCTCTGAAATTAGGGCTTCGCGAGCCAGCGACGCAAACACTTTTGGGTTATGGCGATTGCCCCCCCTTCAATGCTTTCATCACCGCGTCGTGGAAGGCAGGCCGCACCTTGCGGATGGCCTGACTCTGCCGGTGGGGCCAGGTGCGATTGGTAAGCAACACTACTGCTATGTGATGCTCGAAATCGATCCACAGCGACGTACCAGCATAGCCGAGGTGCCCGGCGGAATGGCGGCTAAAGAAGTTGCCCGATGAGGATGGCTGCGAGGGTGTATCCCACCCCAACGCTCGGGAGCTGTCCGGCGGCAACTGCGCGCGGGTAGTAAACAGTTGGACGGTTTCAGAACTGAAAAGTCGTTCTCTCCCCAGCAGGCACCGGGCGTAGAGCAGCGGATCGAGAGCGTTGGAGAAGAGCCCGGCGTGACCACCAATTCCACCCAGAACAAAACAATTTTCATCCTGTACCTCTCCCTGGATCACGCGGTGGCGGAAGGTCTGGTCCTCTTCGGTGGGCGGGATAGCCGCTTGCCAGTCACTGGGCGGTCGAAATCGGCTGCTGGTCATAGAGAGCGGAGTGAACACTTCGCGCGCACAGAAGGCTTCCAGTCCTTCCCCGGCAATCCCTTCGAGCACATGGCCTAAAAGGATGAAGCCCGGGTCGGAATACTCTGCCTGGCTCCCAGGAGGAGATTGAAGCGGAAGTCGAAGACAGGCGGCGAGCAATTCTTCTCGGTCCGCGTTACCTTCGAAGAGACGAGCGTACCCGGGTAACCCCGATGCGTGGGCCAGCAACATGCGCAGGGTCACCTGGTGACGTGCGCTTCCGGCGGCTTCTCCCTGTGCAAAACGGGGAAGGAAATGCACGAGTGGCCGATCGAGCAACAGAGCTCCTTTCTGGTACAGGAGCATGGCCATCGAAGTGGTCGCAATCACCTTGGTAACGCTGGCCAGGTCATACACCGTAGATTCGGTAACAGGTTCTGACTCCGAGTCATAGGTAAAACGGCCAACCCCATCAAGGGCGACCACGTTACCTTCCGCCAGTACTCCGAATGCGGCGCCAGGGAAAGCCTGCTCGGAGATGGCCTGGTCCAGAACGGAGTAAGCCTCGGCAAACCGGAGGCGCTGCCCCGGGCGGGATCCCGGAATGGTTACGCGTGGAGGAGGCATATTCAATTTGGCACTGGCATGGCCTATGCTAGCTCACCGCAGGACTAACCCCGGAATGTGCTCCCGATCCCTCTCAGGCCCCGTCTATACTTAAGCAGCGAGGTTACCGGGGATGACCGTTCACAGGCGACTCGTCGCGATAGGGCTGGTAGCCGGAATGGTGGCCATGGGCGGATTGGCGCAAACGCCGGCCGCAACTCCTCCGCCGGCCGTCGCCCCGCCGACCTACACCGTGCCCGCCGGAACCAAAATACTGCTGTCACTCAAGAACGGGATCAACACCAAGACCGCACAACAGGGAGATGGCGTTTACTTGGTTTCATCTTTCCCGGTGGTGGGGAATTCTCGAGTCATGGTGCCGGTCGGAGTCTACGTCCAGGGTGTTGTCGATCGGGTACAGCGGCCGGGCCGGGTCAAGGGCCGGGCGCAACTCGATCTGCACTTTACCACCATGATTTTTCCCAACGGGCAGGTGGTGGAAGTGCCTGGCGTCCTCAATAGCTTGCCTGGCTCGGACGGTCCAAAAGTAAAGGGTAGTGAAGGTACGGTAGAGCAGGCCGGGAACAAGGGCCGTGATGTGGGCAATGTGCTTAAAGGAGCAGCGATCGGCGCCGAGGCCGGAGCGATCGCCGGCGGCGTCAACGGAAGCGCGGGCAAGGGGGTCGGCTATGGCGGGCTCGCTGGGGCGGCTGCAGGCACGATTTACACTCTCTTTACCCGCGGAAACGACATTGTCATTCCTTCGGGAACTTCGGTAGAGATGGTTCTGCAAAGGCCTCTTGTCTTGCAGGAGTCGCAGCTTGCCAGAGCCGAGGAGAATCGTGGGCAGGCGCAGATGGCTCCCGCTGGACAGCAGCAGCCAATGGCCAAGCCCAGGCAGCGCATCCTGTGCCCCTTCGGCAGCCCGGGTTGTAACTGATGAGTGTGGAAGAGCAAGGTGGTCGCAGTTTTTGGCTTTGGGGCCGCGACATGCTGTTTTCTCTGGCCGTCTCGTTTTTCATCATCACTTTTCTTTATCAGCCGGTGAGGGTCGAGGGCACCAGCATGTTGCCCCGCCTGGGAGATCAGGACCGGCTGTTCATCAACAAGTTTGTCTATCACTTTGAAGACGTCCATCGCGGGGATGTGGTGGTGTTTCACTACCCACGCGATCCGCAGAAGAGCTACATCAAGCGGGTGATCGCGGAGCCTGGCGACGAGCTTCGTATCGATGACGGGCGCACTTACATCAACGGCAGGCTGTTGCCGGAGCCGTACGTGCCCAGAAAATATCACGACAGCCGATCCCTGGACGCGATCGTCATCCCCGCGGGTGAGTATTTCGTCATGGGCGATCATCGCTCGATTTCGAGTGACAGCCGTGACTTCGGGCCGGTGGCGCGAGACCTGATCTACGGCAAGGCCTCCTTCGTCTACTGGCCGGCGATAGACATGGGAATCATCCACTGATTCGCTGTTGATTACCTGTTAAACTTGACTGAATCCACTCGATGGAGAAGTGATGCAGGCAATCCTCGCCCTAGAAGACGGGCGCATCTTCCGCGGTGAGAGCTATGGAGCCAGACGCGAATGTTTTGGTGAAGTGGTTTTCAATACCGCCCTGACAGGCTACCAGGAAATCTTTACCGATCCTTCCTACGCTGGACAAATCGTTGTCCTGACCAATCCTCAAATCGGCAACTACGGGACCAACGCTGCCGACAATGAAGCCAACAGGCCCTACATTGAGGGCCTGGTCACGCGTGAGTTCTCCCCCATCAGCTCCAACTGGCGTTCGCAGCAGGTGGCGGAAGAATATCTCGAGCGATTCAACGTTCCTGTGATTGCGGAGATTGACACCCGCGCGGTGGTTCGCCACCTGCGAACCCATGGTGTTCTGCGTGGCGTCATTTCCTCCCTGGAAACGGATCCTGACAAGTTGGTCCTCAAAGCCCGCGGCATCCGCAAGATGGATGGAACCGACCTCGCCAAGGTAGTGAGCACCAAATCGCTGTATGAGTGGGACTGCAACGCCCGGCGTAACTTCGACGGCGATCCGTTGCAACAGGGCGACGAGAGCCTCAAGCTGCCGCCTCCTGATCTGCACGTCGTGGCTTACGACTTTGGCATCAAGCACAACATCCTGCGCATGCTGACGCGCGAAGCCTGCCGGGTTACGGTCGTGCCCGCGGAGACGTCCGCCGAAGATGTGCTGGCCTTGAAACCTGACGGCATTTTTCTTTCGAATGGGCCAGGTGATCCGGAACCGGTGACCTACGCCCAGGAAAACATCCGCAAGCTAGTTGGGCGCGCGCCGATGTTTGGCATTTGCCTGGGGCACCAGCTGATCGGTCTGGCTCTCGGGGGCAAAACCTACAAATTGAAGTTTGGGCACCACGGTGGCAACCACCCCGTACAGCAAACGAAAACCGGCAAGGTGGAGATCACTGCCCACAACCACAACTATGCCGTGGATCCGAACTCGATCAACCAAAACGAGGTCGAGCTAACCCACGTGGACCTGAACGACAATACGCTCGAGGGCTTGCGGCATCGCACGATGCCATTGTTCAGTGTGCAATACCATCCGGAGGCGAGTC
>Ga0209006_10007025_pt1 | contig 10175 bp, 10 predicted proteins | sample JacPin_JW_Ref_O2_FD_188567 | JGI IMG/M metagenome (GOLD analysis project Ga0209006, IMG submission 188567) | Forest soil microbial communities from Algoma, Ontario, Canada - Jack Pine, Ontario site 1_JW_Ref_O2 (SPAdes) (version 2) | ecosystem: Environmental > Terrestrial > Soil > Boreal... | reverse complement strand
GGCGTTCTCGCCGTGGCAGGCGGCGCACTTCGCCGCGAAGATCGCGGCACCCTGGCGCGCGGAGCCGGAGCCGGCCGGCAGGCCGGCGCCGCTCGGATCGATGCTGATGTCCCAGGCGGCGATCTCGTCGGGTGTTGCCTCGCGGCCGAGGTTGGGGCTTTCGGCGCGGGCGCCGGCGCCCGCAAGCCCGAGCGTGAGGGCGAGCACGCCGGCGGCGATCGATCGTCCATCACGCATAGGCATGCTTGAGCTCCCCGGTCGGGGCCACGCCCCAGCTGACGATGCCGTTGAAATGAAACACGCCGTTCGGGCCGCGGCGCGCCAACAGGTCGGCGCGGGTCGGCTGCACGTAGCCGGTGTCGTCGGTGGCGCGGCTCTGCAGCAGCGCCGGCCCGCCGTCCCAGCGCCACGGCAGGCGGAAGCGGGTGAGCGCGCGCGACAGAACCGGCGGCTGCAGGGCGGCTTGCGCCCAGCTCATGCCGCCATCGGCCGAGACCTCGACCTTGGCGACTTTGCCGTAGCCCGACCAGGCGAGGCCGGAGATCTCGTAGAGGCCGGCGCCCTTCATCGCGAGCCCCGGGGAGGGCTGGGTGATCACCGACTTCGCCTCCATCGGAAACACGAACTGCAGTGCTTTGCCGTCGCGCTCGAGGATCGTGTACTTCGAGGTCTCGTCCTTGGTCATGGTCGGACCTTCGGTGACCTTGATGCGGCGCAGCCACTTGACGTTCATGTTGCCCTCGTAGCCGGGCAGCAGCAGCCGCATCGGATAGCCGTTCGACGGCCGCACCCGCTCGCCGTTCTGGTAGAGCGCGATCAGCGCGTCATCCATCGCCTTGGCCAGCGGCACGCTGCGGCTCATGCCGGCCGCGTCGGCGCCCTCGGCGAGGATCCATTGCGCTTTTGGATCGATGCCGGCCTCCTCGAGCAGCACCGAAAGGCGCACGCCGGTCCACTCGGCGCAGGATACGAGGCCCTGCAGCGCCTGCGCGCCGCCGGGCAGCGGATTCTTGGCATTGAGCGCCTGGCCGTTGCCGGCGCATTCCAGGAAGGTGATGCGCGATTCCGTCGGATAGCGCGCCAGCGTCTCCAGGGTGAAGATCAGCGGCCGCCGCACCAGGCCGTGGATCAGCAGCTTGTGGGCATCGGGATCGATGTCGGGCACGCCGGCATGGCTGCGCTCGAAGTGCAGGCCGTTCGGCGTGATCATGCCGTTGACGAGATGCAACGGGGTGCGCGAGGCGCCGGTGCCGGTGGTGCCGGGCGCCGACGCGAAGGTGCGGGCGACCTTGGCCTCGAAGTGCGACGGCTGCCCATAGGCGGTGAAGCCGGCGCCGGGCACCTGCGAGTACGGCGCAACCGGGAGCGGCTCGGCGGCCGCACCCGCTGCGCCGGCCGCGATCGCGGCGCCGCCAGCGAGGAAGATGCGGCGGTCGAGCAATCCGTTGCCGGCGGCCGGTTCGGGTGCGACGTCTCTGCGGCGCGATCGGCGCATGCTGATCCTCCCGTTGATCCGCGGTTCGGATCCGGCGATTCGCGGCGCCGCGATCCGGCCACCCGCGAACGTCGGTTCTCGTTGCGGTGCCGGGATGATAGGGCGTCCAGCCGCCTTGATAAACGCCACCCGCGGCCTTTCTCCCCGGCGCTCAAGGGCGACAAGTGAGCTGCTCGAGGGCGGGGTGCAGAGGGCAGGCATCTGCCTTCCCAAGCCGTCCGTGCAGGCATACGCTTGCACATAGGCAAGCCGAGCCAGCAAAGGCCCGCTCATCTCGGAGGAAACATGCCGATCGCGCTCCGCCAGCTTCACCCCGTCTTCGTCGCCGAAGTGTCGGGGGTCGACCTCACCCGACCGCTTACGCCGGAGGATGCCGCCGCGATCGACGCCGCCATCAACAAATACGCCGTGCTGGTCTTTCGCGACCAGGATCTGAGCGACGACCAGCAGATGGCCTTCACGCGCAATTTCGGGTCGATCGAGGATGCGCGCGGCGGCAACATCACCAAGCCGCAGGACAAGCGGCTGGCGGTCGGCATGAACGACGTCTCCAACCTCGGCAAGGACGGAAAACCGCTGCCGCGCGACAGCCGCCAGCGGTTGTTCAACCTCGGCAACTGCCTGTGGCATTCGGACTCCTCGTTCCGTCCGGTCCCGGCCAAATACTCGCTCTTGTCGGCCCGCGTCGTGAACCCCGTGGGCGGCAACACCGAGTTCGCCGACATGCGCGCTGGCTACGATGCGCTCGACGACGATACGAAACGGGAGATCGACGACCTCGTCTGCGAGCACTCGCAGATGTATTCGCGCGGCTCGCTCGGCTTCCTTGATTTTAGTGACGAGGAGATAGCGATGTTCAAGCCGGTGCTCCAGCCGCTGGTGCGCCGCCATCCGCAGACAGCCCGCAAGTCGCTTTATCTCTCGTCGCACGCCGGCAACATCGTCGGCCTGCCGATGCCGGAAGCGCGCGTGATCCTGCGCGACCTCACCGAGCACGCGACCCAGCCGGCCTTCGTCTACGTCCACCGGTGGCGGCTGCACGACCTGGTGATATGGGACAATCGCCAGACCATGCACCGCGTGCGCCGCTACGACCAGGCGCAGCCGCGCGACATGCGGCGCACGACCGTCATGGGCGAGGGCCCGGCCATCGGCGCCCGCATGCAGCAGGAAGCGGTTGCGGGCTGAGGGGTTGCGGGTTGAGGTCCGGCGCGCGCGGCAGCTGACTCGCAACAAACGAATCCTCATGGCGAGGAGCGCGACCGCAAGGTCGCGCGTCTCGAACCATGGGCCGCGGGCGCAAGCGGCGCCGCATGAATGCTCGGCCCATCCTTCGAGACGCCTTTCTTCGCTTCGCGAAGAAAGGCACCTCAGGATGAGGGAGTCGTGTTTTGCGGGGAGCCGCGTTAGGCTTCACACCACCGCCCGCCGGATGATGCCCTCAGTGATCGACGGAGCAACCCGATGAGCTACGAGCCGATCAACTTGCGCAGGAAGTTCGCGCTGTTCGACGCGCAATGGCAACCGAAGGTCATCGCCGAAATGAACGACTATCAGTTCAAGGTCGTGAAGCTGCAAGGCGACTTCATCTGGCACGACCACAAGGATACGGACGAAACATTCATCGTCGTCGAGGGCGACCTGCGGATCGATTTCCGCGACGGCGCGGTGCATCTGTCGGCGGGCGAAATGTTCGTCGTGCCGCGCGGCGTCGAGCACAAGCCCTATGCGGAAGGCGAGGTCAAGCTGCTGCTGATCGAGCCGCGCGGCGTCCTCAATACCGGACATGAAGGCGGCGCGCGCACGGCCGAGAACGACGTCTGGATCTGACGCCATGGCGACGCTCTACGTCATCAATCCGAACTCGACGCAGGCGGTCACCGACGCGATCGACAAGGCGCTCGACCCGCTGCGCGCGAGCGACGGGCCCGCCATCGCCTGCGTGACGCTCGCCGAGGGCCCGCCCGGCATCGAGTCGCAGCGCGACGTCGACGGCGTGATCGCGCCGCTGCTGCGGCGCGCCGCCGCGCTGGAGAACGCCGCCGCCGGCTTCGTGATCGCCTGCTTCTCCGACCCCGGGCTGCATTCGCTGCGCGAGCAGAGCAGCCGGCCGGTGCTCGGCATCGCCGAGTGCGGCGTGCTCACGGCCCTCTCGATCGCGCCGCGCTTCGGCGTGCTGGCGATCCTGCCGGGCTCGATCCCGCGCCACCGCCGCTACTTTGCCGCGATGGGTGTCACCGACCGGCTCGCCGGCGAGATCGCGATCAATGTCGGCGTCGTCGACCTCGCCGACGAGGCGTTGACGTTCGCGCGCCTCGCCGCGTGTGGGGCGACCCTGCGCGACGCGCACGGCGCCGATGTCGTCGTCATGGGCTGCGCCGGCATGGCACGCTACCGCGCCGCGCTCGAGGACACGTTGACCATTCCGGTGGTTGAGCCGACGCAAGCCGCAGTCATGATGGCGATCGGCCGCGTGCGCCTCGGCGGCACGGCCAAGCGATTCGGCATGTGAGGTGAGCACCGTGCCCGCGCTCCCTCTCCCCGCTTTTGCGGGGAGAGGGTCGGGGTGAGGGGCGCTATGACTATCGATCGTCCGAGATTCCCTCACCCGGCTCGCTTCGCTCGCCACCCTCTCCCCTCCGGGGAGAGGGAAGAGACCCGTCGCTCCAATCGCTGCATCAGCCGATCGAGCTCGTCGAGATCGTCGCGGTCGAGGCGCGGGCCGGGGGCGCGGACGGCGGCGCTCGCGATGGCGCCGCGCCGCCGCAGCACTTCCTTGCGGATCGCGAGGCCGACGCCGATCTGCTGCTCGTGCCGCACCAGCGGCAGGTAGGCGTCGAACAGGTCCTCGGCATCTTCCGCGCGGCCGTCGGCGAAGAGGCGGCAGACATCGACCAGCAGCTCGGGATACGCAAAGCCCGTCATGGCGCCGTCGGCGCCGCGATAAAGCTCCTGCGGCAGATAGAGCCCGCCATTGCCGGTGAGGATGCTGATGCGCCGCCGCGCCGTGCCGTCGCAGGCGCGCCGCACCTGGCCGAGCTTGCGCAGGCCCGGCCAGTCCTCGTGCTTGAACATGACGAGGTTTTGGTGCGCATCGACGAGGTCGAGGAAGGTCGGCACCGAGATATTGACGCCGGTGCCGAGCGGATAGTCCTGGAAGCAGACCGGGATCGACGGGCCGAGGCGGGCGAACACCGCCGCGAAATAATCGCGGATCGCCACGTCGGTCTTGAGCCCGGCCGCCGGCGCGATCATCACGCCGCCGGCGCCGGCGTCCATCACAGGCGTGGCGAGGCGAACCAGGTTGTCGATCCCGGCGTGGCTCACGCCGACCACGACCGGGACGCGCCCTGCAACCCGCGCGATGAAATATTTGGCGAAGGCGGCGGATTCTGCCTCGGCGAGCTTCTGCGCCTCGCCCATCATGCCGAGGATGGTGACGCCGCTGACGCCCTTGGCGAGATAGAACTCGACCAGCGTGTCGACGCTCGCCCAGTCGATCTCACCCGCGTCGGTGAACGGGGTGACGGAGATGATGTAGACGCCGCGAGTGTCGGGACCGATGTGGGTCATGGTCTTCTCGCTATCTTACATTGAACCGTCATGGCCGGGCATAGCCGTTCGAAGAACGGCGTCGCTTCGCTCGCCTATGTCCCGGCCATCCACGTCTTTGCCCAGAAGAAAGACGTGGATGCCCGGCATTCGCCGGGCATGACGGCGGAGGGACATCACGCCGCCGAGGCGCGCGACGCCGCGCCGGAGCCGGCGAATTCGGCGGACGGGCGGCCGAGCGGCTGCGCGGCATCGCCGGCGGCGCGCGGCAGGAAGCGGCCCGAGCCCGGCGCCACATGCAGCTGGCCGTCGCGAACCGCGACGCGCCCGCGGCTGAGCACGGTCTCGGGCCAACCCGTGATCGCGCGGCCCTCGTAGGGCGTGTAGCCGGTGTTGTCGTGGAGCATGGCGGACTCGAGCCGCACCGTCTTGCCGGGATCCCAGACGACGACGTCGGCGTCGGCGCCGACCGCGAGCGCGCCCTTCTTCGGATAGAGGCCATAGAGCTTCGCCGGCGCCGTGCTGGTCAGCTCGACGAAGCGTTCGAGGCCGAGCCGCCCCTGCGTCACGGCGGCATCGAACATCAGCGGCAGGCGCACCTCGAGCCCGGGCAGCCCGTTGGCGATCTGCTTGAAGGTCGGATTGGGGCCGGCGCTGAGCTTGCCGCTGGCGTCGAACCGGTACGGCGCGTGGTCGGACGAGACCACCTGCAGGTCGCCGCGCGCCAGCGCGGTCCATAGCGCCTCCTGGTCGGCGGCCTGGCGCAGCGGCGGACTACACATCCATTCGCGCCGTCGAGCCCGGGCTTATCGAGCTCCTCGGCGGTGAGCAGCAGGTAGTGCGGACAGGTCTCGGCAAAAAGCTTCACGCCGTCGTGGCGCGCCTTGCGCACCGCGTCGGCGCCCTCGGCGGTCGAGACGTGAAACACCATGACGGGCTGATCGACGAGCCGCGACATCGCCGCCACCCGCTGGATCGCATCCACCTCGGCGAGCCGCGGATGGCTCAGCGTGTGTGCCGACGGCGCGCTACGGCCGTTGGCGAGCAGCCGCTTCGACATGAAGGCGATCATGCCATGATTTTCGGCATGCACGCAGACGAAGGCGCCGTTGTCGCGCGCGGCCGCCAGCACGTCGAGCATCTGCTCGTCGTCGAGCCGGATGTCGTAGGTCATGAACACCTTGATCGAGGCGTGCCCGTCGCGCACGAGCTTCGGCAGATGGGTCTTGAGCGTCGCCTCGTTGGGGTCCGCCAGGATCATGTGGAACGCATAATCGATCACCGCGCCGCGCTCGGCGAGGCGGTGATAGTCATCGAGCACGCGGTCGAGCGCGTGACCTTTGTGTTGCGCCGCGAACGGAATGACGGTGGTGGTCCCGCCGAAGACGGCGGAGACGGTCGCGGTTTCGAAGCTATCGGCGTTGAGGAGGCCGCTTCCCGACACCTGCTCGATATGCGCGTGCGGATCGACCCCGCCGGGCGCGACGACCCGGCCGGTCGCGTCGATCTCGCGCGCAGCGGGGCCGAGATGCTCGCCAATCGCCGCAATGGTCTCGCGGTCGATGGCGATGTCCACCCGCGCGACGCCGTCGGCGAGCACCGCGGTCCCACCGCGGATGACGGTCGAAAACATGTGCTCTGCCATCGCGGGTGGGCCTCCTACTTTGCTGCCGCAAAAGGCAACGTCACGATACATTGCACTGGCAATGGATCGTTCTTCAACCCGTGGCGAGCAGCCTGAACATGATCGATCGGCTCAACCTATCCCAAGCCTGACAAAAGACCGGGATTTTCTGGCGGGCGGAACTCTTGAGCCGCCGCTGCGACATGCCGATTGGTTTTTGGAGAGCCGGCGGAACTGGCCGCTGGCGTGCAGCGTTGCTTGCGCAGCGGCATAGGCCATCATCTGCGCGAGCGCAAAGCTTGCGCGGGAACGCGCGCCGCTTTGCTCTGCCGCCGCGGGCTGTCCGGCAATGAATCCGCGCAGCGCGTAATACCGCTGCGCCGGATGCGCACGCTTGCGCGCATCGGCGTCAGACGGGCGATGTGATCCCGACCAGGAGATCCAGCATGCGTACCGGTCTGATCCACCTGATCAATCCCAAAACCGACTCGCTGACGACCCGTCCGATCTACTTCAAGCGGGCGCTCTATTCGCCCTTGGCCGGATTGCTGGCGGTCGCGGCCGCCATCCCGCGCGACAGGTACGAGGTCGTGCTCACCGACGAGAACATCGAATCCATCGACTTCGATCTCAAGGCGGATCTGGTGGGCATATCGGCCATGACGTCTTACGTGAACCGCGGATACGAGATCGCCGACCAGTTTCGCCGACAAGGCGTACCGGTCGCGATGGGCGGCGTGCACCCGAGCTTCATGCCGCAGGAAGCGCTCCGGCATTGCGATGCCGTGGTCATTGGCGAAGTGGAGCTGGTCATCGACAAGCTGCTCGACGATCTCGAGCAGGGGGCGATGCGCGGAACCTACAAGTCGGACAAGCTGCATTCCATGGTCGGCATGCCGATGCCGCGCTACGATCTCCTCAAGAAGCACCGTTACGTGAACAAGACGTTCGTGCAGACCTCGCGCGGGTGTCACCAGGGCTGCACGTTCTGCGCCGAGCCGCTGATGAACGGTCTGAAATTCCGCTACCGCCCGATCGACGAGGTCATCCGGGAAATGGAGAATTGCGGGGCGCGGACGATCTCCATCAACGACGCTGACTTCTTCGGCACGCGCGAGCGGCCGATGGAGCTGATGCGCGCCCTGAAGGGGCGCGGCATCAAGTGGCAGGCCGGCGTGACCTCGAAGCTCGCGCAGGACGATCAGATGCTCGAGCTCGCGGCCGAGAGCGGCTGCAATATGATGAGCATCGGCTTCGAGTCGATCTCGCGCGATACCCTCAAGAGCGTCCACAAGCACGTCAACCGGCCGGAGACATTCGCGGAGCTGGTCGAGAAGGTGCACTCCTATGGGATCATGGTGTTCGGCCTGTTCATGTTCGGATTCGACGGCGACGACGCCGCGGTGTTCGACACGACCGTCGCCTTCAACATCGCCGCCAAGTACGACGCCTGCGCGTTCTCGGCCCTGACCCCCTATCCCGGAACGCTGACCTGGTACGAGATGAAAAAGGCGAACCGCATCGTCTCGTTCGACTGGACCATGTACGACCAGGGCCACGTCGTCTTTCGGCCGGCCCGGATGTCCGCCGAGGAGCTTCGCCTCGGCATGGATCGGACGTATCGCCGGTTCTACGAGCTGGGCTCGATCGCCAGTCGATTTCCGCTCTCGGGCCCGCGCAGTCGCGCGCAGTGGCTGCTCTACAACGTGTTCATGCGGCGCGCGGTGCACACCGAGAAGATCGAAGGGCTCGCGCCGGCGACGCCCGAGCCGGATCTCGCGCCAATGCCGCCAATCCTGCCGATCAAGCGCGAGTGGCGAGCGGCAGTTCTCGAAGCCGCAGAAGGACCCGGCCCGCACCTGAGCTGACGCTCGCGGATACGGCCTGACCACCGCGGCTGACCGTCGGCGCAGCGGCGGATTGGCGTATGTGCTCGACGGCAAACCGGCGGATCAGATCCGTGCAGGCTTTTCGCCGGATATGCGCTAACGTCGCCGTCCGCACCTGCGGCAACGGATGGCGCGCCCATGTCGAGCACCGGCATTTTCCCCGAGCTGTCGCAACCAGTGCCGCGGCTCGTCCGCTCGCGGCGCGGCGCGCTGATCTTCCCGGTGGTTGCCGTGATTCTCGTCGCGATTGCCACCGCCGCCGTCCTCTATCCGCCGCCGGTCCGGATGACGTCGATCGTCGATGCGGCCGCGATCGATCTCGCGATCCTTGCGGTCGTGTGGCTCTTGCCGTTGCTCTCCAGGCGGCAGGAGCGCCGCCTGCTGGCGACGGGCTGCGCGGCGCCCGCGGTCATCGTCGAGCGGCTCAAGTATCGCACGCCGCGCCAAGTGCGGGCGAAGATCGTCTATGAATTCGTCGACGCGGCGGGACGGCGCTTTCGCGGCGTGCGCATCGGGTTGCCGGTGGCGATCCTCGCGGGCGGCGCGATCGATCGACCCGACATCGCCGGGATGCTCGCCCATCCGACCGTCGTCTACGACCGCGACAATCCCGGCATCAACATCCTCTATCCGTCCGACCAGGTAGAAATCGTGGATCGGCCGTGACGTCCCTGACCGATTTTCCAACGCGACCGGAGCCCGTTTTCCGCTGCTGCATCCGCCCCAACCGCGGACTCAATGCCGGGGCGCGCGGAAAGATCATGTCGGCAACATGACTGTCACCAATCTGTCATATATCGCCGTCTATATGTGATAAGCCCACGCCAACTCCCGGAAATCCCAATGCAAGTCACGATTGACGACCAGGGCTCGAGCGCCCGGGTCGTTCTCACCGGCCGCCTCGACATCGCCGGCGCCGACGTGATCGCGCTGCCGCTCGCGACCGTGTCGGGCGCCAAGGATGCGGTCGTCATCGACATGGGCGGCGTGACCTTCATCGCCTCGATCGGGCTGCGCCACCTCGTCTCCGCCGCCAAGGCGCTGGCGCGCCGCGGCGGCAGCCTCAAGCTGGTCAACGCCCATCCGGTCGTCGTCGAGGTGATCACCTCGTCCGGCCTCGCGCAGATGCTGCCGCTCGAGCCGCGCGCGTGAGCGCGGCGCGGTGATGGTGGCAGTGTTCTCGCATGTAATTGAGCACGGTGCCCGCGCTCCCTCTCCCCGCTCTCGCGCTAGGGCCTCTACACGTGTGTTATAGCCCAGGCGCCAGCAAGTGTATGGAAGCGTGCCAAGCCGTTGTGGAACGTGATAGGCCCCGGCGGTCGATGGGATGCATATCCGCTCCAACCGCCGAGTTTGGCGATGACCCATGCGGCTCCCGCGAGCGTGTTGGGGGAATGCGGGTTTTTCTGCAGCTGAGTCTTGCCCTGGAGGGATTTGTTAAGGGCTTCGATCACCTCGACCTCGTCGGCGGAGAAGGCGCACCGCCATCTACGAGGGCCTGGATGAGTTCGTCACTGCCTGCAAGACCTCGCGGCAATGGCCCTCGAGCGGCCGCGTCGCCGACCAGATGATCGAGTCGCTGCACACGCTGCTGAGCGCGCTGGTGGAGGCGACC
>Ga0209006_10007024_pt1 | contig 10176 bp, 10 predicted proteins | sample JacPin_JW_Ref_O2_FD_188567 | JGI IMG/M metagenome (GOLD analysis project Ga0209006, IMG submission 188567) | Forest soil microbial communities from Algoma, Ontario, Canada - Jack Pine, Ontario site 1_JW_Ref_O2 (SPAdes) (version 2) | ecosystem: Environmental > Terrestrial > Soil > Boreal... | reverse complement strand
AGGTCCAAGGCCAGATATCTCGATGCGATAGCGAGGTGCTTCGAGGTTTTCCGATCGGTGAGTCCGTCGACGAAGGAAGCTGGGCTCTCCTACTGTAATGCCCTCATTCTTTGTACGGCCATAACAATGAACGCAATCGATGTATGGTAATTCTGCGGGTCCAGAATGTATGCTTTCGGTGGACTGAACACTAACGAGAGTGGGATTTACCGATGAACCTGTCTTGTCCTGATCAAGCGCTACTGACATAGTATTCGGACCCACATTTCCCAATTTGGAAAAGTAGATAGGAAGAGCACGGTCCGTTAAGGGTTGATTCAGCTGGCAGAGAATAGCTGTTCCTCGTAACCAAAGAGACCATAGATATTGATCCCTCAGTGGCGTGTCGTCATTTGCTTTGGCGTAATGCGAAAAGTGAAAATAGGCATCTTGGAATGCATTTGCGAACATTTTCTCCGAATCTATTGCTGTGAGCTTTGAGGCATTCTTGGGGACGGAGTTTTGCAAAATATTCCATGCGTCATCAGTGAGAAGGGCCTTGTAGTATGCTACAACACTAACTGGCGCCTGATACTTCAGCTGACTTTGATCCGTTAGGGCGTCGATGGCGTCGTCCATAGCAAGTAGACTGAGGACCCGTCCAATTATCTCCCCTATGGTGCCCTGCGCTATCAGCCCATCATTGATGAATTCCAGCAATAGCCCCCAAAGGTCCATATATGGAGAGTCGCCTGGCATGCGATGGTGCATGACTTCCGCAGATGCTTCCGCAATAAGTGGTTCAGGGGATGATCCAGTGAAGATCACACCCTTATCTCGTAGCACAGAGTACAACATGCGAAGATGAGAGCGAACCTGGTCTTCTTCGTATTTTCGGACATGGGAGGATGCAGGAGATAGATCGAGAAGAAGACGTGCTGAGAGTACGGCGAAAGACGATGGATCCATGACAGCTGGCTTGCTCGGCGGCCAATGGATACCACAAAGCTTCTCTCGGATGATGGTCATCATGTCTTTGGCAATGACGTCTTCCCCAACACCCTGGGCCAGGCGAGACTTGTACGACGCATAAAACCTTCAAGGAAGATAAGCAGGAGTAGACAATGAAAAGTAATATAACAAACATTGGACGACCGAATTTTGCGGCAAAGCTCAGGACCCCAACTGACGAGAGTGTTTCCTTTCCAGGCACAAGAGGGTCGGAGACGATGTCGACGTCAAATGGGAGCTGAGTGAAAGGGGTCGGAAGAATACGTTCATCATCTCTTTCACGTATGGAAGGCGCGACGTCTGGAGAGGGCGCAAGTTCGGAGACCGTGCCTGCGGTGGAGAGAAGCACAACACAGAGCGATTCCACAACCAGTTCGGAAATTATGGACTTCAAACGAGAGAATATAGTATAGTTTGATCCAACATCCTCTTTACGTTGTTCAAAGAGTAGGTGGACCTCGTCGATCCCGAAAAGAAGCAAGCAAGACTGATTCGGCGGATTATTGCAAAGACGCAAGGTATTCATGAGGAATCGCAGTGCGGAGGGCAAATCTGTATTATCCACAGAGCTCGCGTTCTCCACAACCTCAGTGTAGAACTCTTCTCTCGTAGACGGATTCGAAAACAAATCATAGAACATCTTCGCCAACTCTAAATAACTTGTCCGTTTGTTGTCTATGAATTTGTTCATTTGTTTTAGCGTTTGACGGAAAAGAGATATCAAGAATGCTCTTAGAAAGTTTTTGGATTTTAGTTCATCCCCCACAGAAGGTGTCCCGAGGAGATGATTACGGACAACCGTGTCAACAGGAGGGTACGCTATGGATCAAATATCAATATCAACCATGTGCACACCTCGATCAGTCATTCGTACCAAAATAATTATTCCCGATTTCTTCACGTAAAACTAAAGGCAAAAGGACACGTTCTTTCGCAATCTCGTCCACAGTTTTGGATTTCCCGGTTCCCGAAGACTGGATAATGGCAATGATTTTAGCATAATGGCTTGCCGGGGGCTTGTTATTGAGGTGGTCGATCTCTTTCAACAACAATCGGTGGGATGTACCAAGATATTTCGCTTTCCACGCATGAATAACAGCTAATAGATGAAATTGTCGTCAATCAGCATTTGTGATCGGTGTTCAAACGCGTATGTACCGTGCTCTAAAAAGAATGAGCGAACGAAGGGGCTGTAAGATGGATGATCTCACGGTGCTCAATAGGTACCCCTCGAGGTAGTGACTGCTTTTCGACCGTGGCAACTTGAAGCGACGCTGTGTCCACAGTTGAGTACCACCCAACGTTGTGATAGGTGATAGGTTAGGAATAATACGCACCATGAAGTGAAACTAAGTCGGTCCAATCATGTTCCCGAACACCCTTACTAAGTCCAGCCACAAATATCTTCCGTTCTTCGGGACTGAAACCTTTCACAATTTGTTCGCTATTTGATACCATAGTCGATTGTGAGAGCTTTGCGGTAAGAAGCATGAGCACATTCGTCATAAACGAGGTCATCACACCAGAGTCTTCGTCGGCAGCCGAGAGCGCAGAAAGCCAGTTTGATGCCTTCGATAAGGTAGTCATTTGCTCACTGACCGAATCAAGTTGCTCGGGAGGTAGGTTGAGTTTGGCACGTTTCGCAGAGGATTCAGGTGATCCAGATGCAGGTCGTTTCTGGCCAGAGGAGGTCGAAGGATTGACATCAACGTCCATCGTTACCTTGCTTGCCAAGGTTTAAATGAAGTGGGGCTGCGAACGGTGACACAAACGCGTGGGAAAAGCAGACACGTCCAACCCAACGATGCGCTTGCTTGCACTCTCTGTGCTCTTAGCCCTTGCCAACGGCGCATGCGCTGAATCTTCTGGTTTATACCCACCAGGTCTGCGCCCTATCATCGATCGGGCAAACACACTCCTTTCGTCTGGCCAGTTTAACGAAGCTACGAAAGCGTATTCAGAAGCTATAGGTGAGTGCCAACACAATCCCTGAGGCAAAATTACTTGAAGACCCAGTTCATGTGTTTCCATGAATCTACACTCGCGCAATGAAAAGTATCGCTGACCGGGTATTTATGCTAGAACAATCACCTACGGACTATCTCCTCTACTATAAGCGTGCCACAGCTTATTTCTCCCTCAGTCGACATCCTAATGCGCTCGACGATTTCGAGAAAGTCCTATCCCTTACATCAAATTCGTTCGACAATGCCTTGCTCATGAAGGCAAAGATTTACGCCAAAGATGGCCGCTGGACAGAAGCCCGCGAAGCCCTCAAGGTATATTCGGCAAAGGTCAAGGATGACGAAAGTGCCAACGCCTTACTATCGTCTATTTCCGAAGGCGAAACAGCGGCGAAGAAGGCCGTCCAGGCCCAAAAGGCACAGCTCTGGACAGCATGCACGGATGCTACGAGCCAGGCGCTGAAGACTGCCTCTCACTCGGTGGATATCAGACAGCAGCGAGCAGAATGTGCACTTGCCTCAGGAGATCTGGAAGGTGCTGTGGCAGACTTAACGCAAGTCATAAAGCATGTTGATAACCGTGAACATGAGTACTCATTCAACCCCTTCGATCTAGACGTCTCACCCACCTCTCATCTCCTTCAACCCACTCTCTCATGCGCATCTTCCGCCTTTCCTATTTTCTCCTCGCCGCCGACTCCTCCCCACGTTCGCAATCTTCTGCACTCACCATTCTTAAACGATGTCTCCATTTTGACCCCGACTCCAAGCCTTGTCTATCAGCGCATCGTCTCGTCAAAAAGTTGGACAAGTTATTCACCCAGCTGGAAGACCTCATGTCAAATGAGGATTGGCGCGGGGTCGTTACCCTCGTTGTTGGGATTGGAAGCGACAAAGGCAAGGCGTTTGCGCATCAATTCGATGAAGCTATGGAATCAAACACCTCAAGAGAGCAACTTCTTGGACCCGATCCGCCTTCGCAAGTTCCATTACCTAACCCCTTGACGTTCAGCCCGCGACGGCAGGACATCCTCCGTGCTGTCTGTCGAGCATACCTCCAGCTAGGAGACGCGAGAAACGCTGAAAAGTCGTGCGTGGACTTGCTTCGAATGGATGGGGCAGACAACGACGAGAACGGGCTCGCTGGGAAAGGCGAGGGCTTGCTGTTGAAGGAGGAGTGGGAGGAAGCCATAAGAGTGTTTGAGAAAGCTTTTGATGCTAGTGGAAGATCCAGTCGCGATGTAAGCCTCTTCCTTATTTTCTTCTCTGAAAATTCCCAGTTTTTCGTCAGTATTCACACTGCTATACTCTGCATAGATCCACCAGCGGTTACAGAAAGCACAGAAGCTTCTGAAACAATCCCGTCAAAAAGATTATTACAAAGTTCTCGGCGTTGCTCGAGACGCGGATGCTCGGACTATCAAGAAAGCTTTGTGCGTCCCTCCTTTACCATTGGTCCGGATTTTCTGACATTCTGCGTCGCACCAGCCGACGAGCGGCCAAGACAGCTCATCCAGACAAAGGTGGTAGCGAAGCCAAGATGGCAACTGTGAATGAAGCCTACGAAGTGTTGTCCAATCCTGGTAAGCAGTGATGAAATTTCAACTCGCACTAGTTGGCGATTCATGATTACACGTAGAACTGCGGCAACGATTCGACAATGGTGACGACCCGAACGATCCAATGTCTCAGCAAGGCGGGCAACCGTTTACAGGTCATCCGTTTACACAATTCTTCCCTGGCGGGAACTTCCAGTTCCATTTCAGTCAGCATGGGAGGGCACATTGATATCACGTATACACATAGGTGTGCCAGTTTGTAAGTATGTTGTGTTTATTGCGTATAGCATACATAGATTGCCGTGTACCCTCGCATATACGGTCGCGTTGTTTCCGAGAACAATTCAAAAGGGAGGCAGGGTGGCTGATTCTATACTGTAGCCCTTCACCAGGCTGGGACCTTTGGTTTTTCTTGATCGACACTTGTTATCGTAGGCGTATTGTATTGCATTGATAATCAATATTAATCAATCCCTAAAGCTCATCACGTTCGAGGACTACTTCTTGCTTTTGGTCTCCTGATGGTATTTCAACCTAGAGACGGAATGTTAAATTCTCCGAATATGTAAGAGATCAGAAATAAAACACTGACCACTCCACCCTCACTCTTGACCGCGCCGAATGCCAGGCCATTCGCCCACAGCTCAGGCGTCTCGCTCATTTCGTACGTTATCTCGCCGCCATTAGCGAGCTGCGTGTGCATGATGATGGGGCTATGCAACGCCTGGCCATTGATGGCTAGCGACTTCACGTAAACATCTGTCGGTGCTCTGTGCGAGGAGATGACGAGTGGGGTGGTGGTATTGGGCAGGGTGATGGTAACTTTGTCATAGAATGGTCTGTGGCCCATCAGAAAGAGGAATGCCATAAAACATCAGAATGGAGAGAGGGAGCATGTGAATGATGATACTTGCGAACCAACAATATATTCCCCAGAAACGGGGTTTACGGGGTAGAAACCGAGTGCACTGAAAAGGTACCATGCGCTCATCTGGCCGCAGTCTTCGTTCTGCAGATAGGTCATTATTGTGACAAGGGCATCCGCAAAGACAGGAGATCCCTACCCCGGCTAGTCCGTTGACAGTATTGTTGTAGTGTGACTTGGCAATCTCCCTGACACGCTCTTGAGTTTTTGATGCGGCACCAGCTAGTGAGTAGAGGTATGGGATGTGGTGGGAAGGCTACATGTACGGATACAGTCAAGTTGGGGACAATAAACCAGAAGCGTTGCTCTTACTTCGTTTGTATGATCATTGTGTCCTTCAGAAACCAGTTCAGTCAAGTCGACGACCTTGAACATAACACTTTGTTACCTACCCCCAATAAAATGCTCTTCCAACGACCGCACGAAACTGACGTTTCCGCCTCTTTTCTCGATAAGCCCAGGTACGTCGTGCACGACGTCAAACGAATAACACCACATATCACCCTCAGTCCAACCAGCATCCTGCCCGGCCCACGACCCATCAGCATTCCGTGCTTCCATGAATCCCGTTTCCGAATTGAATATCGTGAACGGACTCGCCATGGCGCGGTTGCGGAAGAACTCGGCGTCGGCTGATTTGTTCAGCGCCGCAGCGAGAGTGGATACGGCGTAGTCGTCATCTGGGTAGAGGGAGAGGATCATGTTAAAATTCCAAAAACAGAGTGGAGGTGACGGCAGAGTTACAAGCATAGTCTAATGTTCGAGAGGCGGCTTCGGAGTGTGTATCGGCTGCGACCCATCCTTTGTCCGCATATACAGACGACAAACCGGCTCGCACTTCATAGTCGACATTCTATGAAACAATGGTGAAAGGTTTTAGTACTATAAAGGTCGAACTTTCAAAAACTCGATGGGCCAACCTCCTCCCGGTCATAGTATCTGCTTAGACATGAGTGAGGCTTGTAAGGGAAAGAGACAACTCACGAAGTGGTCAGATCATTCATTGGTGGGACTGTAGCATCTTTATATATGGCTTCGTAAGCCATCTCCAGATCAAAGCCGGTAACACCTTTGACAACGGCTTCCGCAATGAGAGAGTCTGCATGTGTTCCCACCTAAACACATATATTCAGTGTGGTCACCAAGACAAGCACATATAGATGTACCATGATGTTCGTTTCTGAGTGCGGCATAAGTGACACGGTGTAGACTTGTGCCATTTCCAGACTTACCGATGATATTCTTCCACATCGGAAGCCATCCTCCCTACAATTACATTGCCCAGTTAGACGAGAAAAGCGTGCTTAGATTGCGACCACTTACCTCGACGTAATCCTGTAACATGCTTTGAATCATCTCAGATACTCTGTCTGGCGCAAAGAGAATCAACCATGCCCATTCTGCGCGGTAGGTATCCTTAAACAGCCATCAATGCGTGGAAGATGGTCAACCAGAGTTTGACACACCCAGATGGAGTAGCCAGTGTACGAGGGACCATGGTGGACAGCTTGATCGTATCCCGAATAGTACATACCGTCTTCGCTTTGTTCACTTGGATACTGTGTATGGCTGTTCATAAGGTTGACACTGCGGCAGATAAAGTATGGCATCACCTGCAACGTATGAAAAAAGGCAGTATAAAACGTTTCCAATTCGTCATCACTAGCGCCGTCAATCTGTATCCGGTTCAACTTCTCAGCCCACGATTCCCTGGTGAAAGCGGCTGTGTCCTCCAAAGTAACACCATCAGGTATCTCTGTATCCAGATTTTTTCTTGCCTGCTCTACAGAAATGAACGACACGCCGATCCTCACATTCACGATTAAGTTCTCGCTCGAGGCGAATGTCACATATCCGGAGAGCATCGAACCATTCCCTTCAGCTCGCCCTGCGCTCAACGTTCCATTGTACGCTGTTCCCCAGGATACGAAAGGCATGTCAAAGCGTGCGCAAAAGTAACCACTGAATCCAAGTGCGGGCGTGGATAACGGTTGGATTATGGAATCCTGACGCTCGGGGTTGCTTCCAGTGATTTCGCGTGCGACGGGATCGATGGAGAGAGTACCGGAAGGAAGGGTGATATTGGAAGGGTCGGAAGATCCAATGACGGAAGGTCTAGTAGCTTGAATGAGAACATATGGCTTGTGGGTGTTGGTGAACGCGAAGCGAAACTGGCCAACACGGGAAGCTGTATTGGTGTCAGAGGAGATTGCCAATAACTAATGTAGGTTCTTACTAGCGGTTTGCTCAGCGAGGATCGTTCCTCCTTCAATGGCTTCTAACTCGGCACTGTAATAGCTCGCGCTGACGACCTCGGTGTCATGGCTGAAACGCATCCCTCTGTCCTCAAACACATCTCTTACTTGGCCAGCTCCAGGGACTACAACAACAGGGGCATACTCTCCCATCCAGATCGCCGGTTGATGTGTTCCGAGGAATCCGTGAATAGAGGTATCAGTGTAGTTGTAGGGTGTGACAGATACGTAGTTCTGGCGGGTCTGAGCGACCCACCGGGTCATGGCGAACGGAGGAGCGGTCGACGGGATCATTCCACCAGCATTGTTGGGAGAGTCACCGCCATTTCCGATGAGGCTATCATTGGAGGATATTGCGCGTAGGTCCAGTCAAAGCAGAATAGATTCACGTACGGATTGACATAATCGACCGCATCCTTCGAAAATGCAGGTGCGAGCAAGAGAGAAATGTAGCACAAACTTTCAAGGTACATTTACGACGACCGTGGCACCACGAAATCTTATGTACAGTACATACAAGGCAAAGGTGATCGACATCCGTCAAATTTCAGGAGTGCAGAACGTGAAACCAAAGATTTCAGTGTAAGGTAATCCTGAATCGTTTTTGTTGGGCTTCAAGTACGTCCAACCCCGATGCCGCCCCTTCTTGGTCGACCGCCCCTCCTCCCATAGCCACCCCATCCACCCACATACGCACCTGGATACATCAATGAGTGGTGCATAGCGATAAATAAAATCTACCCACCAGGGCCCATCAAGCCCACACCGCCGGGCTCGCCAAAAGTCGCAACGTTCCTCTCTCTCTCCTCCTCTCTCCTATTCCGACCGCCTGTCCCTCCACCACGTCTTCCCCCGCGCCCACTTGACATAGTAGAGTCTCCGCCATTGTCAGTTCTTCCCATCAGGGTATTCGATGATGATAACGAGTCAAAGAAGCTTTTGTGTGGATTATACGCTACGTTTTCGTCTTTTTCTTTCTTGTCCAGCCTTGGCTTGGCCCGGGTGTCATCCTCCTGATCACTCGGGTTGGTAGCTTCATCATCCTCCAACACCTTTTCTCCATCGTTGCTAGCGGATTTACGCGGCGCCAGAGCAGCTTTGTCGAACCGGGCGTTCGAGCTCTGAAAGTCAAAATCCGTAGCGGGTACCTTGATCTCCCCTGTTTTTAGAGCATGTCCGTGTGGTCCATGTTGGCCACGCCGACCATGTCCAGAGCCATGACGCGGTCCAGCGCCATTAGAGCCATTCGAGACACGCAAATCACCGAGGGCGCGCTGGACCGTCTCAAGCGATGCAGCAGCAGTATGGACAGAATTACTACGCTGCCCTTGTCCTTGCGGACGGCTAGGTTGTGACGGCTGAGAAGGAGGGGGGCTGGTCGAGTCCTGTTGCGACTGCAACGATGGCTGGGGTGGTTGTTGGGCGACACGGAGTTGCTGGGTTGTGTGCGGTGGCTGCGCATTTTGGACTTGTGGTTGTGGTTGCGGGGGCGCAGAAGGACCAGTGGGAAATGACTGGGTGGGGTTGCTGTACTGTGTATAGGGCGTTGCCGGCGCATTCGGTGCTGATGCCTGAGAAGGAATGTGAGCATCTGAAAGAGAGGGGACAGGTTGTGCACGAATACGCACACCAAGAACAGCTGGATCGTCATGGACACTCCTCCGTGGGGTGGGGTCGTCAACAGCAAGGTCCTTCACTTCTGACGCGCGAAAGATGATATATTGGTAAGGTTCCTGACCAGGTGGGATGAACTCGGCCGGTGGTCTAGGTGAATGGGTCAGTATATGCGTTCATAAAAACGAAGAAAGGTATATCAGAAGGAAGGCAACGGAAGGATCCACATGGTTATGCGCCGTCAGATTATTTACATCCGTTATGATGGTTTCATCTGTCTAACTATTGCAGCAATGATGATGATACTCACCGCCGTGATTCAGTACCCATAGAGTAAACTAGAAGGGAAATCAAGTCAGAGAGTGGAACGAATATGCAGTAATGAGAAGATGAACCATTTGAGAGCTGGATGGTTGAAGCAGCGGGGTCGATTCCAGCGAGAATACCGCGATATCGAACATCTGATTGAGAAATGAGAGAAATAGGTTTGCTGAAGGTGGTCAAAATGAGCGTCAAAATCAAAATTTGAAGGCCAAAGCAGCGAACGACTCTGACCCAATAAAACTGAGAGCCATCGTTCGAAGTAAAGGATTAGATTCAAACTCAGTTTCGCAAGACTCCGAATGATTATTTGGTGTGTGTGGCTCTAACTACAGAGTCTTTACTGGCCAAGAGACTAAACATTAATCGTTTAATAATAATGAATCTATCCAGTGAGCAGGGTTAAGTATGGGGGCACCAGGGGGAATCAGGAAACATACCTCTTCACGCTCCCTACCCCTCATAGAAGCTGGCTCAGTGTCTTTATAGTAGATGTCAGTCCAAAGATCTTTTGCCTCAGGCACGGGAGACGCTTTGGCTTCCTCCAC
>Ga0209006_10007023_pt1 | contig 10177 bp, 7 predicted proteins | sample JacPin_JW_Ref_O2_FD_188567 | JGI IMG/M metagenome (GOLD analysis project Ga0209006, IMG submission 188567) | Forest soil microbial communities from Algoma, Ontario, Canada - Jack Pine, Ontario site 1_JW_Ref_O2 (SPAdes) (version 2) | ecosystem: Environmental > Terrestrial > Soil > Boreal... | reverse complement strand
TTGTAGAGCACCGGTCTGTTCGCGGCGCTCGCTCGCGCGCTCTTCCTCTTCTTCTTGGGCCAGCCACTTTACCCTCTCCTGCGTCAGCAACTCCTGCTCTTTTGCCAGCGGAGATTCGGGATTGATCGCAGGCCGCAGATATCCGTATTTCTGAACCAGCAACGTGGTCACAGCGCGGAGATAGACGTCGGTTTCGAGGCGGTCGAAAATGGCCTCGTCGGTCAGGTCCGCGTCGGCAATCAGCTGTCCATGGTCGGTCGCATCCTTTGCGATCCAGCGCTTCAACTCCATCATGATGCCTGGATCGCGGTGCAGAATCACGATCAACTGTCCGCTCGACGCTGCTACCCGCGCCTCATTCTGACGTGCCAATTCAGATTGGGGAACCGGTGTCTGCTGTCGCGTCTGGCCTGACATGCCGACGCAGCAAAGAAAAAGGGGCAGAAGACATGAGCATAGAACTGCACTCCGGCCCCATGCGCGCACCATGGCGACGCCATCCCACTTCGCAGAATTCATCAATTCTCCAGCACTCAGCTTTCAGGTCGATGGTACATGGAATTGCGGCCTGACCCGTTCAAATCCAGCTTCTTCGCGGGCCCAGGAGCATGCGCTTATTCCAAAGCGCTTCCAAACATAGGGAACCCGCGGATTGGCAAGTCCACTCAATACTGCCCTCAAAAAATCGCACGAACGCTTGCCCGCGACCCCAAACTCTTGCCGGGTCACCGACGCCGAAACAGTCGTCTAATTGAGGGAAGAGCCTCACATTGCCGCGTCTCTGGCCGCTAACGCCACGATTATAAATCAGTGTTGGTTAGCCCACAGTGACATCCCCGTACACGTGTGGGCAACGCCACGAGCCAATCGGTCAACAAAGAGTGTGGGCCTCGACAGCCGTCTCGACAAGGGCCAAAACAACGACGAGGACTTTCGCGACGCTTCCGCGCTCAGCGTCGGGGTTACTTACTCGGTTCGAGACGACGGTTCAATCAAGACGACTGGACCGAACCGTTCGAACCGTCAAACGGACGTTCTTGGTGAAGCGATACCCGGTGTACAAGTCGTACAGTCAACTACTACCGCTTCGGGAGCAAATCGGGAGTCCAGAATTGTGAGGTACGTTGGATCTGACGGTTTGAAACTTCGCGCAACTTTGCGCAGATGCGAGTGTTTAGTACTAGCGGACGCAGGCCCAGGCCGTCATCGTCATTCCGATTTGGATTAGTGGTGCCGAAAAACATGACTCGTCTGGAAACTGTACTTTTGGCAGACGCAACAGTTCTTCAAGAACTGCTGACTTCGATTAATTTTTCTTATGGGATGCCTCAAAAGGCAACCCTCTTAGTGCGTAGAACCCGTGTATCATTACTGGTATTCTCAGCTTGTATTTTTTATGCAAAGATCCGTTTGGGAACCGTTCCTCTCTGGGAATTTTGAGGAACCGTGAGCCTGCGGGACGCAGAATTTCAAGGGGCGTTCAGGAATCAAGATCGTGCTCGGGAGTGGATGCATGAAATTGCTTGTCGCTGGGAGCGCGGGATACTTGGGCTCCGTGCTGATTCTAAGGCTGCTTGATCGCGGCCATGAATTTGACGTGGTGCGACTGCTCTGCTTCGGCAATCACTTGCCAAATCAGGTTGGCGTTCTGAATAAGGACATCTCCCACCCCAGCGTCTTTGCGTCTTCTTGCCAGGTGGCCTCGCAACTTAGCAATGATGCGGTTTCTCACTTCTGTTTCGGGGTCTCTAACAAGGCACCAGGAAATCACAGCACCAGCGAAGTTAAGGAGAGTTAAAGGCATGATACCAGTCGTCATCGATTCCGAGAGTGAAGCGGTCACCAGGACGCGACTTCGATCGGAGCGAGATCCTGCGATCATTCAGACTGTGGTGAAGACATCCATTCTCGTTCTGACTAAGAACGATGTACAGAATATCGATGCCGGGCTGAAGGCCATCTTTTCTCAAACTACCGCGGACCCGTTTGAAGTGATTGTCGTCGACTCCGGTTCAACGGACGGCACATTGGAAATTGTGAGGGGTTTCCCGGTTTCGCTGCAACAGATCCCTCCAGATAGCTTCCATCACGCCCGTACCCGTAACTTTGCCGCGACCCTTGCCAAAGGAGAGATTCTGGTCCTTCTGTCGCAGGATGCAATTCCCAGTTCCAATCAGTGGTTGCAATCGTTGATCGCGAACTTTGATGATAGGGGCGTGGGTGCTGTTTATGGGCGGCAGATGCCGAGGCCGGATTCAACGCTTGAGCGCCAGGACGCTCTGGACGCGGTTTATGGCGAACGAAGAATCGTGAAAGATCCCAACCACCGCAACGGACTAGGTTATCGTTTTTATCATTTCTCGGACGTGAATGCTGCCATCCGGCGAAGCGTTTGGGAAGCCACGCCTTTCCCCGAAGACCTGAGGGTTTTCGAGGACCTGGGCATCGCCAAGCAAATTCTCGATGCGGGCTGGAAGATTGTCTACGAGCCCGAGGCTTGTGTCTTTCACTCCCATCATCACACTACGATCGGTCTGTTTAAGCGCTACTTCGATATCGGTTACACCTTGAAGCGACTGCAAATCTGGGACACACCGGGCACCCGTTCCTCCCTGTTGCGGGATGGCCGGAAATTATTGACCAGGAAGCTGCGGCGTTTCAAGGAAAGTGGAGGCAAACGCGGGGTCGGTACTGCGATCAGTCAGGACATTGCGAAATCTGCAGGGCTGTTTCTCGGATTGAATCAGGATTACTTGCCCGCCGTCCTGAAGCGGCATCTTAGTGCGTTTGGTGTTCACAAATAAACTTGGACAAATAAACTACACAAAGGGGACACAAAAGGGCCAATAATTTGCTAGTGCTTGAGGGGGTAGAAAGATCTTTTCCGTATGATACGCAGTCGTCTCAGCTATGTTCGGTTCTACCTGCGAATCTTAACGCTGCTGTTGCCTGCCTGCGCGTATTTCATTGCTGTCCGAGTCCGCTTCGGTTTTAACATCCTGTTCTCCCGAACGCCACCTTTGGGACTGCCTTCCTATTGGGGCATTCTGCTGCTCACCACCATTGTCTGGACCATCGCCGCCGAAGAATCCGGCCTCTGGAACGTGGAGCAACTGTACGCTCCCGGCGGAAAGAGCCGGCGGTTGCTCGAAGCCTTGGCGTTCACCTACTCGGTCGTAATGGCGGTCGGGTTTCTATACCGGCAGGCAAGTTATTCACGTCTCGTTATCGGTATCAGTGCCGTCGCTCTGTTCGTCCTGGCCACCATAGCCCGGGTCGGGTTTCGCGTATTTCTCGAATTCCTGCGCGAACGCGGCCGCAACGAAGTCAAAATCCTGGTCGTTGGAACCGACCGTTTCGCGCGCCGGGTTGGAACGTCGCTCCTGCACGGGGAAGTGCTGCCTTGTAAGGTTGTGGGATTCGTGCACATCCCGGGGCAGGAGATCGCGGTCGATGGACCCATCTATGAACTGGATCAGATTCCCAACTTTTCCAACGGAAATGCGATCAACGACGTCATTATCGCGCTTCCCGCTGCCCGACTCAGTGAGGTTGAAAAAATCGCCCCAGCGCTGGAAAAACTGTGTGTCCCGACGCGAGTCGTGATCGATCTGGGCGAGGGAGTCGTTCTGCGCGACCGCCTGATTGATCTGGGCGGGTTTCATATGCTCGATCTCCGTCCTACTCTGTCGGAGACTGGCCCTTATCTTTTCCAAAAGCGCATCTTCGATGTCGCTTTCTCGACTCTTATCCTGCTCCTGACGTTGCCTTTCACCGTGCTCATCGCGCTCGCCATCAAACTCAGCAGTCGAGGGCCAGTTCTGTTCATTCAGGACCGTGTGGGCCTCAACGGGAGAGTCTTCCGCATGTTCAAATTCCGTACCATGAAGGTCGGAAGCCGCGAGGAAGGCGACACGCGCTGGACCAGCGATAACGATCCGCGCCGCACCCTGATCGGCACTCTTCTGCGCAAGACCAATCTCGACGAACTGCCCCAGTTTCTCAACGTGCTGAAAGGGGACATGAGCATCGTCGGTCCGCGTCCGGAGCGGCCTTATTTTGTGGAACGCTTCCTCGAAGAAATCGATCGCTACAATTCCCGCCACATGTTCAAAGCCGGCATCACCGGATGGGCTCAGGTGAACGGCTGGCGCGGGGATACGTCGATCAAAAAGCGGGTGGAATACGACCTCTACTACCTGCGCAACTGGAGCCTGACCTTCGATCTGCAAATCATCACCATGACCGTCCTCCGCATCTTTACCAGCAAAAACGCGTACTAGGCCGCGTGCGTCTCGCGTCGTAACTGCAGGGAGTTGGCAAAGTTGACGGCCATGCGGAAGGTGTGTGGTGCGCCCTGAGAGATTCGAACTCCCGACCTTCTGGTTCGTAGCCAGACGCTCTATCCAGCTGAGCTAAGGGCGCAGGTTTTTCAACTAAAAGAAACATCAGGGGATGGAACGAACTGGCGAATGCTCATCCCGCTTCGCTTTGAACAAATGTCCGTGCTCTGTCCGTGAATTCAATGAAAACTCGGAAGATCATTGTAACGTCTGGATCGGCAGAGGAGCAACTTTCTCGCTCGTGCGTGTAAGGAAATTCGGCGAAGGTCGATGAATGTAATGGCGATTTATCAATCGTCAACAGGCAGAGGTGCGCACGGGCCTATCGGGAAATGCCGACAAAACTATCATCGCGCTAAGGATGCTGCCGTAAATCACGGGGGCTTCCATCCCCATTCTCCATTGATAAAAAAACCAATTGGACGCTCCAATGAAACAATTGAAAATGAAAGAAAGAGCACAAAGCAACGCGATCACTTTCGGGAGATTGGACGCCAACAGGAACGCAGCCCAAGCGTAAAACAGCGAGTAAAGAACAAAAGCAATCCAGCCATACCCCAAGAACAGGCCACTCAGTGAGTTGGCCTCATGCATCGTCTCGGGATGTTGCCAATAACTGGCTGGCTGACCTGCGAGAGTGAGAGCAAAATCGAACAAAATTGTGCCGAGCATGACCCAACGAAGACGCTTGACCCCAGGAGCGGCGGAGTCAGACGCCAGGCCCGAGAGAACGACAATTACGCTAAGCACGATGCCGTAGAGAGCCGGCCCTTGCACCCCCAGATGCCAACGAACAGCCAGCCAATTCGATGCACCAAAGTAATGGCCTAGAACAAGAGAAAACATTGTAATTAACGCTGCCATTCTCGGAACCACAGAGACAACCAAAAAGGCAGCCAACAAATAAAGAAGACAGGCGAGGAGGTAAGCCTGCCAGCCGTGGCCTAGAAAAAAGTCGAAAGCGTGATTAGTTTTGTTGTAAATGGACAATCCATCGCCTCGAATCGCTGTTTCGGGATGATGCCAAAAACTTTCAGGCTGGCCGGAAAGCGTATTGAGTACACTGAAAAGCATCGCTCCAATCATTACCCACCGAAACCGCTTCACAATCTGATCGTCGGTAAATTTGATAAAGGACACAATCAGCGACCTTCTACTGGCATGACTGTCGAAAACGAGCGCGTTGACCGTGAAATACCCTTAGATTGTCATTCCTTGCCGAAGAATCATTCCGCAACAATAGGCACTCTATGAATGCTTATGAACACTCCCACCGCGCGTCGTGAATTCCAGTCCAAATCCCGCTGTTGGCGCGGCTTGAGTACTGGAAAGACCCTACGACTTTCGAGTATTTTTCAACAGTGATTCTGGTCGTGTTCGTGCTTCTAGCCAATCGAAGTAAATCTTTCCTAGCGGCATGGCAATTCCTACCGTGAGGGCGAATTCAGCCACCCTTGTTTTCAAGGGTTTGCGGACGGCAAGAGGCTTGCAATATAGAAAGCCAGACGAAGTGGCGCGCAACGGGGCGCTCCAGAGAATAACTTCGGCCAGAGGTTTTCTTGGGCGCCCCTTGCATTTTCTGCCCCGTCGCGACCAGCCCTCCCCACTCCCTCGTTCTGTTCTAGGCAAAAATCCAGACCTGAGAGTGCAAAGCTACTAGGCCAGCGCCACTGGCTCGCGCACGTCGATTCCTGCCTGCCGCAGTAACTTCGCAACCGCATCCTGTTTCAGGCGCGAAGCGTCGTATTCCACGGTGACTGTGCGCTGTTTCGCGTTGAATTGTACGCCCCGGATGCCGTAGACCTCGCGCATGCCGTCGATCGCCCGCAGTTCGTTCTCACCCGGCAGAGCACCGTAATTGAAAAGAACGTCCAGATAAGTCATGCGTTGGAATCCTTTTGTATGATGGATCGAAGCGCCTGGCATTCATCCGCCGGGTCGAACTGAATCCAATATAAAGTATTGGCAATCCAACCGGAAATGGCTCTCACCCCGACGGCTTCGATCCCAGCTCCAGCCTTGGAACGCGATCGCGTCTGCGGGATGAATGTGAATCCCGCAACCGCGAAGCACTCCCACGACCATGATGGGCAAAAATACTATTTCTGCTCCTCGGGTTGCGGAGAAAAGTTCAAGTCAAATCCTCGGCAGTATCTCCATCCCGCAGAGGGATCGATTGCTCCAGGTACGCCTGAAGCGTCGATGCCGCCTCGAGTCATGCAGGCGCACGTTGCCCGGCCGCAAACACCGACCAAACGTTCGGCTGGTGGCGGGGAACCCACTTACGTCTGCCCCATGTGCCATGAGGTCCATGAAAAGAAGCCCGGAGCCTGCCCCTCGTGCGGCATGGCCCTTGAGCGGGACATCCCTCTATCAGCAGCCCGCGCCGAGTACACCTGTCCGATGCATCCCCAAATCGTCCGCCCCGGGCCGGGATCGTGCCCCATCTGCGGGATGACGCTCGAACCGCGCACTGTAAGCGCGGCAGACGAAGAGAATCCAGAACTCAGCATGACCCGTCGCTTCTGGGTTGGCGTCGCTCTGACCGCGCCCCTGTTTGTGATCGCGATGGGCGGCATGCTGGTGCACGGGTTCCTAAGGCAGGTAACGATAAACGGCATAGTCCTCGCCAATCCGTGGATCGAGTTTGTTCTCACCACTCCGGTCGTGCTGTGGTGCGGCCTGCCGTTTTTTCAGCGCTTCTGGACTTCGTTGGTCAACCGCAGTCCGAATATGTTCACCCTGATCGGACTCGGAACAGGTGTGGCATACATCTACAGCGTTGTCGCCACCGTTGCTCCGCGAATTTTCCCACAATCAATGCTCGCGATGGACGGGTATCCAGACGTCTATTTTGAAGCCGCCGCCGCCATTACAACGCTGGTCCTGCTCGGCCAGGTGATGGAATTGCGCGCCCGCAGCCGCACCAGCGCCGCCATCCGGGCGCTGCTCGATCTCAGCCCGAAGACCGCGCGCCTGCTGAGCGACGACGGCAGCGAAAGGGACATCGCGCTCGATGGCGTAAAGCCCGGCGACCGGCTGCGAGTGCGTCCCGGCGAAAGGATTCCCGTGGATGGCGTTGTTCTCGAAGGGCGCAGCGCCGTCGACGAGTCGATGATCACCGGGGAATCCATCCCAGTCGAGAAATCGCCCGACAGCCGGGTCATTGGCGCGACCATCAACTCCACTGGTTCGTTCATCATGCGCGCCGAGCGCGTCGGCGCCGAGACTCTGCTGGCGCAGATCGTGCAGCTTGTCGGCCGGGCGCAGCGGAGCCGCGCTCCAATTCAGCGCCTGGCCGATCGCGTGGCCGCCTGGTTTGTGCCTGCAGTGGTAGGCGTGGCCGCCGTTACGTTCGCAGCGTGGTTCCTGCTGGGTCCGCAGCCGCGTCTTGCGCACGCGCTCGTGAATGCCGTCGCGGTTCTGATCATCGCCTGCCCCTGCGCCCTCGGATTAGCTACGCCGATGGCAATCATGGTCGGAACCGGCCGCGGCGCGCACGCTGGAGTCCTGATCAAAAATGCCGAGGCTCTCGAGACGTTGGAAAAAGTCGACACGCTGGTGGTTGACAAAACCGGTACCCTGACCGAGGGCAAGCCGAAGCTCAACAGTGTCACGCCTCGGGGAGAATTTCTCGCCGACGAACTGCTCCATCTCACGGCCAGTCTGGAACGAGCGAGCGAGCATCCTCTTGCCGCCTCGATTGTGGCTGGCGCAACGGAACGCGGACTAAAGCTGACCGACGCGAAAGAATTCCGCTCTTCTCCCGGGAAAGGCGTTAGCGGAATTGTAGAAGGCAAGCGCGTCGCCGCCGGAAACGAGCAATTCATGCGGGACGAACAAATCGCCGCCCCCAAGCGGCCGGAAAACTGGCCGGGAGCGGGAGAAACCGCGATCTATGTCGGGATCGACGGAAAGTTCGCCGGATGGCTCTGTGCGGGCGACCCCTTGAAGCGCAACCTTGAGCGAATCGTCAGTGAGCTGATGGCTCAGGGCCTGCGCGTCGTCATGCTCACCGGGGACAATCGTGCCACCGCGGAGGCCGTTGCGCGCAGCGCGAACATTCAGGAATTCGAGGCCGAAGTCCTGCCCGAAGGGAAGTTGGAAGTCATCCGCAAGCTGCAGGGGCAGGGAAGAGTCGTCGCCATGGCCGGCGACGGAATCAACGACGCGCCCGCGCTGGCGCAGGCTGATGTTGGCATCGCCATGGGCACTGGCACCGACGTCGCGATGGAGAGCGGCGGAATCACGCTCCTGAAAGGTGATCTCACCGGAATCCTCCGCGCCCGCAAGCTGAGCCGGGCGACCATGAGCAATATCCGGGAGAACCTTTTCTTCGCGTTTATCTACAACGCAGTCGGAGTGCCCATCGCGGCCGGCGTGCTCTATCCATTTTTCGGCCTACTCCTAAGCCCGGTCTTTGCCGCTGCCGCCATGAGCTTCAGTTCGGTCTCAGTAATCCTGAACGCGCTGCGCCTGCGCAAAGTGAAACTCTAGAAGGGTTGGGGCGGACACTCCCTTCGGCAAGCTCAGGCCGGGCTCTGTCCGCCGCCTTCGATTTTGCCCTAGCCTGAGATAGTCGGCGCGAAATCGGTTGGCGCAGGAACATCCGGGTAGGGTCGGAGTTTGGTCCGGCCATAAGACTGAAAAACAAATGTGGCCTCAGCCACTGAGGGTCGCCGTTCGCTCTACAGGCGATTCAGAAAATCCGTAATCTCCGGATCAGTCCAGTCCACAGCCCCGATGAATTTCCGCTTCATCACCCCGTTGCGGTCGATGATGTAGGTCTCCGGCCACCCGCGCGTTCCGTACAATGCAGGAACCTTTTCCGCGGGGTCGCGCACCGTAAGAAAATCGATGCTGTGTTGCTTCAGGAACTGGCGATACGCACTCTCGTCCTGATCTACGCTGATCGCCACCACCGTTACACCCTTCGTCTTCATGCGCCGCTGCATCTCAACCAGCGAAGGCATTTCTTCTATGCAGGGCGCGCAGAATGTTCCCCAGAAATTAAGCACGACGATCTGGCCCCGAAACTGGCTCAGCGTAACTTTGCTTTGTGAGTCTTGCAGCGTGAAATCAGGAGCGGACGTGCCGATATGAGGCGGCCGCGATCCGCTGTAACAGGCTGACAGCCCAATCAGCAGAAGGCTGGCAATAAGAGCAAGGAGGAACTGAGCGCGTCGCACGTAGCTATAATAGTAGATTCGACGCATGGACGCGACGGTAATAGCTCCGGATCAGCCGGTTGTGTCGGTAGTTGTGCCGGCGCGCAACGAAGAAGTCTGTCTCGGGGACTGCCTCCAGTCGCTGGTCGCGCAGACTGGCATCGCTTTCGAAATCATCGTCGTCGACGACCACTCGACCGATCGCACCCGAGAAATCGCGGAATCGTTTCCCAATGTGCGCGTCACCGACGCCGGCCCTCTGCCCGACGGCTGGACCGGCAAGAATAACGCCGTCTTCACCGGCGCATCTAAAGCCCGTGGCGAATGGCTGCTATTCACCGATGCCGACACCGTGCACTTCCCCGGCTCGCTGGCCCGCGCATTGGCCGAAGCTCGCGAAAACGGTACCGAGTTTCTTTCGTATTCGCCGGAACAAATCACAGTCACTTTCTGGGAGATGGCGACTCTGCCCGTAATCTTCGCGGAACTGGCTCGTAGATATTCTCCTTCGAAGGTGAGCGATCCGGCTTCTGTCATCGTCGCCGCCAACGGGCAATATATCCTGGTGCGACGCGATACTTATGATGCGGTTGGCGGCCACGCCGCCCTCGCCACGAATATTCTTGAAGACGTCGCGCTCGCGCGCGCTGTCAAAAGCTCCGGCCG
>Ga0209006_10007022_pt1 | contig 10177 bp, 6 predicted proteins | sample JacPin_JW_Ref_O2_FD_188567 | JGI IMG/M metagenome (GOLD analysis project Ga0209006, IMG submission 188567) | Forest soil microbial communities from Algoma, Ontario, Canada - Jack Pine, Ontario site 1_JW_Ref_O2 (SPAdes) (version 2) | ecosystem: Environmental > Terrestrial > Soil > Boreal... | reverse complement strand
ACAACACCCGCATCGGCCAGATCCCCGAAGTCTTCATCGCCAGCTTCCTCGAACTCAAGCCCCGCTCCATGTTCAAAGTCTCCGACGAAGACCGCCGCCAGGTCGAAGTGAAATTCCAGGCCAGCCAGGGTTCCGGAGCCTAGAGACTCTGTCATCCAGCGGGACTGGGGGGGCGGGCACGGGCTTCCCGAGATTGCAGAAAAACTCACTCCTGCGTGCAGTACCGTGGAAGAGCGGCGTTTCAGCGCCGCGTAAAGCCCCCAAAAATCCAGTGCGGGGCTTCAACCCCCGTGGGCGCATTCTGTGCCCGCAGCAAGTTTTTCCGCGGCCTCTTCCATCCGTGCGGCGAACAGCCGATTCAAAGATGCGTGGCTTTAGCCTTTGCGGTTGCGCTCGTGTTCCTCCGAAGATGGCCTCGCCTGAGCTCGGTAACCGGCCACCAGGTTACTCAAGGATTCTCCCACCTCGGTGCGAATTCGGACTCCGACCTTTGTCATTAGCCACTGCCCGGGCTTCACAACTAAGCTTCCCTGCGGAGGTTTACTCCACACATGATCGACAAAATCACGAAGTCGCTCTTAGTCCTGACAGCGGGTGGCTTGATGCTTGTTGGCGGCGCCTCGGCTCAAACCCCAGCTCAAACCCCGGCTCAAACCCCGGCTCAAACCCAAGACAACACCGCCGGCGCGGGCGCGGGAGTGGTCGATCCCAATCATCCTCGCGTCAACGAAGTGAATGCCCGCCAGCAGAACCAGCAGGACCGCATCGCCAACGGCGAAAAGAACGGTACGCTGACCCCGGGACAAGCTGCTCACCTGGAGAATCGCGAAGCCAAGACCGAGAACCAGGAAAAGGCCGATATGGCCGCCCACAACGGTCACCTGACCAAGGCCGAGCAGAACAAGCTCAACAAGGAACAGAACAAGACCAGCAAGGAAATCTACAAAGACAAGCACGATGCGAAGTAGCTGGGACCTTTAGTCTTCCTACAAAGCCGCGAACCACTGCGGCTTTTTTCTTTTCCAGTTCGTGTGGCCGCGGGCGTCACGCCCGCGCAGGCTTGGGGCACCCACTCTGAGGGCGCACACGCTTGAAGAGCGCAGACCTCAGCTCACCCCAGCAGCCGGGCCGCATCCTTAGCGTAGTAAGTCAGAATAATGCTGGCCCCCGCGCGCCGAATGCTCACCAGCGACTCCATCATCACCCGCTCGCGGTCAATCCAATTGTTCCGCGCGGCCGCTTCGATCATGGCATATTCCCCGGACACCTGATACGCCGCCAGCGGCAGTTCGAAGCGCTCGCGCGCCGCCGCAATCACGTCCAGATAAGGCATGGCCGGCTTCACCATAATCATGTCCGCGCCCTCTTCAATGTCGAGTTCGATTTCCCGCATGGCTTCGCGCACGTTCGCCCCATCCATCTGATACGAACGCCGGTCGCCGAACTGCGGAGTCGAGTCCGCCGCTTCGCGAAACGGCCCATAAAAACCGGAAGCGAACTTCGCCGCATAGGAGAGAATCGGCGTATTGCTGAACCCGGCTTCATCGAGCGCCCGGCGGATTGCTCCCACTCGCCCGTCCATCATGTCCGACGGTGCGATAATGTCAATCCCCGCTCGCGTCAGCGATACCGAAGTCCGTGCCAGCAATTCGAGCGAAGCATCGTTATCGATCTCGAATTCGATGCGACGGGCATGGTCTGCCATCTGGGATGCGATTTTTTCGATCGCCGTCGCTTTCTCCTGTTCGCTTTGGACCACAACCACCCGAGCCGATTTCAGGGTGTCCCTGGCTGCGGCACCCAGAGACTGCGCGAATGGCGTGGCTTTCACGATCCCGCAGTGCCCATGACTCATGTATTCGCACAGGCACACATCCCCCATCAGAATCAGCCCGGGAACTTCCCGCTTCAGCGCCCGCGCGGCCCGCTGCACGATGCCGTTTTCTTCCCACGCCCCAGTCGCGACCTCATCTTTCTTGTCCGGCAGCCCGAACAGAATCACCGCCGGCACGCCCAGCGCATGCGCCTCCTCCGCTTCTTTCACCGCCTCGTCCACCGACAGGTTGAACACACCCGGCATCGAGCGCACTTCCTTGCGCACTCCCTCCCCCGGGCAAACGAACAGGGGGTAGACAAACGCGTCCGGCGTCAGCCGCGTTTCGCAAACCAGATTACGCAGCTCTCCCGTACGGCGGAGGCGGCGAAGGCGCGTAACAGGAAAGGCCATAAGGATCACCAGAGGGAGGCCGCGTGACAAGCAACACTCCCAACCCTAGATTCTAGAACATCCCCGCCCCAGCAAGTAGGACTGACGCTCGTGTCCCTGGCCTTTGACCGACGTAGGACGGACACCGTGGTCCGTCGCCTTTGACGTTCCCCCACCGAAAGCGAACCCAACCGGTTTTACGCGGCGCAGCGCTTCCGCGCAGCGCTCAACCTCCCCGTAAGGGCCTTAGCCGCTGAGGCCCTCGCCAGCGTCCAACCGCCGCGTGTAACCAAAGTAACCTGCCCCCGCCGCTCAATTCCCGCCACGCCGATACCCTGCCATAGAATTGAGATCGGATGAGTCTGTTCCGCCTCCACCGTTGGTACGTCGTAGCGGCCGGCATCACTCTGGCTCACGCCGTCGTGTCCCTGGTGGCCCATCGCGGGTATGCGGTCACGGCGATTGGTGACGTCTTCGTCCTTTTCCTCATGTTGAGTGGGGGAATCGTCATGCTGGCCAACGCTCGTTCGGCGTCCCGCATCGAGCGCCGCTTCTGGGGCCTCATGGCATTCGGATTTTTCCTTTGGAGTTTCAACCAGGCCGCCTGGGCGTATCACGAGGGCATCCTTCGGCTCGAGATTCCGGATCCCTACTTCGCGGACATCATCCTGTTTTTCCATCTTGTTCCCTTTATGGCCGCCATGGCCTGGCGCCCCGATCTCACTCGCGCTCCGTCACGCTTTCAACTCAGCGCCCTGAATTTTCTGATGCTGATGGTGTGGTGGATCTTCCTCTACGCCTTCATTGTCTTTCCCCATCAATACGTAGTCCTGAACGTCAAGGCCTACGACAATTCCTACGAAGGGCTTTATCAACTGGAAAAGGTGCTTCTGCTGGCCGTTCTGGGCTTTGCCGCGTGGAACAGTTCCGGGGCCTGGAAGCGGCTGTATCTGCATCTTTTGGGCGCCGACGCTTTATATGCCGTGGGCTCCTACCTGCTGGATAAGGCGGTCAACGCCGGGCAATATTATTCCGGCGGTCCTTACGACATTCCTCTGGTGGGCTCCATTGCCTGGATGGTCGCAGCCGCTCTGTCTGCGCGCCAGCAGAAACTCACCAGCGAGGCGCCGTCGAAAAAATCGCCGTGGGGAAGCCTTTCGCCGAAGTTAGCCGTGCTGGCCATTCTTTCCTTGCCGGTGCTGGGATTGTGGACTTTCCTCTTCGACCACTCCCCGCTGGCCTCGCGAACCTTTCGTCTGTTCGCAGTGCTGGCCGCAATGCTGGTGCTGGGCGCCTTCGTGTTTCTGCGGCAATACCTCCAGGACCAGGCACTGATGCAGCTGCTGCAGGAGTCGCGCAAGGCCTACGAAGACCAGCAGCGGTTGCAGACTCATCTCGTGCAAAAAGAAAAACTCGCTTCTCTTGCGCATCTGGTCGCCGGCGCGGCCCGTGAAATCGACCATCCGCTCACGGCCATTATGTTTCACTCCGACCAGCTCTGGACCCGCGAACTGCTCACCAACGAGCAGAGCACCATGGTTCGCAAAATCGTCGATCAGGCCCGCCGCACCCGCGATCTGGTCTCGAACTTGCTCAGCTTTGCCCAGCAGAGTCACGGGGAAAGGATCACCATCGATCTGGCGCCGCTGCTGCAACGCTGCGCCCAAATGCTGGAAGCCAAACATTCCTCCGACCGCATCAAGGTCTCGGTTTCGCTTGATCCCCAGTTGCCGCGGGTCGCCGGAAATGCCAATCAATTGTTCCAGGCTTTTCACGAGATCATGGAAAATGCCATGGACGCACTCGCCGAAGTCGGCGGAGGATCTCTCCAGATCACCGGGTTCCTCCATGGCGCCGACGCCGTGCTCCACTTCTCTGACACCGGTCCCGGCATCCGCGAACCTGATCTCGTATTCGATCCCTTCTACACCACCAAACCCGTGGGCAAAGGCACCGGCCTCGGCCTAAGCGCTGCCTACGGCGTGGTGCAGGACCACGGCGGCCAAATCACCTGCGCCAACAAACCCGAAGGCGGAGCCTTGTTCATCCTCCGCCTCCCCGCTGCCATCGCAGTCCCGCAGCCCATAGCCGAAGCCGCCAAAGCCTGATCGGCGGTTGGCCGGCGGAAGGAGGCAGGGCCCGAAGGGGAGCCTGGACCATATGTTCGAACCACTGCAGGAAAAGCTTACTGGCAAAGACGCGTTGACTCGCGCCATGCTCGGAACCGACCGCGAAAATTTCGCGCAATTGTTCGCGCGTTCGAACGTGCTCTTCCTTCAGCTGCCACCCGGGAGCGAGAATGGCCTTGATCCGCGCCCGTCGCGAGAACAGCTGCTGGCTCAAATTAGATCTGCCGCCAAAGACCTTTCGCAGCGTCAGCAGTTCACCCCGTTCTGCCGTGTGCGGGGAGAACGCAAGTCGCTCCTGCTTTTCACACGGCAAAAGTTCGTGAAGGCATTTGTTCAAGCCTAGGTTCGGGAAGTCAAACGCCTCATGCAGTTCGAGGTCCTGGGCGTCGCCGGCCAAATGGCGCTCCGCTTATTCGAAGGCGTGGACTCAGTCGTCTTCAACCCAGAAACCAAGCGCGAATACGAACTATCCGCAGCGGATATGGATAGGCTTCGGACATTGTCGCCTCCCGCTCGATCGGAGCAGTCATAACGCCAGCCTGACCGCGGCCGCAACCCTCGCGTTTGTCGATCCCCGCCTGGCAATGCCCTTTACGGCCTCCGTTGGGGCCCTTCCTGTAACATAAAACTGCGATGCCCAGGGCCCTCACCCACACTTCCGCGCGCGTCCTCGAGTTCGATTCCCTCCTCGACCTGCTGCGCGGATACGCTTCCTCGCCCCTGGGCCAGGCGGGGATCGCGGCTCTCGCTCCCTCCACCGACCGCCTCTGGATCGAATCCCAGCACCAACTCGCCAGCGAGATTCGAGAATTCCGCCGCGTCGGCGGCCGCTTCGAATTTTCCGGATTGCTCCCCACCGCCCAGCTCGTCGCGAAATCCCGCATCCTCGGAGCGATTCTTGAAACCACCGAGATTCGCGACGTCATACTCGTCGTCGACCGCGCCGCCGAATGGCGCGAGATCTCCCTCCATCCTCCCGCCAGCATGAAGCGCGAGTGGCGCGGCGTGAGCGTCCTTTCCGCCGAGATCGCCGACTTCAACGACTTTCTCCGCTTCTTCCGCAACAAGATTCAGCCCGACGGCACGCTCGAAGATCACGCCTCACCAGAACTCGTCCGCATCCGTCGCGAGATTGAAAAACAGCGCCGCACCATCCAGGACTCCCTGCGCGGATATCTCCGCCGCCTCGCCGAAGGCGGCACCGTGCAGGACGAACTCATATCCATCCGCGGCGAACGCTTCGTCATCCCCATCAAGGTCGAGCAGAAACGGCGCGTCCAGGGCGTAGTTCACGGCGCCAGCTCCAGCGGCCAAACCGTCTACGTCGAGCCCCTCGAAACTATCGAGCAGAACAACGAACTCGTCCGCCTGCTCGACGAAGAGCTCGCCGAGATTCATCGCATCCTCCAGGAAATGACCCGTCGCATCGGCGAACACGCCGAATCGATTCGAGCCGCAGAAGCAGCCCTATGCGAACTGGAACTCCAATTCGCGAAAGCCCGCTTCGCCGAAGACTACAACTGCGTAGAAGTGACTCTGAGCACCGCTGATGGGAAGCAGCCAAGCTCATGTGGGGACGGGCACTCTTGCCCGTCCAGGGCGAGCGAAGCTCGCCTGCTTCTCCACCACGCCCGCCACCCACTCCTGGAGCATAACTTAAAGCTAAAAGGAGCAACCGTAGTCCCAGTCACCGTCGAACTCGAAGGCCCCACCCGCCAGCTGGTTATCACAGGCCCCAACACCGGAGGCAAAACCGTCACCCTGAAAACCGTCGGCCTGCTGGCCCTCATGGCGCAATCCGGAATCCCCGTGCCCGCCGATCGCGCCGAACTGCCTGTCTTCGACGCCGTGCTCGCCGACATCGGCGACTATCAATCCATCGCGCAGAATCTTTCCACTTTCTCCGCCCACGTCACCAACATCGATTTCATCTCGCGTACCGCCACCGCCCACTCCCTGGTCCTGCTCGACGAGCTAGGCTCGGCCACCGATCCCGAAGAAGGCGCTGCTCTCGCCGTAGCCATCGCCGGTTATTTCCTCCGCATCGGCTGCCTGGCGGTCATCTCCACGCATCACACTTCGCTGAAAGTTTATGGCGCAAATACTCCCGGTGCATTGAACGCCTCGGTCGGCTTCAACGAATCGACGCTTCAGCCCACCTACGAACTGAAAGTCGGCGTCCCTGGAGCCTCCGCCGGAATCAACATCGCGCAGCGTCTGGGCCTGAATCCCGCGATCATCGATTCGGCCCGCGCGCGCCTCGGGACGCAAGCTCGCGACGTCGGCGAATTTCTTGATCGCCTCCACGCCGATTTGCGCGCTGCCGAAAGCGAGCGTCTCCGCCTCAAGACCCGCGAACAGGAACTCGACCGTGACAAAGCGCATCTCGCGACCGAAGGAAAAACCGCCCAGCAGGCAAAAATCCGCGAGCTGGAAACCAAACTCGAAAGCGTCCTTCGCGACTTCGAATATCAAACCCGCGAAGCCGTAAACGCCATCCAGGACCGCGCCGCCGCGCAGAAGATCTCGAAAGACGCCGAACGCCGCGTCGCCAAACTGCGCCGCGAGTTCCGCGAGCAATTCGATTCCACCGTGGTCGCCCACTCCACCGGCGCCGACCAGGGCGATCCCAACGCCCAGCCGCAGGTCGTGAAATATATCTCCGTGGGCGACACCGTAAAGCTGAAGTCTACCGGCCGTCCCGCAAGAATCATGCGCAAGATCGACGACACTCATTTCGAAGTACAAGTCGGCGCCATGAAAATGAAAATCGCCCGCGACGACGTCGCCGCAGTCCTGTCCCGGGCCCAGCCCGCATCCGGAGACTCTCCCGTGAAAGCCGCGCGCGCCCGCGGCATTTCGGTTTCGCTGAATAACGAAAGCGAGGCCGCAAACGTCCCCAGCGAGATCAACGTAATCGGCCGCACCGTCGACGACGCTGCCCGCGAAGTCGAACGCTTCGTCGACCGCGCCTTCCTCGCCGGCCTGCCCCGCGTCCGCGTAGTCCACGGCAGCGGCATGGGCATCCTCCGCAAAGCCCTCCGCCAGCTCCTGCAACAGCACCCCCACGTAGAGTCCGTAGCCGAACCCCCACAGAACGAAGGCGGCGCCGGCGCCACCGTAGTGGAGCTTCGCCTGTAAGCAACAAGAAAATTGTCACGCACTCCAAGCATCGCTACCTTACCCGTGACTCAACGGTGCGGCGAAGCCATGCGTGTACACCAAGATCTGTAGGGAAGTTCCAATCCAGGAACGAAACGTGTGAGCGTGTGACGCCCATCACACCCTCCGCTCCGCATGACAGAGTGAATAAGTCCGTTTTCCCTACACGGTCAACTGAATAGTTCGATATTCCACAGCTTCTCCACAGCATTCCTCCTCCGGTATATTCAGATCAGCCCCTTTCTGGCTCACAATTGCCCCGGAGAAGGGTCTCTCACTCATGGCCAACCCCGGCGATTTCGCCTACACGGTCAAGCAGCAGGCGGATATCGTCCGCATCATTGGCGACTACGTCAAGCTGAAGAAGGCCGGAGCGCAAAATTTTTCCGGCCTATGTCCGTTCCACGGAGAAAAGACGGCGTCGTTCTCCGTCCACGCCACGCGCCAGTTTTTTCACTGCTTCGGCTGTGGCGTGTCCGGAGACGTTTTCAGCTTCGTCCAGAAAATCGAGAACATCACCTTCCCCGAAGCCGTGCGGATGGTTGCCCAGAAGCTCGGCATCCCACTGCCCAAAGCGGCGTACTCGACTCCCGGCGAAGCGAAAGAAGCCCGCCTGCGCGGCCAACTCCTCGACGTCCACGAACGCGCCGCCGCATTCTTTCAGGAATGCCTGAAGCGCCCCGAAGGCGCTCGCGCTCGCGAATATCTGCTCGGCCGCGGCTTGGACGACGCCACCATCGCTCGCTTCCGCATCGGCTACGCCCCCGACTCCGGCTTCCTCCTCCGCGACCGCCTGAAAAACGAATTCAGCGAAGACCTGCTCCGCGAAAGCGGCTTGTTTTCCTGGAAGGAAGACGACGGGCATCGGGCATCGGGCTCCGGGCTTCGGCCAGGCAGCGCTCAACCGTCCGGCGTCAACCCTCAACAAGAAAAGATTCCTCGCTCCGCTCAAGATGACACGGTTGACGGGAATGCTGGCGTCGAGGATGAGGGTTCGCCGCCGCCCGAAAGCCGAAGCCCGAAGCCCGCCCCCAACATGTACTCCAAATTCCGCAATCGCGTGATGTTCCCCATCACCAGCGAAGCCGGAAAAATCATCGCCTTCACCGGACGCACTCTCGCCACCGACGAAAAAGCCGGCCCCAAATATCTAAACTCGCCGGAAACGGCGATCTACTCCAAAGGCAAAGTCCTGTTCAACCTCGACCTAGCCAAAGAGTGGGTCCGCAAGTTCGATTACGCAATTCTGGTTGAAGGCCAAATGGATTGCATCTCCGTCTACGCCGCCGGATTTCACAACGTCATCGCCAGTTCCGGCACCGCCTTCACTGAGCTGCAAGCCAAGCTGCTCGGACGCTTCAGCAAGAATGTAGTCGTCAATTTCGATCCCGACACAGCCGGCGCGAAAGCCACCGATCGTACCCTGGGACTGCTGGTGGAAGAAGAATTTCAAATTAAAGTGCTGACGCTCGAGCAGGGCTTCGATCCCGACCTCTACATCCGCCGCAAAGGCAAAGACGCCTACGCCGCCGCGCTGAAGAGTTCGCAAAAATATTTCGACTACTTGATCGAACGCGCGCGCGCCCAATTTCCCGTGCGCAGCGGCGAAGGCAAAGTAAAAGCGGTTAACCATCTTCTGCCGCACATTCAGCGCGTCCCCAACCGGATCGTGCGCGACGAGCTGGCACAGGAGATGGCGCAGAAGCTTGGCATTGATTCGGCACTCATCCGGCAGGAACTCAGACACGTCGCGTCTACCCGGTCGGCGGCAGGGGTCAAGGCTCCGGCCGAGGCGCACGTCACCGACGCCGAGCGCATCCTGATCCGGGCCCTTGCCTCCGCCCGCCAAATGCAACCCGGCGAAGGACATCTCTCCGCCCGCGACGGTGCGGAAGAAGAATTCGATCCCGCCCGCCAGGCCCGCTTTGTCCTGCAAAACGAAGCCCTGCATCGCGGACTGGCCACCGAGGCCTTGGCCGAAGCCCTGCTGAACGCCGGACCCGAAGTTGCCGATGTCATGGAAGCGCCCCAAGCGGAGGCGGATCGGCGCCTGCTGGCTTCGATCTTGCTGAAAGAAGATGAGATACTCACCGCCGAGCTGCTGGACCGCGCCGTGCGCGCCCTCCAGAAAATTCACATCAAGCGGCGGGTCGAACAAGTGCGGCGGGAGTTGGAATCGTCGAGGAGCGGCGGCGGGGATGACTCGCAGCGCAACCTGCTCCTGCGCGAACTGGAGCGCCTGAGCCGGGCCCTGCGCGATCGCGGCCTGGGAGACGGAGGATCGGCACCGGCAGCCTGAAATTACGCAAAAACACTCGAAAAGGCTTGAAACAAAAAAGCCGCTCAGACCATCTAAGTATTTAGCAGAAATAGAGTTAACGGCGGGCCAGGGAATCTAAAGCGGGCAACTGATAGACGCAGCAGCACTTATGTGCTAAACTCTGTAAGTTTGTGCTAGGCACAATCCCGCACTATCCCAGTCCCACCCTTCACGGAACTTTACCACAACGCTCACGGCGAGCGAATTGAGTTGTTTTAAGGATACTTCTTGGCTCTTGACGACAAATACGAAGACATAAAGAAGCTGATCGACACAGGCAAAGAGAAGGGATATCTCACCTACGATCAAGTCAATGACCTGATCCCGCACGATGTGCACAGTCCCGACGACCTGGACGAT
>Ga0209006_10007021_pt1 | contig 10178 bp, 7 predicted proteins | sample JacPin_JW_Ref_O2_FD_188567 | JGI IMG/M metagenome (GOLD analysis project Ga0209006, IMG submission 188567) | Forest soil microbial communities from Algoma, Ontario, Canada - Jack Pine, Ontario site 1_JW_Ref_O2 (SPAdes) (version 2) | ecosystem: Environmental > Terrestrial > Soil > Boreal... | reverse complement strand
TCCGACTACGTCAACGGCAGGTTCGGCTAGCCGGGCGGTGTGCTGATCGCGAAGAGCTGCCAGTGGCCGGGGATCGCGCCGAGTTCGCAGGCACCGCGGTCGGCGAACAATACGCCGGACCCGACGACCAGGTCTTTGACCGTCCGGGAAACGAGGATCTCCGCAAGATCGGCATGAGCGGTGACGCGGCGGGCGATGTCGACGGAGATTCCCCCGATCCCGTCGCCGGCCGGGTCGACCTCTCCGGTGTGGATCCCGGCGCGTAGCTGGATTCCGCGTGCGGCGGCGTCGGCTCGGATTGCGACTGCGGAGCGAATGGCTTGGCCTGGCGCGTCAAAGGTAGCGAGGATGCTTTGCGCGGTGCTCTCGCGGAGACTCCCGCGGTAGGAGCGCACTCGCGCGCTAATCGCCGCCGCATGGGCATCCAGGTAGCCGACCTGAGGACGGTCGCCAGCCTTGCCTGGCTCTGCTGTGCCGTCTGCCGCCTCGACGAGCAGGATCGTGGCGAGCACGCGCTCGGGATCGCGGCGATGCGATTCGCCGGCGAGGAAGTCCTCGATCTCCTCGAACAGCCGGTCGATGTCGCCGCTTCCGGAGAACCGCAGCGCATGGTCTCCGGGCTGCTCGAAATATCGCGCGCCAACTATCTGGGATGCGAGGTACCGGCCGTGGCACGGAGGGGTCATGATGTCGTCCAGGCGCTGGATCACGAGCGTCGGCAGGTGAATCGCTGGCAGCACCGCGCGGACGTCGATCTCGCGGACCATCCGGACGATCCGCAGAAACGCGCTCGGGCTGACGGCCATCCGCTCAAAACGCGCGAACATCTGCCGCGCCTGTCGTGAGTTCGCGCGGCTGGGCAGGAACCAGTCGATGGTAGCGCCCTGGCCCCAGCGGTCCGCGGCGATCTGCTCGAAGGCATCGAGCATCTCATCTGACCCTCGTCCGCACGGGTAATCGGGTGCCCAGTGGTAGCGCGCGGTGGCCGCCCCGAGGATCAGGGAGCTGACCAGCTCCGGGTAGGTGGCCGCGAACAGAATGCTCATCGGCGCGCCCTCGGAGTAGCCGAACAATACGGCTTCGGCTGAGCCGGCCGCGTGCATGACGGCCCGGACATCATCCATGCGCTCTTCCAGCGGTGAGTAAGCCGGCGCCCGGTCGGACAGCCCCGTGTCACGTTTGTCGAACATGATGAGGCGACCGAATGTCGCGAGGCGGTGAAAGAAGTCGGCGGTCTCAGGGTCCTCCCACAACAGATCGAGGTGGCTCAGCGCACCCGGCACGAAGACGATGTCGCGCTCGCCCTGTCCTAGGATCTGGTAGGCAATGTGGACGCCACCGCTTTCGACGTAGCGGGTCTGAGGCCGTGCCTCGTCGTCGCCTGCGGCGCGCCGGGCGGGCCGGTAGGCAAGTTTGGCGTCCTGACGCAGGATGCGAGCTTCGAGGTCGCGCAGGTCCGCACCCGGCTCGATACCGAGCTGCCCGACCAGGATGGTGCGCAGCTCGCGGTATGCGCGCAGCGCATCGGCTTGCCGCCCGCAACGGTAAAGCGCAAGCAACCGCTGGGACCAGAATCGCTCACGCAGCGCATAGTTGGTGGTCAGCGTCTCGAGCTCCGCGATCATCTCACCATGCCGTCCGCTGTCGAGCAGCGCATCCATCTTCAGCTCAACGGCGCCGAGGCGTTGCTCCTCCAGCCGAGTCCGCTCTGCCTCGGCGAACTCAAGGTCGCCGAGGTCGGCCAGCGCCGGGCCGCGCCACAGGTCCAGGCACTCCTGGAGAAGCCGGGCGGCCGCCGCCGGGTCGCCGCCAGCCAGCGCGTCACGCCCGGCGAGAACGAGCTGCTCGAACTGCAGGACGTCCAACTCATCAGCGCTGGCACGGAACTGATAACCCGGCGGCCGGGCAGTCAGCCGATCCCCCTCCCCTGCCGGCCGAAGCGCCCTGCGCAGCTCAGCGAGGCGGACCCGCAGGTTGGCCACAGCCCGCTCCTGGTCAAGGCCGGGCCACAGCTCGCCCGCCAGCCGATCCGCGGAGACCACCCGGTTGGCGTTGACAAGCAGCATCGCCAGCACGGCGCGGGTCCGGGCGCCGCCCACCGCGAGCGGTTGCCCGTCGCAGGTGACCTGCAAGGGACCAAGGACGTGGAACTTCACTGCACACCTCTCGAGCCCGGCGAGCCCGAACCGCGCGCCGCGGCTGCGGCGACAAACGCGACAGCCCCGCGCTCGTAAGCCGACGGTAATCGATCGGTAGGCGCCCGGAAACCCCTGGGGGTCACGATCAGTTACTACGCCATGCCTTCCGGGAGGTAGCCATGAACATGATCAATCCGCTCGCTTCGTCCCGCGATTCCTCCGGGAAGCCGGTGACACAGCCAACCGAGCCCGAACGCGCCGCCGCCGCGGCGATGCTGCCGATGATCTGGGGCATCCACATCTCGCGGGCTGTCTACACCGCTGCCGAGCTTGGCATCGCCGACCTCCTCGCCGACGGCCCGGTGAGCTCCGCAGAACTGGCGCGGTCCACCCGCACCCACGAGCCTTCGCTGTTCCGGGTACTCCGCCTGCTCGCCGCGCTCGGCGTGCTCGACACCGTGCACCCCCGGTCCTTCGGCCTGACAGCGCTGGGGGACCGCCTGCGCAGTAACGCACCCGCGAGCGTGCGGTCTTGGGCTGTCTTCCTGGAGGCACTCGGCGGCGTCCGCCCGTTCGAGCACATCTTGCACACCGTCAGAACCGGCGAGCCAGGATTCGGCCGGGCCCAGGGAATGGAAGTCTTCGAGTTCCTGGCCCAGAATCCGCGTAACGCGGCCATATTCGACGCCGCGATGTCCGAACGGACCGCCGCCTTCGCTCCCAGCGTGGCCGGCAGCTACGACTTCGCCGATCTCCGCGCCGTGGTCGACGTCGGCGGCGGGACAGGAACCCTGCTTGTGGAGATCCTGCGGAAGCACGCCCACCTGCACGGCATCCTGTTCGAGACCCCGGACGTCGCAGCTCGTGCCGACGCGATCCTTGACGCGATCGACCTCGCGGATCGCCGCCAGGTGCTGGCAGGAGACTTCTTCGAGAGCGTTCCTGACGGCGCAGACTGCTACCTGCTGGCGAATGTCTTGCACGACTGGGACGACACGCGTGCGGGCCAGATCCTGCGCAACTGCCGCCAAGCGATGACCAGGGGCGGCCGAGTGCTGATCGTGGAACGACTGATCCCTAGCGCGCCCGGCAACGCGGTTCCGACCCTGCTCAGCGACATCAACATGCTCGTCCTAACCGGCGGGCAAGAACGTACAGACGCCGAGTATGGCGCTCTCCTCGCGGCTGCAGGCCTCACGGTCGGCGCCATACACACGGTCGCGTTTCCGTACGGCGTCATCGAGGGCCTCCCGGCATGACCGGTCCGGGAGCTGCCGGCGCGATCGCCCCTGGCGCGCTGCGGTCAAGGATGGACCGGTCCGCTCGGGCCGCGGTCGAGGCGAATCGACTGCATGATCGCGAACGTCGTGGTCCACGTGTAGATGTCGATGTCGGCACCGCCCAGCACGCCGGTGTATTTCGCGATGACGGGCGCGGCCGCGTGCTCGGTGACGGCATCAAGGTAGGCCCGGACTGCGGCCCATACGTTCTCGCCGTAGTGCTGGAAGATCGGGCCCGGGTTAACCGAGGCCAGCGCCTCGCGCGAACTGGCTTCAATGTCGGCGATGTACTGCTGGTGCAGCGCGACGTCTTCGCGGGTCGCCACCCGGCCCAGGTGCCCGCTGATGAGGTGAGTCCACGGGTAGTCCAGCGCGATGGCCGGGGCGCCGGAGTACCCGATGACGTCGTCGCTGAGGTTCAGGTTGTAGATGGGTATCCAGCCGGCGTTGACCACGTCAATGAACATCAGGGTGTCGTGGCCAGGGAAGTGAATGTAGATGTTGTCCGGCGAATGGTTAGGCCCGTGCCAGGCCAGTTCGACGTGTTCGCCGCCAACTTCCAGGGTGTAGCTGTCGGAGAAGGTCACGTCCGGGACTGGGCGGGCGGCGTCGCCGTCGCGCAGCAGCAATCGCCGGGTCTCCTCGTGGCCGATGCGGACGATGTCCCCGCCGAACAGAAACGATGCGCCCTGATGGTCGGCGTGGTGGTGCGAGTAGACCATGTGCGTGACCTGGTTGGTCACTCCGTTGGCGGTGGTGACTTCGTCCACGGCCCGCCGGATGTTGTGGCCGATGTTCGGGGGCGCGTCGAAGATCACGACGCCGTCGGGGGTGGTCAGGAACGCCGACATGTAGACGTTGTCGGTGACCGCGTAGAGGTTCCGTTCGACCTGCCGGACGTGGTAGCCGTGCTCGTTCAGGGGCGCCCCCTTCGCGATGGCCGGGACCGGGGCGTACTCGGGCAGATCTGCGGGGCTGGCAGCGCTCGTTGCTGGTGATGTCACTATCTCTCCCTGGATTCTCGGCCCGTCCCGAGCGGCTGCGCGGGACCGCAAGCTCATGACCACCTCAGGATCGCGGCCGGGACGGGGCAAGTTCGTCACTGGATATCAGTGATGTTCCGCGGGGTGCCAGGGCTTCAGGTGCGCCCCGCGGACAAGAGCCGCAATTCGCGCGCCCGTTCCACCGCCGCCGTCCGGTCGGTGGCGCTGAGCTTGGCATAGATCCGGCGAATGTGGGTGTCGACGGTGTTGAGCGAGACCGATAGCTCGCTGGCGATCTCACGGCGGGTGAGGTTCGTCGGCAAGTAGCGCAGCACCCGCAGCTCGCTCCGGCTCAATTGCTCGACCGGCATCATGACCGGCTGGTCCAGGCCGCCGCGGCCAGGACCGCGGACCGCGTCGAGGATGTCGGTGACCAGCCCCGCGTGCGAAGTGCCGCGCCGCGGCATGACTTCGAGTAGCCGCCATGCACCCGTCATCGCGAAAGGCAGGATCAGCCGGTCTGGCTCGGCGAGGTTCAGCGCCTGCTCGGCCGCCTCGTGGGAGGCACGCTCTGCACCCAGGTCGCGGCAGGCGAGGGCGTCCAGCAGGTGCGCCTCCACCTGGGTCAGGTACGAAAGCACCGGGACCTCACCGTCCAGGACCAGGCGGAGTTCGCGCCGGGCGGCCGCGGGGTCGTCCTCGGCCAGCCGGATCACGGCGGCCGCGTTGCGGATCTCGCCCGCGCTGGCCTGCGGGCCGTCGATCGCGGCCAGAGCAGCCCGCGCCGGACCAATCATCCCGAGCCGGGCCTTCGTGGCGATCGTCCACGCCTCGACGCGCCCAGTCAGCCCGTGCGTGCCGACCATGTGCGCCTGCATCTGCCGGGCGGCGGCGAACTCCGCCAGCGCGCGGTGGCCGTGGCCGTTCGCCGCCTCCAAAATCGCGGCGGTAAGGCGCACCAGCAGCCGGATGCCTGGCTCGCCTTCGGCCTCGGTAGCGTGCCTGGCGCGAGAGAGCCAGTATTCGGCCGCGTCGAACTGGCCGGTCCAGATCAGCGTGTTGGCGAGCATCGCCAGCGCCGGCGCGGTCACCGCATCGGCCTCCCAGCCGTGCCGCGCCGCCATCGCTATGGCTTCCTCGCAGCGCTGCCGGGCCAGGGCGAAGGAGCGGTTGGTGGCGGCGAACCCCAGCTGAGCGAGGCAGGCCACCTGGAGATACGGGCGGCCGATGCGGCCCGCGAGAGCGGCGCCCGCTACGAGGTGCCGTTCGCTGTCTGCCAGCCGCAGCGACCAGGCCTCGGTGACGCCAAGGTTCAGGAGCGCGATGGCTTTCAGGTCGCTGCTGAGCGCCGCGTCCGCGCTCGTCTGGCCGTCACCCCGGCCCAGCAGGGCCCCGGCCTGCTCGACGATGCTGTCGAAGTTCCCGCGTAGCCGCGCTGACAGCAGATCCACCGAAGCAGCGGCCATCTCCAGCCGGCGTCGGCGGGCTGGCGGCGCGGTGGCTGCGTCCGCGCGGACCTCGCGCAGGTACGCATCGGTCTGGTCGAGGCGAAGCTGGTACTGGTCGGCGATGGCCCGGACGAGGGTCAGGTCGGCCGAGTCCGCGCTGGTCTCGGCCGGGAACGAGCGCAGCAGCGCGGCCACGGTGCCCGCCTGCCCGTCAAGCGTGAGGCTGAGAGCATGGTCGGTGAGCATACGGGCCGCATCGTCCCAGTCGCCCGCTGCCTGCAGGTGCCCGATGGCATCGGCCGCCTGGTCTCGCGCGACGAGCCAGCGCGCGGCGAGGCGATGCAGTCCGGCGACCTCCTCCGGCATCGTGCGGCGCAGTTGGAGCCGGAGCAACTCCCCGACCATGCGGTGGTAGCGGAACCAGGTACGGCCCGGGTCGAGGGATACGACAAACGCGTTAGCGTCCTCCAGATCCAGCAGGATCCCTTCCGAGCCGGCCGCTCCGGTCAGCAGGTCGGCGAGCTCGCCGTTGACCCGGTCCAGCACGGAGGTGCGCAGCAGCAGGCCCCGGATGTCCGGCGGCTGCCGGTCCAGCATCTCGACCAGCAGGTACTCGGCGACCGTACGGTCGCTGCCGGAGAACTCGGCGACGAACCGCTCGGGGTCGGCGTGACCGGCGAGGGACAGCACCGCGAGCCGCAGTCCGGCCGCCCAGCCCTCGGTCCGCTGATGCAGCATCGCGGCCACGTGTCCGGGCAGGGCGATTCCGGCGGCGGCGAGGAGCCGACGGGTCTCGTGCTCGGTGAAGCGCAGCTGCGCGGCGCGGATCTCGGCCAGCTCACCGTCCAGGCGCAGTTTGTGCAGGCGCAGCGGCAGATCGCGGCGGGTAGCCACGACCGCCCTGACCCCCGGCGGCAGGCGGGTCAAGAGCGTCGTGAGCTGCCCGGCGGCCTCGGCTGAGGTGAGTTCGTGCAGGTCATCGATGACGAGGACGAAGGGCTCGCAGGATTTCTCGAGTTCGGACAGCACCTGCTCCACCAGGGCGCCGCCGCCTGAGCCGGGTGCCGCCGGCGGCAGCTGTGCATTGCCCTCGTCGCCTTGTGCCGCGACCCGGACCGCGCCCAGCACAGTGAGCCAGAAGAGCTGCGTGTCGTGCTGGCCGGGTCGCACGGTGATGAAGGCTATCCGCCCATCCCGGCCCGGCCGGTCCGCCCAGGCCCGCAACAACGACGTCTTCCCGGTGCCGGCCGGCGCCGAGATAAACGTGACCCGCCGCTGCGCTGCCCGGTCCAAGGCGGCCATCAGGTCATGACGCCGGATCAGTCCACGGTCGGACTTCATATGGACAGTATTGAACCTCCGGACATCACCTGGGTCACTGGTGCTCAAGCGCGGGCTGTCGCCGGATCGCTCGGGTGCCGGGTGAGCGGCGTGGTGCGCACGGTCATCCAGGCATCCAGCGGGAGCGACTTCAGGATCGCCGCCATCTCGGCCGCGTCCCGGGCTTGCCAGAGGCCCAGCGAGCGCCCCTCGCCCGGCAGCGCCCACAGCCGCAGCAAGTGTCCCTCCCCGGCCAGCTCGTACGCGCGCTGGGCCTCGCGCGCCTTGGTGTCGTCCACCGTCTGACCAGGCGTGCCCGCCGGGATGGTAATGCTGAAAGTGGTCAGAAATTCGGTGGCGTCCGGACGGGCCGCTTGTCCGGGGTCGTTCGGGTGACGCGAGAGCGCGGTGACTTCGTCGGTGCGCCACACCCGCAGCGGCATCGAGGCGAGGACTCGCTCGATCTCGTCGCCGTCGTCGGCCGCGAACAATCCGAGGCTCCGCCACTCGCCCGGCTGTAGCGGCGGGCGCCACAAACGAAGCAGGTGGCCCTGGGCCGCGAGTTCACGAGAGTGGGCGGCTTCGCGGGTGCGGATATCGTCGACGGCATCCGCTGAGGTTCCGTCCGGGACGCGGGTGGTCATGATGACGAGGTATTCCATGGTGAGAGCCTCCTCAATGGGCGGCCGGGCGTCAGTTGCGGATGAAGTCGAGCAGGGCGGTGTTGACCTGGCTGGCGTGCGTCCACGGGATGGCGTGCGGGCCGCCCTCGATGACGACGAGGTGCATGTCCTTGATCAGGGCGGGCAGGCGCTGGCCGGTCTTGTCCAGCGGCAGGACCTGGTCCGCGTCGCCCTGCACCACGAGCACCGGCACGTCGATCTTAGGCAGGTCGTCGCGGAAGTCGGTGGTCCAGGTGCCGATGCAGGCCACCGCGGCAGTAGCCGACGCCGTCACGGCGAGGTTCCAGCTGGCCTGGAAGGCCTCATCACTGACCAGGGTGCCGCGCCCGGCGCCGGAGCTGTAGAAGTTGTCCAGGAACCCGTTCATCCAGGCCGGGGTATCGGCCCGCGCGGCCTGGGCGAACCCGTCGAACAGGCTGCCCGGCACCCCGTCGGGGTTGTCGCCGGCCTGCAGCAGGTACGGCGGGATCGGGGCGACGAGCACCCCCTTGGCCACCCGTTCCGAGCCGTAGCGGGCCAGGTAGCGGGTGACCTCGCCGGTGCCCATCGAATGCCCCGCCAAGACCGCGTCGCGCAGGTCCAGGTACTCCAGCAGGGCACTGAGGTCGGCGGCGAAGGTGTCGTAGTCATACCCGGAGGCCGGCTGGCTGGACTGGCCGAACCCGCGGCGGTCGTAGGTAATGACCCGGTACCCGGCCTCCAGCAGCACCGGCACCTGCTTGTCCCAGCCGCGGCCGCTGAGTGGGTAGCCATGGATCAGCACGACCGGCTGACCGGCGCCATGGTCCTCGTAGTAGATCTCGATGTCGGCGCTGTTCTCAGTTCCGACTTTGACAAATGGCATTGAAGCTCTCCTTTCAGAGAAGGGCGCGATCGGGCCGACGCAGGATCGGTCACCCGGGCATGTCGGTCCCGGCCTGCTCCGCCACCATGTAGGCCGCGTACCACGCAGGCCAGTTCTCGTCCGGTGCTGATCGGTGCAGCAGGTGCGATCGCCCGCTCCGCTTCTCATGTTCGACGTGAGCGGCCTCCGCCCGCTGGAGCGCCCCGGTCAGATCCGCCGTGGATGCGTACGCCGTGTCAGCGGCGATCCGGCCCGGCCGCCGGGTGGTGACCTCCTGGACCAGCCACGTATTGCCGTCGGGATCACTGATGGAGCAGAACGACCCGTAACTGGTGCGCTCCGGGTCGGGACCGGGCTGCCGCGCCTCGGCGGGGAACGGCGGGCCGTGCCAGATCTGGCTCACGTCGATGCCGCGGCGGGCGAGTTCGTCATGGGCTGCCTCGATGTCGGAGACGACCAATCCGCCTTCGGCCGAGCCGGGCGTGGCCGTCGTGAGCCCGGTGCCGAACGTGATCGAGGCACCCGAACCCGGCGGGGTGAACTGGACGATGCGCAGCCCGTCGAGCGGAGCGACGTCGTCGTCGAACCGCCAGCCGAGGCGCTGATAGAACTCCTTGGCCCGGTCGACGTCGGAAACGGGGATGATCATGATCTCGAGGTGCACGTCGACCTGGCCGACGGCCCCGTCGCGACTGGCGTTGCTGACCTCGGTGGCACTCATGGCTGCCTCCTGGATTGTGTAGATGGCATGCGTACTCTTCGGCGAAAGACCTCGTCGGTCCTCGCTGTGGTCATGCCATCAAGGGTGGTCTCCGGCCCGGCCCGTCGCGCCCGGTAAGGTCCCTGGTACAGGCCCCTGGGGTTGCTCGATACCGGGGTCACGTGTCCACGGCGCCGAGGTTGCCAGCGGGGGCGCCGCCTGGGCTCGGTAGATAAGGCATGGTTGGTGGCAAATGTCGGCTACTGGTTTCGCGCAGCGGCTGGTTGGCCGCCGCCGCGAGTGCGCCGCGCTGGATGAGCTGGTGGCGAGCCTGCGCACGGGTCAGAGCCGGGCCCTCGTGCTGCGCGGGGAGGCCGGGGTCGGCAAGAGCGCGTTGCTGGAGTACCTGGTGCGGCACGCGCCGGGGTGCGGCATAGCCCGGGCGACCGGCATCGAGTCGGAGATGGAGCTCGCGTACGCCGGGTTGCAGCAGCTGTGCGCGCCGTTCCTGGACGCCCTGGACCGACTTCCCGGCCCGCAGCGCGGAGCGCTTGGCATTGCCTTCGGTCTGCGCGATGGCGCCGCGCCGGATCGGTTCCTCGTCGGCCTGGCCGCGCTGAGCCTGCTGTCCGACCGTGCGGAGCAGCGGCCGCTCGTGTGCGTGGTGGACGACGCGCAGTGGCTCGACGCGGCTTCCGCGCAGGCGCTGGCCTTCGTCGCGCGCCGTCTTGGGGCCGAGTCGGTCGGGCTGGTCTTTGCTGTCCGCGAGCCGGGCGGTGAAC
>Ga0209006_10007020_pt1 | contig 10178 bp, 7 predicted proteins | sample JacPin_JW_Ref_O2_FD_188567 | JGI IMG/M metagenome (GOLD analysis project Ga0209006, IMG submission 188567) | Forest soil microbial communities from Algoma, Ontario, Canada - Jack Pine, Ontario site 1_JW_Ref_O2 (SPAdes) (version 2) | ecosystem: Environmental > Terrestrial > Soil > Boreal... | reverse complement strand
CACGTCGTGCTGGATGTCCCAGTCCGCCACGGTCGTCTCGGTCAGCAGCTTGGAGATCGACAGCCCGGCGTTGTTCACCGCCAGGTCCACCCCGCCGAAAGCCAGCCCGGCCGCGGCCACCGCCGCCGCCACCTGCTCCTCGTCGGTCACGTCGGCGGTGAACGCCACCGCCACGTCGGCGTTCCCGAGCTCGGCCGCGACCGCCTCGGCGCGGTCGCCGTCGCGGTCGGCCACCACCACGCAGGCGCCCTCGGCGGCCAGCCGGCGGGCGATGGCCCGGCCGATCCCGGACCCGGCCCCGGTGACCAGGGCGATCCTGGTCGCTAGCGCCTTGGGCGGGGGCATGCGCTTGAGCTTGGCCTCCTCCAGCGCCCAGTACTCGATCCGGAACTTCTCCGCCTCGCCGATCGGCGCATACGCCGAGATCGCCTCGGCGCCGCGCATCACGTTGATCGCGTTGACGTAGAACTCCCCGGCCACCCGGGCGGTCTGCTTGGTCGCCCCGTAGCTGAACATGCCGATGCCGGGTACCAGCACGATGGCCGGGTCCGCGCCCCGCATCGGCGGCGAGTCCGGCCCCGCGTGGCGCTGGTAGTAGGCGGCGTAGTCAGCGCGGTAGGCCGCGTGCAGCTCCCGGAGCCGGCCTGTGACCTGGTCGAGCGGGGCATCCGGCGGCAGGTCGAGCACCATCGGGCGCACCTTGGTGCGCAGGAAGTGATCCGGGCACGACGTGCCCAGCGCGGCCAGCCGCGGGTGCTCGGCCCTGGAGATGAAGTCGAGCACCACCTCGGCGTCGGTGTAGTGGCCGACCTGGCGCAGGTCGGTGCTGGCCAGGCCGCGGATGAACGGGGCGAGTTGCGCGGCGCGGGCCAGCCGCCCGGCCTCGGGCAGCGGCTCGTAGCCCGCGATGACCGGGCCGAACGGCTCCGGACGACCACGCGCCGCGATGAACTCCGCGGCGGTCCGGATGATCTCCAGCGACCGGGCCTCGCACTCGTCGCTGGTCGGTCCCCACGCGGTGATGCCGTGCCCGCCCAGCACCACCCCGATCGCCCGCGGGTTGGCCGCGGCGATGGCCGCGATGTCCAGCCCGAGCTGGAACCCCGGCCGCCGCCAGGGCACCCACGCCACCCGGTCCCCGAAGCACTCGGCGGTCAGCTTCTCCCCGTCGGCCGCGGTGGCCAGCGCAATCCCGGAGTCGGGGTGCAGATGGTCCACGTGCGGTGCGTTGACCAGCCCGTGCATCGCAGTGTCGATCGACGGCGCGGCGCCCCCCTTGCCGTGCAGGCAGAAGTCGAACGCCGCGACCATCTCGTCCTCCCGGTCCACCCCGGGATAGACACCGGCCAGCGACCGCAGCCGGTCAAGTCGCAGCACCGCCAGGCCCCCAGACCGCAGCGTGCCCAGATCGCCGCCCGAGCCCTTGACCCACACCAGCTCGACGTCCTGGCCGGTCACCGGGTCGGCCGCGGTGCCCTTGGCCGAGGTGTTGCCCCCCGCGTAGTTCGTGTTCCGCGGGTCCGAGCCGAGCCGGTTCGACCGGCCGATCAGCTCCTCGACAACGCTCATGCTCCCCATCCTGCTTGCTGGCCGCCCGCCCGTTCCGCCTCTATTTTCGCCGCGTACCCGGACCGGTGGTAAGCGGCAACGGGATCGGGCTCCAGCCCTGCGTCCTGACGCAGTTCGGCCAGGAGCGGGCGCACGTCGGTGTTGTACGCGTCCATCAGCGCGGCATTCGCGCCCAGCACGTCCCCGCCCTGCTGGGCTGCGCGCAGCGCGTCCGGGTCGACCAGCAGGGCCTTGGCCGTCGCCTCCTGCACGTTCATCACCGAGCGGATCTGAGCCGGGATCTTCGGCTCGATGTTGTGGCACTGGTCGAGCATGAACGCCACCCCGCCGGCCGGGGCCAGCGCGCCGGCCTTGACCACCTCGTGCATGATGCGGAACAGCTGGAACGGGTCAGCCGCCCCGACCATCAGGTCGTCGTCGGCGTAGAACCGGCTGTTGAAGTCGAACCCGCCCAGCCGTCCGGCCCGCAGCAGCAGGGCCACGATGAACTCGATGTTCGTGCCCGGCGCGTGGTGCCCGGTGTCGACCACCACCTGAGCCTGCGGGCCCAGGGTCACGCAGTGCAGCAGCGATGTGCCCCAGTCGGGCACGTCGGTGGTGTAGAACGACGGCTCGAACAGCTTGTACTCAAGCAGCATCCGCTGGTCAGGCCCCAGCCGTTCGTACACCGCCCGGAGCGCTCCGGCCAGCCGGTCCTGACGGGCCGCGATGTCGTCCTGGCCGGGATAGTTGGTGCCGTCGGCGAACCACAGCTTGAGGTCCCGTGACCCGGTGGCATCCATGACGTCGACGCACTCGAGCAAGTGGGCCAGGGCCTTGGCGCGGATCCGCGGGTCCGGGTTGCAGACGCTGCCCAGCTTGTAGTCGTCGTCCTGGAACACGTTGGCGTTGACCGTGCCGATCCGGATCCCGCGTTCGGCCGCGTACCGGGCCAGCGCCGCGTAGTCGTCGACCCGGTCCCAGGGAATGTGCACCGCCATGCTGGGCGCCACGCCAGTGAACCGGTGGACCTGGGCCGCGTCGTCGGCCTTCTCCCACGGCGTGCGGGGCACTCCGGGCTGGCCGAATACCTTGAACCGCGTCCCGGTATTCCCGAACGCCCAGGAGGGCAGCTCGATCTCGTGCGCACGCAGGGCGTCCTTGACTCCGTCTGGGTCGGCCATCGCAGAACCTGGTTTCTGGTTGAGTCCAGCGCGGATGCTGGGCGCGTCGGTCACGGTGCGACCTCGGTCAGGTCGGTGCCGAGCAGTTCGGCGACGGCACGAAGCTCGGGACGCAGGTCACCGGTCCCCAGCGCCCAGTGGTGGGAGATGCCGGTCGCGCTCCATTGGTCCGCCCACTGGCCCGGATCGCAGCCGAAGTCCACCCGGGACGTCGTGTTACCGATCTTCAGCAGCGGCCCGGCCACGACCCGGCCCGCCGAGGCAACGAACCGGAACGAGCCGTCGCGCTGCTGGCCGATGCCGAACGCGGTGACCGGTCCGTGCTTCACGTCGAACTCGACCGAGACGCCCCAGCCGCGCTTGCCGTGGTAAACGCCGAGCCCCCTCAGTAGCGGCCGGCCCTGGCTGATCGCGAGGTGTGCGGGTCCGTCGTGGCCCATCTCCACGACGCCGTCCCGGAAGTTGAGCGCCTGCATCTCGGTGAAGGAACCTCCGCCACCCAGACGGTCCACGATTAGCATCGCCAGCGATGTCCGCAGTTCATACTCGCCGACCGCGGGGATGCCGCGGGCGGTGAGCAGGGAAGCGCCGAGGATCATGCCCGCCGCGAGCCGTTCGTGTTGCTCGCCGTCCAGCCCGCGGTGGTAATAGGCGAGGCTGTCCAGGCGGAAGTCCTCGGCCAGCCGGTCCAGGCCGACCGAGACCCTGGCCGCCCAGCGGAAGTCCTCTTCCTGCACCGTCTCGTCGATACCGAAGATGTCGCTGGCCAGCGCCATCCGCTCGTCCTCCTGCGCAGCGGTCACGGCGCTGACCCGAACCCGGAGGTCGTCGAGCTCGACGACCTCGACATGTCCGCCGAAATTGGCGGACACCAAGGTCAGGTCGGTCGATACGTCGAGCATCCCCGGGTACAGATGCCCCATCAGTCCATGGCGGCCATGACGCAGTCCGGCGCGCACCCCGGCAGCCTTGATCCAGCGCGTGATCGTGCTCCAGGCCCGCTCGTCGTGCAGATAGCCCGAGACGGACCGGAACGGGACCCCGCAGCGCCGGAAGGCGTTGGCCATCTCGGGCAGCGGGCACGCGCCGCAGTAGGCCAGCCACTGGCCCGTGTCAAAGGTGGCATGATCCATCGCCTCGGTGGGCTGGAGGTTGATCAGCAAGACCGGCGCGTCGCTGCGCTGGGCGATCGGGATGACCATCGACGCGGTCATGTACGTGGTGAGGAAGCAGACGATCAGGTCGCACCCGGCGGCGCGTAGCTGCTCCGCGGCCTGTGCCCCGTCCTCGGCGTCGGAGATGAAGCCGGCGTCGACGACGTCACAGTCCAAGGCGCGCATCCGGTCGGCTACGAGCGCGGCTGATCGCCGCAGTTGCGGAAGGAGATCCGGAAACTGCGGCCAGTACGCGCCGAGTCCCCCGGAGACCAGGCCGACCTTAGCGCGCCTGCCTGCGATCCGGGTCAAGCCGCTCGTGGTGGTGTGGGTGGTTGCGGAAGCGGTCATCAGGCCTCCCCTGATGTGATGGTCGTCGGCTACTCGAGACGGGCCAGCTGGTCCTCGAGGTTGAACACCTCCTCGAGCAAGGCGAAAGCCTCGTCCGCGGGCCGGCCGTCGAGCCCGGTGAAATACCGGCCCATCTCCGCCTGCCAGCGCGCGTTCACCTCGGTCGCGGCCATCGCCCGCTGTGCCGTGGCGAGATCGTCGGCTTCCACATAGCCGACCAGCAGGCCGTCCGGGCGGGCGAAGAGCGAGTAGTGGCGCCAGCCGGTCTCGTGCAGCGCGCGCAGCATGTCCGGCCAGACCGCGGCGTGCCGTTCGCGGTACTCAGCCAGCAACTCGGGCCGCACCTGGAGCAGGAAGCAGTAGCGCGCCATGGCTCGTCGGGCTCCTCGTCCTCTCGCGGGCCGCCTAGGGTGCCCGGCCGGCGGTCCGCCGGCCGGGCACCAGCAACGGGGATCAGAAGTTGAACTGGGCTACGTTGGCCGCGGTGAAGACGGTCGGCGGACCCAGCACTACCGAGGGGCCGGTGCCACCGGCCGGCGCCAGCACCGTGTACGAGCCGAGCGAACCCGCCTTGAAGGTGGCTCCCGTAGTCAGGCTCGTCGTCCCGGACGCGAGCGCCGCGGCCGCGTACCCGGCGAGGTAGCCCAGGTTGGACGGGTTCCAGAGCTCGAACTGCTTGACGGTGCCGTCCAGCACGTAAGGCTTCATCTGTGACGGCAAGCCCAGGCCGGTCAGCACGATCTTGCTGAGCAGGCTCTTGTGCGTGTTGAGGTACTGCGCCGCGGCCTGGATGCCCACCGTGGTCGGAGAGATGATGCCCCGCAGGTTCGGGTACGCCGAAAGCAGGCCGAGGAGCACGGTCAGCGAAGTCGCCGGGTCGTCGTTGCCGTAGACGATCTTGACCAAGTGCATGTTCGGGTACTTGGCCAGTTCCTGCTTCATGTACACGATCCAGGAGTTCTGGTTGGTCGCGCTGGCCGCCGCGGACAAGATCGCGATCTGGCCGCTGCTGTTGATCTCCTTGGCCAGGATGTCCACCTCGGAGGTACCGATGGTCTGCGTGTTCGCCTGGTTGATGAACAGGTGGTTCGGCGCGCTGCCGCAGTTGACGTCGGAGTCGAACGCGAGGATCTTGATGCCCGCGGCCGCGGCCTGGTTCAGCGACGGGCAGAGCGCCTTCGGGTCATTCCCGGCGATGACGATCGCGTTCGCGTGCGCCTGGATGGCGGCCTGAATGGACGGAATCTGAGCCGCTGCCGTGTCCACCGTCCCGCTGCTCACCACGACCTTGCCGCCGAGTTCGCCCAGGGCCTTCGCGCCTCCCTGGTCGGCCAGGACCTCGTACGGGTTCTGGGTGTCCTTCGGGATGAAGTAGACCACCAGCCCCTTCTTTATGCCCGTGCTGGCGGGTGACGCGGACGAGCCACCCGTGGTACCAGTACTGCTACTGGAACTGCTGCTGGCTGAGGAACTGCACGCCGCGAGGACCGATCCGGTGAGCAGGGCCACGAGGACCACGGCCAGCTGTCTGCGCGCCGTCCGGATTCCGGAATTATTGATACGTTTCATGCTGCTACCTCGCTGTTTCGGGAACGGATGGAATTGCGATTACAAGCGATGGCGCACAGACCGCGCCCACGGTGGTTTGTGACCGGATCGCAGCGAGCCCGGCCTGCTGCCCAGCCAGCGCGCGCCCCGGCCGAGGCCGGGAAGGATCACGCTGACCAGCAGCAGGCCGCCGATCACGATCTGCTGGACGTTCGGGTCGATGTTCATCTGGGTCAATGCCATCTGGAGCGAACCGACGATGGCCACTGACAGCACGACCCCGGGTATCGTGCCGCGGCCGCCGAAGATCGACACGCCGCCCAGCAGCACGATCGCTACCACGTTGAGCTCCAGCCCGAAGCCCGCGTTGTAGCTGACGGAGGAATTCTGCGCCGCCAGCAGGATCCCTGCGAAAGCGCAGATGACGCCGGAGAAGACGTAGAGCCAGAACTTCATGCGCGCGACCCGGATGCCGGCGAACCGGGCCGCCTCGGACTGCAGCCCGGCCGCGAACATCGCGCGGCCCAGCGGGGTGGCGTGCAGGACCACGCCGCACGCGATCGCCAGGGCGATGAAGATCACGGTGGTGTAGGACAGTTCGGTCCCAGGCACCGGGACCACCCCGATATTGGTCAGCCACGTGGGGAACGGCCGGTCAGAACTGGTCGGGATGGTCTGGGACCCGAGCAAGATCTCGGCTACCCCGCGGAAGAGCGTCAAGGTGCCGATCGTCACCGCGATCGAAGGCAGACCCACCTTCGTGACCAGAATGCCGTTGAGGGCGCCGCCTGCCGCGCCGGCCACCAGGGCGACCAGTATCGCCGGCCCGATCGGCCAGCCGTGATGCCACAGGTCGCCCAGCACCGCTCCGGACAAGCCGAGCATCGAGGCGACCGACAGGTCGATCTCGCCCGTCACCACGATCAACGTCATCGGCAGGGCCATGATCGCGATGTAGCCGATGTTGATGCCCGCGTAGAACACCGTGGTCTGGCTGGCGAACGTCGCCGATTCCGAGCTGCCGAACACCAGCGCCGCGACCAGCACGACCACCAGGCCCGTCTCCCAGCGGAGCGCCCTGCGCCATAGCGGCGGCCGGGAGCCGGCGTCCCCAGCCGGCACGTGCGGCGGGGCTTGCTGGCCCGGGGCGGGCGGCGCGATTTCCGAGCTCACGTCGGGCTCCCTCGGTCGGCCACCGAAAGGTCCCGGTGAGCTCCCTTGGCCGAGCGCAGGCCGCGAGCCACCCGCAGCGACAGCCAGCGGTCGAAGGCGATCGCGGCCAGCAGCAGGGCGCCGGCGATGGCCTCGCTCCAGTAGGAGGAGCTGCGTACGGCGACCAGTGCCTGCTGAATGGTGTTCAGCAGCAGCGCGCCAAGGGCCGCCCCTACCACCGTGCCGCTGCCGCCGAAGATCGCGACCCCGCCGACGACCACCGCGGCTATCACGTTGAGCTCGTAGCCGACCCCGGCGCTGTTGTCGACCTGCGCGAACAGCGCCAGGAACAGCGCGCCGCCGAGGCCCGCCAGGGCGCCGCTGGTGACGAAGGCCATGAACACCCGCCGGCCGCTGGGTATCCCCGCCAGCGTGGCGGCCTCGGGGTTCGACCCGATCGCGTACAGGTCCCGGCAGGGACGGAAGGTCCGCATTGCGTAGCCCACCGCCGCGACCACGACGGCGACGATGATCGCGAGCCACGGGATACCCAGGATGTTGCGGTAGCCCACCGCGGCGAAGGCACTCGGCACCTGGCTCGGGAGGACGATGTGGCCGTTCACCAGCTTGGCGTCGACGCCCCGGATGATGTACAGCATGGCCAGGGTCACGACCAGGCTCGGCACCCGGGCGACAGTCGTGATCAGCCCGTTGATCGCTCCGATCGCCGCGCCCAGGGCGATCGCGATCACGAAGCCGGACCATACCGGGATGTGCTGATGCCTGAACAGGTCTCCCACCACGAAGGCGCACAAGCCCAGCACCGAACCGACCGACAGGTCATAGTTGCGGGTGACGATGACCAACGTCTCGCCTACTCCAAGCAGCGCGATCAGCGACGCTCCCACCAGCAATTGCTGGATGCTGTTCACGTCGGCGAAATTGTGGTCCCTGAGCGTGGCCGCGCCAAAGACCACCAGGACGAGCGCGGCGGTTCCCGCTTCCCTGGCCCGCAGGACGCTGGCGAGCCGGGGCGCGCCGGGTACGAGCGCCGGGCGCGCCGTCACGCCGCATCCTTTCCGGCTTGCCCGGTGGCCGCGCGCATGATGTTGTCCTCGGTCGCCTCCGCGCGGGCAAACTCCGCCGCGAGCCGGCCCTCGTGCAGAACCAGGATCCGGTCGGCCACGCCGAGCACCTCGGGAAGTTCGGATGAGATCATCAGCACCGCCACGCCGTCGGCGGCCAGCGCGTCGAGGATGCGGTGGACCTCGGCCTTGGTGCCGACATCGATGCCGCGGGTCGGCTCGTCGATGATCAGCAGGGCGGGCTGGCGGGCCAGCCACTTGCCCAGCACCACCTTCTGCTGATTGCCGCCGGACAGGGTGGAGACCGCGTTGCCGATCCACCCGTACCTCAGCTGCAGGCGGCTCGCCCAGGTCAGGGCCAGCTTCCGTTCAGCCGACCGGAAGATCAGTCCGCCTCTGCTCAGCCGGCCCATGGAGGCCAGCGCGACGTTGTGGTCGATCCCCATGTCCATGACCAGGCCCTCTTGCCGACGATCCTCGGGTACGAACGCGGCTCCCGCCGCCATGGCCGCCGAGGGATTCCCGCCCGGCAAGGGCTTGCCGAGCAGGAGCACGGAACCCGAGCTGCGCTGGTCGATGCCGAAGATCGCTCGCGCGACTTCCGTCCGCCCCGCGCCGACCAGCCCGGCCAGCGCCACGATCTCTCCACGGCGAACTGCGAAGCTTACGTCGGAGAAAACGCCTTCCCTGGCGAGATCCTGGACTTCAAGCACCGTCTCCCCGGGCGTCACCCCGGTCTTGTGGAACATCGCGCCCAGGTCGCGTCCGATCATCGCGCGGATCATGGAGTCGACGTCGAGCTCAGTAGCGGGCGCCGTGAGCACGAACCGGCCGTCCCTCATGATCGTCACCCGCTGGCAGCCCGCGAACACTTCCTCCAGCCGGTGCGAGATGAACAGGACGGCAGCACCGCGGCGTCGCAGCGCCGCCATGACCTTGAACAACCGGTCAACCTCGACGTTGGTCAGCGCCGCCGTGGGCTCGTCCATGACCAGGACCCTGGCCTCGAGGGAGAGCGCCTTGGCGATCTCGACGATCTGCTGGTCGGCCACGGACAGGCCGCGGGCCGGCCGGGCCGGGTCCAGCGCGACGCCGAGCTGGGCGAAGATCGCGACGGACTCGCGGCTCATCGCGGCGCGGTCAATCCTGCGCCCGGTCCGTACCGGCTGGCGGCCCATAAAGATGTTCTCCGCGACGCTCAGGTCGGGGAACAGTGTCGGTTCCTGGTAGATGACCGCTACCCCCGCGGCCCGGGCCGCGGCGGGTCCGGCGAACGTCACCGGCTCACCGTCGATGATCAGCTCGCCGGCATCGGGCTGGTAGACGCCGGCGAGGATCTTGACCAGCGTCGACTTGCCGGCGCCGTTCTCCCCGACCAGGCCATGCGCTTCGCCCGGATACAACTCGATCGACCCGTCCGTCAGCGCTTGCACGGCCCCGAATGCCTTTGCCGCGTGCCGCAAGTGCAGGACGGTCCCCGCCTGACCGCTCCCGCCCGGGCCGGGATCCGCGCTCGCCCCGCGGCTGGCCGCGCTCGCAGGTCCGCCGCTCACCCCGCCGCCGGCCGCCCTCGCAGGTACGTCGCTCACCCTCCGCCCCAACTCCCTCTGCCTGGACTTCGCTGCACTGAGTCTGGGTTTCGTTAATGGAACGTTTCAATTAGTTTCGTAGTGTCGTCTCGGATCGGAGGCATGTCAATGCCCCCCCTCCGCCTCGCCACTCAATCGTTATCAGGCCAGGCACCGGGCTCTTCATGATCGTGGCCAGGATTGGGCCGTATTTGGTCCGAACTGGCCATGATCATGCTCCGTGCCCGGAATGCCTGAATGTGAAGTTCTGGCATATCGGACATAAGGCCTGAGCTGCGTAACAGGAACAGCAGCGGACGGACACAACTGGGCTCCCAGGCCTTGGCTCAGGCGGATCAGGCGCAGGCGTCTACGATGGAACGCCGAGGGCGTGTTGAGCTGGGACACCAGCGTGTAGAAGCTGAGGGCTGATGGCTGCGGGCATGAAGGACGTGGCGAGCCTGGCCGGGGTCGCGGTCGGCACCGTGTCGAACGTGCTGAACCATCCGGACCTGGTGCGCCCGCTGACCCGGGCTCGCGTCGAGGCCGCGATGGAGGAGCTCGGCTTCATCCCGAACGGCTCGGCCC
>Ga0209006_10007019_pt1 | contig 10178 bp, 11 predicted proteins | sample JacPin_JW_Ref_O2_FD_188567 | JGI IMG/M metagenome (GOLD analysis project Ga0209006, IMG submission 188567) | Forest soil microbial communities from Algoma, Ontario, Canada - Jack Pine, Ontario site 1_JW_Ref_O2 (SPAdes) (version 2) | ecosystem: Environmental > Terrestrial > Soil > Boreal... | reverse complement strand
ATGCAGCGCTGGCGGGTCGAGCCGATGCGCGCGATCGCCTCGACATCGTTGCGTCCGAGAATCGCTGCTTCATCCTGCAGCAGCCGCTGCAGCTCGGACAGCAGGCCCGCCTCCTCGTCGAGAATGCGGTTCAGGTGCCGCTGGACGTCGGCGCGCTCTAGCGTCATGTCGGACCCGTCAATGCGCGGCCACCAGATCCTGCTCCATCTGCAGCAGCCGGTCGGCGACGCGAGTCGGGTTGATGGTGTATTGGCCGCCGTCGATCGCCTGCTGCAGCGCCGCAACGCGCTGTGCATCGACTTCGGGCGCCTCGTTGACCGCCTGCGCGAGCGCGAACAGCCGGCGGGCCGAATCGGTGATGTTCACGCTGTCGACGCTCGGCTGCGGCGCACTGGTCGCGCTGCTGACCGCAGTGCTGGCGCGTATCTGCTCGATCGGGCTGCCACGACCGCTGGCCCCGAGGGAACTGCTATCAAGTCCTTTGATTCGGTCCGCCACTGGGATCTCCTTGAGTCCTCAAAAGCGCTATCGGCCGACCGGCGTCAAACTTTAGGCGCCTGCGGCTTGTCATAATGGAACCTCGACCACGTTGTCGGAGCGCACGATGCCCTCGATGACGCGCTGCGAGCTCAGATTCTGTACCCGGATGCGGTCGGCGACGCGCCCGTCCGACAACGCCACGGCGCTCATGCGCACCTGAAAGCCGCCGGTGCCGGCGATCAATGTCACCTGCTGGCCGCGGTGGATCACATTGCTCGGCGTCAGCGCCGCCAGGCTCAGCGCCTCTCCGCTGGAGATCGCCTGCCGTAGACGCTGACCGGCGATGACCGAAGGCGTCGTCACATAGTCGCTCGTCAGGCCGGGCAGGTGCCGCGGCATCAGCTCGAAGTCCTGCGCGCTGAGCTCCGCATCGCGCGACAGTGCGCGCCGGGCTACCAGTACCGGGAATTCCGAGTCGACGCTGACACTTATATAGAGGGTCCAATGCACGCTGCCCTCACAGTGCACCGCGACCGTGGTATGCGCGCGCACCTGGCCGTCGCCGGCGATGCCGGCGTTGAGCGTCCGGTCGCATTCGGCCAGGCGCAGTCGCGAGTCGAGATTTTGTGCCTGCACGATGACGTGGCCGTCAGCGCGCGGAATTTCCTGCCGCACTGCCTGTTCGGCCGCCGCCTGCAGCGCGGCGATGTCGGTCACGGGCGCGCTCGCCGCGGCTGCCGCCGCCAGGCTCAGCACGATCATCATCGTTGACCGCTTCATGCTCATGGCCAGACAGGGAGCAATTGTCGTGCCACGCAGTGGCGCCGGAAATCCGACACTCAAGTACCTGCGTGCAGCGCCGATACCCTAAGCCCCGGCGCCAGTGCCCGCCGCGCCGCGCGCGCTGCGGCCGCGCGTTGCCGATCAGCGGCAAGCATTTGCCGCCGCTATCGCAGCCGAAATCAGCAGCGCGGGTGCCGGCCGGCACTGCATCACACATTTGACTGCGATGAATGCTGCGCGCGCACCGTGGCACACGCCTTGCTCCTGCACCCCCGAGAGATTTTTTTCACGAGGGCCGCATGGCAGTGAATCTGGACAGCTATCTGGGAGTGCATGCACGCGCGTTGACGCTCGAGGCGCAGCGCACCGAGCTGCTGGCGGCCAACATGGCCAACGCCGATACGCCGAATTACAAGGCGCGCGACATCGACTTCAAGGCCGCGCTCGCCGCCGCAGGCGGTGACGGCGGCGCCGGCAGCAATGGCGCGCTGGCAATGTCGAGCACCAGTGCCGCGCACCTCGCCAGTCAGAGCGTCGACGCAGCGGATGCCTCGCTCGGCGCCAATCTCAAGTACCGCGTGCCGATGGCGCCCTCGCTCGACGGCAACACCGTCGATACGCAGCTCGAGCAGGCGGCGTTTGCCGAGAATTCGGTGCGCTATCAGGCCACGCTGACGTTTCTCAATGCGCGTCTCAAAGAACTGATGACTGCGATCGTAGGCCAGTAAGGATAAGCGGAGCGCCCATGTCCTCATTCAAGGTATTCGACATCGCCGGCTCGGGCATGAGCGCCGAATCGGTACGGCTCAATACGGTGGCCAGCAACCTCGCCAACGCCGACAGCGTCAGCGGCGATCCGACCCAGGTCTACCAGGCCAAGCACCCGGTATTCCAGAGCGTGCAGGCGCTCGGCGCCGCCGCCAGCCAGAGCGCAGAACAGGCCAGCGCCAGCGTCAAGGTGCTCAGCATCGCGACCAATACGGCCGCTCCCGAATCGCGTTACGACCCCGGCAACCCGCTGGCCAACTCCGACGGCTACGTCTACAGCAGCAACGTCAACGTGGTCGAAGAGATGACCGACATGATCTCGGCCTCGCGTTCCTACCAGAACAACGTCGAAGTCATGAATACCGCCCGCAACATGATGCTCGACACCCTCAAGCTCGGCCAGAGCTAAACACGTCCAACCACGGAGCCTGCGCATGACAGTTTCCAATGTGAACAATACCGATCCGACCAACCCGAACAGCGCCGCCAATGTCGCGTCCGAGGCGGCGGCCGCGGCGTCTATCTCGGCGCTCAGCGTCAATGATTTTCTGACGCTGATGACCGCGCAGCTGCAGAACCAGGATCCGACCCAGCCGCTCGATCCGTCGACCTTCGTCACGCAGCTGGCGCAGTTCGGCACGGTCTCGGGCATCGATGCGATGCAGACCTCGCTGTCCTCGTTGAGCTCGACGCTGCTGGCAAACCAGGCGCTCTCCAGCGCCAGCCTGGTCGGCCAGACCGTGCTCACGCAGGCGAGCTCGGCCCAGTACAGCAGCGGTCAATCGATGAGCGGCGCCGTGTCGGTGCCGACCGGAACCAGCAGCGTCACGGTGAATGTCAGCAACAGCAGCGGCAGCGTGGTGCAGCAGATCAACGTCAGCCCCGCCGCCGGTATGAACTCATTTACCTGGAACGGCAGCACGCAGAGCGGCGCCCAGGCGCCCTCGGGCAGCTACAGCTTCCAGGCGATCGCGAACGTCAACGGCAGTCCGCAGGCGGCACAGATGTATCTGGGCGGAACGGTGTCGAGCGTCTCGCTCGGCTCCAACGGCAGCGGCGCCAGCGTCAACACGCCGCAACTGGGCCCGATCGCCCTTACCAATATCGAACAGGTCGACTGATAGCGGCCTTCAATCCCATCTTCTGAACAGGAGCCATCCATATGTCATTTGGCATCGCTTTGACTGGTATCGACGCCGCGCAGGCGGACCTGGACGTTGTGTCCAACAACATCGCCAATGCGGATACCACCGGCTTCAAGCAGTCGGTCGCCGAGTTCTCCGATCTGTATGCGAGCGCACAGAACGGTGTCGCCGCGGATGCGATCGGCAATGGCGTGCAGGTCGCGTCGGTGGCGCAGGACTTCTCGCAGGGATCGCTGCAGACGACCGGCAATAACCTGAATCTTGCGATCAGCGGTACCGGCTTCTTTACCGTCAGCAGCGGCGGAGCCCTGTCGTATACGCGCTCCGGGGATTTCTCGACCAACAGCGAAGGCTACGTGGTCAATCCGCAGGGTCAGGTGCTGCAGGTGTACGCGCCGACCGCCAACGGCGGCTTCAACACCAGCACCACCACCGGGCTGCAGATCGCCACCGGCGACAGCGCACCAGTGGCGACCCAGAACGTCGATCTGACGCTCGACCTGCCGGCCAATGCCGCGGTGCCGGTCGATGCAGCGTTCAATCCGACCGACGTCAACAGCTACAACAATTCCACCACCGCCACGGTTTACGATTCGCTCGGCGCCGCACATACCGCGACCATTTATTTCGCCAAGACCGCCACGGCGAATCAATGGAATGCCTATCTCACGGTCGATGGTCAGACGGTCGGCGCGGCGCAGGCGCTGACCTTCTCCGCCAACGGCGCACTGACCACGCCGGCCAACGGCGATCTGAACTTCGGCGCCTATACGCCGACCACCGGTGCCGCGGCGTTGAACATGAACATCAACCTGAGCAAGACCACGCAGTATGGCGATGCCTTCGCGGTGAATTCGATTGAGCAGGACGGCCAGACCACCGGCTCGCTCAGCGGCATCAACATCGATACTTCAGGCATCGTCGAAGCGCAGTACACCAACGGCCAGTCGGTGCAGCTCGGACAGGTGGCGCTGGCCAATTTCGCCAATGCGCAGGGCCTGGCGGAGCTGGGCGATTCGGACTGGGCGCAAACGGCGTCCTCGGGACAGGCGCTGTATGGGCAGGCGGGTACCGCCGGCCTGGGCCAGGTGGAATCCGGTTCGCTGGAGGAATCCAACGTCGATGTGACGGCGCAGCTGGTGGCGATGATCACGGCGCAGCGTGCTTTTCAGGCCAACGCGCAGATGATCTCGACGCAGAACCAGATCACGCAGACCATCATCCAGATTCCGACGCAGTCTTAAACTGAGCAGCGCCGTTCATGGACCGTCTCGTGTATGTGGCTATGTCGGGTGCAAAGGAAACGCTGCGCGCCCAGACCAGCAACAGCTACAACCTGGCGAACGTCAGCACGGTCGGCTTTCGGGCCGATCTGTCGGCGTTCCAGGCGCAGCAGGTACAGGGCGCCGGCTTGCCGTCGCGCGCCTATGCCACCAACAGCACGGTCGGCTGGGATGCCAGCAGCGGCACGATGGAACAGACCGGGCGCAACCTCGATGTGGCGGTACAGGGCCAGGGCTGGATTGCGGTGCAGGGTCCGGACGGCAGCGAGGCCTATACGCGTGCCGGCGACCTGCGCGTGGATCCCAACGGCCAGCTCACCACCGCTGCGGGCTACCCGGTGCTCAGCGATTCGGGGCCGGTTTCGGTGCCGCCGTACGCCTCGATCTCGGTGGGCAGCGACGGCTCGATCGCGATCGTTCCGCTGGGGCAGACACCGCAGACCATCGCGATCTGCGGCCGCATCAAGCTGGTGAATCCTCCGAGTGCCTCGCTCGAGCGCACCGCAGGAGGTCTGTATCGAACGCAGAACGGCGGCGATTCGCCGGCGGACGCGAGCGTGCAGCTCACGCCCGGGGCACTGGAATCCAGCAACGTCAACATGGCATCCGCGATGACCAACATGATCGAGCTGGCGCGCACCTACGACATGCAGCTCAAGTCGATCAAGGCTGCCGAAGACAATGACACCTCCTCAACCAAGCTGTTGCAGACCAACAGCTAACCCCAGCACAGGAACAAGCCATGAACAGCGCATTGTGGGCGGCTAAGACGGGCCTTGATGCCCAGCAGACGCAGATGGCGGTGGTTGCCAACAACCTCGCGAACGTCAATACCACCGGCTACAAGGAATCGCGCGGTGTGTTCCAGGATCTGTATTCGCAGAATGTGCGCCAGGTGGGCGGCTCAACCACGCAGGACACACTCGCCCCGACCGGCCTGAACCTCGGCACCGGCGTGCAGATGGTGGCCACCGAAAAACTCTACACCCAGGGCAGCGTAAACCAGACCGGTAACTCGCTGGATGTGGCGATCAACGGCCGCGGATTCTTCCAGGTGCTGACGCCTGACGGCACGCTGGCCTACACCCGCGATGGCAGTTTTCAGACCAATGCGACCGGTCAGGTGGTCACTGCCAGCGGCTACGTACTGCAGCCGGCGATCACGATTCCGCAGGGTGCGCAGTCGATCACGATCGGCAGTGACGGCACGGTGAGCGTGCTGGTCGCCGGCCAGACCACGCCCTCGACCGTGGGCACACTGCAGCTCGCGGACTTCGTCAACGAGGCGGGGCTGCAGCCCCTGGGCCAGAACCTGCTCACGCCATCCGCCTCCAGTGGCACCGCGCAGACCGCCAACCCCGGCCTGTCCGGCATGGGCACGCTGCAGCAGGGCGCCACCGAGAGTTCCAATGTCGATGTGGTCGAAGAGATGGTGAACATGATCGAGACACAACGCGCCTACGAGATGGACAGCAAGGCGATCCAGACCACCGATCAGATGCTGCAGAACCTGAGTACTTCGCTGTGAGGGTTCGCCGCAGTTGCATGACACGCAGGCGGCGCGCGCGCGCCGCTACCGCCGCCGTGGCCGCCGCACTGATCGGTAGCGCCGCGGTTCTGGCAGGCTGCCTGACGCGGCCGGCGCCCAAGCCCGATTACGCCTCCACGCTGCCGGAAGAAATTCCCGCCGTCGGCTCCGGCAATGGCGCGATCTATCAGTTCGGCCACGATCAGGCGCTGTTCGACAACGCCGTGGCACGACGCGTCGGCGACATCCTGACGATACAGCTTGAGGAGAGCACCGCTGCTACCAAGAGTGCGGTCACCACCACGAAAAAGAACACCACCACGACGCTGCCGGGCGCGAACATTCTCGGCGGCGCGCTCACGATCCATGGACGCAACGTGCTGAGCGGCTCGTTGGCCGACAGCAGCGCCTTCGATGGCGAGGGCACCAGTGCGCAGAGCAATCAATTGACCGGCTACATTTCTGTGACCGTGGCCAGGCGCCTTGCCAACGGCAATCTGCTGGTGCGTGGACAGAAATGGATCACGCTCAATCAGGGCCGCGAATACATCCAGATTCAGGGCATCGTACGCCCGGTGGACATCGGACCCGACAATATCGTGCCCTCGTACGACGTTGCCGATGCCAGCATTTCCTATGGCGGTCAGGGCACGCTGGCGGACTCGAATACCAAGTCCTGGCTGGCACGCTTCTTCGATTCGCCTTACATGCCGTTCTGATCATGGCGCGTCATATGCACAGATTCCGCTTCGCTTGCTTCATGCTGCTGTGCCTGCTGCCGGCGTTATCGCCGGCCGAGCGGGTCAAGGACCTGGCTGTGGTGTCCGGGGTGCGCAGCAACCAGCTGGTCGGCTACGGCCTGGTGGTCGGGCTCGATGGCACCGGCGATCAGACCACGCAGACGCCATTCACGGTGCAAAGCATCATCAACATGCTGGAGAAATTCGGCGTCACGATCCCCGCCAACGTCAGCCCGCAGCTGAAGAACGTCGCCGCGGTGACCGTGACCGCGCAACTGCCGCCTTTCATCAAGGTCGGCCAGACCATTGACGTTACGGTCGGTTCGATCGGCAACGCGAACAGCCTGCGCGGCGGCAATCTGCTGATGACGCCGATGCGCGGGGCGGACGGTGAGGTTTATGCGATGGCGCAGGGCAGCGTGGTGGTGGCGGGCTTCGGCGTCTCGGGCAAGGACGGCTCGCGCGTGAGCGTGAATGTGCCCAGCGGCGGGCGCGTGCCCAATGGCGCCACGGTCGAGCGCGAGGTGCGCAGCGACTTCGCGACCCAGCCGTTCGTGATGCTCAACCTGAACACGCCGGACTTCACCACCGCGACGCATCTGAGCGAGGGTATCAACAAGCTGCTGGGCGGCCAGACTGCGACGGCGCTCGATCCGGTATCGGTCAAGGTGTCGGCGCCGGTGGACGTCGGTCAGCGCATCGCATTCGTATCGGTGCTGCAGGAGCTGGAGATCGAGCCGGGTGACGCGCCGGCCCGCGTGATCATCAATTCGCGCACCGGCACCGTAGTCATCGGCTCACGCGTGCGTGTGACGCCCGCCGCTGTCGCCCATGGCTCGCTGTCGGTGACCATCACCGAGCGCAATGACGTCAGTCAGCCCAACGCCTTCAGCCAGGGGACGACCACGATCACGCCGCGTTCGGACATTTCGGTCAGTCAGTCCGAGGCGCGCATGTTCGTGTTCAACGCCGGCGTCAACCTGGATGAGATCGTGCGCGCCGTCAATCAGGTCGGCGCGGCCCCGGGCGATCTGGTGGCGATTCTCGAGGCGCTGAAGGAAGCCGGTGCGCTGCGTGCGGAACTGATCGTGATCTAAATCGCATGACCACGCCGACCGTACCACCCAGTTTCTATGCCGATTTCCAGGGTTTGGACCGGCTGCGCGCCTCGGCGGCGCGGCAGGATCCGCAGGCACTGCGTGAGGCGGCGCGTCAATTTGAAGGCCTGTTCACAGCGATGATGCTCAAATCGATGCGCGAGGCGTCGCTGGGCAGCGGCCTGGGCGATAGTGAGGAGACCCAGACTTACCAGGAGATGTACGACCAACAGCTGGCATTGCAGCTGGCGCACGGCAAGGGTCTGGGACTGGCCGACATGCTGATGCAGCAACTGACGCGCGCGAATGCAGCACACGTCGCGGCACCTGCGGCTTCGACTTCGACCAGCAGCGTCAACGCCGCGCCAGCCGCGCCGCCAGCCGCCGCCAGCGGCAACGACAAGATCTCGAGTGCGCAGCGGGCGGACTTCGTGCGCTCGCTCGAGCCGCTGGCACAAAGCGCCGGCAGCAGCCTCGGCGTGGCGCCGGATACCCTGATCGCGCAGGCCGCACTGGAGACCGGGTGGGGGCGCAACATGCCGGCCGACGCCAGCGGCCGCAGCAGCTCCAACCTGTTCGGCGTCAAGGCGGGCAACTCCTGGCAGGGAGCTTCCACGCAGGCGATGACCACCGAATACGTGCAGGGCACGCCCACCACAACGCAGGCAGCCTTTCGCAGCTACGCCGATGAATCGCAAAGCGTCGGTGATTATGTCTCGTTGCTGCGCGGCAGTGCGCGCTACGCGGGCGCGCTCGACACCGGCAGCAACGTGACGGCGTTTGCCAACGGGCTGCAGCGCGGCGGCTACGCCACTGACCCGGATTATGTGAATAAGCTGGTGGCGACCGTCGCAACGCTACGGCAGCTGCGCGCGGCGGCGCTCAAGTCATGAGCCGCGCGGCCGAAATCCACAGGGGTAACGCTATGCAGGAGACATCATGGCCGACATGCTGAATACGGCGGTATCCGGCCTGATGGCGTTCCAGCAGGAGCTGGACACCACCAGCAATAACATCTCCAACGTCAACACGCCCGGCTACAGCCGCGAGACCACCGACCTGGTCAGCGTGCCGGGTCCGTACATCGGCACCAGTTCCATTGGCGATGGTGTCGCTGTCAGCGGCGTGCAGCGTGTCTATAACCAGACCGTCGCCTCACAGGTGGTATCGGCCACCAGCGCTTACAACCAGCTCAACAGCTTCTCGACTCAGGCGGCCGCAGTCGACAATCTGCTCGGCAGCACCAGCAACGGACTGTCCTCGCAGCTGCAGAGCCTGGTGAGCGCGCTGCAGACCGTGGCCAATGCGCCGACCTCATCGGCCTCGCGCCAGGCATTCCTCAGCCAGGCGCAGCAGCTGGTGAGCGATCTGCAGAATGACGATGGCAGTCTGCAGAGCCTCGATTCCCAGGCCAATACGCAGTTGACCAGCGATGCCAGCCAGGTGACCTCGCTGGCGCAGAGCATCGCCGCGCTGAACCAGCAGATCATGGCCGATACCTCGCAGAGCACGCAGGCGCCCAACAGTCTGCTCGATCAGCGCGACCAGCTGATCAATCAGCTGGCCACCTATGCCAACGTCACCACTACGCAGCAGGCGGATGGCTCGGTCAACGTTTACATCGGCTCCGGGCAGACGCTCGTGACCGGCACCACGGCCGAGAGTCTGACGACGATAGCGAACTCGTACGATCCGTCGCAGGACGACCTGGCGATCGGCAGTGCTGCCGGTGCACTCGACGTGACCGCGCAGATCAGCGGCGGCACGCTGGGCGGCACGCTGCAGTTTCGCATTCAGATGCTCGATCCGGCGCGCAACAGCCTCGGCCAGATCGCCGTGGTACTGAGCAACGCCATGAACGCGCAGAACGAAGCGGGATTGGATCAGTCCGGCAATCCCGGCCAGGCGATATTCGCGGTCGGCGGGGTCGGGGTACTGCCCGACAGCAGCAATACCGGTAACGGTGCGGTCACCGCGAGCGTCAGCAATGCCAATGCCATCACTACCGACAACTACCTGCTCAAATACGACGGCGCCAACTGGACGCTGAGCGATGCCAGCTCCGGCGCCAGCGTGGCGCTGGGCGGCGCTGGCACTGCTGCCAACCCGTTCACAGCCGCCGGGCTGTCAATCGTGGTCGGTGCAGGGGCTCAGGCCGGCGACAGCTATCTGATCGAGCCCACCAGCGGTGCGGTAGCCGGCATGCAGATGGTGCTGACCGACCCGGGTCAACTGGCCGCGGCCGCGCCGCTGCTGACCTCGGCCAGCGCGAGCAACACCGGCAGCGGCAGCATCGATCAGGGCTCGGTGCCTGACAGCGCCGCCTGGGTACGCGGCTACTACACGCTCAGTTT
>Ga0209006_10007018_pt1 | contig 10178 bp, 5 predicted proteins | sample JacPin_JW_Ref_O2_FD_188567 | JGI IMG/M metagenome (GOLD analysis project Ga0209006, IMG submission 188567) | Forest soil microbial communities from Algoma, Ontario, Canada - Jack Pine, Ontario site 1_JW_Ref_O2 (SPAdes) (version 2) | ecosystem: Environmental > Terrestrial > Soil > Boreal... | reverse complement strand
GAATGGCGCTCGGTTCGATGAGCCACGGTCCATGAACCTCGGCCGATAGACGGCCTGCTTTGATCGCGGGATCGCTGTTGGCCCAGTCTTGTACTTGTGCTGCCGAGTCCGCTCGGAACACAAAGATGCCACGGAGTACCGTGTCGTCCATGAATGGCCCGGCTATTACGAGTTTGTGTTCCGCATGCAGCTTGCGGATGTTCGCCATATGCTCTTCCTGAAGCTTTTCACCCGCTTCTTTGCTCATTTGTGGGGCGTTGGCGGGACGATTCAACAGCACGAAGAAGTACTGGGCGGTCTGGGCGTTCGGCCGGCTCGGGGTTTGTGCCAAAGCCGAGCCTGCAGCCGGGAGAAGGGCTTTGGCTTGGGCAGCCTGAATCTGGGGCACCAAGATGTCGCGAACATAATGCCAGTAAGGAACGATTTTGAGGGCAGCCTGTGCGTTCTGCTCGGCGGCGTTCAAATCCGGCGTGGTTCGATTCAGATTCGACCACGCGAGACTCATCAGCAACTCAGGTTGTCCCCATGAGGGCTCCAACGGATTACTGGCATCGTGCTTCTGATTGCGGGCAACTTCCAAACCCCTGTTGTAACCTGCAAACGCCTTGTCCTGCCCTCCTCCCCGCTCCGGGGGCGACGACCAACGAATGGGGCCGAGCACCCAGAGCAGCCGGGGATTGTCTGGGGCGGTCGCCATGGCTTCCTTCAAAAGCGGACTCGACTGTTGGAACAGTTCCTGAACGCGGGCTGGGTCTTTTCTGTTCAAGTACATCAGGTAGCCCAGACTAGAGCCTGCTCCAATCTTAGGTTCCACGGATGCAGGGTCTCGGGCGATGGCATCTTTGAAATCGGTGACTGCCTGCGTCAGGTCTGCTTCCAAGTCCGTGGGAGTTAGGGTTTCGTTAAAGCCGTTAATCGCTCTGCGCCACAGTGCAAATCCACGCCAGTAAAGCATCTGCGAAGCCAGTTTGTTGTCTTCTGGAATGGGCGACAGGTCGTCATGAAGGCGCTTCAGAGCCGGGCGGTCGCCTTCGTAGTCCGCCCGCTGAATCTGCGTGACGATACGGATGACGGAATCGCGTGAAGGCTCAAGGCTGGTCTTATGGGCGGCGTAAAACTCAGGCGCTGCGACGGACAAAACGAATATGGTCAAGACGAACAAGAAGGCTCTCCCCCCTCGATCACCCATCCGCTCCTCGTTGCGATGCCGCAGCTTCGGTATTGAGTCTGAGAGTCTGAGTACTCGTTGCCGTACCGAGTTCGTCCTTGATGCAATGGCTGGGGTTGTCATCGTAGACCTCTCCGCTAATTAGACTCAACTTTCAAACAAAAGTCATTCGCGGGGAGATCAGTTAACGGTGTTTGTTAGTGGCGAGTGCTTTGATTTCGTGAAAGAAATATCGCTGATGCCTTCGGGTCCTCAGCCAATGTGATTCGGGCACACGCCGGTAAATTTGCGAGATGAGGAACGCTTTTCGATATCGGCTATTCGGACGGGATTGTCCTTGTGCGGACAATGCCGGAATCAAGGGGGCAGACGGGAGTGGAGCGGGATGAAGCATTACGGGGTGATATGAAACCGCCATGGCTTTCGTGGGGTAGTGGAAAGGACAGTGCTTGATGCCTTCATCTTCTGGAATCTTTTCTCAATGTCCAACGCGCATATTCGCGTTGACACGGTTGCGACTATCAAGCATAGTAGGTTCCGGTTTGGGGCGGTGTCCCCGATTGGCGTGCTGGTAGGGGAGTTTAGATCGACGAAGGCTTGCCCGAAGCGAAACCCGGGGCGAACAATCGGTCCAACTGATAGTTTGGATATCGAGCCAGGCGTCTCAACAAGCCGTTCTGTTTTAGGTTTCAGATAATTCCCAGGAGGATCTATGAAGATTAAACGCGCAGCGAGCGTCATAGGCTTGCTGCTTGGAGCATGGCTGCCACTACTGACCGTTCCGGCGTTTGCCGCAAACCAGCAATCTCTTCCATTCGTAATTCAACCCGACAAGTTTGCAGTCTCGCAGCCACTGAGCGAACTGGCGAAGATCACTCCGCCACCCCCGCACCGGGGCTGGTTGGTATTGCGAGAGCAGGAAACACCGAACCACATGACCAAGATTTTTAACCTTCCAGACCCGGTGATTCAAGACAGCTCTCAGGTGTTGCCACCGCTGGCTGTCACCATCGGGTTTAATTTTGACGGCATGGACGGCGAACAGGCCGGAAATGTTATACCGCCCGATACCAACGGAGCGGTGGGCGACAAACAGTTCTTCCTGATCACAAACTTTGCCTTTAATATTTACGACAAGAGCACCGGCAAAATCCAGGTGGGACCGCTGCTGATTAACACCATCTTCAAAGGATTCGGCGGCCAGTGCGAGTCAGACAACGGCGGCGACCCGGTTGTGCTCTACGACAAAGTAGCCAATCGCTGGCTGCTGGAGCAACTGGAATATTCGACCAGCTACCAGATCTGCATCGCGGTCTCCCAAACCGACGACGCCACCGGCGCGTACAACCTCTACTCGTATACCTTCACCGGTTTGTCCGACTACCCAAAACTTGCTATTTGGCCGGACGCGTATTACCTGGCCTTTAACTTCTTCGGTCCCGGAGACGGCGAACCCTGTGCCATGAATCGCAAAGCCATGCTCAGCGGCAAGAAGACCGCAGCCATGATCTGCTTCAACCCCAATAGCTCGGATATGGGCTTCCTGCCTTCCGACGTCGACGGTAGCACGCCGCCGCCCAAGGGTGCTCCCAACCATTACGTGGAATTGGGAAACTCCAACACTACTCTCAAGGAGTATGACTTCCACGTGGACTTTGCCCACCCCAAGAAATCCACCTTCAAGGGTCCGAACACACTCACCGTCCCGGCTTACTCGCAACTGTGCGGCGGCGGCGGCGGTGCCTGCATTCCGGAACCTAACGGCGGAGGTACGCTGGACGCGATAGGCGATCGCATGATGTTCCGCAATGCCTATCGCAACTTCGGTGACCACGAGGCGATGGTGTTTTCCCATTCCGTGGCCCCGGGTAAAGGTTCTACGGCCGTCTCAGCCGAGCGCTGGTATGAGCTCCGGGCAACGCCCGCAGGCAGTAGCTTCAAGGTCTACCAGGCCGGAACCTACCAGAACAAGAGCGACAACTACTGGATGGGCAGCGTGGCGATGGACAAGAACGGCGACATGGCGTTGGGCTTCAGCGTCGACAACAGTACGAGACTGGACCCAAGCATCTGGTTAACCGGCCGCATCCCTACCGATCCTTTAAACCAGCTGGAAGGCACCAAGCTCGTTCATAAGGCGACCTCTGTACAGGGAGCCGTCAACCGCTGGGGCGACTACAGCTCGATGAGCGTCGATCCCACCGATGATTGCACCATGTGGTACACGCAGGAATACAGTGACGGCGGATTCAACTGGCAATCCCACGTCGTGTCTTTCAAGTTTAACGGCTGTCAATAAGAGAAACGATACGCAGCTCATTAAATAGTGACGGCGCGCCAGCCCAAACCGGCGCGCCGTTCCCCTCAGGGTCACCTTCCACCACCCAATCCTATGAAGAGGAGGTCAAGGAACCAAGCTCAGGGCAGGCTGTCGAAAAAGAGATAGAGCGAGGCAATGCGACCGTTGCTGGCGACGATAAAGTCGGTTCCCGCGTACGCTGGTGGTTGGCCGGGAGTGCCCGATACCCATCGAACCCGTCCGGCATCACCTACCTCCTCTGGAGGGGAGAGGGGCTGATATTTGAAACTTGGATGCGTTGCTTTTATCGCACCAGCAATGCGATCAATCTCGTCACGGCCACGAAATGCACCGCCTTTGGGGTCATGGAATACACCATCCTCGTGCCAGATCTCGTCGATTGCAGCGCGACGACGCACGGGGTCAATTTCGCCAAATACGTCGCTCAGATTACGAAGCAGCAAGGTCGATATGCTGTAGGACATGACTTATCTCCTCTCGTCATCAGATCCCGGGGAAGGAATCGGACTCGCTGTCTAGATGCACGCATCCAGAGAAAGATGCGGCAAGACGATCGACGATTGTCCCTTAATACGCACTGCCAGCTGACTTTACGACCGTGGATTGCACGGCAGTGAGCGTCTGAACTTGGGTGTGAAGGGTGGTTGTGTCCCACGGACCGTTGACGGAGCAGCCCACATAAATGAGGTTGGTGGGGTTGGCCAAGGTGACCCAACCGTTTACCACCAAAGTCGTACTTGTTGTTGTCTGTCCGTCAGCGGTAAATGCGAGATCCATGGTTGCGAATGCAGGCTGCCCCATATTCATAGTGCTGCCGCCGCCATCGGAGGCATAAAGATCGCACCAAGGGTTGACGAAGCGATGACCTTGGGGATCAACTCCGTAGGCGAGTGTGATATTCCCAGTCACCAAATAGGAACCCGCAGGGATATTCGTGAGTTGGATCACCCCTGGCGACTGGCTGCCCGCCGACACGCTTACCTGAGTGTTGGTGAACGTGGTGTTCACATAAGTGTTGGCGGGGGTGTCTGTTCCGTTCGTGCCCGGAATTCCCTGGATACCCTGAGCGCCCGGCAGGCCGTTGGTCCCGTTGATTCCCGGTGCGCCGTTAATACCGTTGGTACCGTTGATGCCCGGAGTTCCCCGTGTTCCTGCCTGTGCCATCAACACCCAGGGCGACGTGCCCGGAGTCGCAGTTCCCGCTGCTACGGGGCCGGTTGCAACATACGTGGACGCGCCACTGGCCGCAACGGCGCCGCCGCTGCCGATTACCTGTGAACTCCCGGCACCAGCCGCAGACTCCGAGTAAGCGTTATCGCCATTGATGCTCCAGGTTCCGTAAGCAACCGGTCCGAAGCAGTTAGACCAGTCGGTCATACAGAACTGCCCCGAGGCTCCGCTGACGCCCCAGAAGCCTCCGTTGCTGTAGGTCATGGTCAGGGTGGTCGAAGTCGCGGTGAAGTCGTTGTTGGGTAGTCCACCGGTATTTTGGACACCGGAACTAAATGCTGAATTACCCGGCGTGAGAAGAGTCGAGTTCGTCGGACTGTCCGCCAGGGTGAGGTTCCAGGAGACGATGTTGGAAGTGGTCAAGGCTCCCAGGGTGCCGTCGGTCGTGATGGTGCCGACCATAGAGCCAGCGGAGCCGAAGGTCAAGTTGACGTTGTAAGTGATATTGTTCGCAGCGGGGACGAAAGTGACAACGTCGTTGATGGCATACGCGGTGCTGGTGTTGAATACGCCACGAAAGTTGAAGCCCGTCCCGTTGGTGCCATTCGTTCCGTTGGTGCCTGCTGTGCCCTGTGCTCCTGTTGAACCTTGTGCTCCAGTATCGCCTTGGAGGCCCTGCGCACCTTGAGGCCCGATGGCCCCAGGGAGTCCTTGGATTCCTTGTGAACCCTGGGGTCCCATCGCTCCGGTAAGACCTTGCGGCCCTCCGGGACCGGTTGCGCCTTGCTGCGCGAGTACAACCCACTCGCTTGTGTTCGCGTCTGGGGTGAGTGTGTTGGGGCCGTTGGCCACGTTCGCCAGGTACGTCGAGCCACCGTAAGTCACAACATCATTGATCGCGTAGGTCGCGGTGGGATCGAATGCGTTACGGAAGTTGAAGCCCGTGCCGTTCGCGCCCGCTGGTCCTTGAGGGCCCGTTGTCCCAGTCGCTCCTTGCGCTCCCGTCAATCCAATCGGGCCCTGTGGACCGATTGCGCCGGTTGCACCTTGGCTTCCAGTTGCCCCGGTTGCTCCGGTGAAACCCTGTGGCCCTTGTGGCCCGACCGCACCGTAAGTCACATAAAATGTGGCCGAGCCTCCGCTGGTGTTGGCAACTATCAGCCGGTAAGAGCCTGCCGCCTGCACCGGCAGACTAGCCACGACCACGGAAGACGAGCACGCAGATGTCACCTTAAGTCGGGTCGTGTCGAAAGTGACTGCGGGTACCGCTCCTGTACAGAAGCCGGACCCGGCAACGGTGACCTTGTGGGTCGTGTAATTGATGGACGCGCTGTTAATGGTGACCGGAGTGAGCGCGAAAGATAGCGAGGAAACAAACAAGAGCAAGGTACACACGTAGCGTTTCATCTTATTCTCCAGTCCCAGTGCCCGGCTCGCGCCTCCAGCTGAGGGTCGTTACCGGTGCTCGCGCTGCGCCCAATTTTTCCTTAGCTCCTCTGCAAAGTGCGGAAGGGTTGCAGAGTTTTCCTGGGTGAGTGTTCCGGGGGGAACCGTATGAATCGGTCTCGCCTTTGGTGAAAGCCATCTTAGCTTTTGCAACAGGTGGGGAAAGATACCGTCTGGGTCATTACGGTGCCATTACTAAGGTGCCGCGTGGAAACGTTGCATGAAATGGGGTTAGCGCACACGGTGCCTCAACACAGGAATGCAGCATGGATGTTGCCTAACACCAGCAATTTCGAAACGGCTCCTCTTCCCAGAGGAGGCTGGGCGATGTAGGCTAACGGCCAAAGAGGACTCGTCAATCATGGATCGAATGTGGCGGACAAGTTTAATCGGGATATCTGTAATCCTTGCGATTTCTCTGCTTGCGTTCCAGTCCTTCTCGGGGACACTGCCCGCCTCACAGGCGGACGGCGGCCTGAGTCGCGTGCTGCAATACATCCATTCGGATTGGGACCTCCTGACACGTTCCATGACACGTTGCGAAAGCATCGTCGATCCCAAAATGTCGGAGGCCGCGTTGCTTTATCTGCCGGCGAATTTCCCCGAACCGGACTCGGTAAAGCAACTCGAACAAGCCTGCAAAGTACGCGTTGAGCACTTGCCCCTGGTCATCGAGCATCCGGGCGAACCCGGTGTGGAAGCAATCTCGCCGCAGGGTTTGCTATTCCTGCCGAACAGTTACGTCGTGCCCGGCGGCCGTTTCAACGAAATGTATGGATGGGATAGTTACTTCATTATTCTGGGACTGGTGCGCGACCGGCGAATCGATCTGGCGCGCGGTATGGTTGAGAATTTTTTCTTTGAACTCGAGCACTACGGAACCGTATTGAATGCCAATCGCACTTATTATCTCACTCGCTCCCAGCCCCCATTTCTTACTTCCATGATCATGGCGATATATAGCGCCGACCGGGCCGAGGGAAAGGAAGACAGGCAGTGGCTGGCTCGCGCCTACAGTTTCGCGTCCCATGATTACGAGATGTGGATGCGTGATCCGCACCTGGCCGGTCCGACGGGCCTTTCGCGCTACTACGATTTCGGCAACGGTCCCGCTCCCGAAAGTCTGCAGGATGAAAGTGGACTTCGCCGTAAAGTTATCGGATATTTTCTTCTTCATCCTCAACTGGATCGAACTTATGTGGTTGCCAAAGGCAGCGCATCCGCCGAGGAAGCCATCGGCCCCGCTTACACAGTCGAGGTTTGCGATGTGGCCGGGACGATGGCGGCGCGTCCGGGATGCGATACTCCCGGCACGGTGCAGTTGAGCGCGGACTATTACCGGGGAGATCGCAGCATGCGCGAGTCCGGATTCGACATTTCTTTTCGCTTCGAACCGTATGGCGCAGCCACGCATCATTTCGCTCCCGTCTGCCTGAACAGTCTTCTTTACAAGACGGAAAAAGACCTGGAAGAGATCAGTCGATTACTGGGTAAGAACGCGGAATCTGCTCAGTGGAAGCAGCGGGCGGAGGAGCGCAAACAAAGGATCAACAAGTATCTTTGGGACGATGAGCGCGGATTGTTCGTCGACTACGACTTGCGCACAGGGACAAAATCGACTTACCGGTATGTCACCACCTTTTATCCGCTGTGGGCGGGACTGGCAAGCCCACAGCAGGCACAAGCCGTAGCACGAAATGTAAAACTTTTCGATGAACCGGGCGGGCTGGTCACGAGCGGCACAAACAGTGGCGCGCAGTGGGATTATCCCTATGGGTGGGCGCCTCTTGAATCGCTGGCCGTCGATGGGCTGCGACGCTACGGCTACGCAGTTGACGCGGACAGGATTTCGTATAACTTTCTTTCTACTGTGGCCGAGAACTTCCGGCGCGAGGGAACCATCCGCGAAAAATATGATGTGGTGACACGTTCTTCGGAAGCACACGTCAGCGCCGGATATCAGGCCAACGTGGTCGGTTTTGGCTGGACCAACGGAGTTTTCCTCGAACTATTGCAGCAACTCCCTAAGGAAATGGTTGACCGGCTGGCGAGGGAACAGGACGCCGCTCCTGCCCATCAGTAAATTGAGTGATCGACAACGCTGTTGTTGCCAAAACAAGGTTGTTCAACCCGAGCAACGCGTGCTCACTCATCCGCTTCTCGGTCGGAACAACAACCAGGACGGAACTGGTATAGGTATCGACTGCGCCGGCAGGGGCCACATCACGAACATCGCCAGCTTGAGTTCGCGCTGAACTTGATTTTTCCGGTTCTAGCCGTTCGGCACCAATAGGGTCAACGCGTCGGGGATGACGGATATTTCCGCGGGCAATGTGCCTAGTAGCTCTCCATCGGCGTCGACGAAAATGCGAGGGCTCCCGCCTGAAGCCGTGGGCGGAGGCAGTTCGCGGCAGATCGCGTCTTTGCTGTGAACCAATTCGATTCCGGGCACCTGCCAGTTGGTCGCGAAGAGTCCGCGAAGCACGTAACGTAGATAGGCCAGGCGGCTGCGGGTGCGGAAGAGCACCAGGCGAAGATCGTCGCGTTCGAGTGATGCGCCGGGGGCAAGCTGGCGCAGAACTCCGCCAAAATTGGCGATGCGGACGGCCAGTAACTGAGACACTTCGGCCTGTTCTCCCGTAATCTCAACTGAGAAATATTCCATCTTGTGGGTGAGCCACAGACGAGTTGCTTTGAGGCAATACGCAGCCATCCCCAAGTGTCGTTTCACCAGTGGATCGAGCGTGTAGAACAGATGCGCATCGACGCCAATGCCAACCATCACGGTGAAATATCGCTGGCTTTCGTTTCCCGTCAAATCCCGGTAACGGACCTCGCCGACGGCTATGCGTCGAGGCTTCGCCGTCAGCGCAGCCCGCGCCGCGCTGGCTGGAGCAAGCGGCAGCTTCAGATCATGCGCCAGCGAATTGGCGGTACCAAGAGGAATGATGCCCAGCGCAGCCCGGCTGCCCACCAGTCCCTGCAACACGTCGTGAACGGTGCCGTCTCCGCCAGCGGCGAATACAGTGTCGCAGCCTTCGGCGATGGCGCGTTTAGTCTGGTCGGTCGCATCCGATGCTGCGCGAGTGGGAGCGGCCGTAGCTTCAATGCCCGCACTTTTCAGGACTGACAGCGCTTCCTCCGCGTCGGCCTGACGGCGCTTGCGGCGGCGGCCGGAGAGCGGGTTGTAGAGGAGCAGTGCTTTGCGCATGGAGGAGTCTGAATTGCTCCTGCACGGGCGAGGACGCCCGCGCCTACACGCCTGATTGCGTAGACGTAATGTAGCAGATTCACTCTGGTGACTTCTTTCCATATCGTCATCCCCCGGAGCGGCCAGCGCTGGGTTTGCAGGATCTGCTTGGCAAGAGTTCAGTCCTTGGACATTTCTTGGGAAGCATTTCGCGGGCGAGAGCGCCTGCGCCACATAATTCCGGCCTCGCCTATAATCTTTTTCTGTGGCTACCCTGACCAAAGATCTCGGGAAAAAGGTCGAGGCGCTGCGCGATCAGATCCGGGAGCACGAGTATCGATATTTTGTGCTCGATGATCCGGAGATCAGCGACGCCGAGTTCGATCAACTGATGATCCAGTTAAAGAAGTTGGAAGCTGAGCATCCCGAACTGATCACGCCCGATTCTCCGACGCAACGGGTTGGCGGGAAACCGCGCGAGGGCGTGGTCAAGGCACGCCATTCGTCGCCCATGCTTTCGCTCGATAACACTTATAGCGTGGACGAGTTGCGTAGCTGGGAGCGCCGGGTTCACGAACTGAGCGGACGGAAGGATATCGATTACGTTTGCGAACTGAAACTGGATGGCATGTCATTGGCCTTGCAGTATGAGGATGGGCGGTTGGTGCGGGGCATTACCCGCGGCGACGGCATCGTCGGCGAAGATGTCACCCTGAATGTGCGCACCGTGCGTTCGATTCCGCTTTCGATCCCCAAAGAAAAACTCAAGTCGGTGGGCATTCCCCCAGACTTCGAGGTGCGTGGAGAAATGCTCATGCCCCTGGCGGCGTTCAGGAAAATGAACCAGCAGCGCGAGGAGCAGGGGCTGTCCTTGTTTGCCAACC
>Ga0209006_10007017_pt1 | contig 10179 bp, 9 predicted proteins | sample JacPin_JW_Ref_O2_FD_188567 | JGI IMG/M metagenome (GOLD analysis project Ga0209006, IMG submission 188567) | Forest soil microbial communities from Algoma, Ontario, Canada - Jack Pine, Ontario site 1_JW_Ref_O2 (SPAdes) (version 2) | ecosystem: Environmental > Terrestrial > Soil > Boreal... | reverse complement strand
GCGCTGGTCATGGAATCCTCGCCGGAGGAAACCCTGACCGACAACTTCAACCCGTTCGACGGCGCGTCGCCGATCCAGGGCATGGGCGCCACCGGCCTGGTCTACGAGCCGCTGCTCACCTTCGACCTGGCCAACCCGGCGCAGGCCCCGTACCCGATGCTGGCCACCAGCTACACGTGGGGCGCGGGCGGCAAGTCGATCACCTTCGCGATCCGCCAGGGCGTGAAGTGGAATGACGGCACGGCGATGACCGCCGCCGACGTGGCGTTCACGTTCCAGTACGTGCTCAAGAGCACGGACAGCAAGACGGACAACGTCAACTTCACCGGCCTGCCCCCCACCACGACGGTCACCACCTCGGGTAACAACGTCACGCTGAACTTCCCGACGCCCGAGTACATGAACCTGCTGAACATTGCCGGCGAGGCGATCCTCCCCCAGCACATCTGGTCGTCGGTCACCGACCCGGCTCACTTCAACGACCCCAAGCCGGTCGGCACCGGCCCGTACGTCCTGGGCAACTTCACCAACCAGGGCTACACGATGACGGCGAACCCGACGTACTGGGCGAACGTCCCGGTGAAGAAGGTGTACTTCCCCGCCTACTCCGGCAACGTGCCGGCGCAGAACGCGCTGTTCGCCGGGCAGATCGACTGGACTGGTAACTACATCCCCGGCCTGCAGCAGAACTTCATCCAGAAGGACCCGACCCACAACTACGCGTTTGAGGGCTCGAACTCCTCCGGCGCGCTGTACCCGAACCTGACGACCGGCCCCACCGCCGACCTGCAGGTCCGCAAGGCGATCGACGTGGCGATCAACCGGCAGCTGATGGGCTCTGAGGGCGAGTCCGGCCTCGAAGCCCCGGTTCTCAACGCCTCTGGCATCACCGAGCCGGCGTTCACCAAGTGGCTCGCGCCGTCGCTGGCGAACGACAACCTCAACCCGAACGGTGACCCGGCCGCGGCCGCGCAGATCCTCACGGCCGACGGCTACACCAAGCAGGGCGGCTTCTTCGAAAAGGGCGGCAAGACGCTGACCGTCTCCATCGAGACCCCCGGTGACTACACCGACTTCGCGAACGACGTCAAGATCGCGGTGCAGTCGCTGAACTCGGCCGGCATCAAGGCGACCTTCGACAACGTCACGGTCAACGCGTACAACGCCGATGCGGCCAGCGGGAACTTCCAGCTCCTGCTCCGCTGGGGCGCCGGCGGCATCACCCCGTTCAGCCTGTACGACGGCTGGCTCGACCCGACCAAGATCGGCACAGGAAACGGCAACTACGAGAAGCTGAACGACGCCACGATGACCGCTGACCTGAACAAGCTCAACGGCGACGAGACGATCGCGGAGCAGACCACCGACCTCACCCCGATCGAGACCTACGTGGCGAACCAGCTGCCGGTCATCCCGACGACGACCTCGGCCGAGTGGTGCGAGTACACCTCGACCCACTACAGCGGCTGGCCGACCCAGGCCAACCCGTACGAGTCCTGCCAGCCCTCGGGCACCAACAACGGCGGCAGCACCGGCACCGACGAGTACGTCCTGCTCCACCTCACGCCGGTCTCGTAACAGCCCGGCCATTAACCCTCAATAACAACAGAAGAATCATGAAACTAAATAACAACTGAATACAGCGGAAGCGGTCACCGCTTCCCGCCGCGTCGGCCCGCCCGGTCTCTCCGGGCGGGCCGTCGTGCTTTCGGGGCCTAACTACTCTCGGCGCTGCGGCAAGTCCGCGAATAACAGCGCCTTGGCTTTGCGCCGAATGAAAGCGTTTGCCCGGGGTAGTCGCGGGTCATGACAATCTCTGCCATCATCGCGTGGCTGATCACCGGCCTGGTGATCGGCGCGCTCGCGCACCTGCTGGTTCCTGGCCGGCAGCGGATCGGCATCCTGCTGACCCTGCTCTTCGGCATCGTGGGCGCACTGCTCGGCGGCTTCATCACCGCCGCGATCCTCGGCGCGGGCCACTTCATCATCACCTTCATCGTCTCCCTGATCGTGGCCGCGCTGCTGATCGCCGTGGTCACCCACCCGCGCGGCCGTCGCTACGTGTACGGCCGTCGCCGGCGCGGCGTGCTGCGTTAGCCCGTCGCGGGCCAGGCAGCAACCCACGTCAAGGCACGGCAGGCCGCCCGCGGGTGCACGTGGGCGGCCTGCCGTGCGCGTGCACCCGCGGCCCGGGCGTCGCCGGCCTGAAGGCGTTTACCGGCGGGCTGGCCAGGTAGCGGGACAGGGAACGGCGAATAGGAGGGAAATCATGGACAAGAACGACACCGATATCATGACCCCCGGTGCCGACGAGCGGCCGGGCACGACCCCCCGCCAGGGCGGCAGCGCCGACGACGTCACGAGCCGTGGCGTCGGCCAGGACGGGCCGGCCGGACTGATCCCCGAGCAGGGCGGCAAGGTCCGCGACATCATGACTGCCGCCCCCGTCGGCGTGTACTACAGCCAGACGATCGGCGAGACGGCGCGGATCATGCGCGACAGCCAGGTCGGCTCCGTGCTCGTGGTCAACGACGGGGCGCTGGCAGGCCTGGTGACCGACAGGGACCTGGTCATCCGCGGCCTCGCCGAGGGCGAGGGGCCGGACTCCCCGGTGGGCCCCCTGTGCACCGGCGACCTGATCGGCGTCGCGGCCGACGCGGATCTCCATCAGGCCGCGCAGCTCATGCGGGAGAACGCGGTCCGCCGGCTGCCGGTCATCAACGAGGGGCAGGTCGTCGGCATCGTCTCGATGGGCGACATCGCGGTCACCGCGGACAGCGACTCCGCCCTCGCCGCGGTCAGCCGCGCCGAGCCGAATACCTGATCGCTCACGCAGTCCGCCCCCCGCACCGTCAGGCCGCGGGGGGCGGACTGCGTCCCGGCACGCGATCACTGCGCCGCGCGGTGGTGTGAACGTGGATGTCCCGGGCAGCGGATGGGCTCACGACCGGAAGGGGGCACGATGAGTTCTTCGTTCCTGTTGGAGCAGGGCGTCACGCTGTCGGTGCGGGAGCTCGCGCAGCAGCTGCGGGTCGACTCGGTGCGGTGCAGCGCCGCCGCGTCATCCGGCCACCCGACCTCCGCGATGTCGGCCGCCGACCTGATGGCCGTGCTGCTCGCGCGCCATCTGCGCTACGACTTCAGCCAGCCAGGCGCGCCAGGCAACGACCACCTGATCTTCTCCAAGGGCCACGCGTCACCGCTGTACTACTCGATGCTGCGGGCCGCGGGCGCGATCGACGACGCGGAGCTGCTCAGCTACCGGCGGCTGTGCAGCCGCCTGGAGGGTCACCCGACGCCACGGCTGCCATGGGTGGACGTCGCCACCGGGTCTCTCGGGCAGGGGCTGCCGATCGGGACCGGCCTGGCCATGGCGGGCAAGAGCCTGGACAAGCTGCCGTACCGGGTGTGGGTGCTGTGCGGTGACGGCGAGCTCGCCGAGGGATCGATCTGGGAGGCGGCCGAGCAGGCCGCAGGCTCCCGGCTCGACAACCTGACGGTGCTCGTCGACGTGAACCGGCTCGGCCAGCGCGGCCCCACCAGGCACGGCTGGGACACCGCCGCCTACGCGGCCAGGTTCCGCGCGTTCGGCTGGCATGCCCAGGAGGTCGACGGCCACGACCTGGACCAGGTCGACGCGGCGCTCAGCATCGCCACGGCGCACCAGGGCGCGCCATCGGTGATCCTGGCGCGGACCAGGAAGGGCCGCGGCGTGGCGGCGGTCGAGGACGCCGACGGCGCGCACGGCAGGCCGGTGCCCGACCCGGACGAGGCCATCCGCGAGCTTGGCGGCATCCGCGACATCCGGGTCAAGGTGGCGCCGCCCGCCCGGATCCTGCCAACACAGCGCCTGCGGCCGGTGCCGCTCTGGCGGCCGCCGGCCTACACGCCCGGCACCATGGCGTCGACCCGCGACGCATTCGGGCAGGCCCTGGCCCTGCTCGGCGACTCAAGGCCCGACGTCGTGGTCCTCGACGGCGAGGTAAGCGACTCCACCCGCACCAGCCTGTTCGCGCAGGCCCATCCGGAGCGGTTCTTCGAGTTCTACATCGCCGAGCAGCAGATGCTCGCCGCCGCCGTCGGGATGCAGGTGCGCGGCTGGTCACCGTTCGTGGCTACCTTCGCCGCGTTCCTCACCCGGGCCTACGACTTCATCAGGATGGCCGCGATCAGCCGGGCGAGCATCCGCCTCGTCGGCTCGCACTCCGGCGTCTTCGCCGGCGAGGACGGCCCGTCCCAGATGGGCCTTGAAGACCTCGCCGCGCTGCGCGCCGTGCCCGGCAGCACCCTGCTCGCGCCGTGCGACGCCAACCAGGCCGCCTGGCTCACCGGCGTGCTCGCAGACCTGCACGGCGTGAGCTACCTGCGCACCTGCCGTGGCGAGACGCCGGTCATCTACCAGCCAGGTGAGCGCTTCGACGTCGGCGGCAGCCGCGTGCTGCGGGCCGGGCCCGACGACCAGGTGACCCTGGTGGCCGCCGGGATCACGGTGCACGAGGCGCTGGCCGCTGCTGACCTGCTCGCCGAGGACGGCATCTCGGCCCGGGTCATCGACGCGTACTCGGTCAAGCCGGTCGACGCCGCGACGCTGCACGCCGCCGCGCGGGAGACCGGGCGGATCGTGACGGTGGAGGACCACTGGCCGGAGGGCGGGCTCGGCGACGCCGTGCTCAGCGCGCTCGCGGCCGGCGGCAGGCCGCTGCCCGCGGTCAGCAAGCTGGCCGTGCGCGCCATGCCTGGCTCGGCCACCCCGGACGAGCAGCTGCAGCTCGCGGGCATCGACATGGCCTCCATCGCGACAGCGGCGATCAATCTGGTGGCCGCTGACCAAGCCTGATACCCGTTTCATCCCGTCCGCGCGGGTAGGGGAACTGACGTGTCAAGCGAAGTGCAAGGAGAGCTGGCGGGGCTGCAGGACGCCCTGCTGAAGACCGACAGCGTCGAGCAGTTCCTGCACGAGCTCGCGGTGCTCGCGGCGCGAACCGTCAGCGAGGGGATGTCCTGCGGCATGGCGCTGCGGCACCGGGGACGGGTTCCCCGGACGGCCGCCGCGTGCAGTGACCCGCTGGCGTCCGAGGCGGACCGGGTGCAGTACCAGTCGGGGGAGGGGCCGGCCGCGCACGTGCTGCGGTATGGCCGCCGGGTGCGCATTCACGACACGGCGACGCACGACCGGTGGCCGCGCTTCTGCCGTCAGGCGGCGGCGCTCGGCATCCGCTCTTGCTATGCCCTGCCACTGGTCACCGACGGCGAGCCGGCCGGCGTGCTCCTGCTGTACGCGCGCCGGCCGGGCGCGTTCGGCCCGCAGGAAGCCGAGCGGGCGGAGAAGTTCGCCGGGCACGCCTCGGGCGCGCTCACGCTGTCCCTGCGGATGGCTTCCTGCCTCGACCAGAACGAGCAGCTCAGGTCGTCCATCGTGTCAAGGGCGGTGATCGATCAGGCGCTCGGCGTGATCATGGCCACCGAGCACTGCCCGCAGGACAAGGCGTTCGCGCTGCTGCGCAGCGTCTCCCAGAACACCAACGTCAAGCTGCGTGACCTGGCGGCGACGATCGTGACGCGCGCCAGCGGCGAGCCGCCAGGGATCACCGCTCCGTTCGAGGACGGCTGAGCGGGGCAGGGTCAGGCGGGCAGGCCCCGGCCGGTCTGTTCGCGAGAAAGCGACGCCAGCGCGTCGGGCAGGTCCTGGTGTACCTCGATCATCCGGTCGATCCCCACCAGGTTGAGTACCCGCAGCACCGGCGTGGCCGTGACGGCCAGCCGCAGGGTAGCCTCGGTCGCGGTGGCCCGCCGCGCGGCCCGTACCAGGGCGGTAAGGCCCGCCGAGTCGAGGAACGTCGTCGACGTCATGTCCACGACCAGGGCGGCCGCCCCCGCGTTGAGCGCGGAAAGCAGCGCGTCGCGTAGACCTTCCGCATTGATCATGTCGATTTCCCCGGACGCGGAGACCACCGCCGTCCGGCCGGACCACGCCACGGTGAAGCGCTCATCGGGCACGGCAAAACCACCGCCACTTCATGAAAAGAAGAAAGGCGGGCCGCGTCTCCGGACCCTTACACAACGCGTTGTCCCACGCGTGGGGCAACGCACCAAGCATTATCGCGGTCCCGCCGTTCCCGGACAAGCGGCAACCCGCACCGCCAGCCTATGCGAGCTTCCGCAGTTCTCCACACGGCGTTTCTCCCGCCCCACGCGGGTAGTTGATGCGCGGGAACAGAGAGAAAGACGAGGACACCATGCGACTCGGGTCAGTGATCCTGGTGATCTGGCTGATCATCGGGCTTATCGCGGCAGCACAGCGCAACTATTTCAACGACAAGGTGAGCTGCGCGAGCGCGGGCACGGTCATCGTGACGGTCCTGGCCGGCCCGCTCAATTACATCGGCGTCAACCCCAAGCTCTCCTGCCATTAACCGCCCTGGGCGATCAGATCGACACCACTTATCCAGAACGAGCGCGTTCACCCGTCGTCCCGCCCAGTTAAGCCGGGACGGCGGGTGCGCCATGCCGGAAGGTCACCATCACCGCCGTCTCCGCCATGGCGCGGCGGTGCCGCTAACCGTCCGTGCGCTCTTCCGACGCCTTGTTGCGCAGCGACTCCACCAGCGCCGCCACATGCCTGCGGTCCTCGGCCGACAGCTCGTCGATGCTCGCGATCAGCAGGTCTCGCTCCTGGTCGCCGTGCCGTCCGTGCCCGGGCGGCGCCTCGTCGTAGTAGTGCAGCCCGGTCGACTCGGCGGCGGCGGCGCGCACCAGGGAGACCGGCACGTCAAGCCCCCTGGCCAGCGCGTCGATGGTCGCGGGCCGTGGCGGGCGGACCAGGTTCCGCGTGGAGGCGAGGGTGTAGACGGTGGACCGCGGCAGCCCGCCGCGACGTGCGACCTCGCCGTAGGACCAGTTACGCTCGCGCAGCCGTTGCTGGATCAGGCGCTGCAGCGGCGCGGCGTCGCGTTCGGCCGCCACCGCTGACTCCGCTGTTTGCTCGCTCGGGAAACTCGGCCCGCCGTCTGCCGACTGCACCGTCATACTCACCAACTTAACCCGTCGCCACCTGCGGTCTTCGCCTGCGGATACCGCTCATCGCCGCCGCCACATTGACTGAACAGAGATGGTACTGTACGGTGGTGACCGTACAGTACGTACGATGATCATCGTACATCATATGTACGGCGAATTCCTACAAGGGAGACCCAAAATGTCCCACGAGCCAGTCGTATCAATGCGGGAACTCGAGATGGAAAGCGCCGAGCTGCTGCCCAGCCGCGAGACGCTGCACGTGTGCCATGGCGGCAGCCCCAGCCACGCCACCTACAGCTCCAGCTACACCAGCATCACCTCGCAGTCGTACAACGGGGACGGCAGCTTCATCCCGATCCTCAACGGCTCCAACTTCCTCAACAACGTCAACGTCCTGGTCCTCTGACCCTGCTGACCGCGGCCCGCCATGTACCGGCGGGCACACGTGGCAGCGAGGAGGGCCGCCCGGACCCGGCCGGGCGGCCCTCCTCGTGTACTCGCAGCCGACGAAGGAATACGACCGTGACCCCTGTCGCACCCGACCTGGCCTGGCCCCCCCGGCTGGCCAACGGGACCGAGCTGCTCGGCGAGTTCAAGAACAGCGGCGTGACCGAGCCGCCGTCGCTCGTCCGGCGCGCCGACGGCCAGGTGATCCAGCTGTCCAGGCTGGTCTACCTGGTCGCCAGCATGCTGGACGGCTCCCGCGTGCCCGACGTCATCGCGGCCAAGGCAAGCGCGGAACTGGGCCGGGTACTGTCCGCCGATCAGGTCGGTTACCTCATCACGGCTAAGCTCGCGCCGCTCGGCATCGTCGCGGGTGCCGGCGTCCCCGCCGCCTTGCCGACGGCGAATCCGCTGCTCACGCTCAGGGCACGGGCCACGCTGCTGCCCGCGGCCGCGGCGGGTGCCGCGGGCGCGTTCCTGCGGCCGCTGTTCAGCTGGCCGGTGATCGTGGCCGTCATTGCCGGCACCGCCGCCCTCGACTACTGGATTCTCTCGGTGCGCGGGCTGATCGCCGCGCTTCAGCAGCTGCTCAACGACCCGGTAGACCTGCTGCTGGTAGCCGGCCTTACCGTCGCCTCGGCGCTGTTCCACGAGTGCGGGCACGCCGCGGGCTGCCGCCGCGGCGGCGCCACGCCCGGCAGGATCGGCGTTGGCATCTACCTGGTGTGGCCGGCATTCTTCACCAATGTCACCGACTCCTACCGGCTCAGCCGGGCGGGGCGGCTGCGGACCGATCTCGGCGGCCTGTACTTCAACCTGATCTTCATCCTCGGGCTGGCCGGCGTCTACGCGGCGACCAACGCGAAGATCCTGCTGCTCGTCATCGCCGTGACACACCTGGAGATGCTCGAGCAACTGCTGCCGTTCGTCCGCTTCGACGGGTACTTCATCCTCAGCGACCTCGTCGGAGTGCCTGACCTGTTCGCCCGCATCGCCCCGGTGGTGCGCGGCAGCCTGTCCAGGGGCCGCAAGGACCCGCGCGCCGCCGGGCTGCGTCGCCCCGCAAGGATGGTCATCACCGCCTGGGTGCTTACCGTCATCCCGCTGCTCGCCTGCACCCTGGGGTACCTCCTGCTGTTCCTCCCAGCGGCCAACCGCGCGCTGTGGCAGTCGGCGGCTCAGGCGGGGCACCTGGCCGCGATGGCCCTGGCCGGGCACCAGTACGCCGCTTCCGCCGCCGACGCGATCGGCGCGGCACTGGCGGTCGTGCCGATCGCCGGCACGCTCTACATAATGGCCGGCCTGCTACGCCGTGCCGTCGCGGCCGGCGCCCGCTGGTCGGCCGGCCGTCCCAGGCGCCGCCTGGCGGCGGTCCTCGTCGGGATCGCCTGCGCGGGCCCGCTCGCGTTCTTCTGGTTTCTCCAAGGCCAGTTCCGTGACTGGTGACCGCTCCGTGACTGGCCACCGTGCCCAGGTCACCGGGGCAGCCACGGACACGGGCAGCCGTTGCGCCCGGCCGGCGTCCCCGTCGCGGCCGGGCTCTTCCCCGGGCGCTCCGGACAAGCGGGGTCCGGAGCGCCCCCGGGGGAAGAAGAGCCAGTTGACGGGGGGAGCGGCCCGACTGTACGGTGACAGACGTACGAATTGCACGACAGGTAGCGTACAATGGGTGTGCGACCGAAAGCTTTCCCACCCCCGTCTGGGGCCGCCGGCCTCGCCCGGCCGGGCTCAGCACGAGCCTCCTGCCATGCGGCGGCGGGGTACGTATGGCAGGAGCCCCTTTTCCATCCTGCTGCCGGCCTGGTCACGCCGGCAGGCAGAGACGGGATGGAAAAGGTAAAGGAGAGGGCCGCCCAGGCCTTACCGGACGCACCTGGGCGGCCCTCTTCGCACTGTGCCTGAGTTCAGCTGGGCCCGAGTTCAGCTGGGCCCGAGTTCAGGGGGGCCCGAGTTCAGCCGACGCCGAGGCGCAGCCGCCGGATTTCCGCGGTGTCCAGGTGCGGCAGCGCCCGGTGGCGCGCCGGGTTGACGCGCAGGAAGCCCGCCTGCAGGATCTGCAGCGTGTCCCCGTGGGACACCAGCAGGATGTCGCGCCCGGCGTACCGCCGCTCCTGGTCCGCGATGAACGCGGTCGCCCGGTCGAGCACGGCGGCCGCGGGCTCGGCGCCGTGGTCGCCGGCCCGGGCATCGGCCTCGTCGGCCGCCCAGACCTGCGCGTAGTTGGCGACGGCAGAGCCTTCCCTCTCACCGAAAAACCGTTCGCGCAGCGCGCCCGCGGTGATCACCGCGGACGCCCCGAGCTGCGCGCGGACGAGCTGCGCCGTCTGCCGCGCGCGGGAGAAGCCCGACGAGCAGATCACCGTGTCCGCCGGCAGGCCGCAAGCCAGTGCCGCCGCGAGCACCTGCTCTCGGCCAGCATCCGACAGGCCCCAGTCGCCGCGCCGGTCGTTCTCGATGCTGCTGACGATGATGCCCGCCACGTTCGCCTTGCTCTGCCCGTGCCGCATGGCGTGATAACGGTTCGCGAGGCGGTCGACGCCACCGAGGTGATTCATGGCGCGCACGACGCTACCATCAACGTCGCAGCCGCCCCGGCCGGTGACAGTCCGGCGGGCGGCCTGCCGCACGTAGGATTCTCCCGGACCAAAGGGGATGAGCGTGACGGGCGACAAGGCGCAGCGGATCGGGCTCGTGCCGCGTCTTGCCGTCACGCTCGTC
>Ga0209006_10007016_pt1 | contig 10180 bp, 8 predicted proteins | sample JacPin_JW_Ref_O2_FD_188567 | JGI IMG/M metagenome (GOLD analysis project Ga0209006, IMG submission 188567) | Forest soil microbial communities from Algoma, Ontario, Canada - Jack Pine, Ontario site 1_JW_Ref_O2 (SPAdes) (version 2) | ecosystem: Environmental > Terrestrial > Soil > Boreal... | reverse complement strand
CGCATCGCCCGGCGCCAGGCGATCTACGTCATGCTCGACGGCGACGTCGCGCAGACGCTCGGCCACATCCTGCGCGACGAGCTCGGCGTCGCCAGCGAGCTTCTCGTCATCGACGGCGTCGTGCTGTGGGACTTCGACTACATCGACCTCGGCCGCATCCGCATGCCGTCCAACACCGTGCCGGTGACGATCAAGTCGCTCGTCTTCAGCGAGGACCCGCGCGGCCCGCGGCCGCGCCAGCGGCTGCATCACCATGATCATGAACATGACGATGCCCATGCGCATGAGCATGGCCATCACCACCACGGGCACCACCATCATCATCACGATTAGGGCCGTAGGGTGGGCAAAGGCGCGTAGCGCCGTGCCCACGTGGTCATTGGTGAGGTCCGAAATCGTGGTGGTGGGCACGCTTCGCTTTGCCTACCCTACAGCAGGGCTACAAGGGCGCGAATAATTCCTCGGCTTGCATCCGCCGCGGCGTGAAACCCTGCTCGTGCAGGTATCGGCACAGCGTCTCGATCGCCTTGCGGTTCTCGTCGATGCCGTACGGCCAGATGTCTTTGCCGAGCACCGCTTGCGTTGCGCGATATTCGGCCTCGACCCAGGGCAAAGTGATCGAGAACGCGGCGAGCTTCTGCAGATCCGCAATCGCGATCTCCTTGGCCTTGAGGAACGCATCGAACACCGCGCGCGCCATCCAGGGATGCGTCGCAACCAGCGAATTGCGGATGCCGACCGCGTGCATCAGCGGATAAACGCCGGTTTTCTTGAAGTAGGCCTCCTCGACCGCGCGCGTGTCGGCGAACAGCCGCCCCACATTCGCGGCGCCCTTGATGAAGCATGACGGCGGGCGCGCCGAGAAGATCGCGTCGATCTCGCCGTCCGCCAGCATGCGGGCCAGTGTCTTTCCCGCCGCGACATTCTCGATGTCGACCCCCGCGAGCGGCTCGGGCGGCGTCGTCTTCGCCGACGGCTGCTCCAGCCCGCCGAGGCGCCAGTGCAGGTCGGACGGCGCGATGCCGTATTCGTCCGACAACAGCCCGCGCATCCACACCAGCATGGTGGTGAGATACTCGGGCGTGCCCACGCGCTTGCCCTTGAGGTCGGCGGGCGAGGCAATGCGGTCGTTGCGCACGAAGATCGCCGAGTGGCGAAAGGCGCGCGACAGAAACACCGGCACGGCGGTGTAGTGATGGGCACCGCGCGCCTTCAAGGTGATGTAGGTCGAGAACGACATCTCGGCGACGTCGAACTCCTGGTTCTTGAGGTTGCGGATGAACAGCGCGTTCGCCTCGACGGTCGAGTAGGTGACGGCGCAGCCCGCGATCCCCACGCGGCCCTCGCGCAACGCGCGCACGCGGTCATAGTCGCCGCTCGCGACCGTGATGGGGACGTCGGGCATGCTTCCTCGCCAACGAGTAGGCCGTCATGCCCGCGAAAGCGGGCATCCAGTAACCACGAGAGTATGCGATGGGGCGATGCCGTCCGCCAAGCGGGCGCCTGTGGTTACTGGGTCGCCCGCGTGCGCGGGCGATGACGACGGAGAGTCATGTTGCCTTGAACCGCTCGGCCGGCGGCGCGATCTCGGTCACCAGATCGCGCACCAGCTTCTTGTTGTGCAGCGGTTCGAGCACCATCTCGCGCGACTCGAGCCGGGCCGTGCAGGCATAGACGGTCTCGCCGTCGAGCTCCATCATGCACTCCTTGCACGCATTGGCGTTGATGCAGGAGAAGCGGATGGCGAGCGAGGGATCGTGGTTGGCGCGGATCCAGCGCAGGCCGTCGAGCACCGACTGGCCCGGCTCGAACGGCACGTCGTAGGTTTCGAAATGTCCCGCCGCGGCGTCGAGCCCGCGCCAGACCTTGAGCGTCGCTTTCATTGCGCCGCAACCTCGGCCACGATCGGCACCGACGCGAATGCAACGTCATCGCCGCGCAGGCGCGCGACCTGATTGAGCTGCCATTCCGACAGCACGCCGGGAAAATCCTCGCGCTGGTGCGCGCCGCGGCTTTCGGCTCGCATCAGCGCCGCCCGCGCGACGACCCGCGCGACCAGCAGCATGTTGCGCAAGTCGAGCCACTCGATCCGCCGCATGTCGAACGGCTTGCCGTCGCCGGCCGGCCGATCGCGGAGCGCGCCGGTCAGCTCATCGATCGTCGTCAGCGCACGGGTGAGCTTCGCCTCGGTGCGGAACGGACCGACGTCGTCGGCCATCGTCGCCTGCAGCGCCTGGATCATGGCGGCGGTGTTGAGCTCGCGCCCGCCGTCGGCCGCCAGCAGGTCGAGCGCGCCGCGCGCATCCGTGGATGCAAATCCGTGGCGGCGGCCATGCGCACGCTCCGCCGCGCTGCGCCCGGCACGGCGGCCGAATACGAACGCCTCGGTGATGGCATTGCCGGAGAGCCGGTTCGCGCCATTGGCGCCGCCGACCGCCTCGCCGGCGACCAGCAGGCCCGGAACCTCCGTCTCCATGCGCGCGTCCGCCGTGACCCCGCCCATGTGATAGTGCGCAATCGGCGCGACCTCGACCGGCATTTTTGTGAGATCGATGTCGTTTGCCGCCAGGCGGTCGATCACCGGCCCGAACGCCGCGCGCAAGGCCGCCGCCGGGCAGTGCTCGAAGCTCAGGAAAGCGCCGCCGTGCGGCGAGCCGCGCCCGGCCTCGACCTCCTTGATGATCGCATAGGTCGCGAGATCGCGCGTGATCACGTACTTGCCGTCCTCGCGCGTGCCGTAGCGCTCGGTGAATTCCTCGCGATTGGCGTTGAGCAGGCGGCCGCCGAGCTTGTAGCGGAACGGATCCCACATGATCGGGTCCATGCCGATGAGGCGCGGCGCGAGGTGCCCGATCGGGAAGAACTGCACGAACTCCATGTCGATCAGCGGCGCGCCGGCGCGCAGCGCCAGCGCGTAGCCGTCGCCGCCCATGTTGGCGGAGGCGCTGTTGCGACGATAGAGCCGGGTGAGGCCGCCGGCCGCGACGATCGTCGCCTTGGCGGCGATCGTCACGGCGGCGCCGCTCGCGAGATGCAACGCGACCGCGCCGGTGACCTCGCCGTCGCGGCGCACCAGGTCGACCACCAGGAGATCGCCCGCCTTGTGGATGCCGATCGTCTTGTTGACCACCGTGCGCAGCGTCTTCGACACCGCCGGCCCGGTGTTGAGGAAATCCACATAGGCGCAGCGCGGCCGGTCATGGCCGGGCGCGAAGGCTTGCGTAATGTGCCCGTCGCGGCGCGCCCAGCCGACGCCCCATGTATCCATCTCGCGGATGCAGTCGGGGCCTTCCTCGCACAAGAGGCGGGCGAGCCGCTCGTCGGTGAGCCCGCGTCCCGCCTGGATGGTGTCGGCGAGGTGATGGCTCCAATGGTCCGGCGTCTCGGCGCCGAGCGCGACCGCGACTGTCATCTGCGCCATCACGGTCGCGCCGCCGCGCCCGATCAGGCTGCGGTCGGCGAGAAAGACTTGCGCGCCGGCGCGCGCGGCCGCGATCGCCGCATACATGCCGGCGCCGCCCGATCCGATGATCAGGACGTCGGTCTCCACCTGCATGGGCTCGGCCTTGGGCTCGCGCATCGGCTCATCGATACACCGTCGACGCGGCGCCGCAAACAGCGCGCAAAAGGGGGAAAGGGATCCAAACCGCCCGCCCATGCGTTGATTTCGCGGCGGCCGCGGCAAGCCTAGATGGCGTGCGCCCGGCGCCGACGAGGAGAGAGATCATGCCCGACAAGCGAACGATCGAGAAAGCGCGCGAGGACAAGCGCGAAGGCAAGTCGGCGTCGACCCAGGCGGGCGAGTTCGTCCGCGCCGAGATCGACAAAATCCGCCGCGGCGAGCATGGCGCCCGCTCGGCCCGGCAGGCGATCGCGATCGGCCTGTCCGAGGCGCGGCGCGCCGGCGTCGACCTGCCGCCGCCCGCCAAGGGCAAGACCAAGTCGAGCACGCGCCGCAGCGCGAAATATGCCTATGACGTCGGGCAGGGGAAGCGCAAACCGCGCCGCCGGCCGCGCGTCGCGCGCGCCGTCGAGGACGTACTCGAGCGCGAGCCGCGCAGTACGGTGTCGCGTCAGGCGCTCTCCCGCCAGGGGAAACGCGCGGCCTCGCGTCGCACCGCGGCGCAGCGCTCGGCCGCCGCCAAGAAAGGCGCTCGCACCCGGGCGCGGCGACGAAGCTGACCGCCAAGGCGTAGCCCGGATGGAGGCGCGAAGCGCCGTAATCCGGGAACGGTGTCCCCGCATTACGCTTTCGCTCCATGCGGGCTACAGCTCCCTACAGCTCGCTGACGGCTCATCCGAGCGTGCTGCGCGCCAGCATGTAGATCGCGGTCAGCGCGATGACGGCAGCGAATATCATATTGAGCGTGCCCCGCTTGTCGCCGAGCACGTGCGCGAGACGCCCGCCGACCAGTCCGCCGAGCACGCCGCCCGCGATGAAGATCGCGGCGAGCCGCCACGCCACGAGGCCCGAGATCGCGTAGTTGAGCGCCGCGGTGGCGCCGAAGGCGGTGACGGCGAGCAGCGAGGAGCTGATCGCGCAGATGATCGGCATGCCGGTCGCGAGCATGAGGCTCGGAACGATGAGGAAGCCGCCGCCGATGCCGAAGAAGCCCGAGAGCGCCCCGGTCCCGGCGCCGAGCCCGACCAGCTTGGGGAGGTTCGCGCGGTTGAGGCGCACCGCCGCGTCGCCTTCGCTGGCGCGGCGGAAGAACATCACGCCGGCGACGACCAGCATCAGCACGGCGAACAGCGCGAGCAGGTGGCGACCGTCGATGATCTTGCTCAGGCTCGATCCGCCGAACGCGCCGGCGACGCCGGCCGCCGCAAAGACGCCGACACAGCTCCATTTCACGGTTCCGGCGCGCGCGTGCGAGACGAGGTTCGCGGCCGCATTGACCGCGACCGCGAGCGCGCTGGTGCCGATCGCCACGTGCGGCGAGGCGACGCCGACCACGTAGATCATCAGCGGCACCGCGAGAATCGATCCGCCGCCGCCGACGAGGCCGAGCGAGAATCCGACGAACGAGCCGGACAGCAAGCTCAGCGCGTCTTGCGCCAGTTGCGTGGACATTTCCTCCTCTGCGGCGCGTTCCGGATCCGGTCCTTGCCCAGGGCTTCGGTCCGACCAGCGCCGCAGGTCGCACTCTGCGCTCGATTCGGCATTCCGTACAGGTCCGCCTCGATCCGGCCTACAGGGGCTTGATGTCGGCGAACTCGATCACCTTGCGCCACTTCGCGATCTCGTCGGCGATGAACTTGTCGAGCTCGGCCGCCGTCATCGCATGCGGCTCGGCGCCCACCGCCATGATGCGCTTGCGCATGTCGGGGTCGGCGGCGCCGGCGCTGATCTCCGTGTTGAGTCTCGCGATGATCTCGGCCGGCGCGCCCTTCGGCGCGCAGATGCCGAACCAGCCGCTCGCGTCGTAGCCGGGCACGACCTCGCCGATCGCCGGCACCTCCGGCAGCATCTCCGAACGCTTTGCAGTGGTGACGCCGAGCCCGCGCAGCTTTCCCGACTTGATGAACTCGATCACCTGCGGCATCGGGCTCACGGCGAGCGGGATCTGCCCGCCGAGCAGGTCGGGCACGTAGTTGTTGCGGTACGGCACGTGCGTGAGCTTGATGCCGGCCATCATCTGCAGGAGCTCGCCGGACACGTGCGACCCGCTGCCGACCCCGGAGGTCGCCATGTCGATCGTGCCGGGCTTCGCCTTGGCGAGCGCGATCAGTTCCTTGAGATCCTTCGCCTCGAAATTCGGGTTCACCGCGACGACGAACGGGGTGAGCGCGACCATGCCGGCGCCGACGAGATCGCGGGCAAATTCGAAATTGAGATGCTCGTAGAGCGTCGCGTTGATCGTGTTGGCGGAGACCGCGAGAAACAGCGTGTAGCCGTCCGGCGCCGCCTTGGCGGCGATCTCGGTGCCGATATTGCTCCCGGCACCCGGCCGGTTGTCGACGACGACTTCCTGGCCGAGCCGCGTGGAGAGCCAATGGGCGGCGAGCCGCGCGATGATGTCGGGGCCGCTGCCGGCGGGGAAGCCGACGACCAAGTGCAGCGGGCGGGTCGGGTAGTCGGCGGCGCGCGCGGCGTGCGGCAAGGATGCCAACGCCGCCGCTCCGGCAGCAACATGAACGAGCTTTCGGCGCGACAGCGTCATCAGGGTTCTCCGTGGTCACAAATCATCGACTGCCGCGTTCTGCTCGTCATGGCCGGGCATAGCCGTTCGAAGAACGGCGTCGCTTCGCTCGCCTTCGTCCCGGCCATCCACGTCTTACTGATCTGCAACGCCGCAATGCCGTGGAAGCCCAGCCCAGGACTCTACACTCGGACCGACCTAAGGCGCAGTACTACTTCGACACCACGCACGAACGCCGCGACCGCATCCGTTGCCGGCGCGAACAGGCGGGGCGAGCCGCCGCGTAACGATTGAACCTTCCCCCCGTTCGATCCGACTGAAAAGCCGCGGACTCCTCGTCGCGGCGTCCGCGCGACGGCGTCGCGGAATGCGGCACGGCCTTACACCATGCGGCGGCCGCACGTGCTCGCGCGCTGTGCGTCATGCCGTGCTCGCCGCCACGCATGCATTCGTCGCCCGCTCCGGGTTGCGCAGCACCACCCTGAGGCGACAACCGAAGGAAAAGCCGATGACCCCGTTTCGCATCACGTCTCGTTCGCTTGCGCTGGTCGCCGCGGTCGTCGTCGTCCAGCTTGCCGGCCTGTCGGGGCGCGCCGACGCCACGACGCTGACGCTGGTCGGATCGAGCCAGAAGATCTGCCAGCTCACCGGCGACACCGACTGGACCACCAACCAGCCGACCGCGGCGCAGACCGACACCAATGCCCACCTCGTCGGGGTGGACCTCGGCTTCCCGGTCGACGCCGGCCCCGGCCATCCGCTCTACTTCCTGTTCGGCGACGCCTTTCCGTCGACGACCGGGAACCCGATCCCGCCCGACGATGCGATCGGCTACACCACCCGTACGGCCGCGCCTGACAGCGAGACGTGTCTCGATCTCAAGCTGGTGACGCAGGGGGGTGCGTTCGCGCATCCGACGGTCACGCCCGCGATCCTCCAGGGCTCGTTCAACGTGCCGACCGGCGGCGTGGTCGTCGACCAGCGGTTCTTCGCGTTCTTCTGGACCGACCACTGCGTCGCCCTCCCGCCGACGCCGCTCGGGCCGCTGCCCCGAACCCCGCTGCAGCTGCCCGCGCCCTACCCAAACTGTCAGCAGATTCCGCAGTTCAACACCATCGGCCACAGCGTGCTCGCGTTCATGAGCGGGGCGGCGCCCGCGGCGTTCGAGCAGGAGCGTCGATTGGACCCGCCGTCAGGTCCGATCATCCTGCCGACGCATCCGGAATTCGCCGGCATGCCGAGCGGCTTCGTCTACGTGAGCGCAGCGCCCGGGCCGCAGGTGCGCGACCCGGGGTTCCTCCCGCCGCGGCTCACCGGCGCCAGGCCGAAGACCTTCGCGCCGGTGTTCGGCGTCGCACGCTACCGCGCCTCGATTCCGTATCTCGCGATGGCGCCGCAGGAGACGTTCGCCGATCCGGCGACCTGGCTGTTCTATGCCGGGCCCGGCGCCGGCGGCGTTCCGAAGTTCGTCACGCGCGCGGAATGGGAGAGTGGCCACACCACGACCGGTCAATGGACGCCGCCGCCCGGCGCCGAGCTCTACGCCGACAGCGTGATCGGCGGCGTCGACGAGCGCTGCGTCGGCGAGCACTCGGTGACGTACAACGCGGCCCTGCGCACCTGGCTCCTGCTCTACGCCTGCGGCCCGCGGGTCGAGACGCGCACCGCGCCCGACCCGTGGGGGCCGTGGTCGCCGCCGACCAAGCTCATCAGCGTGTTCGATCCCGGCATCGCCTGCACGCTGATCATGAATCCGATCACCGGATGCGGACCCTTGAAGCCGAACTTTTGGGCGTTCACGGGCAAGAACCCCGGCGGCTTCTTCTACGCGCCGTTCGCGCTGGAGCGCTTCACCCAGGACGTGACGCCGCCGGACGCGGTCGGGTACCGGAGCGCCAACATCTTCTGGCTGGTCTCGACCTGGAATCCGTACCAGGTGATCGTCATGCAATCGACGCTGAAGCTCATGTCGAACTAAGCGCATTTTCGTCATGCCCGGCCCTGTGCCGGGGCATCCACGTCTTCGCGATACTGGAAGAAAGACGTGGATGGCCGGGACGAGCCCGGCCATGGCGAATGAAGGCCTTGAAGGCCCTCATCACCCCCTTGCCGCCTGCCGCTTCCTCGCCGCGCTCTTCACCGCCGCGATGATCTCCGGATAGGCGGCGCAGCGACAGAGGTTGCCGGAGAGCCAGTGCTTGATCGTGTCGTCGTCCGGGTCGGGATGGCGGTCGAGCAACTGCTTGGTCATGAGGATGAACCCGGGCGTGCAGAAGCCGCACTGGAACGCGCCCTGCTCGATGAACGCCTCCTGCACCGGATCGAGGGTGCCGTTGGCGTCGAGCGACTCGATCGTCGTCACCGCGGCGCCGTCCGCGAAGGCGGCGAGGTAGAGACAGCCCGACACCGCGGTGCCGTCGACGATCACGGTGCAGCAGCCGCACAGGCCCTGGCCGCAGCTCTCGCGCGCGCCGTAGAGCGCGAACTCGTTGCGGATCACCTCGAGGATCGTGTGGTGCGACGCGATCTCGGCGCTGACCGGCTCGCCGTTGAGCGTGAAGCTGATGGTCTTGCCGGCCAAGTTGCTGGTCGCCATGTCACTCGTCCCCCAGCGGGTTGTTCGCCTGCGCGCGGATCGCGCGGAAAACCGTCTCGGCGTTGAGCGGCAGCTCGGTGATGCGCACGCCGCAGGCGTCGTCGATCGCGTTGGCGATCGCCGGCCCGCAGCAGAAGGTCGCGGTCTCGCCCACTCCCTTGGCGCCGAACGGGCCGTTCGGCTGGATCGAGTCGATCGCCTCGTTCTCCATCACGGCCGGCACGTCGAGCATGCCGCAGATCTTGTAGTCGGCGAGCGACGCGTTGGTCACCTGGCCGCCGTCGATGTGCATCTTCTCGAACATGGTGAAGCCGAACTGCATCAGGGTCGCGCCGGAGATCTGCGTCTCGACGATCTTCGGATTGATCGGCCGGCCGCAGTCGACCACGTTGATCAGCCGCGTGCAGGTCACCTTGCCGGTCTCGGTGTCGACCTCCACCTCGGCGCCGGCGCCCGCCACCATCCAGAACGGCGCCACGTTGGTGGTGAGCCCGGTGCCGGGCTGCGGTGGGATGTAGTCGGGCTTGTAGGTGCCGCTGCCGACGAGGTTGCCGGCCTGCATGCCGTATTTCTTCTTGAACAGCTCGGCGACCGGCACGTTGCTGCCTTCCGGCTCGCCGACGTCGCGCGCGAGCGCCGCGATCTTCGCCTTCACCTCCTCGGCCGCGATGCGCACCGCGTGGCCCATGTGGAAGAGCGAGCGCGAGCCGAGCGTGCCCATGTCGTAGGGCGTGATGTCGGTGTCGCGCGGCACCACCCGCACGGCTTCGGCCGGCAGGTTGAGCACCTCGCCGACGATCTGCGCCATCGCGGTGTCGGAGCCCTGGCCCATGTCGACCGTGCCGCAATAGAGGATCGGGCTGCCGTCCGCCGTCATGTTGAGCACCGCAACCGAGGTGGTCGGCGAGATCACCGCCTTGATGGCGATCGCAAGCCCGCGCCCGCGCTTCACCGGCCCGGCGCCGTGGTCGTACGGCTTGCTCCAGTTGAGGCGCGACGCGATGCGCTCGAGGATCGCCTCGAGCGGCGCGTCGTTGACGGGCGTGCCGGTCGCGTGCTTCGCGCCCGCCTTGAGAATGTTTTTCCGACGGAAGTCGACCGGATCCATCTCGAGCGCGCGCGCCATCATGTCGGTGTGGCTCTCGTAGGCCCACACGAGCTGGGGGATGCCGAAGCCGCGCAGCGCGCCCGCGGGCGTCAGGTTGGTGTAGAGCGCAAACGAGTCGACGTAGACGTGCTCGATGTCGTAGGGGCCCGAGGCCGTGAAGCCCGACTTCTGCGTCACGCGCGGGCCGACGTCCGCATAGGCGCCGCCGTTCCAATAGACCTCGCACTTGCGGGCGATGATCTTGCCGTCCTTGTCGAGGCCGCTCTTGATGCGGAACGTGCAGGGATGCTTGGTGATCTGGTAGAAGCACTCTTCCATGGTCAGCGCGATCTT
>Ga0209006_10007015_pt1 | contig 10181 bp, 6 predicted proteins | sample JacPin_JW_Ref_O2_FD_188567 | JGI IMG/M metagenome (GOLD analysis project Ga0209006, IMG submission 188567) | Forest soil microbial communities from Algoma, Ontario, Canada - Jack Pine, Ontario site 1_JW_Ref_O2 (SPAdes) (version 2) | ecosystem: Environmental > Terrestrial > Soil > Boreal... | reverse complement strand
GATGGGGCACCCCGCACGATGCTGGATTTGGGTCACGGCTGGCGTTTTCGTCAAGCCGATAATTTGAGCGGCGTGGAGAGCGGCGCATTCGATGATTCGCAGTGGATTACGGTCGAACTTCCGCACACCTGGAACCGAATCGGCAACGAGGGTACTGAACGCTCCCCGCTCACAAACGATGTGCAAGGGGTGGGTTGGTACCGGCTGCGGTTCAGGACTCCGCCCGCATCTGCGATGCGACATTACTTTCTCCAGTTCGACGGGGTGGGTGCCATCGCGAATGTCTGGCTGAACGGACAGTATCTCGGCAAGCATGCCGGTGCGTTCTCCCGATTCCGTTTCGATGCCTCGGCTGCGATCAGACCGTCCGGCGAGAATCTGCTGGTGGTGAAGGCCGACAATAGTCGTCCGCGACCCGGTTCCACCACGGAAAATGTCATCCCGCTGTCCGGCGATTTCTTCGTATTCGGCGGTATCTACCGCAGCGTCGAGCTGATCGTCACAGATCTCGTGCACGCGGATTTACTTGATTATGGCGGCCCCGGATTGTACGCGGCCGCGACCATCGACTCGAAGTCCGCCGCCGTGCGAGTGTCGGCGAAGCTGGTCAACGAAGGATCGAAGCCTCGGACGGTCATCGTCGAGACGCGCATCGAAAGCGAGGCCAAAGTCATTGTCGCGTCGGAATCAAGCCGGGTATCGATATCGCCGGCGCAGCCTGCGTTGGTCGAGCACACATTGCACGTTGACCGCCCGCGGCTGTGGCAGGGCATGAAAGATCCATATCTCTACAAGCTGCTCATGACCGTGCGGTCGACCGAGGGGCTGAATCTCGATCAAGTGGCGCAGCCGCTCGGTTTGAGATCGCTGAAGTTCGATTCCGACAAAGGGTTCCTTCTCAATGGGCAACATCTATTCCTGAAGGGTGCGTCCATGCATCAGGACCGTCCGGCGAAGGGGTGGGCGATTTCGCAGGCAGATCAGGCCCAGGACTTCGACCTGCTGCGCGACATGGGCGGCAATGCGGTACGCCTGGCCCACTATCAGCACGATCAATATTCGTACGAGTTGGCGGATTCCCTGGGGTTCGTGATCTGGGCGGAAATTCCGCTGGTAAACGAGGTGTCATTCGACGGATCGTCCGCGAGTCCTGACCTCGCCGCCAATGCTCGGCAGCAGCTCACCGAACTCATCCGTCAAAATTACAACCATCCCTCGATCGCGGTCTGGTCGATTGCCAATGAGATCGATCTCACCGCAACGCTCACCAAGGGCCCGAGCAAACCGTCGACGCTGTTGAAGTCGCTCGATCTGCTTGCCAAGCAAGAAGACCCGGGCCGGTTCACGACGCTTGCCGACTGCTGCGAGGAGCTCAATGCGCCGCACCCGGAAGCCGTGGGTACTGTGATTGCCGGCATTGCGCCCCGCGACACCGTCGTGGGAATTGCCGATACAGCGGGCTACAACCGATATTTCGGCTGGTACACCGGAAAAATCGATGATTTTGGCGCGATGTTGGACGAGGCCCATAGGCGCCATCCCGCATTGCCGATCGCCGTTTCCGAATATGGCGCCGGCGCGGCCCTCACTCAACACACCGATGACCCCGCGGGCGGCCCGATCAATCCGCACGGCCGGCCGCATCCTGAGGAATTTCAGAATTGGTATCACGAAGCATCCTGGAAGGCTTTGCGGGGCCGCGATTTTCTTTGGGCAGCGTTCATATGGAACATGTTCGATTTTTCCAGCGACTCGCGCCGCGAAGGCGATCTGTGGGATATCAACGAGAAAGGTCTCGTCAGCTACGATCGGCGGACCCGCAAGGACGCATTTTATTTTTACCGCGCCAACTGGAGCGGTCAACCAACCCTGCACCTGGTCGGACGGCGCTACGTCGACAGGCCGTACGGGGTCATCGATGTGAAGGCGTATAGCAACGCGTCGCAAGTGAGGCTGTGGGTGAATGATGGGGATCTAGGCATGGCGCCCTGCGAAGGCGGAATTTGCATCTGGCGCTCCGTGCACCTGCGGCCCGGGCCGAATATGTTGCGCGCAGCTGCGGATGTAGCCGGGGGAACGCTGTCTGATTCGATGCAGTGGACGTTCTCGGGATCGCCCGACAACGTCCGAATCAAGTCGGGCGACATTTCCGGTTATGTGTCGAAGGCGGGGCAGCGCTACGGCTCCGACGCTTACTTCAGCGGGGGCGCGCCCGGCGGCATCAACGCGCCGGATTCCCCGTCGTCGAGCCGGATCGCCGTGGCCGCCGACGATGCCGGGATCTACGACAGCTTCAGGGAGGGAGAGTTCTCGTATCGCGTTCCGCTGCCGAACGGACGCTATCGAGTTACCTTGAAATTTCAAGAGCCCGCGGCCGGCGCGGCCGGCGTGCGAGCGTTCGACGTACAGGTCAACGGAAAGATCGTTTTACGTCGTTTCGACATCTTTGCGGCGGCCGGCGGCAAGCTCAAGGCAGTGGATCGCGCCTTCGACACCACTTCCCGAGACGGCGGCATCCTGATCGAATTTAGCCCGCTGATAGGCAAGGCGCTGGTCTCGGCGCTTTCGATCGAGTCCCTTGATCTACACTGAGGTTGATCGGCGAGCCTAACGGCGTCGCCCCCCATGCGGCATTGAGCGCGAGTGCGGGCCCGGTGGCGGTGCGCCGGCGATTGACGTTATAGTCGCGATGGAGCGCGGAAGGGCGGGTCGCGCGTTCAACCCGTCGATACGGCGTTGGGGGGAAACGAATGAAAAAGACACTGTCGATCCTGCTTTGGGGTGTGTTTGCGGCGACCGGTGCTTCGGCCCTGGCGGCAGTTGCCCTCGATCGCGGCGAGAGCGTCAACGCCGTGTGGCTCGTCACAGCGGCGCTGCTCGTCTATTTTATCGCCTACCGATACTACAGCCGCTTTATTGCGGACCGCGTGCTGCAACTCGACGACACGCGGCAGACGCCGGCACTGCGGCACAACGACGGCATGGACTACGTGCCGACTCAGAAGTGGGTGCTCTACGGTCACCACTTTGCGGCTATTGCGGGCGCGGGACCGCTGGTCGGCCCGGTGCTGGCGGCCCAGATGGGCTATTTGCCCGGCGCGCTGTGGATACTCGCCGGTGTTGTTATCGCCGGCGCGGTGCAGGACTTCATCGTGCTGTTCGTTTCGGTGCGCCGCGACGGCAAATCGCTGGGCGAAATGATCAAGGTGGAACTAGGGCCGGTCCCTGGATCGCTGGCGCTGGTCGGTGTGTTGGCCATCATGATCATCATCCTGGCGGTGCTAAGCCTGGTGGTGGTCAAGGCCCTGACCTCCAGTCCCTGGGGAGTGTTCACCATCGCCGCGACCATGCCCATCGCGCTGCTGATGGGCGTCTACATGCGTTTCATCCGTCCCGGCCGGGTAGGTGAGGCTTCGCTGTTCGGCGTTGTGCTGCTGCTCGGCGCGTTATTCTATGGCCAGACGGTGGCGCACGATCCCACCCTCGGGCCGCTGTTCACCATGACCGGACCGCAACTGGCGTGGGCACTCATCATCTACGGCGCGGTTGCCTCAAGCCTGCCGGTCTGGTTGATGCTGGCGCCGCGCGACTACCTCAGCACCTTTCTCAAGATCGGCACCATCATCGCCCTGGCCATCGGCATCTACGTCGTCGCGCCGCGGCTCGCGATGCCCCCGATGACGCGCTTCATCGACGGCAGCGGGCCGGTGTTCTCGGGCAAGCTGTTCCCGTTCCTGTTCATCACCATCGCCTGCGGCTCCGTTTCCGGCTTCCATGCGCTGATTTCCTCGGGCACGACACCGAAGATGATCGAAAAGGAATCGCACATGCGGCTGATCGGCTTTGGCGGGATGTTGACCGAGTCCTTCGTTGCCATCATGGCCCTCACGGCCGCATGCGTCCTCCAACCCGGCATCTATTTCGCGATGAACGCCCCGGCGGCCGTGATCGGCACCACGGCGGCCAATGCCGCGCAGGTCATTTCCAACTGGGGTTTCGCCATCACCCCGGAGATGATCACCCAGACGGCCCAGGCCATCGGTGAGAACAGCATCCTGTCCCGGGCCGGCGGCGCCCCGACACTCGCGGTCGGAATGGCGCAGATCCTCGGCCAGGCCGTCGGGGGTAAGTCGATGGAGGCGATCTGGTATCACTTTGCCATACTCTTCGAGGCACTGTTCATCCTGACTGCGGTGGATGCCGGCACCCGGGTCGGTCGTTTCATGATCCAGGACATGCTCGGCCACGTCTACCGGCCCCTGGGCAACACCCAGTGGCTACCGGCGAACATGATCGGCACCGGATTGTGCGTCGCCGCCTGGGGCTACTTCCTCTACCAAGGGGTGGTGGATCCGCTCGGCGGCATCAATACCTTGTGGCAATTGTTTGGCGTCGGTAACCAGATGCTGGCGGGTATCGCTCTGATTCTCTGCACCAGCGTGCTGGTCAAGATGAAACGCGAGCGCTACGTCTGGGTGACGCTGGTTCCGACCGTCTGGCTCCTGGTGACGACAATGACGGCGGGCTTGCAGAAGATTTTCTCTTCCGATCCACGCATCGGCTTCCTGGCCTTGGCACACAAATTCAGTGATGCCGCTGCCCAAGGCACCGTCCTGGCACCTGCCAAGTCGCTGGCGGAGATGCAGCGCGTCGCCTTCAACAACTATCTTGATGCGGTGGTCTGCAGTGTGTTCGTCGTGCTGGTCTGCGCCATGTGCGTTTTCGCGATCAAGGTCTGCCTGAGCGCACTGCGCCAGGTCAAACCAACCGCCGTTGAAACGCCGCTGGTGCGGGTTCAGGAGTCGCCGGTATGAATACCCAGTTGGCGGGACAGATGATCCGACTGCGCAGCCGTCTGATCGAGACAGCCGGGCAGGTGCGCGGGGCCTATCTGCAGATTTTCGGGATCCCGGATTATGAGCGCTATCTCGCGCATGTGGCGGCTCACCACCCGGGCGAGGCGCCACTCAACCGGCGCGACTTTTCCGCCCGCGCCATCGAGCGCAAATACTCTCGAGCCGGACCGAAGTGCTGCTAATGCGGAACGCCGGGCGTGCCGCCGTCTCGGCGATGATCGTTCTCACACCTCTCCTGCATGCACAGGCAGATTCCCCGTTTCACGACGCACCGTCCTCCGCAACCCACCTCGTCAATCCCTACGCCGGGCAAGCCAACGCGGCCGAGGCCGGGGCGTCGTTGTACGCCGGGCACTGCGCCGCTTGCCACGGTACCCATGCCGAGGGCACCGGCAACATCCCTGCGCTCGCCCACAGTGCGGTTCAGGCAGCACCGGATGGCGAGCTCTTCTGGTTCATCACCACCGGCAACGTGAATGACGGAATGCCGGGCTGGGCGACATTGCGCGAGCAACAGCGTTGGCAGATCGTCACTTATCTCAAAACACTCAACGACGCTCCCGCCGTATCGACCGCTGCAGCCGTCGCAGCGCCGACCGCTCCCGATCCTGCCACGGCGCCGCCCCCGACGGCGCCCTTCACCGACTTTCGCTACGAAGAACCGGGTAACACCCGCAAGATCACGGTGGCCGACCTGCCACCGCCCTTTGCAACGGCCTCTGCGAACAACGGCCCGAGTCTCGTGCCGCGCCCGCCGGATGTGTGGCCCAAGGCGCCGCCGGGGTTCAAGGTGAACCTGTATGCCGAGGGCCTGTCGATGCCTCGAGTCATTCAGGTGGCGCCCAACGGCGATGTGTTCGTGGCCGAGACCGGCGCCGGCGAGATTCGCGTTTTTCACGGGTTGGCAGACGGCAAGCCGAAGACCTCGACCGTCTTTGCGAGTCATTTGAATCGTCCCTACGGGATCGCGTTTTATCCTGTCGGACCGCATCCGAACTGGATCTATGTCGGCGACGGCGATGCGGTCATCCGATTGCCTTACCGAGTGGGAGCGCTCGAAGCGCATGGCCCCGCCGTCCATGTCGTCGATCTACCCCACGGCCATGGTCATTGGACTCGCGACATCAAGTTCTCGCCCGATGGTAATACTCTGTTCGTCGCCGTAGGATCGGGTTCGAACATCGATGATCCTGATACCACTCCAGCGGAGCTGCATCGTGCCAATATTCTCGCCTTCGATCCTGACGGCTCGCATATGCGTGTCTATGCCTCCGGTATCCGTAATCCATCCGGACTCGCCATCGATCCGCGCAGCGGTACGCTCTGGTGCACCGTCAACGAACGCGACGGTCTCGGCGACAATCTAGTCCCGGATTACTTGACCTCGGTCCGCGAGGGCGGATTCTATGGCTGGCCTTGGTGGTACATCGGTGCACACCAGGATCCGCGCCACGCCGGCAAGCATCCGGAGCTCGAGAAAGAAACACTGGTGCCGGATGTGCTGCTGCAGCCGCATAACGCATCGCTGCAAATGACGTTCTACGAAGGTCGGCTGTTCCCTGCCGAGTACCAGGGCGATATTTTCGCGGCCGAGCATGGCTCATGGAACAAGGCGGTGCGCGCGGGTTACGAAGTCATCCGTGTGCCGCGGCATCAAAGTCCTCGCGCCAGCGGCGAGTACCAGGATTTTCTGACGGGATTCGTGCTGCCGAATGGTCAGGCCTGGGGCCGGCCGGTGGGCGTCGTGACGGCGCCGGATGGATCCTTGCTGGTGACCGACGATGGATCGAATTCGATCTGGCGCGTGACTTATGTGGGTGGTGACGAGCGGCACTGACGGTGACGACCGGCCGCGCAATCCCGCCAGCATCACCGCACGTGCTGGTTGCTCTTGTTTGGCCGCGAGTTCTGCTACAAGTGGTGCGGCACCTTCTTGTCCGGGTCGGGCGTCGGCGCCATCGGTGCGGCCTTGTGAGGCGGTTTCCGGAGAGTCGTGCCTTGAATGTTGTTGGATGGCGTCGTCGGCGCGAACGTCGGCAGGTTCTTTGCCCGTATCATGGTCGCCGCTTCGAATCCCGAAGCCAGTTTGATCAGAGTGGGTTCGCTGAACGCCGTCCCAAAGAAGCTGATTCCGAGCGGTACTCCGAACACCATGCCGGCAGGCACTTGTACGATCGGATACCCCTCGGGTGCTGCGAGACCTGACGTTCCGAAGAGGAAATGGTCGCCGTAGAGGAGATCGGTAGACCAGGCCGGGTTGTCGGTCGCCGAGACCACTGCGTCGAGATTGAACCGGCTGAGGGCGGCGTCGATGCCATTGACGCCGGAGAGTCGATCGATCTCGAGTGCCTGGTTGTAAGTCATCCCGCTGAACACCGGCTGCGGATCGTCGGGCCCGGGCGCGAGCGACTGTGCCTGCTCGAACACGTCCTGATTGAAAAACGGCATCTCGACGTCGGCATGCGCATTGTCGAAGTCGATGGCAGTTTGCAGCGTGCCGCCCGCCACCGGTACACCGACGCGAGTGGCGAAGTACGCCTTGACGTCGTTGCGGAAGTCGTAGTCCAGCACCAGCGATTCGCCGCCGGCGGACGGGAAAGTGAAACCCGCTGCGTCCAGATCGATGACGGTTGCACCCGCTGCCGTCAGCGCGTCGACCGCCTCCTCGAATGCATCGAGCACCGGTTGCGGAGTGGGGACCAGCGGGTCGAATCCGCCAAGACCGGCTCGAGTCACTCCTAGGCGGGCGCCCTGGAGGCCCTTGGGATTTAAAAACCGCGTGTAATCGGTTGGAATGTTTGTCGGCCGTTGGCGGCCCTTCCAGCCCAGCGGTACGCTGCCCGTTGCCGGATCTCGCCCGTCGTACGTTTGACTTTGGATGACTCCGAGCGCCGCGGCTGCATCGGCCACGGTTCGTGCGAGCGGACCGATCGTATCCTGGGTGTGCGAGATGGGCACGACGCCGGCGCGGCTGGTCAGTCCCACCGTGGGTTTGATACCGACCACGCCGTTGGCATTGGAGGGGCAGACGATGCTGCCGTCGGTCTCGCTGCCCAAGGCCAGGACGGCAAAATTCGCAGACGCGCCGGCGCCCGATCCTGCACTGGAGCCGCAGGGGTTACGATTGATCCCATAGGGGTTATTCGTCTGGCCGCCGCGGCCGGACCAGCCGCTGATCGATTCGAACGAGCGGAAGTTCGCCCATTCGGACAGGTTGGTCTTGCCGAGGATGACGGCTCCCCCGGCACGCAATTTCGCGGCTACGGTGGAATCGGTCAGCGCAGGGCGGCCGAGGAGCGCGAGCGATCCCGCAGTGGTCTGCATCCGGTCGCCGGTATCGATATTGTCCTTGATGAGTACGGGGATGCCGTGCAACGGGCCCAGGACTTTCCCGTGCATGCGCAGGTCATCCATCTGTTCGGCGATGCCGATGGCGTCCGGGTTGAGTTCGATCACCGCGTTCACCCCCGGACCGTTCTGGTCCAGGGCGAGAATGCGGCGGAGGTAATACTTGGTGAGTTGTTCCGAAGTGAGTGTCCCAGCCGCCATCCTCGCCTGGAGAGCGGCCACGGTAGCTTCGTTGAGATTCGATGGGGCGGATGCCTCACGATCGGTGCTTTCGGCCAGTACCCAGCCTGAAACCAACACAGCTGCAACAAAGGCAAACCGACCGCTGACAGGCGTAGCCGTGCACAACCTACGCAAAAGAGCGCCGCAATAACGCATGATGACTCCCTCCACCGGCGTCTTTGCCCCGGAGACGCACAGTCGTGTAGTTTCTTAAGCTACGAGTGGGGCAGGTGATTGGTCTTGTGCGCTTGGAGTACCGCTATCGGCTGTAAAAGGCGACATTTTCGTCAATTCGATCCACCTGACGGTCGAAAAACATCCGGCGGCAGTGGGCCGTTGGAATCCTGGAGAAGCTTGCGATGAATACGACTGAACCACTGCGCCGGCTTCCGTATGTGTTGTTGATTGCCGCGGCGGCTTTGGCCCCTACGAATTCACGAGCGCAATGGAAGACCCATTGGGAATACGAAGGGCCCACTGGAGCCGATCATTGGAGCGAGCTTGATCCTGCCTACGCCACTTGCAATGTCGGCAAGGAGCAATCTCCGATCAACATCCAAAGCGCCGAGAAAGCTCGACTGCCGTCTCTACGATTCGTTTCCAAAATCGGCCCGCTCAAATATCTGGTCAACAACGGGCACACGATCCGCGTGAACTACCACGATGCTCCGGGCACCGGAAACCTTTTGACGGTGGGAGACAAGAGCTACCAGCTCACGCAATTCCACTTTCACCGTCCGAGCGAAGAGTACATACATGGTGAGCCCTTCGATATGGTGGTGCACCTGATGTACCAATCCAGCGACGGCAAGGTGGTCGGAGTCGCTGTCCTTCTGAGGGCAGGCAAAGCGAACGCGACCATCCGGCAGCTGTGGGAACATATGCCTAAGATAGAGAGCAAGGTATTGACTGACTTCTCACATCAAGAGGAGGAGATCCCCGGTGTCGAGATTGATCCCGCCGGCCTGCTGCCCGACGACGTCGCCTATTACACGTACATGGGCTCGGTAACGGCCCCGCCCTGCACTGAGGGCGTAAGGTGGTATGTGCTGAAGACTCCGATGGACATCTCGACAAAGCAGATCGAAGCATTCGCCAAGCTCTATCCGCACGATGTCCGTCCTCTGCAGTCGCTCAACGGACGCGTCGTGCAAGAGAGTCAGTAGCTCGCGCGAAATCCGCCTGGAGATCCCATTGGACGTAATTTGGTCTCTGTATTACAGTATCACGGTATTACATCAGCTGGAGCGGCAACATGGCCATGAGCGTGCGATTGGATCCCACATTGGAAACCCGCATAGAGCAAGAGTCTCGCCGGCTTGGCGTTACCAAGTCTGAATTCGTGAAGGATGCCCTCGAGCGGGTGTTGGGCCTTAAGAATCCAGCGGACTTGCTCACGGCAGTGCGCAGTGGCAAGGCGATGGGAAATCCGAAAGCGTCACGCAATATCTCGGCAAGAATGAAGGCGAAGCTGCGTGCGAAGCTGTCTGATTGATTCCGGACCGCTGATCGCTCTGTTCGCGGTGGATGACCACCACCACGCTCGCTTCGATGCGATGGTGAAAGAACTATCGGTGGGAGGGCTGCGGCTCATTACGACCTGGCCCTGTATTGTTGAAGCCTCGTATCTTCTCGAAATCCCGCAGCGTTTTGAAATGCTCAAATGGATAGAGTTGGGCGGCGTCGTGGTTTATCCGCTTGAGCCTGTACACCTTGGCGACATCGTTCGATGGATGCGTCGATACAGTGAAGGCA
>Ga0209006_10007014_pt1 | contig 10181 bp, 8 predicted proteins | sample JacPin_JW_Ref_O2_FD_188567 | JGI IMG/M metagenome (GOLD analysis project Ga0209006, IMG submission 188567) | Forest soil microbial communities from Algoma, Ontario, Canada - Jack Pine, Ontario site 1_JW_Ref_O2 (SPAdes) (version 2) | ecosystem: Environmental > Terrestrial > Soil > Boreal... | reverse complement strand
GCGACAAGATTACCGATGTCGCGCTTTCTCAGGTGGGATCGAAAGGCCTCTTCACCAAGGAAATCGAGGAGGCGCTGCTGGCGGGCGCGATCGATCTGGCGGTGCATAGCTTGAAAGATATGCCCACCGATTTGCCGGCCGGCCTCACGCTGGCGGCCATCCCGGAGCGTGAAGATCCACGCGATGCTTTGATCGGCCGGGCCCTGGAAGATCTCGCGCCAGGCGCTCGGGTGGGAACGGGGTCGTTACGCCGCACCGCCCAGCTTCGAGCGAGGCGTCCCGATTTACAGATCGAAGATATTCGCGGCAACGTGGACACGCGCTTGCGCAAACTGGATGAAGGACGCTACGACGCGATTGTTTTGGCTTCGGCGGGATTGCGGCGCTTGGGCTTGGAGCATCGAATCACCGAAGTTTTCAATCCTAGCGTGATGTGTCCGGCGGTTGGACAAGGTGCGCTTGCCGTAGAGACTCGGGACGATGGCGGCGAGGCATTTCGCATCGCCAAGCGCCTGGAGCATGCAGCCAGCCGGATAGCCGTTACCGCCGAACGCGCGGTTCTAGCGGCGCTCGGCGGTGGATGCCAGGCGCCGATAGGATCTCACGCTTACATCGACGGCGATACCTTGATCGTCGTCGGAGCCGTAGTTTCACCCGATGGCGCGCAAGTGGTCCGACGGCGAATCCATGGATCGATTGCGGATCCTGTGTCAGTGGGGCGTTCGCTCGCCGAGCAGATTCTCAGCGCCGGTGGAAAAGAAATTCTCGACGCGGTGTATTCGGAACCGCGACCGTGAGGCAGCGGAGCAAGGTCTATCTCGTGGGTGCCGGGCCCGGCGACCCTGGCCTCATCACCTGGAAGGGCCGCAAACTGCTCGCGCTGGCCGACTCCATCCTTTACGACAACCTGGCCAACGAGCATCTGCTCGATCTCGCGCCAAAGCATTGCGAGCGCATCTACGTCGGCAAAAAGAAGTCAGTGCACGCTTTTCCGCAGGAACAGATTTGCGCCATGATGGTGGACCGCGCACGCCGCGGCCTCAACGTGGTGCGTCTCAAAGGCGGCGACCCGTTCATCTTCGGACGCGGCGGCGAAGAGTTGGAAGCGCTGGCCGACGCCGGCGTTCCGTTCGAAGTAGTGCCCGGCGTCACTTCGCCGCTGGGCATCGCGGCTTACAGCGGCATTCCGCTTACGCATCGCGCCCATAACAAGGTGCTGACGTTCGTTACCGGCCACGACGTGCACGGCATCGATTGGAGCAAGATCGGGCAATCCGAAACGCTGGTCGTTTTCATGGGTATTTTCTCCATTCGCGATATCGCCTCCGAAATCATGAGGAATGGACGATCGGGCGAAACGCCGGCCGTCGCCGTGCGGTGGGGAACGCGGCCGGATCAGGAAACGGTGACAGGCACTCTGGCAACCATTGCGGATCGCATCGAACAAGCCGGCTTGAAACCGCCCGCCACCGTGATCATCGGCGAAGTAGCCGGGCTGCGCGACAAACTCGACTGGTTCGAAAAGCTGCCCTTGTTCGGATGCAAAATCGTAGTCACGCGCGCCGCGGATCAGGCCGAGGAATTTTCAGATCGTCTGCGTGCGCTGGGCGCCGACGCCATCGAATTGCCGGTGATTGCACTCGAGGCTCCGGCCGATCCTGCGCCGCTCGATCGAGCCATCGAAAATTTGGCCACTTACGACTGGCTCATTTTTACCAGCGCCAATGGCGTTCGATTCTTTCTTGAGCGGCTGGATCAATCGCGACATGATCTGCGCTCACTCCAAGCCCGCATCTGCGCGATCGGCCCCGCCACGCGAAAGGCCATCGAAGATCTGCATCTCAAAGTGGATTTGATGCCAGAGGAATACGTCGCCGAAAGCCTTGTCAAAGCGTTCGCTTCGGAGAATCTCGCGGGCAAGAAAATTCTGTTGCCGCGTGCCGCTGTTGCTCGCGACGTGATCCCTGTGGAACTCGAGAAGTCAGGCGCTCAGGTAGACGTGGTGGAAGCCTATCGAAATATTGTTCCAGCCAACGCGATAGAACGAGCGCGCGAAATCTTTTCCAGCGAAAAAAAGCCCGATTGGATCACCTTCACCAGTTCTTCCACCGTCAAAAACCTGCTCGCCATTATCGGCGCGGAGGCCCTGAAAGGCGTTCGCATCGCCTCCATCGGTCCAGTAACTTCTTCCACCTTGTGCGCGCACGGCCTGACCGTGGACGCCGAGGCCAAGCAATTCACGCTCGACGGCTTGATCGACGCGATCCTCGCGTTTCACCAGATATAGCCTTTCGCCTCATCGCGGCGTTCATAGCTATCCAGCACATGCACCACGCGGAGCTTTTTCAATTTCGTCGGATTCAGCGCGCCGATCGGGATATAGATGATACGCCGGTTCAAATGCGCTGCAATAGACCGGAAAATGGAGCGCGGCGGCTTCGCAGCCACATAGACGACGAAGCGCTGCTTGGAATAATCCAGCGCGGCCATCAATAGACGCTCCGGCTTGTTCTGCGCAAATTCGTAATCGGGATCGGTCCAGACATCCAGCATGCGGCGCGGTGGAAGCGCCATCAGGAATCCGCCGTATTCAGCTCGGCCAATTCCCGGCCCCACCAAATGCTGGAACGGATGCGTGGAGTAAAACGCCATGTCCGACTCGTTCTGATGCTCGCCCAGCCACGTGGTCAGGTATTGATAGCGATCCTCCCGGTCTTCATCGAAGATCACTACCGTGGCGCCCACTTCGCCCGCGATGCGATCCAACTGCCGCACATAAATCTTAGCCTCATGCCAGTTGCGGATGGTCTCGCGCAGGTCGATGCCATCCAGAATCGACGTAGTAAAAGGCTCGGTGCGGGAGCGCTCCTCCGACAGCATGCTCTTGGCCTTGCGCTTCAAAAATCGCCCGTAGTCCTCAATGACCAAATCTTCCGGCGGGTAGGAACAAATGGCGGATCCATCGGTCTGCCGCGCCCACTCGCCTTCAAATTTCTCCTTCTTGCGCTCCTTCAGCCCGCGCGGCACCAGGCGCTGTTTGGGACGCGGAAGACGGCGGCGCAGCCGTAGCTTTTTGGTGTTGAACCAGATCTCCTGGCTCGACAGATTCACGGTCTCCATCAAATCGCTGGACGGTTTCTGCGCGGGATAGCGATTGGCCATCTGCCAGACTTCGTAGGCGTAATTGTCGTCCACCACCGAACGCGCGGCGACGGTTAAATCGAAAACGCCGGCCATCAAATCGCCGTTGATGGACGCCAGGTTGCGCGTGAAGCGGGCCATCATGCGGCGCTGCCAGTATTCGATCTTGTCGCCGGTGTTCTTGACGTATTCCTTCTCGGCCTCGCGCAACAGATCGAATTGGACTTTGGGCCGATCCACCGACCAATCGGGCGCCATCTGGGGGCGAAACAATTCGTAGCGATCCTGCAGGTACGGATATTCGACCGTGATCTCGGCCAGACAATCCGGATGCGGATTCAGCAGCCGGATATCGGGCAGCGCGGCGGCGCGGGGCGCGTCCTGTGGCATTTCCATGGCATCCAGCAGCGGGTCCAGCAGATTGAGCGAGACCACCACAAAAACCTGCGCCAGCGGATCAGCGCCCTGTAGCTTCCAAGCCATCCCCGCCGCGTGCGCCGCGGTCTCTTCACTGCGAGGTTGAGGATACACGCGATAAGCATCGATGTACCGGTTCAGGCCGATGTAGCGAATGGAGTACGGGTCCGGGTAGGCATCCGGGAGATGCGGCCGGTCGCCCGAATCCGGCTCGATGAAAATCACCTCGGCGTCGATCTCGAGCGCGGTGCGCACGGCTTCGGTGAAAGGATCGCAGGGTTCGACGGGCACATAAATGGCGCGCTCGTCGTCTTTGGGATCGGGATAAAGGATCACCGTCATCTCAGGCAATCGAGCCAGCGTTTGCAGGTAGACATCTTCGAGGGATCCCGGCAGTTCCACGGCCACGATGGGCGGCCGATCGCGCAAAATGGCGCGCCGTACTTCGATGGCGAATTCCAGCCGGCCCGGAATTACCGGGAAATAGGTGAAATTACCCCGGCGCAGGCTGGCGGGGTCTTCAAGCTCGTGGGACATACCGCAGCGCCTCGTCCCCGAGCGTTTCGAGAATGGCCGTGCGCATCAGAAAACGCTCGTCGCTTTTGCTGGACAGCGTGAGCCCGTCGTCCAGGCTTTTCAGCTTCATCACAAAGCGCGCGATGTTGATGCCGTCGCGCACGGTGTAACGTTCGTCGGCCGAGTGCGCCTGTTGCAGGAACTCGGTAACGTAATTCAGGATCTGTTCTTCGCCAAACGGCACGTTTTCCTTCAATATCGCGTATTCCTCGTGGCGCTCCGGAAAATCGATGGTGAGCTGCGGCTGCAGGCGCGAATGGATGTACTCGGGCAGATCGAAGGTGGATGCGTCGTCGTTCATGGTGGCCACCAGGCGGAACAGCGGGTGCGCCTTGATTTTAATCCCGGTGACGATGGATTCGACGTATCTACGGTTATCGAGAAGGGGCGCGAGCGAAGCCCAGCTCTTTTCGCTCATGCGATTGCCCTCGTCCAGAATTACCACGCCGCCGCGCAGCATGGCCGTCACCAGCGGCGATGCCACGTAGCGCAGCCTGGACTGGCCTTCGATTACCGGGGTGACCAGCAAGTCTTCGGGACGCGTGTCGACCGTGGCCTGCATGATGTAGACTTCGCGATTCAGACGTTTTGCGGCGGCATATGCGAGCGTGGTTTTCCCGACGCCAGGTTTGCCTAGCAGGCGCGGATTCATGGGAACGTCCGCGGAATCCACCACCAGCCACGCGGCCAGCAACTGTCGCATCACTTCTTCCTGGCCCACCCATGTAACTGTAAGCTCGTCCGGATGAGCGAGATGAAGCGTAACGCCGTCGATCTCAACTAACATACGTAGCTATTCTAGCTTGTTGGCGATTGGCTGTTGGCTATTGGCTGGTGGCGCATTAGCGGTTGGCTATTGGCCGTTAGCCAAACGCCCACGGAGCTTTCTCGATAAAGCTTGGCAGCCAATAGCTAACTGCCAGCTGCGGCCGGTGGCGGTTGGCTGTTGGGTATGGCTGTTTGCCAAATGCTAATGGCCAATGGCTAATAGCGCGCGACCTACCCTACGCCCACGAAGCTTTATCGATAAAGCCTGGCAGCCAATAGCTAAGAGCCAACAGCCAACTACGCTGCCGCGGCGGCGCTGACGCGCGCGGCTACGGCCATGGGCTTCGACGGCGTCACGGCGTCGTCATAGGCGCGCATGAAGGCGTGGGCCATGGCGTGGCAAGCGGGCGAAGCGTAAAGCTGGAAGAAGATACGATGGACGCCGGCAGGCTCAAGGTCCGGGCAGATGGCGGCCGTGGTGGAAGCGCAGCGTTGTATGCAGCTGCCGCAATCGAGCCCCAAGTTGGAACAGGTCTCTGGCTGGTATTCTGTAACAAGATCCATTGAGTCGTTCCCTGCCCTTCGTACTAGGTAAATGTAAATATAGGGCTTTGGGTTTGTTTTTCCTATAGTACCCATGAGTGGTTGTCCCGACTCTTTTGAGGGTATTCAGAGTACGCGCAGCTGAGTTTAGCCTATTCGGGCCGGTTCTGTATGCGGGCTTACTCCTAGAAGGCCCCGGATTGGCACTGCGGCATGGATTACGCGTTAAAATCGCAGTCGAGTACCTCCATTTTGGATTTTTCGAACATTCTAGTCCGCGCCACCAACTGGGTGGGCGACGCCGTGATGTCGCTACCCGCCCTGCGAGCCATCCGCGAGCGGTTTTCCACAGCCCGGATTTCGGTGCTCGCCAAGCCGTGGGTGGCGGATTTATACGGGCGGGAATCGTTTATTGACGAGATTATCCTTTATAGCGGCCAATCGCCCTGGCGCACCGGCCACGAATTGCGCGCCCGGAAGTATGACTGCGCCATCCTGTTACAAAACGCTTTCGAAGCGGCCTGGATCGCCTGGCTGGCGAAGATTCCAACCCGCATCGGCTACAAACGGGATGGCCGGCAGCTGCTCCTGACCCGTGCCGTGGATGTCCCGAAGCCCGGCGAGATCCCGCGACACGAGCGGTTCTATTATTTGGAGCTGCTACGGCGAGCGGGGGTGATCGACGCGCTGCCGGCTTCGGAGGCAATTCGGCTCCAGCCCTTCGGATTAGAATCTGGCGTGACTCCGAACGGCAAACGCGTCATCGGCGTCAGCCCGGGCGCAGCCTATGGGACCGCGAAGCGCTGGCTGCCGGAACGATTTGCCGCAGCCGCCGGCGCACTGGCGCAAGCACGCGGCGCAACGATTGCATTGTTCGGATCTAAGACCGAGCGCGATCTTTGCGAAGAAGTGGCCCAGCTTTTGAAGGATCACCAGGTGGTCAATTATGCCGGCCAGACCACGCTGGCCCAATTTATCGACCTTGCCGGGGGCTGCGAGCTGTTCCTGACCAACGATTCCGGCTCCATGCACATTGCCTCGGCGCTGGGCGTACCAACGGTCGCTATTTTTGGGGCGACGGACGACACGACCACGGGGCCCACCGGAAGGAACGCGCGCGTGGTCCGGCAGCCCGTCGATTGCAGCCCGTGTTTATTGCGCGAGTGCCCTATCGATCATCGTTGTATGACCGGGGTCAGCGCCGATCGCGTGGTGAAAGAGGCGCTGCAACTGCTGGACGGCTAGCGCTGAGCGTGATGATCCGAATTCAACAGCAGCTTGGCATCGCTTTCCACGCAGCGGGGCGATTCATCCAGCGGTTCGGTGGAGGGTTTCACTAACCGCGGGGCCATAGTCCAGGGCGCGGTGAGCACGTTCGGATCTTCCACAGTGGCCTGATAAACCAAGTCGGCGCCTTGCCGCCACAGGCGCTCGGTGACGTGCATCGCGGTGGTATGGAAATAGCCGTTCTCGCCGAACCAGGTGTCCTCCACGAAATTGGTGACGTCCACCACCAGCGTGCCGCGCTCCCAGTGAGCCACGGAATCGCCGTAGTAGGACGGGTTGCCATCCGCACGATGGGGGCGGCCGTCGGTGGGGATGATGCGATAGGGATCGCCCGAAATGTCTTCGTAGAGGAAGATCATTTCGTTGGGAAGCTGAACGATCTTGCGCGGCGGTCCGATGCGCGGGATACCGGGCCGGCCGCAATAGAACACCTGATCGGTTTTGCTCTCATTGTCGAAAAGGTATTTTACTTTGGCCTGGAATTGGGGCTTATAGGAGGGCTCGGCGGTGAAAGGCAACGCGCCGGCGATGGGCGCCTGAGCCGGACGGCTGGCGCTGCGGTCGACATCCTTGATCGAGACTTTTCCGTCCACCTGCTTTTCCTTGAGAGCTACGGGCGGCAGATCGATGGCGAAGGTCCAGATGCCGCTGAGGTCCGGGTGGCGATCCGGGTTTTGTTGACCGCGAACCACCGAGGGAAGCATCACCACGGCTGATAGCACGCACAGAAAAACGTTCTTCATTTGGATTCTCCTCGCTCAATGCGGGTTGTTGTCGGATGGATTCACCAGCTCCAGCGATGCTCCATCCGCGAACGTGATTTTTTGAAGATAGCCGTATAGCGAGCCGTCGCGGGCGCGTACGCCTTCCACCGTGACGGGTTGCCCGATGGCCTTCGCGAAATCCGCGCGGCCTACCGTTACGCGCTTGAACCAAGCCGGAGGATTGCTCTCGAACTTCCAGGCCTCGGGTGCGCCGTTGGCGCCTTTGGCGTCGATGAAAACGACAATGTGGGGATTGATCCAGTCCACTTTAGAAAGAGTACCGGTGAGCGTGAACCTCTTCGACATGTCGAAAATCGCCGACGGCGAGTGATGTGCCCAAAGGGCTGCGGTGGCGCAGACCAGGGCGCCAGCCAATGCAAGACGGGACATTGTCTTTTTCACCTTCCCCATTCTTACTTTGCGCTCACTATATCACACGCGTTTCGGAAATTCCGGGGGCTTTGGGCCTGTGTCGCGCGGCGAACTGAACCGCGACCGCGTGCCGCTATTCGACTGGGGACGACGGAGCAGATCAGCGCGCGGCAGTGGAGTAGAGCTCGGGCGAGCGGGAGGAGCCGCGCAGCCAGCCTTCGAGCCAGAACCGGCGGAAGCCGGAGCGCTTGGGAAGCAACGTTTGGCCGCAGCAAAATTCCGCGACCTTGGTATATTCGGCGAGGGTGGTCGACTCCGCCAGGTCCACGCGGAACTCAGAAGCGTCGACCAAGCTGGGGTCCGCGGGGATGGCAGCAATCTTCTCGGCGTCGATGGCCCAGCCCGCTTCGCGCGGAATGGCCCGATCGAAGGTCATGCGATTGACGATGTATTTTATCTTGGTGGCGGCTACGCCCCGGGATTCCAAATCGTAGCGGCGGCGAGCGGCCAGGTACAGCGAAGGAGACGACGGCGCCGTGACCACAAAAACGGCTTGAGCGGCGCGCGCCACCACTTCAGTGGCATCGTCCACCACCTCGGGCAAATCGCCGATGATGACGTCGTAACGGCTACGGACAAAAGACAGCAGGCGTTGATAACCCCACGGCGACACCTTCCGCACACCCAGGCGGCTGACGGAGGAGAGTACGTCAATGCCACCTGTGTGTGTGACCATCTCGCTCCAACTCTCATCGGTGAGCCGGTGGGAGTCTTCGAGCGCATCCATGATCGAATAGTTGGGCCGGACGTTGAACAACATGGAGATGGGCCCGGCGTGCAAGTCACATTCGAGCATGAGGACCTTTTTTTCCGCGAGCGTGGCCAGGATATGCGCCACAAACAGCGCCGTGGTAGTGGCTCCGCTGCCGGGTTTGGCGGGCTGGAACGCAAATACCGGGGCGCTTTTTTTGCCACTGACAGATTCGAGCGCCTGGAAGATGGCCGCGCGAAATTCTTCCGGGTTGCAAGGAATAGGACACACCGAAAAGCCGCCGAAAGCACTCTCTAAGACGTCCGCACGCTTGTAACGGCCCGACACGCCCAAAATAGCAGTGGAGTGTTGAATGCTGCGGATGTCGTGCTCCACGGCGTGCGCGGCCGCTTCGTCGTCGGCGCCCAAAAACACCAGCTGCGGCCCGAACGAATTCAGCAGCCGCATGCTTTCGTGGGCCTGGGGATAACGCTCCAAAGTGCGAAAGACACATACATCTTTCGTCAGCGAGCACAGTTGCTGCAGTTGCGAAGTGGTTTCGCGATCCGTGCCGAAGATTAGTGCCGTCAGCATTTGAAAGTGAGCTCCAGTTGCACCGGTGCCATCCGGTATCGTGGTGAAGGTATGCAATCGATGGGCCAGCGGGGAAACGTGGAGTAACTTCGGGAAATTACTGAAAACAAATTGGGGCAGTTTTGTTAGGTGCGTCATTTTCCTGCCGAAGCGTTGAGATTATGACACCGGCGCATAAGACAACTGAAAATGACCCAATGTAATTGACGACCAGCTACGAAGTCTGGTCTAATCGCCAAATGCCTGAAGACGAGGTGCGCGCGGTGGCTGAGAACCTGCTGGAAGCCCTGCGATTCTTCGGGCAGGCGCGCGCCGACGCCGAGATCCGCGATCTGCCGGGTGTGTCGTTGATCTTTTGCGGGCTGAACTACGCGGCGTTCAATGCGGCGCTGCAGGCCCGGCCGATCGAGGGCGACGCTCAGGAGCTGGGCCGGCTGATCGATGTATCGGCCGAACATTTCAACGCCCGCAGCCTGCGCTGGACCTATTGGCTGTGCGGCGATTTCCTGAAACAGCCGCTGCGCCGGGAAGCGCCGCGCGTCTTCAAGCGGCATGGGCTTCGGCAACTGACCGAGGCGCCGGGGATGTATGCCGAGCGGCTGGCGCCGGCGCTGCGAACTCTGCCATCCATTGAGGTGCGGCCGGTGGCGGATGAACTCACCCGCGGGGCATTCGCCGAAGTGATGTCCACGGCGTTCGAGATTCCGCACTCGGTGAGCTTGTCGGTGTATGGCGCCGAGCGCGCGTGGAAGGGCACCTTTCAAGGCTACGTGGGCTATTCGAACGGCCGGGCGGTAACGACGACGGCCGCCGTGATCACGGGCGATGTGGTTGGATTGTACTCGGTGGCCACGCTGCCGCAGCATCGGCGGCTAGGGTTTGCGGAAGCCATTATGCGCGAGGTGGTTCAGGAAGCCCAGCGAACGCGGGGGATTTCGCGGACGGTATTGCAGGCCACCTCCTCGGGG
>Ga0209006_10007013_pt1 | contig 10181 bp, 7 predicted proteins | sample JacPin_JW_Ref_O2_FD_188567 | JGI IMG/M metagenome (GOLD analysis project Ga0209006, IMG submission 188567) | Forest soil microbial communities from Algoma, Ontario, Canada - Jack Pine, Ontario site 1_JW_Ref_O2 (SPAdes) (version 2) | ecosystem: Environmental > Terrestrial > Soil > Boreal... | reverse complement strand
ACCGCCGCCAGAGCAAACGAGAGAACGGCCGTCGTAGTCCACAGGCCGCCGGCAGGGACTTCCTGGCCGATTCCGCTGGAGAATTGAATGACCCCGGGCAGCACGTTGCCCAATAGACCGTCGCGCACGACAAAACCGTTTTGAAAGATCGACAATCCGTCAAATACCAGCCCGGCAAATGCGGCGGAGAAGATCAACAGCACCAGGGCGACTGTCGAAAGTGCGGCGACGATGTAGACCGTAGCGCGCCATCCGCCGAGTGCGGCGGCGAGAAAAAGGAAGGCCGCGAGTTCCGCGATGGCCAGGGTGCGCGAGATTGCGCCCCCACTCATTTGCGCCAAAAGCTCTCCCGCAGAGCCGAGGAGCGTGGCCGCAAGGGGCACGGCGAACAGGAAGAGCACAAAAAGAACGTAGATACGGATCGACGGGCTCTGAAAATGGGCGCCGAACAGTTCGCCGAGCGAGCGACTTCCGGTGATCCGCCCAGCCAGCCAAAGGCGATTCTGAAACAGCGCCGCGGCAAGGGCCACTAATATCAAGCTCAATGCAAGCTGGTTTGCCTGAAAGCCATAGATGGAGAGCAGACGTAGATAGTCATAAGGACCGATGCTAGCGAACAAGACGGCGCTTCCAGCGAATATGCAAATCCAGCTCGACAAGCTCTGACCCGCGTCGACATACGCCGCAGGTCCAGTCTCATACTTCGCCGATTGCGCGGCGATGTAGAGCGCGAACGCTGCGAACAAGGCCAGCACAATGGCAAGAAGCGAGGTCACGGCCTGAACCGCCGGATGACGTCGAACGACTCGAATGCGCCGCGAAGACCAAGCCACAGGATCATGGTCACCACTATCGCCGACGCCATGCCCAGTAGCCCGAGGGTGACGGGCACCGCATAGAGCCTTTCGGCAGAGGATGACAGCAACATTGCAAGCCCAAAGCCAAGCACGCTTACGCAATAAGTGACCAAGCCAAGCGCCACTTCGCTCGCCGTAAATCGCGTCTCAAATACGATATTAACAATGACATGGCCGATGAAGGCCGCGAGCAAGACCACAAAGCCTGCACTGATGAACGGCCACCCGCCCGCAGCAACGCCGTAATGAAACGCCGTCGCGGCTACCAAGACGAGAGGCAGCCAGATGGCCATGACCAAAGCATGGCGATCAAGCGCGTCAAGTTCCCGTGCAGACATTGCGGGTATCCTCAGTCGTCATCTTTGCCGCTCTTGCCGAGCTTGCGCGCCGGACCATCGGGTTTCTCGGGCGGCGGCATAAAATCGCGGAACGAGAGAGCGCCCGCACTCCCCGCGGTTCCAATCGGAAGGCCAAGGTCCTTCATCAGGCCATCCACGAAGGCGATCTGTGTGCGATATTTCAGGGCGGAATTCACGACGCGGTCGGTCATGTTGCCGCCGCCGCCGCCCCCAGTTCCACTGTTCTGGGTACCGCCGCCGCCAGTCTCGGACGGGCTGTTAATCCCGGGCAGGCCGTCAACCTGAAGGATCTTGATCGACTCGATGTTCTCCATTGGCTTGACGGTCTCACGTATGATGCTCGGCAGATTTTTGATGAGATTCTCGTAGATCGCGCTGCGCCGCGCGGCGTCGTTGCGCATATTCTCGGCCTCGTTGAGTCTGGTCTGGCCCTCAGCGTCCTTCTCGTATCGGACAGCGGCCGCGTTTGCCTCAGCGATCTCCGCAAGCGCGCGCTGCTCCATCGCCTCCTTTTCGGCTGTGGCGACGGAAACAAGCCGCTGGGTCTCACGCTCCGTTCGCGCGGTGGCTTCGATCAGAGAGATCCGCTTTGCGCGTTCGGCCACTTCTTGTTCGCGGACCGAGACGACCTGCTCCTCGGTGACCGCGAGCGCCTTCATCGCATTTGCCACCTCGGTCTTGGCAACGGCCTCTTCGATCGACTTATTGATGACGGCGATGAGCCGCTCCTTGTCGATGATCTCTATTTCCTTGTTGCGCTCGATCTCAAATCTCTCGACGAATTTCCGCGCCGCTATCCGCAGCTCGTCGAGCTCGCGGCCGGCCACAATGCCCGCATCCTCGATTTTGCGAAAAGCAGCGGTTTCCGACAACTTGATCTTCTGGTTCTTCTCAATTTCGAGCTGATTGATCTCCTCGTCCCTCTTCAACCGCTCAACTTCGATATTGTAGCGCTTGAGGATGATTGCTCTTTCCTTATCGGTATTGGCCAATTCATTGATGATGCGAATATGCTTGTCCTTCTCCACCAACAACGCTTCGATCGTCTTTTCGATTTCGATGCGGTTCGTCTCGACTTGCCGCTCGCTTTCCAATTTTGTCTGGTCGACCCTGGCAGAAGCGTTGGCCTCTACGATCGACACTTCCTGGCGCGAGTTTATTTCGGACTCCCGTATCTTGCGCTCGTTCTCGATACGTTGCGATTCGACTTCCATGCGCGAGACGATACGCTGCGCCTCGAGGGCCTTCGATGTCTCGATAGCCCGCTGCTCGTTCTCCTTTTGGCGGTCAATCTCGAGCAGCCGAATTTCGGTTTGGCTGTTGATGCGCTCGGCCTCGATGAGCTTGTCCTTGGCGATGCGGACGCGCTCCGCCTCCTGCTCAGCTCGGATCTTCGCGTTGCTGATACTGATCGAGGAATTCGAACGCTCCTCCTCGATCGCAGCGAGCTGCGCGGTCCGCCTCGCCTCGATGTCGCGCGTCTGATCGAGCCGCGCGTATTCAAGGTCACGATCAATTTCAATGGCACGCTGTTCGGTCTCGTAATCCTTGAGCTTGATCTCCAAACGCGTATCATTTTCGATACGGTTTCTGAGCTTGCGGCGCCCTTCGATTTCCTCGGTGAGCTGCGTCAACCCTTCAGCGTCGAAGGCATTGTCCGGATTGAATACAGAGATGTCGGATTGATTCAGACTCGTCAGCGAGGCGTTTTCGAGCTCAAGCCCATTAGAGGCCAGCGACGAGGTTACAAGCTCCGATACCTGGCGCATAAACTGCTTCCGGCCGGTATGGATCTCATCCATCGTCATGGTTGCCGCTACCGCCGAAATCGCGTCCACGAACCGTCCCTGCACCACGTCCTTCATCTGATCAGGAGAATAGGTGCGTTCGCCAAAAGTCCGCGCAGCCAAGGACACGTTTTCCCGCGTAGGAATAACGCGCACAGAATATTCGCTGACGACATCCACGCGCAGTTTGTTGCGCGTTATAAGAGAGCCTTCGCCGGCACGCCTTATTTCAATCGGCACGGTATTCATGTTGACGCGGGTAATGTCGTGGACGATTGGGACGACAAAAGCGCCGCCGCCCATGACAATTTTCTCGCCGCCCAAACCGGTGCGTACGAAGGCTTCATCTTTGGACGAATGCCGGTACAGCCAGTGGAGCAGGTACACGCCGACAGCGACGAGAATTGTCAGCAGGACGATAATGGCTATTGCGTCTGCGCCAGTCATGGTCGCGGTTCTCCGAGATCAATAGCGTTCTTTTCCCGCCACCGCGAGATAGGTGAGTGCGAGGGCGACGAGGTTTACAAGATCTGCGATCGTGTAGAGCGTGGCGATAACCGGCGTGTAGCCTACGCCAATGACCACATCGACAAAGTGCAGAATGGGAATGACGACCCATCCAACGGTCATGATGAGGCGGATCCAGAAATAACCGATCTGCATGGGGGGGGAGGCCTTCCGCATCACGTCAGCCATTCTGCCGAAATACATCTCACCGAGAATGTAGAGCCAGAAGGCGATCGAAAGCAGGACCCCGAGAGTCGGATTGAAGATGTGCGCGTCACCAAGATAGCGCGAGAGCACCATGAGCAAGGCGGCTACGGTAATGCGCCAGAACACTCCAGCCGGTACCGAGCCGGCGATGCTGACGAAAAAATACGCGGCGGCGACCAGCAGCGGATGGACCGCAAACCACGCGGCAAAGCGCGGAGCGGACGAGAGCTTCCCGCCAGAAAGCCACAGCTCCTCGGCGCTCATATAAGCGAGCGCGGAAATGGCGAGCGCCACCGCAGCGAGTGCCACGGGAATCCGCCAACGCTCGGAAACCCACGTCAGGCCGAGAGCCATCAAGGCCGCCGTTGCGAAACAGCCCATCGTTGCCGCCGCAAAAGTGCTGCCAAGAACGTCGCTGGTTTGGAATGAGTTGACGAACATCGGATTTTCCTAGACTTGCGCCCGAATGTGCGGAGAGCGGCTGTAAAGAGCCACCATCGGCAAAATGAGCAGCCCGAAGATGAATTGCTGCCACTCGTATTTGAGACCAATGCCGATCAGAAAAGAACTCAGCACCTGCAGTACGAGCACGCCAATCACGGTGAAGCCGTAGCCACCATAGCCTCCGGCCAGCGACGTGCCTCCGATCACCACTGCTGCGAGCGTCGTGAAAAGATACTGGTCGCCGACACCGATGAATCCCCCACCGCTCCAGCCGAGCAAAAGGGCTCCCGTGAGCGCCGCGAAAGCGCCGGAGATCAAGTAAGCGAGAACCCAATATTTGAATTCTGATATCCCGATCAGCATCGCCGATCGACGGTTGCCGCCGAGCGCGTAAATGTAGCGGCCATAGGCGGAATAGCGCAGCGCAATGACCACGACGATCGACAGAAGAAGCCAAAGCAGAATCGTCGGCGGCACGCTCAATCCGAACGTGCTGCCGTTCATGGCTGCAAGATTGGAGAGCCAGGACGGCACCGTCCCGAAAACGTTACCGCTGAACTGAGAGCCGATACTGGTGACAATTTGAACTAGGCCGGCCACGGCAAAACCGGTCCCGAGTGTAACGATCAGCGCCTGGCCCTGCAGCCTGTAAGACAGGACCCCATTCAGGAAGCCAATCAAGCCGCCGATGATAATGACCGCCGCGAAGCCCAACCAAGACGGCACGCCAAGGCCAATCAGATAAAGAAGGCCGATATTTGCAGTGCCAATCACAAACGGAATCGAAAGGTCTAGTCCCCCCAATAGGGCCACAAGCGTCTGACCGACGCAGGCGATGCCGAGGAAGGCCGCGAACAGCAGAACCGCTTTGATGTTCGCCGCGGACAGAAACCCGTCGATGGTGAAGGCACTGATCACGATCAGTGCGATCAGCACGATGAGGCCGATAAAAGCGCTGCGACCGTGAACAAAAACGCCGGATACCTTGAACGCGAAGACAAGGATCGCTTCCAGCACCAGGAAGGCAATTAAATTGCCGATGGTGCGGAACATCGGCACGGTCACCGTGATAATCAGGTAGGCGATGAGCAGCAGCACCATCGCAATGATCAGCGCACGGTTCGCGGCCCATATGGAGCCAAAGCCGACGGCTTCGTCGTCCGCCTCCGCATCGCCCGCTTTCGCTGCCGCGGGCACTCGCCGGTTCTCAAACGCGACCGCGACGTAGTTGGCCAGCCAGAACAGGACCGCCACCGTAATCACGGTGAAAAGTAGTACGTTCTGGGCCAACTCCCCCTGCACGAAGCCAACGCCGAAGCCGATCGCGCCAACGATCAGCGCAAGCGCAAGATTCAACACCAGAAGGAACGTGGAGCGCGGCAACGGCATAAGCGTCACGGCACGAGGCCTCCGCGAGCCGGCTGGCCGTAGATGGCGACCAGCGCCAGCAACAGCAGGAGGAAGCATGCCACGACCACGTGGCCGAAAGCGCCGAACCGACGGGCTGTGGCCTCAACAACGACGACGCGCATCATGACGACGAGCGTCGCAATCCCAGCCGCGGCGACGAAAAGTAGCTTTTGCAACGGCGAAAGCGAAATCGCGAGGGACGGGCCGTCGGTGGCCGGCGGGAACAGGAGATACCGGTGCATCAGATCCCCCGCGACCGCGGGATTTGGACCGGCGCCTACGTAAGTCTGAGCCGTGCTCACCTCCAGTACGATGGCGGCGACCACGATGCCCAGCACCATGAAAGCTGCGAATGGAGAGATGAAACTGATGTGGCGTCCAACAACAGGTACAAGCATGGTCAAAAGCAGCGAAGCAATGAGCGTGAGCCCATAGAGCAACTGGGTCACAAATCCCTGTACCGTGCCGAACTGAAATGTCGTCAATACGTATCCGATCAGGAACAGGTTCACCGCACCGAGCAACGCGCCGGTCACGGTGCCCCGCCCGCCAGCCAGACTGACACCGCCGAGAACCACTGCAGTCACAGCGGTCAACGACATGGTCGTGCCTTGCATCGGATCGCCGGAAGCAATCAGGGCGGTGTAGCAAATTGCACCGAGACTCACGAAGATCCCGGCAATGACATGCGCCCCGATCCGTACAACGTCGATGCTGACACCCGCCGTAAAGGCGGCGCGCTCGTCGTAACCCATCATGCGCAGATGCTTGAAGAACGGCGAAAGCGTAAACAGAAGCCACCCGCCGGTGGCGAGCACAAGGATCAAGAGCACCGGCGAAAAGATCGTGTTGCCAAGGCTCCAGGAGATCATCCAGTCCGGCGCCACGCCGCCGGGCCGCGGCAGGATCACGCGATTGATGCCGGACAGCGCCAGAAAGCCCGAAAGAGCCACGATGATCGGCTGCACGCGAACGACGATGATCATCAGTGCGAACAAGATCTGGTAGATCACACCGATGGCGATCGCCACGACAAACACACCAAGCGGCGAGGTCACCAATCCCAATCCGTTCAGGGAAACGATCGAGACGTTGACGAAGGCCAACAGTGGCCCGACGGCAAGGTCAACCGTACCACGGCCCGCGATCGCAATCGGCATGAGCGCATAGGTGGCGAGGATCAGCGGCGCTGCGACGATAATCGCACTGCCGAATCCGGCGAGCGAAACCAGGCTCGGCCCCCGAATCACCGCAATGCTCGCCAGGATCGCAAGCAGCAGAATGGGAATCAGGAGATAGGTGTTTTGCGCACCCCTGGATTCCGTCATGGCGATTGTCGTCTCTCCTGATTAAAGTTCGACGAGCCGGCGCCCATTCGCATTCGCCGGCCGTTCGGCACGGGGAGTCGACAGCGAACTGCGCGCCGTATAAGCGCCACTCCTCTCCCGGCGACGATCGGGATCGAGCGCCAGCACCTTTTTAAGCACGGGCGAGATGACCTCTTTGAACTTCGCCGGATCTTCGGACGTCGGGAAATGGCCGCCCGAAAAAATGATGCATTCGGCATTCTTGATCTTTTCCGCCGTGCGCTCGGTCATCTCGGGCGTGCATGCGAAATCGTATTCGCCGGTGAGAAAGAAGGTCGGCAGTTTGCCCGAAATCTTGGAGACCTGATCGCGGTAATCGGAATCGACGCTGTAGAAATACAGATCGCCCTTGAAAACACCCGGCCCGCCTTGAGCGTAATACCACCAGGTTTCCCAGCGATATTCGTCGGGGCTTTCCGGCGACATGAGACCGAAAACCGAGGTCGCCACCACTTCGCCGCCATGGATATGCGGATGATGCAGCGGCTCGATCCACCAGCCCGGCGAGTAATCGCAGGCTTCCAAGGCGATCAGGGCAAGGAATTCGTGTTCGTAGCGAAGTGCGAGTGTCAGGCAGACGTTGCCGCCCATCGAACACCCCATGATCACCGGCTTCTTGAGTTCCAGAGCGTGGCAGAACGCAACAACGAAGTCCGCATAGAACTTTGCCGTGAGCTTGTATTCGTCTTCTTTCAAATAGAAATCGGAAGGCGGGAGCGATTTGCCATGCCACGGGAGATCAAAGGCGATGACGCGGAAGTTCGCCGTGATATCGGGATCGCAGAGCTGATGCCGATATTGCCGGCCGTCGGTGCCCGCGGTGTGCAGGCAAACCATTGGAATGCCCTCGCCGCTCTCTTCGTAGTAGGTGCGGTAAGTCTTGCCTTCGCACTGCACATAAACATAGCGACCAACAATTGGATCATGCGTGTTCATCTGTGTCTCCTGGCGTTTACTTACGCGCTCCGCATCAGGGAGAGCATGTGGGTAAGCGCCCGCAAGTTCTGCCAGAACGGAAGCGTATTGCCTTCGATGCGCAAGTGCCGGTGCAGCGGGTGTGCCATCGCCCAAATGTCATTGAACATCGGCGGCGGAATTGGCTGAGAAAACTTCGCCCAGGTGCCGCTCGCGGCTCGAAGGGCGAAATCGAAGCCGAAGTCGTTTGCTTCAAGACCTTCGGCAATACGTTGGATCTTCCCCCTGCTCACCTCGATCAAATAATCGGTTTCGTCGACGCCGAGGACGAATCTTCCAGTGAAGAAACGGCCAATGACGGCCAGTATGCGGTCCTCATTGACGCGGCGCGCCCAGTGCTCGACCCATTCGAGATCAAAGCTCTTACGCGTTGAATGGCGGCTCATTATCTCCTCCTAGGCTGTGCGCCCATATTCGGATCTCACATCAGTTTGGCAGCGGTTTCTTGGCAGGGCCGTAATGAGCCACGAACGAATTCGACGCGATGGTCGCCGGCAAAACGGCGGCGGCAAATTCTTCGAAGCTTGCGTCATCAGCGAGCCCGAGACGCGCAACTTTGAGCGCGTAAAGCGTAAACACATATCGATGCGAGCGATCGGGCGGCCATGGTCCGCCGTAACCGCGCGCAAAACCGGGAATGTTGAAGGTAACGAAATCACTGTTGAGTTCGCGCGCGCCGGTCGGCATCGCGGCGGTCCCACTCGCGCCTTCCAGAAGTTTGCGCGTATCGGCGGGTATGTCGAAGACCAGCCAATGGGCGAACGCGCGGGGAAAATCGAACTCAGGCGGCAAATCTGGATCGGTCATACTGATTGCGAAGCTCTTGGTGCCCGCTGGCACTCCGGACCATGCGAGACTGGGCGACGCCTTATTTTCTTCCGCAAAACGATCCGGGATGATCGATCCGTCCGGGATATCCGGGGCGGCAAAGTCGAGCGGTTGGTCCGACTTCGCGCCGATCGTGCGCGAGGTCTCGATCAGACTAGGAATGGGTTTGCCGGTTTTTTCCGTTTGCTGGCGCGGCCGGGCGACTTCTTGCGCGTGCGACTCGTCGGCCTCACCAGGCAACGACGCAGTCGGGCGTCGTCCAAACATTGCATTCAAAATAGCATGGCCATCGTAAGGTGGATCGAACGCTGACGCGATCACGCCATTGCGGAACACCAGCACACGGGTGCAAAGGTTGAGGAACTCTTCGATCTCGCTCGAGAGGAAGACTACTGCCTTACCCTTGGCTGCGAAATCCCTGAGGTTCCTATAGAGATCGAGCTTGGCGCCCACGTCGATGCCGCGCGCCGGGTCATTAAGCACGAGGACATCGGGCTTCTCTGCGAACGCCCGTGCGATCAGAACCTTTTGCTGGTTTCCCCCGGAAAGCGAGGTGATCAAGTTATCCTGACTTCCCATCTTGACTGCAAGCCTGTCGGATTCCCAGGCGAACACCGGCTGCAGCTTGCGGCGATCGGCAAGATTGAGCCAGCCGCCAAGCCGATATTCTTGATAGACCGAAATGAGCAGGTTCTCGAAGATGCTCAGGTTCGGGAAAATGCCTTCCTTCTTTCGGTCACCCGAGACATACGTCACTGCGTTGTCTCGCGCGGATCGAAGGTCGTTTAGAAATTCGCTTTTCTTGCCGTCAATCGCGCTGATGCGACCAGCGACGAGCGTCTGCACGCCAGAGAGGCAGCGCACGAAGTCCGTTTGGCCTTGTCCATCAAGCCCGGTGATTCCGACGATCTCACCGGGATAAATCGTGAAATCGATAAGCCCCGCATCGTGCCAAACGCGACCGGCTTCGACGCGAAGCACGGGCGCCTGACTTTGCCGCTCGGCGACCGATTGCGACGCCAGCGTCCGACCGCGCTCGGCGCCCGCGATTAGCTCGAAAATCCGCGCTTCTGTAATTTCGTTTCTCTCGAGGGAGCCGACATCGAGCCCGTCGCGCAGCACGGTGGCGCGGTCCGCGATGCGCACCAGCTCCGCAATGCGGTGGCTCACCATGAGAATACTGGCGCCGTGCTTTTTCAGCTCGCGCATCTTCGCGAAAAGCCGCTCGGTCGAATCGAAGTCCAGTGCGGCGGAAGATTCGTCGAGAATGAGTACCTTTGGATCGGTGAGAAGGGCGCGGGCAATCGTGATCCACTGTTTGATGCTCAGCGGCAGATCACCGACGAGTGTCTCCAGATCGAGTTCGAAGCCGAGGAGTTCGCGTATCAACGCGGCGGCCTTCGCGACTTTCTCCTCTGGCCCCTTGCTGGCGCTAAACAG
>Ga0209006_10007012_pt1 | contig 10181 bp, 4 predicted proteins | sample JacPin_JW_Ref_O2_FD_188567 | JGI IMG/M metagenome (GOLD analysis project Ga0209006, IMG submission 188567) | Forest soil microbial communities from Algoma, Ontario, Canada - Jack Pine, Ontario site 1_JW_Ref_O2 (SPAdes) (version 2) | ecosystem: Environmental > Terrestrial > Soil > Boreal... | reverse complement strand
ATGTCCACATTGCCACTGCCCAGGGCGGCCTGGTTGATGTCGCGGACGTCAAGCAAGTGGCGGGCGTTCGTTCCGACGTAACCAATTTGCACCATGACATTCGGGCCGAAACTCTGCTGGATGTTCAGGTTGTAGCTATAGGTATAAGACGGCCGAAAGTTCTTATCCACAGAAAAGAGGTTGGTGACGCCGGCGCCTGCAATTGCTTCTGCCAACGGAGTGAAAATCAGCTGGCCTGGGCGCCAGACGGATATACCCGCCTGGGCATTCGCACTGGCCACCGGGTCAGTCCCGGCCGGATTGTCCTGAACTCCAAATGGACCGCCGTTCACCGTGCCGCGCAGATTCAGGAAGGGCACCATGTACGGGGCGTCGTAGAACATGCCAAAGCCGCCGCGGATGACCGTGTTCGTGCCAGCCGGCTGGTAAGCAAAACCTACCCGTGGGCTGAAGCTGGTCCAGAACTGCTGGTAGATGTTGGGGCGATTGACTCCCGCGACCGCAATTCCATTCGGCGCGGATGGATCGAAGGTCGTTAGATTGTGATACTGGCTGTGGATAGGGCCGCTGTAGTCATAGCGAATTCCGTAGTTGAGATTCAGCTGGTGGCTAAACTGCCATGCATCCTGAGCAAAGAGGCTGAAGGTGTTTTCGAAGACCTGACGCTTGGGATTTCCTTCCACAATGTTGGTCGGTGAGGTGAAGCAGCCGGCCATGAAATCCGCCAGGGAAAGAACGTTGCTGTCGTAGCCCGACGTGGGAGTGTATCCGGGGGCGGTGGTGCCCAGGTTCTTAGTCGCCAATCCGTCGCAAACGGTTTGTCCTGGAGCAGATCCGTTTGCGGTTTGGATACCGTACGTCCATGGACCTTGTGAGCCGTCAAACGTGAACGTTCCACGTTGGCCGCTTTGATAAAAGTCATCTACCTGCGCCTGGCGGAACTCTCCACCGAAACGAAACTCATGCTTGCCCTTGGTCCAGGAAAGCGAATCGTCAATGTGACCGGTGATGTCATTGCGTCCGGAGTCGACGGTCGGACCAGTAGGATCAAACCCGCTGTTGCTTGCGCTTAGTCCGGAACTCGCACCGGCCGCGGCAATATTGATCCGTGGCGCGCCAGACAGACTTGAGGAGGTAACACCGGTATTGAGACCCAGGGCTACCGGGTTAAAGCTATGGTCCACATCAGAAAATACCTGGTTGTAGTAGTTCACGCCGAGAAATAGCTGATTCACGATGGAAGGCGAGATAACCCGGTTGTACACAATCGAATAGTTATATACATGAATAGGAGCTTCTTCGTAGTAGGGCGCGAGAAACGATACGGTGGGAGCAACCTGGTTTCCCTGGCCCATAAATGCCTTCACCGAAAGGTGGTCTTTCTCGGTGAAATTCTGGTCGAACTTTACGATCCCGTTGAAGCTGTGCCCGGTGAGGGGGGAAGTGTTGTAGTAGTTGTTAGCGTTTGCCCCCCCGGTAAGTGCATTTGCCGGCCAAAGGTTGGCGAGCAATGTCGTTGACAACGGATTGACCGGAACTCCGTAATACGCCAGCACACCTGCGGAAGCCGCCTGGTAAGCGGCCGAGGGCTCGGTCGAGCGGCTTTGATTGCCGATCACGAAGTTGTTGTGCTCGTAGGTCACAAAAAAGAAAGTCTTGTCCTTGAAGATGGGACCACCTACGGAACCGCCATAGATAAGGAAGCGGTTTTTATTCTTGGGAGAACCACCGGCAAAGGGAGTATTGGCGGCAAGCGCTTCGTTTCGGTTGAAGTCGTAAAGCGTGCCGTGCCACTGATTGGTGCCTGATTTGATCACCAGGTTCGCCGTGCCACCAGGATTGCGCCCGGTTTCCGGAGAAGATGCAGTCACAAAAGAGAACTGGTCGATGGCATCCAGGGGAAGTACGATACCGGCGATGCCATTTACGCCACCTTGATTGACCGCGGGGATGTTCCACCACAGGTCATTGTTGTCGGTGCCTTCAATCTGCCAATTCACTGAGTTGGTGCGGGTTCCGTTCACCGATGCGAATCCGGCGCCGCCATTTTGTGCATAGCCCGAAAATCCGGGAGTCAGTCCCAGGAATTGTGTGAAGTCGCGGCCATTGATGGGAGTGTCCTGGATCGTCTTGGTGGGCAGCACCGTTGTCTGCGTGACAGAGGTCGTATCCAGCGAAACACCGGCTGCGTTAACCTCAACTGTCGTCGCCTGCGATGCCACGGCGAGTTTCAACGGGAGGCTATAAGTTGAGCCCGCGGAAACCTGAACCTTTTGTACTTTGAGGGTCTCGAAGCCAGAGGATGTGGTTGAAACCGTATAGAGGCCAAGGGGAAGGTCAGGAAAGCTGAACTCCCCGGCGCTGGAGGCGACCGAAGATTGCGTGACCCCCGTGCCCTCATTGGTGATCGAGACCTGCGCGCCCGCAATGGAGGCGCCAGCCTGGTCAGTTACTACTCCATTAATGCCACCGCGAAAGTTTTGTGCTCCGGCGAACGTCGCGCCCAGAACCACCATCGACAGGAAAGCGAGTAGAGAGAAAGAGCGAGTGCGGATATCAGCAAATGACATAGAACAACCTCCCAGAAAAGTGCGTGCAAAAACGTATCTCCAGACCCTCAGAAACCCGGGGTGGATGAGTAATCGGCCGACTTAACTTCGACTTGGAAGGGTGCTACGGGCCTGTGCAACTGGAAAGATACACCGGTGAGAACTCACGCTTCGACAGTGAAAGCGTCCACCGTGATGATACTTGGCACCGCGAGCTACGACAGTATCCGTTTAAGGTAGCCGTATTACCCGTTCAGTGCAACTAGAAAATAAGAGCGTCTCGCCGGGCCTTCACCCATGTCCTGAAGCAAAAAGCAACACTTTGAATGATGAAACTTCCTTTAGAAAGATTGCCGGTAGCAAGTGAACTGTGAAATGAAGGCGCTTTTTGGCCCTATCCCCTCAAGTCATCGATGGATGCCCCATGCGGCTGCTGCGGGTAAAAGCATCTGTTCTTACCCGCGGTAATTGCTTAAACGTTTGCGTGCCTACGCCGGGTCAGGTGGTAGTACACCACCGGAGTAACCACCAGGCTGAGCACAATGGAAATCAAGAGTCCTCCGATGACGGCAATGGCCAGCGGCTGCAACATCTGCGAGCCCGCCCCTAACGCCAGCGCTAAAGGGAACATCCCACAAATAGTGGCGATGGCCGTCATCAGGATGGGCCGGCGGCGGCGTTCCGTGGCGTGGAGCATTGCCTGCCGCGCGTCCATTCCGCCGGCGCGTAACTGTTCGTCAGCATCGAGCAATAAGATACCGTTCTTGGCCACAATCCCAATGACCATGATCAGCCCCATAAAGCTGGACACGTTGAAATTTGTCCCGGTGATGAGCAAAGCAAACACCACACCCGCGAGGGACAAAACCGAACTGGTCAGGATGGATATGGGAGCAGCAAAGTTACGGAATTCGGCCAGGAGCACTCCAAAGACCAGGGCAAGCGCCAGCACCAGCACGCGGGCCAGGTCGGCAAACGATCGTTGCTGCTCTTGATAGGTTCCACCGTACTCCACACGAACAGAGGACGGAATCTGAAGCCGGCTCACCGCTGCTCGCACCTTTTGCATGGTGCCGCCGAGATCGGAGCCCTCGAGGCGGCCGCTCACCTGAATCACTTGTTGCAGGTTCTCGCGCCGGATCTCATTCTGTGGCGGCAACTGCGTCATCGTGGCCATCGCGCTAAGAGTAGCGGTGTGGCCGGTGCTGCTGTTAAAGACGGTGTTCTGGATGGCATCGAGAGAAGCACGGTTAGCATCCGGCAAACGCACTCGAATGGTGTAAGGCCGGCCACCGGAAATGAGGGGATTGTTTGCCGGCAATCCATCGAGAATGGAAGTCGCATCCTCGGCGACCTCAGTAGGCGTAAAGCCAAGCCGCCCCGCAACCACCGGGTCAATCTGGAAGCTCGTGGCTGGCCCGCTGATGGTATTGTCCACGCCGTTTTCCGTATCCACCACGCCGGGTATCTTAGCGATCGCCTGCTGCACCCGGGGACCAAGCGTAAGCAGCAGGTTCTGGTCATTCGAAAACAGCTTGATCTGGATCGGTTCAGGCGAATTGGACAGGTCGCCAATCATGTCCTGCAGAACCTGGATGAATTCCATGTCAACCGACGGCTCAGCGGCATGAATCTGGGCCCGTGCATCTGCCATAACCTCATCAATCGCACGCGAACGGTCCGCCTTCAGGCGCACGGTAAAGTCACCTGTGTTTGCTTCCGTGACCGCGGCCAGACCCATCTGCAGGCCGGTGCGGCGCGAAGTGATGGACACTTCGGGTAAGCCCCGCAATATCCGGTCTACGTGATCGAGGATGCGGTTGGTTTCGGTCAGGGAGGTTCCGGCTGGAGTGAAGTAATCCAGCACAAACGCCCCCTCATCCATCTCTGGTAGAAGGTCAGAGCCCAAACCCTTATAGCTGAAGTAGCCGGCAATCATGAGCACAGCACAAACGGCGACCAGCAGGAAGGGGCGTTGAAACGACCAGGCCAGCGCACCTTCGTGATAGCCATTCAGACGGCCGAAGACCTCTCCCCCTCTTTGCCAAAGCCGCGAAAAAAATCCCGTCCGCTGTTCGTCGATAGCCGAGGTCTTCGCATGACCTTCGCTCCCTAGCTGCAGCGAGAGCGCTGGTGTGAAGGTAAGGGCAAGCAGCAGGGAAGTCAGCAAAGCAACCGTCATCGTTACCGCAAGCGCGCGGAAGAAGCTGCCAGTTACCTGGGTAACGGAAACCAGGGGAAGAAAAACAATGACCGGCGTGATGGTCGAAAAGAACAGCGGCCGGCTGATCTCACGGATCGCCTTGCGCACCGAGCCAATTCGGGACTCACCTGCTTCACGGTGGACCGCTATATTCTCAACCACCACGATCGCGTCGTCGATCACGAGGCCAATGGCCGCCGCCAACCCGCCCAGGGTCATCAGGTTAAAGCTCTGTCCTGTGATGCGGAGAAACAGGATCGTCACCGCGACGGTGACCGGAATCACCAGCCCGGCGACCAGCGAAGAAGTCCAATCTTGCAGAAACAGGAACAGAATGATACAGGCAAGCACCAGGCCGATGAGGATAGCGTCGCGAACGCTCAGAATACTTTCCCTCACCAACTCTGACTGGTCATAAAACGGTTCCAGGCGAACCCCCGCCGGCAACTTCGACCTCAGTTGATCGATTTCTGCCGCCACCCCATTTGCCACCGCGACCGTATTGCCCGAGGGCTGCCGGGTGATATTGAGCAAAACAGCCGGTTTGCCATTCGCCCGGACCGCCGTATATACGGGCATGGTGGACGGTTCGACCGTCGCGACATCTCCTACCCGGATGGCCACCCCGCCTGCTGAGGTCTTCACCACCAGGTTCGCCAGTTCGGCCGCGCTGTGCGCCTGCGCTCCGATAAGGCCAAGGATAAGTTGATGGTTTGCCTCGTACAGTCCCGGAGAGTCAATTATGTTCGATTCCTGGATTGCGTTCACCATTTCCAGCAGGGTCACACCAGAGGCCTGCAGACGCGCGAGGTTGGGGACCACCTGGAACTCCGGCACCTGCCCGCCCTGTACCAGCACGGTGCTGACTCCGTTGACCCGATTGAGAGGCGGCTTCAGGTCGTAGGTCGCGATCTCCCACAGGCGGGTCTGAGGAATGGTGTCCTTACCGTGATCATCCGCAGTCAACGCGTAGCCGAGAATAGGAAACGTCGCGAAGGTCAGGCGGTTGGTGGTGATGTGCGCGGTCGCAGGGAGTGACTGAGATACCCGCGCCAGCGCTGAGTCGGTTAACTGCAGCGTGCGGAACATATCCACGTTCCAGTCGAAGAAAAGGCTGATCTCCGCCGAACCGCGGCTGGTGGTGCTGCGCACGATCAGCAGGCCAGGGACGCTATTCACCGCGTCCTCGATCGGTTTGGTGATCGTGACCTGCATCTGTTCCACCGGCATCACGCCGTTGTCCACGCCAATGACCACCCGTGGAAAATTCGTTTCGGGGAAAACCGAGATTGGCAACTGGAAGGCCATGTAGACCCCGGCGAACGTCAACAGCGCGAGCAGGAAAAAGATAGGCTTCGCCGCAGCCGCAAGCCAGAACGAGCTCTCGCCTTCGACCTCAACCTTGCTTGGCGGTTCGAGCATCAGTCCTTGTCTCCGCCGGCTTTTTTCCCCGCATCGTCTGCGTCTGGCGCACCGGCCTTAACCTTGGTCCCCTCGTCCAGTCCGTAGGCGCCAGTCGTGATGACCATATCGGCCGGGCCCAGGCCGCTCAGGACCTGGGCTGACTCGCTGTTGCGGATCCCCAGGGTCACCGGTCGCTTGGCAGCGGTGCCGTCTGCTTTGATCGCCATCACAAATTTGCTGACCCCATCAGGTTCTGTCTGGACGGCTTCCGCAGGGATGACCAATGCATTGCTAGCCGAGCGGCCGGTAATCGTAGTGTGGACGGGTGTGCCCGCCTTCAGTGTTCCTTTTGCATTCGCCACCCGGAGCCAAACCTCCACCGTAGTGCTGCCCGGATCGAGCGCGGGGCTGATCAGCGAAACCTTGGCCGGCACTGGGTCGGTGACTCCGGGCACAACGATCGTGGCCGGAGCACCCAACGAGAGTTGCTGCGACTGTAGCTGTGACAAATGCAGCTTGGCCAGCAGCGCGGACGTATCCATCACCGTAATCACGGGATTGCCCGCGGCGGCTGTCTCGCCGGCAAAGAGAGGCCGATCGGTTACCACGCCGGCGATAGGACTGCGGATTTCTGTGTAGCTCAACTGCGCCTGGGCACCGAGGTACTTGCCCTTGGCGGAAGTGAGCTGGCCTTGTGCGCTCTCGAGTGCCGCTTTATGGCTCACCTTTTGGACGGCGTCGAGATGCTGTCTGGCGATGTCGTGTGCGGCCTGGGCTTGCACCAGGGCAGCTTTAGCCGTATCCAGATCGCGTCCTGGGATCGCGCCTTCTGAGAAGAGTTGCGCCCGGCTGTTGACAATGCTCTGCGCCAGGCTCAAGTTGGCCGTTGCCTGGGCCAGGTCGGTCTGCGCCTTCACCGTGTCTTCAGGTACCGTGGCCCCGGTCGCAATGTCGTACGTACCCTGGGCTGCGCTGTAAGCACCCTTGTTGTCGAGTGCAGCCGCCTCCAGATCACTGTTCTCGAGGGTCGCTAAAAGCTGGCCCGCGCTGACCCGGGAACCCCTTTGCACGTAGAACTTCTTCACCGGCGCGGTGACCTTGGGAGAGATGGCGGCCTGGGCCAGCGGCGCCAGCGTAGCATCGACCGTGATCTGCTCGGCGATGTCGCCCCGTTCCGGATGTTCGGCCTGTACGTTGACCTCCGTCGGAGCAGCCTCCTCAGTCTTGCTGCAGCCCGCGATCAGCAGGGAAGTGCAGCACAGCAGCAGCGCAGGGAATCGCGATAACTTGCTCACGGCTCAGATTGCTCCAGTCAGGAGTTGTAGATTTTTGAGAGCCAATTGGTAGCGGACGGTACCGTCCTCACGCGCCATCTCGGCCGTCGTCAGGGAGTTTTCTGCGTCCACCACTTCGAGTACAGTCGCCTCTCCTGCGCTATAGCGCAGCCGGGTAAGGCGCAGACTCTCGGTCGCTGTTTGCGCACTTTGCTCCAGCGACTGCAATTCGTCGTGCGCCGTGGCTGCCTCTGAGTACGACTCGTCCAGTTGGGCCACCAGCCGGCGCTGGGTCGCGGTGAGTGCCGTGTGGGCCACATCCCGCAGAATCTCACTCTGTCGAACCTTGTGCTGGGTGGAAAGCCAGTCCCATACCGGAATATCCACGGTGGCGAAGGCTGCGTAGCCGAGGTTCTGAGGCCGGACGCCGTCCACAAAATTAAAACGACCTTTGGCGCCGAACTGCGGCGCGTCGATGCCGTAAGTGAAGTTCAGCGCCAGATCAGGAAGATAAGCAGCTCGCGCCGCGGCTACCTGCAAGGTGTTGACCCGCAGGGAGGCCATAGCTTCACGCAACTCTGGATTGAGCCGCATGGCGTTCGCATCGACCTCCGCCCGTGCCGGCAGCGGCACAACCGGACCGGGCGAGAGGGTGTAATCAGTGCGCGGGTCAGCAAACAAGAGCACAGCCAGGTCCAGCCGGGATTTCTGTGCCCCAAGCAGAGTTTCCGCCAGGTCGCGATCGCGCTGCTGTTGCTGCAGCTGCGCCTTTACCACATCCGCATGCGCTCCTTCGCGGGCGCTCTCCCGCTGCTGGGTAAGATTGGTGAAACCGGCTGCTTCGCCCGCAGCCCGTTGCGCCACCGCTACCTTGTGTTCGGCGGCAAGTTCCTGGTAAAAGAGGCCGGTCACGGTAAGCACCAGTCCGCGTCGAGCAATTTCCAGCTGCGCTGTCGCGACCGAGGCAGCCGCGGCCGTCCGCGAGACCGCAATGGTTTGTGGCAGGCCGAGCGTCTCGTTCACCACCGCCTGGCTGGTGTATTCGTGAACCGAATTGTTGGCAATAAAGACCGGAAGAGACTGGGCTCCGATGGCAGCAGTCTCGGTGTGAATGCCGTTGGGTTGCGTGTACAAGTACTGGTTGTGATAAATGGCATTGGGCAGTAAAGCTGCCCGGGCTATGGAGTGATCCAGTGCGGCCACCCGGGCGTTCGCGGCCGCGGCAGCGAACGCCGGCTCGTTGCCACGGGCCAAGGAGATGGCCTGCTCCAGTGTGATCGGCGCCGTCGGCACAGGACTTGCTTGCTGCGCAATAGCCGGGCTAAGGCCCAAAGCCAAGCCTATAAAAGCAATTCTCATCATGGAATAACTCTCGACCGGCAGCTGCTCACTGCTGGCCCACCACCAGTATGGTGAAGGTACCGGGCACAATCGCCGGCCGTGGGTGAGGATTAACCGCCGTTGCCGCCGGCCGCTCACCGAACGAGGCCGTTGCCAGGTAAATTCGTCCTGTGGCTTCATCCAGGGTCATAGTTCTTGCTCCTCGCTGTGTGTCGAGGTTCTGCAACGCCGGATAGTCGGCTTTGCCGGCGTCGATGATGGTCAGCGTGCCTCCTCCATTCGAGGAAAAAGCCAGCTTCCGCTTGGCATCGTACCGAGCCGCATCCGGTCCTTCGCCGATCGCGGGATTGGCCAGCGTTTTGCCGGAACCAGCGTCTACCACCGCCATCTTCCCCCCGTCGCAAACGGCGAAGAGCCGCCGGCCGACTTTATCTATGGCCAGGCCGGAAGGTGAATCGCAGTTGGCTACCGGCCAGGTTGCGGTAATGGTCTTGGCTGCCGCGTCGAAACGGTCAATCTCATTCTTGGTTTCGATATTCGCGAACACCGTGCCCGAACCATCCGCAACCGGGAACTCGGGTTTGCCCGTGAGCGCGATGGTCGCAACCACCTTACGCTGAGCGGTGTCAATTACGGTTACATTACTACTGCGGCCATTGAACGCCCACACCGTTTTTGTCTTCGGCTCGAACACAATTCCATCTGGATTCGTGCCGGCAGGAATCGAAGCCACCGTGGCCAACGACCCGCGGTCAAACACCACGACAGCATTTGCTCCCCCATCGCTGATATACCCGTACTTGCCCGCGTCATCCAGCGCCACACCGTGGGTGCCCTTGAGACCGGTGATGCTGCCCACTACTTTCCCCGAATCGCTATCCAGCACATCCACCCGCGGTCCGTGGGTCACATAAAGCCGGTGCGCGTGAGCGTCGGAAGTAAGGTAGTCCCAACCTCCCTCGCCGCCAATTTTCCATTGCGTGAGAACACGGTACGGGCTTTGTGCGAATGCCGTAAACGAGGCGCTTAAAGCCAGCATGAGTAAGGTGGCGTGCTTGCGATTCATAGGATCTCCAATCAGGCTCAACTTCAATTTCGCACAGCTACCTTAACCGGACCTGAAGATAGCTGCGCCGCCGGGAAGCGCACGCTCACTTTTGTTCCGATCCCCAAGTCGCTGGCTATTTCAATGGTGCCGTGCCACCTGGAAGCAATTGCCTTACAGATGGCGAGCCCCAGGCCGGTACCGCCGGTATTGCGACTGCGTGACGGGTCGCCGCGGTAGAAACGCTCGAAAACGTGAGGCAGGTCTTCGGGCGCGATGCCCTCCCCAGCATCCTCGATGGTGAGTTCAGCCAGCGTACCATCCTGCGCGACCGCCGCTTGAACCAGCGAGCCTGCGGGACTGTG
>Ga0209006_10007011_pt1 | contig 10181 bp, 8 predicted proteins | sample JacPin_JW_Ref_O2_FD_188567 | JGI IMG/M metagenome (GOLD analysis project Ga0209006, IMG submission 188567) | Forest soil microbial communities from Algoma, Ontario, Canada - Jack Pine, Ontario site 1_JW_Ref_O2 (SPAdes) (version 2) | ecosystem: Environmental > Terrestrial > Soil > Boreal... | reverse complement strand
CTCGAGCAGGGCTTCGTAAATCTGGCTCGGATGGCGCGGTAGGCCGTCCGTTCCCGGGAAGACAACGGCCCAGGGGACGTCAGTCGGGCGGCCCCAGAGCTCAGGGCGAATGAAGTTGGCGATTCGGCCAAGGAAGATGCCAATCGGCGCGACCATCGAGCAGAGGTCGAGCACAGTCAGCGCCGGCGCTTTGTAGCGGCGGCAAAACAAAAGGACGCCGATCAGCGCGCCGATCAGCCCACCGTGAAAGGCCATCCCGCCTTCCCAGATTTTGAAAATCTCGCTCGGATGGGAAAAGTAATATTGTGGATTGTAGAACAGAACGATTCCGACCCGACCGCCGATGATGACGCCGAAGGCGCAATAGACCAGGAGATCGTCGATGGTGTCGGCGCTTGGACGCTTCGCCCCATTCCAGTACCGGTCGTCGGACACGATCCGGCGGATGAGCAACCAACCGAGGACAAGGCCGGCGATATAAGCGAGCGCGTACCAGCGGATAGCGAGCGGGCCCCATTGCACGAGGACAGGATTGATCGTTGGAAAAGGCAGAACGAGTGTTGGCATCGGAGGGATGCAGATGCGCTGGGGCCGGTACGGCGTCAAGTCGGTACGCTCGAGGCGCTCGGGAGAGCGACCCCCAGGACGATAATGACGTGGTGATTGCGGGAATCGGCGAAATCCTCCTGCCGTCGGCGAAGCCGAACACGCGAGGTCAGGCATGATTCGGTTCTCGCTGTAAAGTTCCGACCTGACAATTGCGCGGGCGGACGGAGAGCGAGTCCTCTCGCCGACTTTCGCGTTGATCGTCGTTTTGGACTATGAGCGCGTGAACGAGGGCGGAAGCTCGTGGCGGTAAGAGGAGTTGATCCCGATGCCCTCTGCAATCTTGATCAATGGCCAGGACGTCCTTCTCGCGATCGACCTGCAGGCCGACTTCATGCCCGGCGGGGCGCTGGCGGTCGATGGAGGCGATGAGATCGTCCCCCTCGTTAATCGTCTGGCGAACCGCTTCGAGAATGTCGTCGTGACGCAGGACTGGCATCCCCCGACCCACGCCTCGTTCGCGGCGAGTCACGAGGGCGCCAAGCCCTTCGATACGAAACGCCTTCATTACGGCGACCAGACGCTCTGGCCCGAGCATTGCGTGCAGGACACGGCCGGGGCGGCGCTGCACCCCGACCTCGCGGTCGATCGCGCCTTCCTCATCCTGCGCAAGGGCATGCAATCGGCGGTCGACTCTTATTCCGCCTTCGTCGAGGCCGACGGCCGGACGACGACCGGACTTGCCGCGCTGCTCAAGGCGCGCGGGGTGAAACGCGTTTTCGCCTGCGGTCTCGCGACCGACTTTTGCGTCGCCCATTCGGCCCTCGACGCGCGCCGCGAAGGCTTCGAGACCTTCGTGATCGAGGACGCCTGCCGGGCCATCGACGCCAACAATTCGCTAAGCCAGGCGTGGGCGCGCATGAATGCCGCCGAAGTCCGGCGCGTCCAGTCGGCCGAGATCCTGGGGGTAGGCCCAGCCGGCCAGGTTCGGGCCAAAGCCCGTTCAATAAACGCGCTTAAACGCTAATAAACGCTACTAAAAACGCTAGCGTTTACTAGCGTTTATCTTTTCGAATCGGGACTTTTCAATGGGTTACGGCCGATTGAAATAAAAAAATTCTCCCTCGACTCGCCCGTCAGGTTGTATGTGAACAATCGAACCCGCATGCGCGTCCTTTCTCAACTCTACCGGGTCGGATCAATTCTGGGCAGTGGAACACTCGTAACATGGTGTTCTGCTTTATGCAAGGATTTGTTCTCCGCAAGGCAGGGCCGGCGCGGGACTTACCCCTTCTGCGTCCCCGCCCTCTCGAGGTTGAGCGCGAGCAGGCGGGCGAGGGCGTCCTCGGTCGAAATGTCCTCGGGCCAGCCGTAGGCGGCGGCGACGGCGCGGTCGAGCGGGTCATGGGCGAGGCCAAGCCAGCGCGGGCGCTCGTTGTAGAGGTTGGTGAGCGTGCGCGCCTTGAGCTTGACCGCCGCCTCGGCGTTTTTTGGCAGGATGCGGTCGGGATAGCGGCGCGGCGCTTCGCCGGGCGCTGCGGTCGGGGTCAGTTCGGGAACGATGTCGACGAGATCGGGCGGGTTGAGCCAGGCGCGGCGCAAGTCATCGAGCTTTTTTGCCGCCGCAGCGATGCGTTGGGCGCGACCCTCGTCGGCGTACTCCGCCGGTGGGATGTTCGGCGTCAGGCCGTCCGGGAAGGGGAAGGTTTCGAAGGTCGTGGTCGGCGTGTAGCGCGGATCGTTCCCGACGCCGAGCCATGTGCCGAGCCGCAGCGACCACGCTTCGTGGAAGCGGGAATGAAGGATACCGAACGTCGTGTCGTCGTCGCGGGCGATGGCAACCGTCGCGCTGTCAGGATAAACCGCCGTCGAAAGCCAAACAAAGAGACGATGCTTCGAGACCCTTGGTGTGACAATATAGCGGTTGAGGTCGACCAAACTCCGACGAAGGGCGGGGCGCGGATCGCCGTGTAGCCACCATTTCGTTCGATGCCAAGCCCTGCGAAGGTTGAGACGGGTCGGCTTCACACGCGCGACAACGTATTCAAATGGGCCTTCGTAAAGCGTTGATTCGCCTTCCGTCATCTTGGTGCCAAAATCGACTATCCAATGATCGGAGGAACGCCGGGTGATATCTTGGCCATTGGTCCAAGGATGAATTACGTCTGAGTTTGGGCGTCCATTTGGGTTTAATGGCTGTTGCACCCAATTGCGAGCAAGTGATCCGGCGATCTCGAACGGGCCGTTCTTTTGCGTTCCAATAAACGAAACATTATAAGCTTCTTTTAGCCGCGCGGCTGTAACTATCTGCGACTCGGAGCTTAAGTCAGGCCCGATCGCCTGGACCGTTTTACCGTCAAGTCTGACCCTTTCGGCCTCACCTATACCTTGAACGCATATTATCGAAACGCGAACGGCAGCACCTTCAACCACCCAAGGCTCATCGCTCCATGCTTCGAAAATCTGGGCCGCGCCTGCTATGTTCTTCATCACCGGAAGGTTATTTCCACCCCCGATTGAGTTGGTTGCCACAAAGCCGAACTTCTCAGTTGTTCGTAAGGTTAGAGCTTCCAATCCTTTCTGCAGCCAAAAACATACCAAGTCAGAACTGCCCGAAACACGACCCTCATAGGTCGTGCGTAACGAGATTACGTACTGCTCACCCAGCCCTGCGATCATCTTTCGGTCACCCAAGAAGGGCGGGTTCCCGACGATGAAATCCGCTTCCGGCCACTCGGCCTCCTCGAACCCGCCCTTGCCATCCGGCGCGACCAGCGCGTCGCGGCATTCGATCGAATCGAGCTTGCGCAGGACGGGGCGCGGGTGGTGCTGGATCGCGTTCTTCACCCGCCACTGGATGTCGCCGATCCAGATCGTCGTGCGCGCAAGCTCGGCCGCGAACGGGTTGATCTCGATCCCATGCAGGATTTCGGGGCCGACGCGCGGCACGGCCATGCCGAGCCCGAGCGCCTCGCAATCGAGGATGGCGCGCCATTCGATATCCTTGACGCCCTGCAACGCGAGATGGAGGAAATTGCCTGAGCCGCAGGCCGGATCGAGAATGCGCAGGGCGCAAAGGCGGTCGATGAAAGCCTCGCGCTCGATTTCCGCTTTCGCCCGGGCGGACTCGAACTTTTTCCCGATGGCGGCGCTGACACCCTTGCCGCCAACGCCAGAGCCCTCGAGCGCCGGCGCCATGATGGCCTCGATCCTGACCTTCGCAATCTCCCACTCGGTGCGCAAGGGTTTTAGGACGACGGGCTCGACGATCATCGCGATCTTGTCGGGGTCGGTGTAGTGGGCGCCGATTTGCGCCCGCTTGTCGGGATCGAGGAAGCGCTCGAACAACGTGCCGAAGATCGTCGGATCGATCAGGCTCCAGTCGAGGCTGGGGCGGCGAACATGAGGCTGATTTCCGTCTGTTCAAGCGCCAGCGGTGGGCGTCCATCGAACAGGCCGCCGTTGAATTCGAGGATGTTCTCAAGATCGAAGTCGCCGCCTTTGGCCATGTCGTCGAAGAGGCGGGTCAGGAACGCCTTGGCCTGACCCGGCTTGCGCTCGGCCGCCTGCAACAGTTTCTTCCACAGGCCATTCGGCAGCAGCTTCACGCTGTCGGCGAAGAAGCAGAACACGAGCTGATTGACGAAATGCGCCACCGCCTCGCGGTCGGAATTGCGATGTTGAAGCTGGTCGGAAATCGCCTGGAACTTGTCGGCCGCCTCCTTCGTCAGCTTGGCGCGCGTGCGGTGCGAGCGCAGTTCATCCGGGTTGTGAAAGACGGCGCGAAGGCGGGCGAAATTTGTCGGGTCGGCAAGCTCCTCGAGTTCAAACTCGTAGATCGCCGGAACTTCGTTGGTCCAGCGCGTTTCGATGCGGAAAATATGCGTGTCGCAGGCGACATGCAGCGGCGGGTTTTCAAGCGCCGCCGCGTAGCGGGTCAACTGTTCGAGCGCCTTGCCCAGATCGCGTTTCTTCTTCTTGTATTCCCAGGCAAAAGAGCCCTTCTTCCAGACATCCGCCCAGCCCTCGCCGCCGCCGGTCTTCGGGGCGCCCCTCTCGAAAGTGAAGTGGTCGCCGACCGGATCATCCTCGACCGGAGTCGGGTGGTCAAACAACCGGCAAAGATCGATGAAATGCTCGTGCGCGGTGGCGCGTTCGGTCAGCGCCACGGGCTTCCACTTGCGAATGAAGTCTTGGGGGGTCATCGGGGCAGGGTAGTCCGCGACAGAACGTGCGCCCGCTTAGCATGAGTCGGACCCGGCGAGTGAGGCGCCATACATGTTCGGTTCCGCGTCTCTGTAGGTCCCAAGCTCGATCTGTCGGACAGGTTTCGAGCCGAAGGCAACCTTCAAGATCGGCCCTGTGAACGACAGAACTGCCAAAAAAGCGGCCGTTCCGCAGACGGCGCGGCGAACGGACTGAATCGAACGCACGCAGACGCTTGCCAACCGAAACAATTGGTTGTACCCGATTAGCTTGTGTTAACTTTTGCACTTTATTGATCCGAATAAAGTGGATGAATCACGTCGCCCCTTGTCTGGGGATAGAGGCTTAGTGAACTCACCCGTGGAAGTCGTAATTGTTGGCGCGGGTCCGTATGGTCTTTCGCTCGCGGCGCATCTTGAGGGCGCTGGAATTCAGACACGCGTATTTGGTCGTGCAATGGACAGTTGGCGAAGCCACATGCCGGAAGGCATGTTATTGAAATCGGATCCGTTCGCCTCCAATCTGTCCGACCCGCAAGATTTCTATAATTTAGCCCGTTTTTCCGAAGAGCAATCGATTCCGTACAGCGAAGCGCAGCCGGTTCCACTGGATACTTTCTGCGCCTACGGCCTCGCTTTTCAAAAGCGTTGCGTGCCTCGGTTGGCAGACGCCCAAGTTACCAACGTTGAGCAGATCGGCGACGAGTTTGTCGTAAGCCTCGATAACGGCGGCAAAGTGAGCGCTCGCCGTGTGGTCATCGCAATCGGCGTCGGTCCCTTCCGATACGTGCCGGAGGTCTTAGGCGCGCTTCCGGATGGTTTCGTATCGCACAGTTTCGACCACCGTGATCTTTCGCTTTTCTCGGGCGCCCGCGTCGCCGTCATTGGCGGCGGCTCATCAGCCATTGACGTAGCTGGGCTCTTGCACGAACGCGGGTGCGACGTCACTCTGATCAGCCGCCGCGCGGAGCTGAGGTTTACCGGTAGAAGCTCGCGGCACAGCGGCCCCGATCCATGGTGGCGCAGGATGCGTCACCCGCCGTCAGGGTTGGGACCGGGGTTGCGATCCCGTTTCAGCACCGACGCGCCACTGTTTATCCACGCGTTGCCAAAGAAACTCCGATTTGAGTTCGTCCGTCGGCATTTAGGCCCGGCCGCCTCAAGAGTAATGAAAGATAAAGTTGTTGGCCGCGTTCCTTTGCTGCTCGACCGCGAACTTATCGCTGCTGCGGTGGAGGGCTCCGGTGTGGCGCTCAAGCTGAGCAAGACGGACAGGCTGCTCGAAACTCTTCGTTTCGATCACGTCATCGCGGCGACCGGATTTCGCGTCGAATTGAACCGTTTGACCCTTCTGAGCCCGTCTTTGCGAAAGGAAATCGCTGAGTACAAAGGAGCGCCAATCCTGACGCGGCACTTCGAATCCTCTGTTCCGGGCCTCTATTTCATTGGTCTAACGGCGGCGGCAAGTTTTGGCCCTCTGATGCGATTCACATTCGGGGCGCGCTACGCCGCGCGACGACTGACACGCGCCCTTGTCCGGTCCCGGCGGGCGTCCGCAGAGAGCTTTGCAGGGTCAACACTCGACGGGCACGCGGGAACCCGCATCTAGTGCCTTATGTCCTTGTGGCGGCCGCCATACTTTGGCCGAACATCGTGCGTCTTAGCCGCGCATTCCGCGAGGTTGGCTTCGAGGTCGGCGCGATAGCGCTTCCTCAGCACCCAATTCACCGTTCGAGCGCTCCAAACCGTACTTTCGAGTACCGCCCGAGGGCTGCCATCGACAGTCTACGCGAGGCAATCGCGGAGCGAAGGCCGGATATTATCGTTCCGTGCGACGACAGGATCGTCAGCCACTTGTGTTCTCTGCGAGCCCTTGGAGATGACGATATTGCGACTCTGATCGAAACGTCACTCGGTCGCGGCGGCGCTAGTGGCGTGCTTGCCAAGCGAGGCACGCTGCGGGAGATCGGTCGATTGCCGGACGTGGACACGCCGCGCACCGATAACGTCGCCGGCGTCTCGGATCTTCAAGATTGGGTGAGCAAGTTCGGCTTGCCGGCGGTCTTGAAATTGGACGGCAGTTGGGGCGGCAATGACATCGTGCTCGTCCGTCACGAAGCGGAAATTCGAAGAGCCTTCTGGCAGATGAGGTTACGGCAAAGTGTCTTTAGGAGTCTCAAGCACTACGTAACTAAGCAGGACGTCGAAGCTCTGAGCCGTCTGAGGTCGGCTATAAGCGTTCAATCTTTTGTGCCCGGAAAACAAGCGAACGCTACAGTCGCGTGCCGGCGAGGCAAGGTGCTCGCAAACGTCGCCGTGGAGGTCGTTCAGTTGGCCGGTCCCTTTGGCGCCGCGTCGGTCGTGCATGCCGTCGATGGAGAGGCTATGGTGGCAACCGCCAGCTCCATATGTCGTCACTACATGCTGTCCGGGTTGTACGGCTTTGACTTCATCATCGACGAGCGAAGCGGAGCCACCAGACTCATAGAAGTCAATCCGCGCGCAACGCAGATCGGCCATTTGAACTTGGGCCCTGGCCGTGACTTAGCGGCCGCGCTGTTCGAGGCCGTGTCAGGCCGGCCCGCCGCCTGGAGGACTCGTGTCCAATCTAAAGACATTTCTCTGTTTCCCGGCGAATGGCGTCGCGACCGGCAAAGTTCCTACCTGACAAGCACATTCCACGACGTGCCGCGCGATGACCCGGACCTGGCGTTGTACTACGGCTTCGATCTTTCCAGTGACCCCGTCACAGCCGGGCCGACAGCCCCTTCGTCCCAAGGTGTCGCGTTAAAAGAGGCGGTGTTTCGCGGAAAGCGACTGCACGACGGATCTTGAGGCGCGCTTCGCATGAATCGCGAGATTCAAACGCGCCCATAATCGCGATCTGCAATCGCCGCCCAACGTCGTAAAGCGGTCATCCGGAGTTAGCGCGCAAGCCACCTTGCATCGAATGGATCGCCGATTACGGTGCCGATGCAGGGATGTCCGCCAAGTTCCCGTTCTACCCTTGTGACTAGCTCGCCAACTCAGCCGCTGATCAGTCCCCCAAAAAGGTTCCCAGATTTCGCCGTTGAACCGGGCGACCTGCATTTGCCGGATCAGGAAATAATTGTCGGGTGAAGTGTTGATTTGACACCCGGCAGCCGGAATCGCCCGCAGCGGGCGCTGAGCGATTGGGGTTTGACCACGTGAGCGTTGGGGGCAATTGCCGCGACGCCTCTCGCCGAGAGCAACAGGCCAGCCCCGCGGTTAACCCTTGGTTAACCCGCTGCGCCGCATCTGATGGCGTCCGACGATGAAATCCGACGGGCGCTCCCGCTGCTCCCGTGTCTTGCTGTTCGAACCGGGCCCGAATGATCACGCTTTACCATCACCCATTTTGCCCCCATTCCCGCTTCATTCGCCTTATTCTGGCTGAAATGGGGATCGAGCCTCGTCTGGTTGAAGAAAGGGCGTGGGACAGGCGGCGGGAATTCCTGTTGATGGCCCCCGAAGGCGCGACGCCGGTCATGCTCGACGACGAAACGTCAAGCCTGTCGGGAGCGGAGGTGATCGCTGAATATCTCGACGAGACTCGAGGTTTGGCCCTCGGAGATCGCCGTCTGATGCCACAGGATCCGCTAGCCCGCGCGGAAACCCGCCGGCTCATGCATTGGTTTAATGTCAAGCTGTTTAACGAAGCAAGTCAATGGCTTGTGCGAGAGAAGGTCTACAAGCGCTTTATGAGCATAGCTCAGGGGGGAGGCGGCCCGGACATGGAGGCCGTGCGCGCCGCGCGCTCCAATTTACGCTATCATCTGCGCTACATTGGCCACCTTATTGGCGGCCGCAACTGGCTGGCCGGCGACCGGATGTCCTATGCCGACCTCGCCGCGGCCGCGCACCTGTCGTGCATTGACTATTTAGGCGACGCGCAGTGGGACGAGAGCGAAACCGCCAAGGTCTGGTACGCGCGAATGAAGTCGCGTCCCTCGTTCCGCCCGCTTCTGACCGAGCGGCTGCCGGGAATGATTCCAAGCGTCGCTTACGCCGATCTCGACTTCTGACGCGCTTACGGGAACGCGCCTACGCGCTCGGCTTCGACGCCTGCCGCGTCACCTCCCCCGACCCGCCGGCGGAGGCGCGCGAGCGTCTGGCGGCCTGGCTCGCCGAAGGCGCGCAGGGCGACATGACCTGGATGGCCGAGACCTTCGAGCGGCGGACCGATCTTCGAAAGCTGATGCCCGACGCCATGAGCGTCGTCATGCTCGGCCTCAATTACGGGCCCGAAACAGACCCGCTGGCGGCGCTCTCTCGCCCTGATAGGGGGGCCATTTCCGTCTACGCGCGCCATCGCGACTATCACGATGTTCTCAAGGGCAAGCTCAAAGAACTCGCCGGCTTCCTGGTCGCGGCGGCGCGGCCGGAAAAGGCGGACGTGAAAGTGTTCGTCGACACGGCGCCGCTGCTCGAGAAGCCCCTTGCCGCACGCGCCGGGCTCGGCTGGCAAGGCAAGCACACCAATCTGGTATCGCGCGAATTTGGCTCCTGGCTGTTCCTGGGTGCAATCCTGACTAACCTCGACTTGCCCCCCGACCCGCCGGAATCGGACCATTGCGGACAATGCCGAGCCTGCCTCGACGTGTGTCCGACAGGCGCGTTTCCGGCGCCTTATCAGCTCGACGCGCGGCGCTGCATTTCCTATCTCACGATCGAGCATGAGGGCCCAATTCCGCGGGAGCTTCGACCGGCGATCGGCAATCGCATCTACGGGTGCGACGACTGCCTTGCCGTCTGCCCATGGAACAAGTTCGCAAGCGAAGGCCGGGAAGCGAAACTTGCAGCGCGCGCCGATCTCAATGCGCCGCCGCTGGCCGAACTCGCCCGCCTTGACGATGCGTCGTTCCGGTCCCTTTTCGCCGGCGGCCCGATCAAGCGGATCGGCAGGGCGCGCTTCGTGCGCAATGTGATGATTGCGATCGGGAACTCGAACGATCGTGCGCTCGCCAAGGTCGCGGTGGACCGATTGGACGACGATAGCTCTCTAGTCCGCGGAGCAGCCATATGGGCGCTGGCGCGACTGACCTCTCGGACGGAATTCTCAGCCTTCGCAGCAATACGCTTGCGAAGGGAGATTGACGGTGCGGTTATCGAGGAGTGGCGCGACGCTCTGGCCGCGCCGCTCGGACGGTAATCGTTTCCGTCGCCGCCTCAGTGCGCGGGCGCAGTTTCCGTTTGCTGCTGCTTAAGCCGCTCGATCTCGTCCTTGAGCTGAAGTTTCTTCCGCTTGAGTTCGTGAACCTTGATGTCGTCTGCCGCTGGATGGTTGGTTTCGGCTAGGATCGCTTCTTCAATGGTCTGGTGACGACGCACCAGTTCGCTGAGATGCGAATCAATCGACATGGGACAGCTCCCTCATGTTTTTAACGACGAAATTGTGACATATCCTGC
>Ga0209006_10007010_pt1 | contig 10184 bp, 6 predicted proteins | sample JacPin_JW_Ref_O2_FD_188567 | JGI IMG/M metagenome (GOLD analysis project Ga0209006, IMG submission 188567) | Forest soil microbial communities from Algoma, Ontario, Canada - Jack Pine, Ontario site 1_JW_Ref_O2 (SPAdes) (version 2) | ecosystem: Environmental > Terrestrial > Soil > Boreal... | reverse complement strand
CCGTTCATGCGCGGACCGCCTCCACCACCGCCTGCAGTCGTCGCTCCACGTCCTCTGCCAGACGAACCGCTCGCGACAGCTTCTTTCTTCTGCCCGAATCCAAACGTTTTGCTGACACGCAGGTTAAACGTGAACCTACCGGGCGCGGTTGCAAAGTTGATCGGAATCGCCGGGCCCGCCTGAGGGAGCGTGTTGAAGCAGCCAAAGACGGTCTGCACGACGTTCGTTTGGGGCCCACCGCCGCACGTTGCGAATGACGGGCGCGTGTTGAACTGCGCGTCGCCAAAAACATCCTGACCCGTCGTAATGTTGAACGGGATGCCTGAGCTCGCGATCAGGAACGGGCTCAAGCGAAAACCGTAAGGCACTCCGACTGTGCCGCCGAAGAAAAGCCGCTGGCGAATATCGAAGGCGGCACGGCCGTAATCTGCGCTGATGTCCTCTGGAATCGAAGGCACGTATCCTGCCCCACTGGTGTCGCTGTTCGCGTAGTTCAGGGTGTAGTAGCCGAAGAGCGAAAGATCCTTCACGAATCCGTGAGCGGCGGGGATGCGCACGCTGCTGTTGACGATCAGCTGATTCTGCTTGAAGATGCCTTCGGACGTGTATTGATAAACGATGTCATTCGGATCAAATCCCGAAGGGAGCGGCGCACCCGGAGTATTTGGCGGAAAAACATTTGAGAAAAACTGATGGACACCACGCGAGTTTAGGTACGTTACCGACAAGTTCGCGGTCTTCGTGAGCTGGCGCTCGAGGGTTACGCCGGTCTGCATAGTGTACGGGGTGCGTAGATTCGGATTCCTTATATACACGGTTTGGGATGATGCCGCCCCGTTGGGGAAATCAACATCGCCAGGTACCGTTGCCTGGTTCGGATTGAAAAACGCGGGGTTGGGAATCAGAAATTGCTGCTGAATGAAGCCGTTGGCCAACTGCTCCTGCAAAACGAGATTTTCGGCAAAGCGATCGTAAAAGATGCCATAGCCCAGCCTCAGGATGGTTTTCGCCGATTTGTTTTTGCCGTTTCCGTCAATTCCCCAAGCGATGCCGATGCGCGGGGCGAAATCGGCGTGGTCGCCCAAGTTGTTTTGCGTTTCATAGCGAACTCCGTAGCTCACGGTCACGTTCGAGCGCCACTTGAAGTCGTCTTGCACGAAGAACGCGCCGTCGAAATAGTTGACACGGGTTGCCGCGGTTCCGGCGGTGTTGAAGTTCAGCGAGTAGAAGCTGGCTCCGCCGCCGGCGGCCTGAATCGCAGTGAAGCTGTCGTGATTCGCGAGCCCCATTAAAGTAGTCTGATACGCTTGAAGCGGTGTAACCTCGCAATCGTCCGCCGTCGTCGGCACACATCCCGGCATAAGCCTGGCCCCGAACGAGTACGCGCCGTTAAACGTGTTATTGGACGCCGTCGAATCGGTGGTATTGCGAAGGCGGCCGCCGATTTTCCACGCGTGCTTGCCGTGATTGAGGTAGACGATGTTTTGCAGCTCGTAGCGATCCTGCGCGTCGGTGTTCGTGCCGCTCGTCGCGCCACCAGACGTAAACCCCTGTGAAACGATAATTGCGGGCGTTGCGAGTGCAGGCGTTCCATTCACGCCTTCGTGCACGTACTGAAACCGCACCTCGTTGATGATCGAGGGGCTGACAATCTGCGTGTCGGTCGCTTGCAGGGTGTGCTCGGTGCTCAGGGAATTCGTCGCCTGGTCAATCAGGTTGAACGAGCCCACGTTGTCGTCTCGCTCGTTGTTGCGCCAATACTGATAACGCACGCTGAGCGTATTTCCCGGCGTGACCTGGAAGTCCAGCCGCGGGCTGAGATTCAGCCGCGTCCGCGGATTGGGCACCGCCTGGCTGAACGGCTCGATAGCAAATGTTGTCGGGTCGACGATCTGCGCGCTCACCACGGACAAATCGCTGATGCTACGTCGCTCGATGTTGAAGAAGAACGAGGCCTTCTTGCTAAGCGGGCCGCCAACGTTGGCGCTAAACTGCGTCGTGTCGTAGCCGGGCTGCGCGACGTCGCCCTCGAAAGGGTTTCGCGAGTTGAACGAATCGGTGTTTCCAGTGACAAAAACCTGCCCGTGAAACTGGTCTGTGCCGGGCTTCGTCAGGATTTCGATTCGTCCGTAGCCCAGCTTGTCGTATTCCGCAGAAAACGGATTTTGATTGACGCGAATCTCGCGAATCGACGCCTTGGGAGGAAGTTGCCCAGCCGTGAATCCATCGATATAAATCTGCCCGCCGTTCGGCCCAGCCGACGGCCCGGCGAGTGCCTGAAGCTCCGACTGCAACTCGTCCGGATCATCCGAAAGCGCTTCGAGGTCTTTCCCCTGCATCACGATCGCGCCCGCGTTATTCGCGGGATTGACGTCCACTTTTGTAGTGGTATCGGTGACTTCGACTTTCTCTTCTTGCACCTGAATCGTCAGTTGCACGGTCAATCTTTGCACTTGCCCGGCGGCGATCGTAACCTCGGGCTGCTCAAAGGCCTTGAATCCGTCGGCAATCACCTTCACGCCGTACTTGCCTGGTGCCAATCCCGTGACTTCAAAGACGCCGTCGCGGTTGGTCATGGCGGTGTTGGCTACAGCAGCTGTGGTTACAAGGACGGTCGCATTCGCAACGGCCGCTCCGGACGGGTCGGTCACCTGCCCGCGCAAAGTTCCTGCAGTCGTCTGAGCCGACGACTGCTGCTGTGCCTGCGACGCAAATCCCGAAGTGGCCACCAGCAAGAGCACCGCCGCAAAAACAATGGACCTATAGACGATCAACCTAAAACTCATTCCTTCTCCTGACTTAAAACCGTTTTCGCCAATCTCGTTGTCGATCAAGGAGCCGCGTCGCCGCCTGGCGCTCCACTCATCGTCCACGGTGTAAGGATGCTGGACGCACCTGCTGCCTCGAGTAGAGGTTCCACTCCGGCAAGCAGCGTAATCGCCGTCGCGCCACCGTCCTGCGTCCCCTCCGTCGTCACGATCATCACCGCGTCGCCCTTCAGCAAATTCGCGAGCGTGGCTGCGGGCAATCGGCTGAGCAACTGCCCCAGGTCGCCTCGCGCTCCACCTGACGCTCCGCCTGCCACTCCACCTTGCCGTGTGGCGGTACCTGCTGCGCCCGTTTGGCCGCCTTGTCCAGTTTGGCCACTCGATGCCGTATCGGCGGCCGCGCCCTTGAGCCGCGTGGCAATGTCGTGTGCCATCGCGGGAGATAGCTTGCGAAGCTGAGTATCCGCCGTGACTTTCACGGTGACGGGTTTCTTCGCTACCAAGTCCATGACAGTAATGGTTCCCGCCGACGCGTCAGTGGCGTTGATCGTCCCCGCTATGTTCCGAAACGTTCCGGAGACCACTTCATCTGCGGCGAGTTCCGCCCCATCGGTGCTGCGTGTTCCGCGTGCCCGCAACTGGTCTCCCACCTTGATTTGATCGATCGCCGCGGGCTTCGCATCATCAAACTTCACCGAGTTCGGCGCGTATCGGCGCAGGATGGTCTGTTTCGAGACTTGGACGGTAACTTCCTTGGCGGCGCCCTGCGCGTTTGTTGAAATCTTGATGGAACCGCCAGCCGCATCGGTCGCGGTCACCAGGCCACCGACTCCATGCCTCTGCCATTCGTCGCGCTCGTGCGCCTGCTTCGTGGCGATATCGGTCTGTTTCATCGCGATGACGGAAGCCGCTATCACCGTCTTCCCATCTTCCGCCATCTTCCCGCGAACCAAAATTCGGTCCCCTGGCAGCAAGTCCTGCAGTTGGATAGGAGCCGCATCCTTCAAATCTGTTTGCCCGGGCGCTATTCGTACCAACCGGGCGTCCTCTTGCACCTGAATCGTGACGTCCGCCTTCGCATCCGTGGTCAACACGATCGTTCTTCCGTCAATGGTTTTGATCGTGCCCACGGGACGCGTCGCAGGATTCGACGCGGGCGCTCCTTGCGGCAGATGTTCCGAAGGTCTCGCGTCCACTCCGCGCGTCGCGACAAGCCCCAAGCAAGCAAATACAGCTATTGCTCCCAAGCGCCTCAGGCGCCCTTTTCCCCACATTTCCATCGATGACTCCTGCAATCTAACGCGAAATGCAAAGCTCGACCGTCGTGGCCTAGGGAGGGTAATACGGCAGACGCGCCATACCCTTTGCGTCATAGGTTAGACGTATTGGAGCGCCCCAAATGTTTCAAAGAATCTTAGCCTCAGGCTCTCTAGCAGCTGAGGCTCGGGCCGGTCGGCCGCCGCCTCAACCTCCAAAAGATCCCACTTGCAGCTGTGGGGTCCCCCAGCTAGTTAAGATTGGCCTAATTCCGGGTACTCCTCAAGCCAGGGCCGGCGTCCCGCAGTGGCTCGTGGCCTCCCGTGTCGAAGGCAGAAAAGCCAAGAGCTGATAGTAGAATAGTAGATTCGAGAACGGTCCCGCGACGAAATACGGGGACACGCTTTCATCGCAGGTTTATTCTTGCCGCTTCTCCTGGCCACTCGAGATGCGAGCTTCGGGGGCGTTTATTTCATTGCGCGGTCAGTTTCGCGTCTTGTTCCTATATGAGGTCGCCGAGGCCATCGCTCTCGATGCGCTGCGCTCTCTTCCGGTAGTCAAGGACCTCGACCCACGACCGGGTCTCGCCAACCCGATCCCACACTATCTACAGTTTGAGAGGCCGCCCGTGGTTGAGCCGTCCGCTCCGATCGAGCTCGAGACGGGCGAGCACATCGCAGTAAGGACGAAATACTATGACTATGGAGTGGTGTGCATTGAACTGGAATTGCCGTTTGAGTGCGATTGGCCCGCTCTCGTTTTGCAATCCAGCCGCTGGATTGCCTCCGCGGAGCTCGAGAATCGTGCCAACGACTTGCTTCCCATCGCTCTAAATCGCATCAGCCCGGCTCTCATCCGGCCCTACAAAACCCGTTTGAAAGAGGACTATTTCATCGTTCACCTGCCGGACATTATCGAGGAGGATGGCGAGACATTAGCTGCCGGCGACCTTCTCGCGACGCGCGCGAGAGAGATTGCTCAGCTCGTGCGAGGCGAGTCCTTGCCACTGTCAGAAGCGGAACGCCAGGAAGTCCTGCAATCGGGCATTTCCTATTCGCGGACGGACCTTCTTGTGGTGGGTTGGACTGGCGCTTTGGTCTATGGCAACACGGAGGTCGCGGCCGTTACCATTCAAATGCTCGAATATGCCAACACCCAGCTGCTCGAATTTCGCTATTACGACAGCTTGCTCACGCAGCTCCTCGACGGGGTCTACCGCTCGCTCGAGCGCAAGAGCGGCGTATTTGCCGCTTGGCGCCTGTCCCGCGAAGCGGCGCGCCTCAATACCATTCGCCTGGATGTTATGGAATTGACCGAAAAGGTCGATAACGCGATCAAGTTCTTGAGCGATATGTTCTACGCGCGCCTTTACGGGCTGGCATCCGCCAAAGTCGGCGTGCCGGATTACCGGAGACTCGTAGACCAAAAACTGCGCACCGCCGGCGAACTTTACAGATTCATGGTCGATCAGTTCAACCAAACTCGCAGCTTTGTCCTAGAGCTGGCCGTTGTATTCATTCTAATCGTCGATCTTTTCTTTCTCTTTCGCGGAAAATAGCTGATTCGCCTTCTGCCGCTGGCCGCGCACTAAGATTCTGTCTCCTTGGGTTCTCAGAACGCGTTAGGTGGTGCCGGCTATTTTCGGTTTTCCTCCTGCCCCGAACCGGCTAGCGCGGACTATTCCCTCCCTCGCAAAATGGCCAACCGGGTGTACAATGCCGCCCGTTGGGGTCCCTGGGCAGCCGCCTTATCTCGGACAGCAGCCGGGAGCGGCCTCACTAGAAACACGCACGTGAAGCCAAATAGAAGGATGGCTTCGACCAACTCATTGAACGTATTCCCGGGGGTAAGGTATCGAGTCCACAGCGCACCGGGCGAAGCAGAAAACTGCTCCTCCCGGTCGTTTTATGAAAAGACACATTTAGAAATTTGGCGACGGAGGATTAGGAGTTTGGCTCTGCCATCGGACAAGCATTTCACGGCCCGCATTATCGAGCGAAAGGATTTGTCGGAAGACTTGTGGTTGATCCGCGTTGATCCGGGCGGCCCATTTAGCTTCAAGGCCGGACAATACGCCACCCTCGGCGTCGATTACGAAGAGAAGCGCATTGAGCGTGCCTACTCCATTGTCTCTTCTCCGTACGAAGAGGGCCTCGAGTTTTTCCTTGAGCTCGTCCCGCAGGGCGCCCTCACGCCGCATCTTTACAAACTCAAAGTCGGCGACACCATGCTTTGCCGCAAAATCTCGAAGGGGCGCTTCACGCTCGACCTGAAGAGCGGCCGCACCAATCACCTTCTCCTCGCTACCGTCACCGGCATCGCACCATTCGTGAGCTACGTTCGGACTCTTTATCAAGATTGGAAAGCCGGTAACAGCCCCATGCCTGGCGAGCACAAATTCTTTTGCCTGCAGGGCGGAAGCCGTTCGTGGGAATTCGGCTATCGCGAAGAGCTCGAGCGCATCGCCGCGGAAGTTCCCTGGTTTAAATATGTCGCTACCATCAGCCGCCCGTGGGAGGACGCTTCCTGGAAGGGCCAAACCGGCCGCGTCGATGATCTCGTTCGCATGTACCTCGACGAATGGAATTTGCGCCCGGAAACCACTACAGGATATCTCTGCGGCCACCCCTCTATGTGCGAAAACGGGCAAGGCATCTTGACTCGCGCCGGCTGGCAAAAAGGTTCCCTGTTCGAAGAAGTCTATTTCATTCCTGGCAAAGAGGCCGCAGCCGGATAAACCAACTCTCATTCGAGCGCTAATTTGTTTGCGAGCCTCGCGGTTCGAATTCGTTGTAGAATGCCGCGCGGACGGACCAAACTGGATTCGTGGGGCGAGTTCTAAAGTAGCGGAGAAAATACCGGAGGACGTTTCATGATTGTCGGAGTGCCACGAGAAACCTTTCCTGGAGAGCGCCGCGTAGCAATGGTGCCCGCCGTGATTCCGAGCCTGACGAAAGCAGGCTTGGAAGTGGTCGTCGAAGCGGGTGCGGGAAAAGAAGCCGGCTATCTGGACACGGATTACGCCGCCAAAGGCGCGAAAATTCTCCCCACGCGCGCCGACGTTTTCGCCGCCGCCGACATTGTCGTTCAGGTGCTTTGCTACGGTTCGAACGACAAGACCGGCAAAGCTGACGTTCCCCTCTATCGCCCCAACCAGGTGCTCATCGGCTTTTTACGTCCGCTGGGCTCTCTCGAGACCATTCAAGAGATCGCCTCGAAAGGCGTTACCGCTTTTTCGATCGAACTGATGCCGCGTACGACTCGCGCGCAAAGCATGGACGCGCTTTCCTCGATGGCCACCATCAGCGGCTACAAAGCCGTGTTGATTGCCGCGGACACCCTCCCGAAGCTTTTTCCCATGATGACTACCGCGGCAGGAACAATCACGCCGGCTCGCGTTTTTATCATTGGATGCGGCGTCGCCGGACTTCAGGCCATCGCCACCGCGCGAAGACTCGGAGCGGTGGTTTCGGCATACGATTTGCGTCCCGCCGTGAAAGAGCAAGTCCAGAGCCTCGGCGGACGCTTCGTCGAGATCGCCATCGAAGCCAAAGACGCGCAAGACGCCCGCGGGTACGCGACGGCGCAGGGCGAAGAGTTCTACAAAAAGCAGCGTGAACTTCTCGGCAAGGTAGTCGCGGAGAGCGATGTCGTTATCACCGCGGCGGTGATCCCCGGTAAAAAATCGCCAATTCTGGTGACCAAAGAAATGGTCGCGGGAATGGCGCCGGGCTCGGTGCTCGTCGATCTCGCGGCCGAGCGTGGCGGAAACTTTGAGCTGACCCGTCCCGGCGAGAAAATCGAAGAGAACGGCGTCACCATCATCGGCTCCATCAATCTGGCGAGCACAGTTCCCTATCACGCCAGCCAAATGTATGCCAAAAACGTCGCCACGTTTCTCCTGTACATGGTGAAAGACGGCAAGCTGCAAATAAATCCCCAGGATGAAATCGTGCGCGAAACTTTGCTGACCCAGGGTGGAGAAATTGTAAGCGCCAGGCTTCGCGACATTTACAAACTCCCGGCGCTGGCTGCGAAATCATAAGGAGGCGTGGATGCCCGCGGATTTTATCTCGAGTCTGTTTGTGTTCATTTTATCGGCGTTCTTAGGCATCGAGCTCATTAAACGAGTTTCTCCGCTCCTCCACACTCCTTTAATGTCGCTGACAAACGCGCTGGACGCCATCGTCGTAGTCGCGGCCATCATCATCGCCGGCCGCCACGAAACGCGGCTCGCCACCATCCTAGGCCTGATCGCGGTCGCGGCTTCCTTCAGCAACATGGTCGGCGGCTTCGTCATCACGGATCGCATGCTCAGCATGTTCAAGACCGGCAAGGCGGCGAAAAAGCCATGAGCGCGGCCGACCTGCAGCAACTCATCGACTTTACCTACATTGCCGCCGCCATCGGCTTCATTTTGGCGATCAAGTGGCTGGGCTCGCCGGTCACGGCGAAGCGCGGCGTTATCATCGGAGAACTCGCTTCGGCCATCGCCGTCATCGCAACGCTGTGCGACCCGCAGGTCAGCCAGCTCAAGTGGATCATCGTCACGCTGATCATCGGCGCCGCTGTCGGCGTCCCGCTCGGCATGGTCAAGATGACCGCGGTTCCCCAGCGGACCGCTCTCAGTCATGCCTTCGGCGCGCTCTCCGCTGCGCTCATCGGCATCGCCGAATATTACATCGCTGCTCCGGCTGTCCCCAGATTCCAAATGGCGGAAATCGGCCTTGAAGTCATCATTGGCTCGCTCACCTTCACCGGCAGCTTGATCGCCGCGGGCAAACTGCAAGAAATCCTCCCGCAGCGCCCTATCACTTATAAAGGACAGAACTACGTCAGCCTCACTGTCCTAGCCGCCGCGTTGGGGCTCGTGGTGGCTCTCGTCATTCATCCTGAGATGACGTTTCTCTTTCCCATCATGATCGGCATTGCCCTGATTTTCGGGATCATGCTCGTCACGCCCATCGGCGGCGCGGACATGCCCACCGTCATCTCCCTCTTGAATTCCTACGCCGGCTTCTCCGCTTCTCTGCTGGGCTTTGTTCTCAACAACAAAGTTCTGATCGTTGCTGGCGCCCTTGACGGCGCTTCAGGCTTCATCCTCTCGGTCATCATGTGCAAAGCCATGAACCGCTCCTTCACCAACGTTCTATTCGGAGCCTTTGGCCAGGTGCAAGCCTCCGCCGCAGGCGCTAAAGAAGAACGCGCGGTCAAGAGCGCCTCGCCGGAAGATGCCGCGGGGATTCTTGCAGCCGCCAATACGGTGGTGATTGTTCCTGGCTATGGAATGGCCGTCGCGCAAGCTCAACACAAAGTCCGCGAACTCTACGACATCCTCACCAAGAAAGGCATTGACGTGCGCTTTGGCATTCACCCCGTCGCCGGACGCATGCCCGGTCACATGAACGTCCTGCTCGCCGAAGCTGACATTCCCTATGACCGCCTGAAGGAGATGGACGAGATCAACGGCGACATCCCGCAAACCGACGTTGCTCTGGTGATCGGCGCAAACGACGTCACCAATCCTGCAGCGCGTACCGACCAATCCAGCCCCATCTTCGGCATGCCCATCATCGACGTGGACAAAGCCCGCACCGTCATGGTGATCAAACGCAGCATGGCCGCCGGTTTCGCCGGAATCGACAATCCTTTGTATTACCTCGACAACACCATGATGCTCTTCGGTGACGCCAAGAAATTCGTCAGCGACATCGTCCGCGAACTAAGCGGCGGCGGCCACTGACCGTCGAGGCCCGGAGGCGCAACCTTAGTGTTCGGTTTTTCAAGGCGTGCGTGTTTTGGCTTTTCCACCCATATCCGAAGCCTGGCGAGAGCAATCTGGGATTGACAGGAAACAGTGGCGGTCCTATGGTCTTCTTGCATATACATAAAGTTAAAATCTAATATCCCGACCAGAGGTACGTTAACGCGAAGGAGCCTTGGGAGGGGAGGTGCCCCCTTTCGTTCGAACTTTCCAAACAGGCAAATCCGAGGGCCAAATTTTTCGGGAATGCGAGCAGACACGGCCGCAGACCAGTTAGGGTGCGAGTCGGAGTAGGAATCATGATCACTCATAACCCCCTCCACGGATCCGGACAAGCGGGATTCCCGCATCCGGCTCTTGCCTTAGGTGAGGACGCCTATGCGTCGCAGGGGATA
>Ga0209006_10007009_pt1 | contig 10187 bp, 10 predicted proteins | sample JacPin_JW_Ref_O2_FD_188567 | JGI IMG/M metagenome (GOLD analysis project Ga0209006, IMG submission 188567) | Forest soil microbial communities from Algoma, Ontario, Canada - Jack Pine, Ontario site 1_JW_Ref_O2 (SPAdes) (version 2) | ecosystem: Environmental > Terrestrial > Soil > Boreal... | reverse complement strand
CAGCAATATTTGGACATACAAGCTGGGTTCCTTGCTTCTAAACACTCCAGATTTCCATGGAACGTTGGTTGCATTTCGAACTGAGCGGTGTAAGATCAGAGGCATAATTCAACATTGTGAGTCTTCACGCACCATGCAAAACCCAATTTTGCGACATAGTCAATGAGCTGCAAGGAGAGGGATGGGAACAAATGGTTTATCACCTCATGTTTCCACAAGGTTACGTTAGAATGGAAGACAAACACAATATCACAGTACCTGAACAAGTGTTACACCCATTCGGCAATATGTACCGTAAGTAACCATGTTGAGGTTCAAGACTTGGAAGATAGTCGGCTGCCGGGATCAATGAAAACGTGTGTCAGTCTAAGTCATGAGTCTGTAGAAACCATCTGTGAGGCCTGACTGACCTATGAGAACAGCCAATCCAACCTGCAATGGCCGCCCAGCAGGTCCGATCAAAAAAACGTTGTCCACTCGCGTAGGAACTGACATCCAGGATGAAGGGCATCCGGCAAACACCGAACGCCTACAGTTCTGAAACGTACACACGAAGAGGACCGACCTGCGTGAGACCCGGTATGCTGAAGCCTCGTTCCTGTGGTCATTCGGCGGATGCCGGTTCGTGCAAGAGGTCGAAGCGACGAAGCGAGCCTACATGTTCAAAGGCATGCTTCGTAGACTCTTGCATTCCATGCCGCTACTCCAGTCAACAGCTGAACATGTGTGTTACCCTCTTTCACTATCATGGCAGGCTCACATCAACACATGTTAGGGATTGCGTAACAATGTGCAAAAAGAAGTGCAAATTGTTATATGTGGAGCAGGCCCTGCGCGGGATGTTGGATCTTTGATCACCCAGGCTATTTCTAAGGGCTGGGCGGTTCAACCAATAGCCACGCAGGCAGCACTGGATCTTGACCTCGTCGATGTCGAAGCCATCAAGCAACTAACTGGTCGAGCCATCATCAGTACACATGGCCCATCCAACTCGCGTCGCTTTGGCAATCCCGACATCATCATTGTTGCCCCTGCAACTGTAAACACCATTGCGAAGCTTGCGCTTGGCCTTGCGGATACTTTCGTTGCTGCACATCTCAATACCGCTGTTGGAGCGAAGATACCGATGGTGATTTTACCATCCCTGAAGAAATTCAACACAGATCGGCCCGTATTCAAGCGGCATGTGGAATCTTTACGCGACGAGGGTGTCAAGGTACTCCTGGGTGAAGGTGGTATTCAGCCTACAAATGCCAGTAGCAAAGATGGTCCTTTGCCGCCATTTCCTTGGCATTTAGCGGTCCGTGAAACGGAGAAATTGATGCTGTGAATGCTCTTCTTTCATTGATCTATGGATAACATGTCTGACGCTCATACAATAATTAGGCACCGTTCAGCCTTGTGATTATGGGATGTTTGCGAGAACCTTGCTATTACCAGCCAGGAGTCCTTCTATAAAACTTCGATACTCTGCTAGAACGTAGCTCAGGGAATTAATTATTATGAGCTTTGAACTGGCCCCGAAACAACTCAGCTTCAAAGGTAAATCGATAAACCTATAATTCAGGAAACCGAATCAAAACCAGTTTGTGCTCGGATGTCCATCCAACAAAGGTCGACCCTTGAATATCACCAGCATAGAATGGAGTCTCTAAAGGGTACTTGCATAAAGGACGACCAGTTACCACGTCAACAAACCATCGATCTTGGTTGAGGGAGATCTTTCGAGTGTTTGGCTGCTGTGAAATAACACCAGATATTGGTGAGTGGAATAGGTTGTGGTTTACTCAGTGCTCACCTGGCAATCCCGTCTGTCCGCTCCCAATGCAGTGGATTCATCGGATGGAGACTTTGCAATATCAGATATGACACAACCATCACATTCCGCAAGGTATCATTTATGCACATATTCTACGCAAGCTTGAATTGATCGGCATTGGCAGAAAAACCTGATTGGTTCGGGTTTTTTATTGTACATCTGTATGGGCGCTCGTGGGCGTGACCCATATTCTTTCGGCTACATTGTGTATGCATTTGAAATTTACGACATTAGCCTTCGAAGTATTTCCTTAATTAGCCTACTGGAAATCGACGGACAGGCAAAATCACTGACCAGAAGAGACTTGGGCCAGCCCGGTTCGTCAAGGGTTGGAAGAGTGAAAAAGAAAAAAAGGGCGATACATATGGATTTGGCAACTTGAAAAGATTCGGAGGCCGTAGTACATATATCGGTTTGACACGCGTATTCCATCTTGGCAGTGGATTCTTCGCATGGAGCATTGAATCGGTGGCGTTTATCTTTGATACTGACTCGGCGTTCCCCCAGAGTATGCGTACCAATTCTTGCACGGTGAATAAATGGGTGCCGCCCACCAATGTGTTATAGGAATCTGGCAAGCTTGTACTCCAAGTATTGCTGGCCGTGAAATCTCACCGAGAAGACGTGTAAAAAGGGAGGAATGAAGATATTGTTCTGTAAGTCCCGCTTGTGCCAGCGAAGTAAAAAAAAAAATAACAATACCCACAGCTTGTGATTGATGGTCTCACAGATTGGATTCCATTCTGTTTGCGTTCTTGTAGATCGTGTTCTGGGCTCAGATGACGTGAGGTTTTGCATCTGGGACGTCGAGTCTGGAGCTGGCGTTACGTTCTCGCCCATTGAATAGCCAGCGAGTCGTGTCTGGTTCGGAGGGACAAAACGATCCGGATATGGGACGCTTCGACTCTTAAGCACACCAATCACTCACCTGACATGGCCGGGTAACACAGCGGAGGATATCTATCCTATTTGGCTGTTTTACTGGGTGTGAGGTGGTGAAAAGCTACGGCTGCTCCACTGGCTTTAGCGTATCGAACGTTGTTTTGAACGCCAACGTTCGCTTGCGAATTCAAGAGCGCCGTGGAAACGGTGCTAACGGATATGTGCCCGTCGTCAATGACGTGAGTTGAGTGCCTTTGTTCGAGTAAGATCGGTGTTGCCACACAAAGTACAAAAAATGTCAGTGGCTGTGGCAACGCTCTATTGTGAGCAAGTCTCAAGGATTTACTTACCATCACTACCTTCATTATTATTCAACTCAATGTGTCTCCTCTTTGATAACTTCAACCACTTGATGATGCCCTGTTCGTTGCCTGGTGAGATGAATGACCGTTCTCAGCTTTTTGTATTTCAAACGGAGGGGGCGATCTTGGATAAAAGGCACGTCGAAATACTTCCCCAGACTCCACTACTTCCTACCCCTCCTCGTCGTATCAACTACAATCATACATATGCCACTCGAGCTCTTATATTCCTCTCGCAAGTCTTCAGACGCCAACGTACGTTCTGCACTGTTTATAATGTTTCTTACCCTTGTCTTATTTTTTTTTCACCCCCCAAAGCGGGTGATTATCCAACATAATCCTAATGGTTCCAGGGTGCCATCACCCCCCAGAAGAAGCTTCTCGGGTACCCCCTTGACATGGCTCGATGGTGCGATCTGCGACTCACCAGAGCCGATGTACAAGATCCCTTCGAGCACACGACGCGATCCGCTCTACGTAGAACTCGGCTACGCCAAGAACGTCTCCCTCATGTTCGAAAACGGAAAGATGTATGCCGCGAACATTATCGAACCACACACGGTGACAGCGCCCACGATGGCTAGCCTTAGCCGCGCGCTTTTGGCTCTTCGCCACCCGGAAAGTCATCCGTTTCGTGGAACGGTGTATTATGACTCTGCACGACCTCAAGTACCGACTGCTGAGCATGATGCGTCCGAGTCTGAACCTCCCCACCATCGCTGGACGATTTATTGGGAGTCGGGTTCCTGGGTTCCGTTGAAGATTAGAACAGTAACAACGAAAACGGTGTGATGACGATGGACTTTATTCTTCTTTCTCTCGACCAACAATATAACCGGACTTTTTACATACACACATACACACACACACCCATTTGTCTCTTTTATGTAGCCTTATAAACTGTCTCTGCGCTGTCGAATTGCTTCCAATATAGATTTGACACCATCAATATCGCCCACGGATGCTTTTCCGTCATCCCAATCAACGACTACCGGCCACTTGATAGCATTCGGTTTATGAGCGAAAAGCTGAGAGAGTGCCTCGGCGTTGTGAGGGAACTCTAAGGGTGGGGGTGAGGATGGGTGTGAGGAAATGAAGGTGGAAAAGGAAGATGTGGAAGGTAGGTAGGAGAGGATTGTGTTCAACTGGTCTGGTGTGGGGGGTGTTGATTCTACGACTTCGAGGTCGAAGGTAAGGGGTTGGGCATTGGAATCATTTTGTGGATAAGGAGAAGAGAGAGCGGATCGTAGGAGTGCGAGAGCAGCTACGGAAGGGGGTGATGAGGGACGATGACTGCAAGGTATTATTATTAAATAAATTTAGTTGGAAGTAATAAGACTGACAAAATAGAAATTCGAGGCTGAAAATCAAGTTAAAAATGGTAGAATAAATCATATAAATAAAAATAAAAACATACGAGTGAACGTCGTAAGAAACCGAGATACATCGATGATGTCATACACTTTATCATGACTTCTGTACTCGACCCAAAAACTATCGGAAGACCTAAAAGACCTCGTCGTCACGTTAGGTCTCTCACTGGTCTGTCCTCTTTCTCTTCTTTGTCTCATATTCATACTGACGTCCTACAGGTTATCTCCCAGAGGTAGATGCTACTGGAAAAGAAAAATGGCCCAGAGGCGACGAGAAAGTATGGAAGACTGGCATGAGGGACCTAGACACTGGTATCCTCATTCACTGGCCTTTTCTTCACTTGCAGATCTTGATAGATCTGACTTAGATGTTCCCTCTATCACCAAATCGATCATTGGTCATGTTCAAACATCTCTCGCTCGTCAAGCTTATAACCTCGACGATATCGGTGCTTATCAGGCCATTGCTCTCTCCGTTAGAGATAATTTGCTCGTATGTTCATTTTCTTCAATCATCCTCATATCTTTTTTTTTTTTCACATATCTTCTCATCGTAGCTCAACTGGAATGATACCCAAAGCCACTATACTCGCAATCCGAGCAAACGCGCGTACTACTTGTCTCTGGAGTTCTTGATGGGTAGAACCTTGGATAACGCAGTACGTTTGATCTTTCCTTCTGTCCATTTGTTTTTTCGTTGAATAATATGTAATAAAAGTTACTCAACCTTGGACTGAAGAACAATTTTGCGCAAGGTGTTAAGCAGCTCGGTTTCTCTCTAGAGGACGTTCTAGCCCAGGAACGTGACGCTGCCCTCGGAAATGGTGGTCTCGGACGTCTCGCTGCATGTTATCTCGACTCCTCTGCCTCTCAAGTATGTACATACAGTCATCTTCTCTTTCATTCCGACCTCGAATCTGTTTTCTTCTTTCGATAGGAATTGCCTCTTTGGGGTTATGGACTTCGCTACAAGTACGGCATATTTCAACAATTGATCTCTCCCGAAGGCGATCAACTAGAGGCCCCGGACCCTTGGTTGGAAACCCAAAATCCTTGGGAATTACCAAGGTAAAATTTGGGTTTCCATTCCTTTTGCTTCTTTTTTTTCTTCTTCTCGTTTGCATGTTAGATTGGATGTAACGTATGATGTGAGGTTCTACGGCCAGGCAGAGCGACTCACCGATGGAACCGGGAGAGCCACATGGGGCGGCGGACAAGAAGTTCTGGCCGTAGCGTATGATGTCATGATTCCGGGCTACAGTGAGCGCGTTCATTCCCATTTTTAATGTTGTGGTTACTAACTGCAGGCATCCCTTTCCCGTCTAGATACCAAGACCACGAACAATTTACGGCTTTGGGAAAGTAAACCGAAGCGAGGTTTTGATCTGAACAGTTTCAATGGTGTGGTCTAAACTTGATTTTCGTCTGTTTTCATTCAATGGTCTGGATTTCATTTTCAGCGGGTGACTACGCAAGCGCCGTCGAGTCGTCCAATAGTGCAGCAGCCATAACTTCTGTTTTGTATCCGAATGACCATACGACGTGTAAGTACCCTATCCGTTTACACATCATAATTCATCTAAATGTGTCATCAGTCGGTAAGGAGCTCCGCCTCAAGCAGCAATATTTTTGGACGGCAGCCAGCTTGGCTGATATCTTGCGTCGGTTCAAAAATATCGGAAAGCCCATCTCTCAGTTCCCTGATTGTGAGTATTTTCTCACTGTATGGCATTTGAGATACCCAATAACCACCACCAGATGTTGCCATACAACTCAATGATGTACATACATATGCTCTGCGATAATATCACCGCGCCCCTTGTACTAATGTGTCATTCAGACCCATCCTACTCTCGCGATTCCCGAACTCATGCGGATCCTCGTCGACGAAGAGGACGTTTCTTGGAACGCCGCGTGGGGTATCGTCACCAACACGTTCTTCTTCACCAACCACACTGTGTTACCGGTAAGTAATTCTATCGTTTCGAAATCTCTTCCACTGCCTCTAATATTTTTCCCATTCAGGAAGCGTTAGAGAAGTGGCCCGTGCCTTTGTTGCAAGATCTGCTTCCTAGGTCAGGATCTGGAGCCCCTTTCTTGACTTGATCGTTGACCTGATCAGGATTCCTATAACAGGCATATGCAGCTCATTTTTGACATTGTGAGTCCATATATGTACTCTGTTCGAAAATTGGTCATTTTTGTCAATCCTCATGCGGTAAATAGAATTTGTGAGTCGATTCGCGTCTCTTCTCCGAACGACATTCGATCCTACTTTCTATCTATCACAGGTTCTTCTTGCAAGGCAAGCTCGTTAGTCTTGGGCCCCACATAAACACCTTTATGACACCGTGTCCCTACTCCAGCTGTAGAACGCCAATACCCCGGTGATCGAGATAGGCTTGCTCGGATGTCGTTGATTGAGGGTAAGTCCTTACTTCAACTGGATGAACATCCATCCACATTGACCACGGAATATCGCAGAGGGTCATCCGCAACAAGTCAGAATGGCCCATTTGGCCTGTATTGGCAAGTATTCGTGTCTTGAAGGGATACATATGCTGATATGATGAAAAAAATATATACAGGGAGTCGAAAGGTCAATGGTGTGGCGGAGGTAAGAGGACTCTATTACTGGTTGGGTTTTGAGATCTTATTCCGTGTTCTAGCTCCACAGTGAGCTCGTCAGAACCACCATAATGAAAGATTTTGTCGAATTTTATGGGATCAGCAAGTGTGTTACATCTTTTCTTTTGGTTCACTGATTTTGTACTGAAACCCACCTGGCTTAGGTTCGGGAATGTTACGAACGGCAGTACGTTCTAAAGGATTCCGTTCCCTTGATTTACGTTCATGGTGCTTGACTTGACAGTCACCCCACGCCGATGGCTAGATCAGGTGGGTATCGCCGAGGTATCCATATTCAAGGTTTTCCATGACTTACTTCATGATAGTGTAACCCAGACCTGAGTGCCCTCATCACAGAGGCTCTCAAGATCGACAAAAGTGTCTGGCTCAAAGACCTGACGCTCCTCGAGGGGCTTCTCGCGTATGTCGACAACAAAGGATTCCAGACTAAATGGGCAGAAGTCAAGCAACGCAACAAGGAGCGGCTCGCGCATCATGTGGAGATCATGCTTGGCATCAAGGTAGACACGTATGCTATGTTTGATGTGCAGATTAAGGTATGTATGTGTGCGTATCGGGGAGTTCAGTTTATTGTCATACTCAGGACTATTTGATAACAGCGTCTCCATGAATATAAGGTTTGTACACATTCGCTTTCGTCTATTGTGCCGTTATTGAAATATTGCACCATTCAGCGCCAAACGTTGAATATCCTTGGAGTGATTCATGTGCGTGTCAGGTCCGTATGGCTAGACTGGTTGGAGTAAACCAAGGCTTTTCTTTAGAGATACCTGGCTCTCAAGAGCATGACCCCTGCAGAGAAGAAGAAAGTAATCCCTCGTGCTGTCTTCTTCGCCGGGAAAGCCGCTCCCGCATGTGAGTGGCTTCTTACCCTTTCTTGACCATCCTAATTAATCAATCCTTCATTCGTCCGCCAGACTACATTGCGAAATTGGTAAATCACCTTTCACAACGTGAGAATTTCCCTACCCCTCATGCTTTATTTTTGTAGGTAATCCGCCTGATCGTCAATGTTGCGAGAGTCATCAATGCCGACCCAGGTCAGTACATCTATATAAAGATTTCCCAGACCCGATTCCAACGTACATATATATACCCCTATTCATAGACACCAAGGACTACCTGACCCTTTTCTTCCTCCCTGATTATTCGGTCTCACTTGCAGAGATTTTGATCCCGGCTTCGGACATTAGCCAACACATCTCTACTGCTGGGACAGAGGCTTCTGGGACCTCCAACATGAAGTTTTGCCTCAATGGAGGGCTGCTTTTGGGGACGGTCGGTGCGTCTTTGTTGTTTTATTATAGAGCATCCAATTCAATTCGGCCTACTCAGACGGCGCCAACATTGAAATTGCAGAGGAAGTAGGAGAGAGCAACGTCTGTACGTGTCATTCTTGCCCATTTTCGAAGTTATCCGATTTTACTTATTAAAAAAACCCTTGTGTGTTGTGTGGCTTAGTCTTCTTTGGGCACTTGACCCCCGCAGTCGAAGATTTACGGTACCAGCACCTTTACCATCCCGTTGATGTTCAGGTTAAATGCCCTGCTCTCGCCAACGTCCTTGATCAAATCTCCGATGGCCTTTTCGGTGATAGTGGAGTTTACGAACCGTGAGCAGAAAGAAGCATGCCTGAGCAGATCATGACAACTAACGGCATGACCGACCGTTTTATTTATATAATAGGCTTCTCAACACCATCAGGCAAGGGGACTATTACTTGATAACGGATGACTTCAACTCTTGTGAGACACAGCGCTGTGGTGTCGTCTATATGGTGATAACATTCTTTCCAGATATCCAAGCATTACGCATGGTCGATGCCGCATATGCCAATAGAACTGAGTGGATCAAGAAAAGCATCCGAACGACCGCCAAGGTACGTACCTCAACTCGTCACCCAACTGAATGCTCAAAATCGATTGCGATAGATGGGCAAGTTCAGCTCTGATCGAGCTATACAGGATTATGCTCAAGAATACTGGAACATAGAGAGCACAAAGGTGTAGGAAGCAAACGTGAATGAATAATCTGTAAGTGTAAGAAGCGAGGAAAATCAGGAAGGCCGGTACAAATGTGAAGAATTATGTGTAAACTTGTCGCGAGTGAATGTGTTTGTAATTTTCTGTTCGAATTAAATAACAAGATAATAGAAAAAAAAAGGAGTGTTAGGTTCCGAATTTCCAGACCAGCAAGACAAAACAAAAAGAATAGTGATTAGGAGACATGACCCAAAAAGATAGGGAAAAATTGCCATAGACGCAACAGCGGTGTAGATTAAACAGGCGGACCATTCGATGAAACACCGGTCGCAGCAGGGTATCGTCAAACTGACTCTTAGACGAAGCTAAGACGGCGTTGAACCTGGCTCCGCTATTGTAGGTCTGACGTGAATATAACATTATGAGAGCCCAGAAGAGATTGAGAACATACCATCCAGGATCGTTTCGGCAGGTTCTGGGGCGGGCGCAGGTGCATCTTCAATCAGCCCGGGAGCAAGATTCGCTTCGTGTACCTCCTCGACGGTAATTTCTTCAGAGGGTGCAGAGTCCACCACAACCTCAGTCTGCTCCTCTACTTCTACCGTTACCGTACTTTCTTCCTGTTCGGTAGGTTGAACTTGAGGAGCCTCAGGTACCTCCTCATCAGACTTCGCTGGGACCTCCGCGGGGACAGGTTCAGTGATGTGAGTCTCTGTGAAAACCTCGGGGGCTTCGACCACAGGTACGGGCTCGGGTTCGACATCTTGCTCCTCAGCAGGAATATCCACAACAACGGGCTCAGAGATATTTGACGCCTCGAGGGGTAGTTCCTGTGCTTCAGCAACCAGGTCTAGTTCAGGCGACGCCTCTTCGACAAACTCCTCCACTGAAAGCTCGACAGGTGTCGGCTCAGAAACGAGAATCTCTTCTTCCGTGGCCGCTTCTAGAGTTTCGACGACGACAATGGGTTCGGATTGAACAGGAGCAGCGAGCGATTCTTCCGTAGATTCCACCTTGGGTTCCTCCACGGTCACATCAGCAAGCGCAGGCTCCACTTCTTCCACAGGATCCTCGACTGTCTCCGATACTTCAACAGCCACGATAGGTGCATCAGAGACAA
>Ga0209006_10007008_pt1 | contig 10188 bp, 12 predicted proteins | sample JacPin_JW_Ref_O2_FD_188567 | JGI IMG/M metagenome (GOLD analysis project Ga0209006, IMG submission 188567) | Forest soil microbial communities from Algoma, Ontario, Canada - Jack Pine, Ontario site 1_JW_Ref_O2 (SPAdes) (version 2) | ecosystem: Environmental > Terrestrial > Soil > Boreal... | reverse complement strand
GGTCCTCGCGGACGGGGTCTTTCTTGGGTTTCTTCATGGGGAGACGATCCGCTCCAAGGTTTCGCGGTAGTTCCACGGCATCCATTCCGCGGGCTTAGTTAGTCTCCACTTCCTGAGCATGGCGCTGCAACTCGGTCAGGTAGTCGAAGGAGTTGGCGTCGCACGACTGGCAAGTGTGAATCAAGCTCATGAACAGATCACCCACGTCTGCCCCGTTCAGCGTCCGATAGAACAATGAGTTCTTCCGGTGAAGAATCGCCCGCTTCAGTGCCCTTTCGACGACATTGTTGTCTAACGGCGCTCCGACTTGCCGGAGAAACAGCCGTCAAAGGACGTGGTTTTCCTAGACATTTCTACCCCCCCCAAAAAAATTTCGGTTGTTTTGGTAAAAATGGAGTTTTTCAACAGGCACGCCTGTTAACAACAATTATTTCCGGATTGCCCCCATTGCGCTGGCCTGCTCCTTCCATCGTTGGACGTTTACGCCCATCACGAGTAGCCAGAGACTGAGCGCTACTTCTGCGATGGCTGTTGGCACAAAGTATGGAAAGATACGGGCTTCGAGCGCGGGCGCAAGAAAGAGCGCGAAACTGTTGATGAGGTAGCCTGAGCCCTCGATCGCGAGCAGCACGCCGATGACGCGCGGAAGGAACGTCGAGCGGTAGACCAGGTATGCCATCGCGAAGCAATCGAAGCCAAAAAACACCAGGCTGATGGCAAAACCACCCTCAAACAACTGGAGAGAGAGATACGCTGCAGCCTCTAATTGCTCCGCTGTAAAGGCATGCAAGTAGCGTCCGCCTCCTAGAACAACGAGCGGCGCGTAGTGAGCGAGCAAACTGACGGCCTCAATGGCAGTGGAGACAAGGCCAAGGATCGCATCCAGTAATGCGATGTTCTTGTTCACCACCTTGAACAGGTTATAGAAGATGAGCGCCAGTGGCACATTGCACACCAGGTAAAAGACTTCCACCGCAAAGCCCAGCCGATACAGCAACTGGTGCGTCATGATGTTGTGCGCGGTAGCCGCGGCGTCCCCCTGCACGACGAGCCTGCCACGAACGAAAAGCTCGGCAAAGGCGCCCCCGACGATCACAATCAAATACAGGAAGCCAGCGATCCTGGCGTAGAGGCGCGGCGACGCTTCAGTTCGTTCCATTATTTTATTGTCTCCTGAGCGATTCAGAACCTCAAGGCGTGTTGCGTCTCAACTGGCGAGACTACTCTTCGGAGAGGCGCAACGCGTTGATGCAAACACAAAATTTGAACGAGCCCGTCGGTGCGAAAAGTCACATCTTGATGTGCGGTTGGCGGCGTAAAGCCTTGGCGATGCCCTACCTGAAATTTACCGCGTACGGAAATCGGTTAGAGTTTACCCTTCCTGACTCTAGGGGTGGTCCCCTTTGTTTGAGGGATTCGATCAACGGTCATGGCTGGCGGCGCAAGCTAGCGCATGACGCCAGTCACGACTGGATCAAGTACCGTCGCGGTCTCTGCAAATTCTGCAAACAAACCGTCACTTTCCTACCCGCTTTCTCCCTGCCCTACACCCATTACAGCCTGGTGGCGCGTAGTCAGGTGCTGCGGCGACGTTTTGTGGAGCACTGCTCATGGGAAAGCGCCGCGCCGCCTCTGAAAGATCCGAATCGCGTTCCTGACCCTTCCACTCTCCGCCGCTGGTGCCGAAGCTTGGATTCCTCGCCTGCGTTTTCTTCTCTGCGAAGCACTCTACAAGCCATAGAGCAAAAGATGGCCCCCGACGAGCAACTCGCTCATGGCTCCTTGCGCTTGGCTTGGCCCACCCTGTTTTGCTTTCTACGAGTCGTCTGGCCTTGGCCCCTGCACCTCTGAGAGCCGAGATTTTTTCCCCACCCACCATCCTTGCGTGGGAATGAGAGCTACAGGTTCGTACCCTGACGCTGGAAGGACTGTAGACACCATGAGTGAGGATTTGGAACGGCTCAAACAGAGCAGTCCTCTACTGCAGTACCTGCAACAGCACAACTGGAGCGGGCGCCCCGCCGAGGCTCGCTCCGAGTTCGTCGGACTCTGCCCGTTGCATGAGGAAACCCACTCCTCCTTCTTCGTCAACCCCCGCGAAAATCTGTTCTACTGCCACGGCTCCGGGCAGGGCGGCGACCGGATTCGCTTCGTGCAACTTTCCCAACATCTCTCCTTTCGCCAGAGCCGCTATCCGGAAGGCATTCAGTATCTGGCTCAGCGTGGGGTGCACGCTGCCGCTCTGATTGAAACCCGCGCCACACCGTTTTCCGTGCGTCACAATCGCTTGGCGTACTCAATCAGCGGCATGCCATAGAAATCGGAGATGTTTCCCGAGCGACGGTAGCCGTGCTTCTCGTAGAACGCGATTGCGGTTTCGAGCGGCTCGGTGGTGTCGAGAGTGACCTCCGAGCATCCGCAACTCCGCAACCAGTCCTCGATCGCGGCCAACAGCGTTGCAGCCGTTCCCGTGCCGTGCCACTTCGGCAAAACGGCCATGCCACGCAGATGACCTTGTTGTTCTTCGTGGCTCCTGGCAGAGATTGTCCCCACAATTTTGCGGTCCACGGTGGCAACCAGCGCATGCGTTTGCCGAAGTCGAACCCGTACCTGATCGGCGCTCGGAACCGTGTCGGCGAACGCCGGAGGAGTGTACGCGGATCGATACGGCGCGAACGCTTCCAGCAGACACGCAGCGATCGCCGCGGCATCATCCTGGTCAGCGGTGCGAATCTCAATGCCGGCGGTAGGCTGCATGTTGGAACTGATCTTACTGCAAGCGAAACTGTGTGGGAGTCCTTCGACTGTGCTCAGGATGAAATCCGGATGTGGCCAGCTTTAATTAAGCAGTTGACTGCGCCTGCGCAGGAGTCACTGAGGCCAAGAACTTGGCGAGGATTCTATTGATTCGACAGGAGTTATCTGACAAGTTCTTGGAGAGAGCCAAGTTGAGAAATCAACCTTGCGCGAGATTCTTGCCGAAGAACGCTCAGGATCCCGGCCGCAGTTGCCCGAAGTGTCTGTTACGCAGCCACCTGCTGACGATATGCCGGCACGAACTCCTCATTCACAAACCTTTCGAACGAGGTGGGCGCAGTATTCTCGGACGTGCGGGGTTCGAGCGCCTTCATGTAACCCGAGTTCAGCGCCCCTACCATCTCCAACAGCAGATCGACGAAGTTTGCGGACATCCCCATCTGCCGCAACGCAGGACGAAGCTGTTCGTCGGGAGCCTGCACGTATCCGAGCGACGGCTTGCCAATGGCGTCGCCGATGATCCCGGCAACTTCGGTATAGTCCAGGTCCCGCTGTCCGAGCAGTTCCCGAGTTTGTTTACCGCGGATCTCACGACGTAACAGAGCATCTGCGGCGGCGCTCCCGATATCGCGAGTCGCAATCATGGGCAGCTTCAGCGTCGGGTGAATGGGCCCGACCACACTGCCGAGCATTCGGATCACGCTCACCTGCGGGAGAGTGTTCTCCATGAAATAGCCGGCGCGGAGATAGAGCACGTTCAGGCCATCTATCGCGTTGAGCTTCTGTTCCAAGTTATAGAGCCCGACGACCGGGCCGGTACCGGACGGTTTGTCTGCGCCGATGCTGCTCAGCGCGACGACGTGCTTGATGTCCGCGTTGCGCACGGCGGCGGTGATGGCGTCGCTGACGCGGTCCTGAAATGCACGAGCATCGTTGGTGGTGACATTAGGAGGAATCAGAACGTAGGCTGCTTCAGCACCCTGGAACGCGTTCGTGAGAGTCACAGGGTCGGTCGCGTCGGCCGTGAACGCTTCCGCTCCGCGCTCGGCCAGCGATTGTAGGTGTTCTGCGCTTCTCCCCACGACGCGGACTTTCTGGCCACCGGCGATGAGATTGTTAGCCACGACGGCTCCGGTGTGGCCGCTGGCTCCGAGAACGACAAACATAGCCACCTCCAACCACGGGTTGGATGCTAAGCTTGCGCGCTCGACTCTATTAAAGATGAGAGCGGTTGCTGAAGTCCAAACTCAAATGGGAAACTGGATGTGTCTGCGCTGAACCGCGCGCGGAAAGGATACAAATGAGCAAAGTGAAAGTCGCTGCTTTCTCCGTTTCGATCGACGGCTTCGGCGCCGGACCGCGCCAGGATTTGCAGAATCCCCTCGGCGTGCGCGGCACCGAGCTCCACTCGTGGTTTTTTCACACCGACATTTTCAAGAAGATGCACGGCCTGGGCGAAGGAGAAACCGGAATCGACAACGGTCTCGCTGCGCAGTCGTTCGACAACGTTGGCGCCTGGATCCTCGGCCGCAATATGTTCGGACCGGTTCGAGGTCCTTGGGAAGGCGATTCCTGGAAAGGATGGTGGGGCGACAGTCCTCCGTACCACACGCCGGTGTTTGTGCTCACGCATCACGCGCGCGCTCCGCTTGCGATGGAAGGCGGCACCACGTTCCACTTCGTCACCGATGGATTGGAGTCTGCTCTGCACAAAGCGAAGGACGCAGCCAAGGGCAAGGATGTGCGGATTGGCGGTGGTGTCTCCGTCATTCGACAGTATCTGGTCGCGGGACAAGTCGATGAAATGCAGTTGGCCGTCTCGCCGGTCCTGATGGGCGAGGGGGAACATCTGTTTCAGGGAATTAATCTGCACCAGCTTGGGTTCACGCCGGTGCGGACCGTCGCCGGGGAGCATGCGACTCACGTTCTGATTCAGAGAAAAAGATGACCGCGCGGGTTGCCGCATCCGAAGCGAAGAAAGGTTAGGGTGGGGACTTTGACTTTTGCTACTCAGTTACCCAACGTCAAAATCCCCATCGTAAATGTCGCAAAATGCGCGCCGTTAGGGGGGTGCCCGCTCATCTCTGGAACCTATCTTTTTCTTGGACTATCATCTCTTCTTCGGCACGAACATCTCCGCTTCGGCTCGACGTTGGATCACTCTTCGCGCAGAAGGATCGTCGGATTCACCGACAACGCGCGTGGTGCGGGAATCCATGTGGCCACCAATCCCAGCAGCGACATGGCCAGGACGACACCAGCCAGCACCAGCGGATGGCGGGGAGTTGCTTGGTACACGATGAAAGCCAGCACTCGGCTCGCCAGAATCCCGAGGACTAATCCCGCCGCCGAGCCAACGGCCAGCAATTTGAAGACGATGGGTCGAACCTCGCACACAAGGTCGAACAGGACGGAACGGGTTAGGGCTTTGACGGATGTTGCTAGAGCCGGCGCGTGAGACATGACTGTTCTCCCATCTTGAAAGTCAAGTCCCCACCCTAATCTCGCCAAAGTCTGGCGAGATTAGGATGGGGCAACTCAAGGGAGGGCACGGTTCACTGTGCCGGGGTGGCGGTGACCGGCGTGGTGGCCGGGGCTTCGGCGGTTACTTCTGGAGCGGTGACGACGGGATTGATCTTCACAGTCGCCAGGATTTGTTCGAGGCGGTTGAAGACCTTGTCGCGGTCGACGTGCTTGGTGACGCCTTGATCGGAGGCCACCGTGGTGACGTTCAGGGCAAATTCGTAGCAGGCTCCATTCTGGAAAGCATGGAAGTACTTCGAGTCGCTCTGGCGAGTTCCTTCACCGGAGACGGCTTCGGTGGCGCGGAGCTCGAGGTCGCCGAGCATCAGCTTGGAAGCTGACGCCAGATCGTTCGATGGAGTGGGCGCGGGCTGAGAGTCCGACTTCGACGCTGGTGCGGACGAAGCGGATTCGGTCTGGACCGCTGACGCGGAGGCCGTTGCGGGTTCGGTGGACGTTGCGGGCGTGGTGGCCAGCTTGGGCTGCGGCACCGCGAACTCGCGGCATTGGTCGGCGGAGAGAGTTTTGTTGACGCTCACGTTGAAGAATGCGGACGAGAAGTCGGTGTTGGCGAAGCTCGTCTCGGGCAATTCGACTGCGGCGAGGGCGACTCCGCCGGGCTGCACGAAGTTCATGGCGATGGGATTGGAACTTAGAAGCTCGGTCGCGGCGCTGCCGGTTTCAATCGCGTAGCGGCGCGGATATTCGAAGGTCACGCCGTAAGTTTTATCCGAGTAATTTACCGTTGCCGGTTTCTTGCGGACGACTTTTTTGGGAGCCGGCTTGCTATCGGCCTGCATGACAGGTGCGGGCATGGACGCGATTGGATTCTGAGTTGGCGTAACGGGAATCTGGATATTGGAGCTTACGGGCTTTGGCTTGTCGCTGGAACAGCCGACGGTTACGGAGCAGATAATCAGCACGGCGGCGAAGACGAGCGTGCTGGCGTTCTTACCCCAGGTCAGAAAATTGGTTTCTTTCATCGAGCGAAGTGCGTTGATGCGGGTCATTGTGGTTGCCTCCTGCCGTCGAGCGGCATCATGAGGAATGCACGAGGCAGACCATGAATCTCGCCATTGATTCGGTGGGACTTAGTCAGCTGCTTGCGGCTGCGGTCGTGGGCTCCCGGACACGATGTGTAAGAGGAGACACGGAGGGTTGTGATAGGTTGGCTGCCTTAGCTCGATGGGGTACAGCAGGAAGATGAACGAACTGGTGACGACGCTTTACAGGCCGGTTGGGCAGGCCGAGTACGACCTGATCAAGGCAAGCCGATTTCACGAATTCCCGCCCCGACTGCCGGAGCAACCGATCTTTTATCCCGTATTGTCGGAGTATTATGCGAAGCAGATCGCGCGCGACTGGAATACGAAAGACGAGCGCTCAGGATTTGTCGGATTCGTATTGCGCTTTAATGTTAAGGCGAGCTTTCTTCGTGAGTATGACGTCCACATTGTTGGGAGTTCCGATCACAAACAATATTGGATTCCTGCTGCGGATTTGGCGCGGCTGAATGCGAATATTGTTGGCGAAATCGAGGTGATCGCGGAATTTCGAGGGAAAACAGGGAAGACATAAATGAGCGTCCGTCCAACGTCTAGGGGTCTGCAACTTATGCTTCTGTTCGTTCCGTGTTTCCTCTGCACCGCAGTCCAGGCGCAGAACCCGGCGCATGCACCGGAGAGGATCATTATCGATACCGACATTGGCGACGACGTGGACGATGCATTTGCATTGGCGCTGGCGGTGAAGAGTCCGGAACTGCAGATTCTGGGCGTGATGACGACCTTTGGGGATACCGAGACTCGGGCGAAGCTGACCGATCGGTTTCTGGCAGAAGTGGGACGGCCGGAAATTCCAGTGCTGGCGGGGAAGGCTAGGGTGGCAAAGAATCCGATGTCGCAGCGTCGGTATGCCGATGGCGGACGTTTTGCCAAGAGCTCGCACGGGGACGCGGTGGAGTTTTTGCTGGGACAGATTCAGAAGTATCCGGGGGAGATTACGCTGATTGCGATTGGTCCGCTGATGAACCTGGGAGCGGCGATCGATAAAGATGCGGCGACGTTTCGGAAACTGAGGCGGGTGGTGCTGATGGGCGGGTCGATCCGGCGAGGATACGGGGATTTGGGATATACGCGGCCGGTCCCGCCGATGCCGGAGTGGAATATTTTGAATGATGTGACTTCGGCGCAAAAATTGTTCACCTCGGGAGTTCCGCTGTTTGTGATGCCGCTCGATTCCACGCAACTGAAGATGGATGAGGTGAAGCGGGCTTTTTTGTTCAGCCAGGGGACGGCGGTCACGGACCAGTTAACGATCCTGTATCAGCTGTGGGGACAGGAGACGCCGACCTTGTTTGATCCCATGACGGTGGCGTTCGTGTTGAAGCCGGAATTGTGTCCAGTGCAGGGAATGCATATTCGGGTGGACGAGAAAGGCTACACGCGAGAGGAGCCGGGCGCGGCGAATGCCGAGGTTTGTCTGGATTCGAACGCGGAGGATTTTTTCAGGTTTTATTTGAAGCGAGTAGCCGAGAAGTAAAAGCAAGGGGTGAACTGAGGTGGGTGTGTCGAGTCTTGAAGTCAAAATCCCCAACCCTAATCCCGCCAGAGTGCAGCGAGATTAGGGTTGGGGCACCCTCGTCTTAGCCGTTGCCCGCAGCGATAATTTCACGGAGACAAATGAAAAAACTGACGGCAGTTCAGGTGTCGATTGGGACCGTTGTGCTGGCGGTGCTGCTCAATGGAGCCATGTTTGCGCAGACGAAGCAGGATGTGGATCTGATCGTCAGCGGCGGGACTGTGGTTACGATGAACCGGGCGCGGACGATTCTGGACGATGGCAGTGTCGCGATCAAGGGCGACGCGATTGTGGCGGTGGGGTCGCGAGGCCAGGTGGAGAGTCAATATAAGAGCGCCCAGACCATTGATGCGCGCGGGCGGCTGGTGCTGCCGGGATTCATCAACGGGCACACGCACGTTCCGATGACGCTGTTCCGCGGGCTGCATGATGATGTGACGCTCAATGACTGGCTTTACAAGTACATCTTCCCGGCGGAAGCGAAGAATGTGAATGAAGAATTCGTGCGCTGGGGAACGCGGCTGGCGGCGGCGGAGCAGATCCGGTCAGGCGTGACGACGTTCGCTGACATGTATTACTTCGAGGATGCGGTCGCGGAAGAGACAAAGGCAGCCGGAATGCGCGGAGTTCTGGGAGAAACGTTCATTGATTTCCCGGCGCCGGACAATAAGACCAACGCCGAAATGTTGGCGTATACCGAGAGGTTTCTCAAGAAGTGGCAGGGAGACGCGCTGATTCATGCGGCTCCGGCTCCGCATTCGATTTACACGTGTTCGAAAAAAACGATTCAGGATGCGGCGGCGCTGGCCAACAAATATCACGCGCCACTTCTAATGCACGTGGCGGAAATGAAAAAAGAGCGCGAGGACAGCGAGAAGGCGAATGGGATGTCACCCGTGGCGTATCTGGAGAACATTGGAGTGCTGGGGCCGGAACTGGTGGCGGCGCATTGCATTTTTGTGGATGAGGCGGACCGGAAACTGCTGGCGGCGCGGCAGGTGGGCTGCGTGCATAATCCGTCGAGCAACATGATGATCGCGAGCGGAGTGTCTCCCGTGCCAGAGATGCGGGCGGCGGGGATTGCGGTTGGGCTGGGGACCGATGGTCCGGCGGGAAGTAACAACGACCTCGATCTGATGGAAGAGATCGACCTGGCGGCCAAGCTGGCGAAGATTTCAAAGATGGATCCGCTGGCGCTGAACGCCAAGGCGGTGGTCGAGATGGCGACGATTGCTGGCGCGCGGGCGTTGCACATGGAAAAGGAAATTGGATCGCTGGAGACGGGGAAGAAGGCGGACATGATTCTGATCGGCCTGGATGAGCCGAATGCGGTGCCCATGTATGACGTATATGCGCAGATTGCTTATTCGCTGAAGGGGAGCGACGTGGAGACGGTTGTGATTGGCGGGCGGGTCGTGATGCGGGAGCGGAAACTGCTGACCGTCGATGAACCGCGGGTGCTGGAGAAGGCGCGGGAGTATGGGAAGTCGGTGAAGGCATCGTTGGGGATGGATTAAGGCAGAGTCCTCGGGAAGTTGGGATTCGAGAATCGAAACACGAAGTCAAAACCATCACCCTAGCCGCAAAAGACACGGCTAGAATGTGGCACCCTGAAGTTTTGTTGGCGAGTTCCTTCAGGGCTGACCTCGGAATGCTGGTGCAGCATCTACGGGTGCTCTTCCTGATTGTGTGGCCGGCGCGGGGCAGACGACGCCGATCGGACTTTTACTTGCGACGATGTTGCTGGCCACGGGAAATCTGCTGCCGCCGATGGCGGTGCATGCAATGTTGGACTGCGCGTGATGGTGCTTCTTCCGAAGGGGTTTGCCCTTGCGGAGGAGGTCGTCACTAAGTTGATCGAAGTAAAATCCCCATCCTAAATGCGGGCGAGATTTAGGATGGGGCATCCGCAGCGCATCGAGGGTCTGTGCGATCCGAGAAAATCGCAAGGCGCTGATTTCTTGAAGACGGCAGGGGTTGCACTTGGCGGAAGTGCTCTGATCGCATTGCCGGAGCGCACGATTGCGCTGGGCGCGGCTAAAAATAATTTTGCTTATGAGGTGCGGGCATTCGGGGCTCTGTTTCGGCGTGTAGAAAGGTTCGAAAATGCGAGCCCGTGTTTCGGCGGCATGTCGTGCTCGGTGTCAACAGAATCAAGCACTTCCATGATCCGTCGGAGGAACCACGCGCTCCTACGCGCTGGGTGAATGCTTTTGAGATTGTGGTTTCGCAAAGGCAAGCCACGTCTGCCTCCCCGCCTGGCAAGCCCCATTTGTGAACTAAGCGTTACTTTGGTTGCAAGCGGCCTGCCAACTTTTTGCAGTCTTC
>Ga0209006_10007007_pt1 | contig 10188 bp, 9 predicted proteins | sample JacPin_JW_Ref_O2_FD_188567 | JGI IMG/M metagenome (GOLD analysis project Ga0209006, IMG submission 188567) | Forest soil microbial communities from Algoma, Ontario, Canada - Jack Pine, Ontario site 1_JW_Ref_O2 (SPAdes) (version 2) | ecosystem: Environmental > Terrestrial > Soil > Boreal... | reverse complement strand
AAAGGCGCCGAGCAGCCCCTTCACAAGAACCTTCATAGCGTTTCCTCCGTGTGGCATGCCCATTTGGGCATTTGCCAAGCTAGCGGGCGAATATTCGCCATAAGTTTGGGCGCGAGTCAATGCAGATTTTCGCCAACCTGCTCAAAAATCCAGATCCCGGTCAAGAATCCGGCATTTTAGGCCCTTTTTGCCGCCGATTCATCGCTGCAGCAGATGCTCCGCGGTCGATTCGTCGGTGACCAAGCCGGAAATAAGCCGCCCAGCGAGCGCTCCGCGCAGCGGCGCCCGCCTCGACGGTCCCATAGCGACGCCGATCACAAGCCGGTTGTCAGCGCGTCGCAAGGGCGCCGAGGCGACGCGCTGGTTCGTGCCTTCCGCGAGCACTTTTCCCGCTGAATCGAATGCCCAGCCGGTGATCTCGCCGACCGCGCCAAGTTGGCGCAAAGCCTCGGCTTCCTGTCGGGTGATGATGCCGTCCTGCACCAGGGCGGCCGAGTCGCCGACCGCGCCGACACCGACGAAACTGACATCGGTACGTTCGACGAGGTCAAAGAGACTCTTCACCGAGGCAAGGCTGGTCAGGAGCTCGCGCTCCTCGACCGAGCGAGCGATAACCGGTAGGGGCATCGGGTAGTGTGGCGCCCGCACGCTGTCGGAGACGCGAATGATGACGTCGTAGAACGAAGCCGAACCATCGGTCTTGGTGGTGCCGACCATCGCGACCAGCTTGTGCTGCGGGCATTCCATCGCCGGCAATTGGTCGGCGACCGCGCGCATCGTGCGGCCCGTGCCGATGCCGATGATCGCTGGCTCCGAACGGCGCAGCCAGCGTTCGAACTCCGCCGCAGCGACTTGAGCAATGCCAAGCGTCGAGGACGTCGAGGCCGGATCGGTCGGGGCGACTTCACAGAACCTGAGGTCGTAACGCAGCTTGAGCGCCGCGGCGAGTTCCATGCAGCGCGCGATCGGATGATCGAGCCTGACCTTAATGAGGCGCTCGCTGATCGCCAGCGAAACCAGGCGCTGCGCCGCCTGGCGCGAAATGCCGAGCTTGCGCGCGATCTCGTCCTGGGTGTTCCCGGCGACGTAATAGAGCCATCCTGCTCGCGCGGCCTCGTCGAGCCGCAAATCGTCGTGTTCCGACTTGCGCGCCATGGCTTCAGTCCACGCCCTTAGCGTCTGCTCGGCCCGCCCGTGCGGCGACGAGTTGAGGCAGCTGCGCCATGTCGTCGAAGAGGAGTTCGGCGCCGGACGCGGTTAAATCCGCCCCTTCGTCAGGAGGCAAGAAATGGCTCGCGCCGACAAACCCGAACACAATCATTCCGGCCGCCCTCCCGGCGGCGACGCCCGCGACGCTGTCCTCGATCACGAGGCAGTCTTTCGGCTCGACGCCCATGACGCGCGCTGCATGCAGGAAAAGATCCGGACTGGGCTTTCCTTCCGCAACCTCCGCGGCGGAAAAAATGTAGGGCGCGAACAAATTCTCGTAGCCGGCCAGTCGCAGCGAGTGGCGCAGCCTGTCATGCCCGCTCGAAGAGGCGACGCATACGCGCGTGCGCAAACCTTCAATCGCCTGCCGCACGCCTTCGACGCCTTTCAGTTCTCGCTCAAACGCCGACAGAATCTCGCGCGAAAAATCGACAGGAAACGCCTCGGGCAACGGCGCCCCGAGTTCAGCCTCGATTCTAAGCATGGCTGAATCGAGCCGACGCCCCAGGAAGCGCTCGCGCGTTTCCCGATCGGTCAGGCGAAGGCCCGCTTCGCTCAGCCTGCGGCGCATGACGCGGAGCGCGATCAGTTCGCTGTCGACCAGCACCCCGTCACAATCGAAAATGACCAATTCAGGCCAGCTAGATTTCCGGGTCAGCTCACGAATCTCCCGCTCAGTTCGCCGCAACATTTCGCACGCATGGGCCTTTCGCGCGTGGAACGCTGCGATCGCCCCACCCGCCGGCGCCGCCGCGCCTGTCGCGAGCCTCGACATCGACGACATCGCGGAAGCCATCGTCTGCGTCCCCGCCGCGACCGCGCCGACCATCGCGGAACCCAGAAGCACCGGCTCCGGGGTCCCCGGCGATTCCACGGTCTTGTTGCATACATCAGCCATGATCTGGCGAACCATTTCGCTGCGCGCGGCGCCGCCGCCGCTGACGATGATCGAATCAAATGCGTAGCCTGATCGCTCAAGCTTACTCACGATATCGGCCAGGCCATAAGCGAGGCCGCAGAGCCCCGCGACATAGAGTTCCTGCAAGCTCGCTGAATCTTCGCGCAGGTCCATCCCCATCACGCCCCCGCGCGCGCCTGCATCGGCCGACGGCGATCGGCTGCCGATGAAGTCAGGCAGGACATGCAGATTCTCCGCGATCAACGCCGCTTGCGAAAGGCCGCCGACCCGTGCGGCGATCTCTTTCTCGAGCGCGTGGAGGGCGTGCAAACCCGCGCGCGCCGACAATTCGGCAAAGGCTGGATGCAGGCGCAGCAGGTGATCGATCGCTCCGCCGAATGCCGATTGACCGCCGTCGATAAGCCATTGATCACGGGTGAGCGCGCCGAAATGGGGCCCCCAAATCCCGTCGATGAACCGCGGCCCGTCGGCAAGCGCCATACAGCTCGAGGACGTGCCCAGAATCAAGGCCAGACGCCGGCGCGGATCGGCCTGCGCGCCGCTCGCTCGCGCCCCCAGCGTGCCGGCGGCGCCGGCGTGAGCGTCGACCAGTCCGGCGCCGACGGGCGTCCCAGGCCTCAACGCCATTGCCGCGGCCGCCTCGGCCGTCAATCCCTGCCCGAGCGGCGTCCCTGGCCACGCCGTGGCGGCGCCGATGCGCGCGTAATGGTCGTCCTTGAGGAAGCCGAGGCCTATGCTATCGAAAAATTCCCCCGGCCAGCGCCTCTCATGTGCGAGATACCCGAACTTGCATGTCGCCGGACAGGCCGAGCGGGTAAGCGACCCGGTGGCGCGAAACGACAGGTAGTCGGTGAGATCGAAGAAATGCCCGGCGGCGCGGATCGTTTCGGGCTTGCGTCGGGCGAGCCAGGCCAGCTTTGGCGCGTGCATTTCTGGCGAGATCTTGCCGCCCACATAGCGCAGGGCTTCGTGCCCGCCGGCATTGATACGCTCGGCGTCGTCGCCCGCGCGATGATCCATCCACACAATCACGTCGCGCTCGGGCGCCTCGGTCGGGCTCACCGATAACGGACGCGCATTGCGATCGAGCACGACCAGGGAGCAGGTTGCGTCGAAACCCATGCCGCGAACGGCTTCGGCCGGCAGATCCGACGCCCCAATGGCCTCGCGCACGGCCGAGGCAACCGCGCTCCAGATGTTGTCCGAAGATTGCTCGACGATATCGCCCGACTCGCGCCAGAGGACGATCGGCCGTCGCGCGCTGGCGATCAGCTGCCCGGCCGAATCGAAAACGCCGGCCCTGGCGCTGAGCGTGCCTACGTCCACTCCGATATAGGCTTCGCGCATGGAATCCCTGGCTTGATCGGGGGCGGAGAATTCTCCGTTTCCTGCGTCGCTGGCAAGCCGCCGCGCTAAGGATCGTCACAAAACCAGGATCGCGAAGCCAGACGCGTTCGACGCCGAGGCGTTTTGGAGCGACTCAAAGGGGGTCTAACATGGTCATTTCGCTCGGGACTGTGATCCAGCTGGAACGCCTTGGATGTGTGGGTTAAGCGGCGCGTGGCCGACACAGCAATCAGAACAATTTATTGCGGCAGTCAGAAATGAATGATATATACTTCTGACCACCGAACTGAGCTTCCGCCTTGAGAGGCGCTCGCGATCCAGTTGGCTTCTCGCTTTGCGTCCGGGAAAGGCCATGAAAACAGCGCGAAACGAAAAGGCAGGTAAGCTATTGAAAAAAAATCCCGCTAGATTACCGATTCAGCACCCGTGGCGATTCCAATGACTTACGACCACAACTCGAAAAGATTCGTTTCGTCTGGCGAAAGGTTCATTTCGCTTTCGCGGCGGCGGCCGGTCGCAAGCGACGTTCCCAAGGCAGCGCCTCGGAATGAGGTCTTCGTGGATCCGCAAAAGTTGCACAAAAGCGCAGCTAAGACATTGAAATAATTGGTTCGCGTAAACTTGTGCGCGGAGCAAATACGAGCCCGAATGGTTAGGCAGGCAGGCTCAGAAGGCCGGCCGCGCCGGACTCCAGACCGAACAAGAGCTGAGAGCCCGTCGCATTCCAGCCAAGCGCGCTGACCGCGCCGTCGCCGGGAAGGCGCACAAGAATTTCGGCCGCGTCGCCGAGGCGGACGAGCAGCACGAGGCCGTCGGCGTAGCCAATGGCGAGAACCAGCGCCTTCGGATGAAAGGCCACCTGCGTCACCCGCGCCTGGCGAACGCCGCATTCGCGCGGAGCCTTGCCCATCGGCCCGTCCTTCTCCTTGAACGGCCAGACGACGGCGGCGTCGGCGCCGGAGGTCGCCAGCCATTGCCCGTCGTGCGACCAGGATATCGAGCGCGTCTTCCCGGGATATCCGGTCATGCGCATGTTGCGCGAATCCTGGATTCGCCAGCCGTGCAGCGCGTTCTCCTGCATCGAGCTCACGAGAAAACGCCCATCGGGAGAGAAGGTGACGTCGAGATGCGCCCCCTTCCATTCCAAGGTCTGCGGAGCGCCTTCGACCTTCGGAAACCAAAGTGTGGCGCCATTGTAATGGGTCGCTGCGAGGCGAAAGCCCTTGGGCTGGAAAGCCAAGCCACGCGCAGTCGTCGGCGCACTCCAAGACATGACGGCGCCGCTTTCGTCGCGCGCCCGCACCTGCTTGCCTGCGCTCCACGCGCAAGCCTTGCCCCTCAGCGCTACGGCGTCAATCCACCGGCCCTTCTCGTCGGCGATGTCCTCAGCACTGCCATCGGCCCGCACCGCGACCACCCGCCCATCGTCGCCGCCGGTCAGCAATGTCTTGCCATCGCTGATCGCTGTCAGCATTGCCGCGTCGGGATAGACGACGACGCGCTTTTGCTCCTGGGGATCGCCGATCAGCACGATTCCGTCAGCGAGCGCCAGCGTTGGGGCGCCATCGACGAACGCCGCCGCCACGACATGCGCGCCCGCGTCGAACAACTGCGCGCGCCGCGCCAGCGAAGAGGCCGCGGTCTCAGATTCGCTCATAGTTCCCTCGTCCGCCCGACTGCATCGGCGCCCTCCTCCTTAAGGGAGAAGGTGCGCGCGCCCTCTCCTGCAGGGAGAGGTTCGGGATGAGGGTGATAGCGCCGTCAAGCCGCGCAGGCCAGGAATCCGTTGCGGATTTCCTCTTCCATGAGATCGCGGCCGATGAATACGGCCTTCGATTCCCGTTTCTCGTCCGGCCTCCAGTCCCGTTGCGAATCGCCGTCGAGCATCATGTGCACGCCTTGGAAAACGAAGCGCTTGGGGTCGCCCTTCATCGCCACAATGCCCTTGCAGCGCAGGATGTTCGGGCCCTGCTCCTGGGTAAGGCGATTGATCCAGGGCATGAACTTGGCCGGATCGACGTCGCCATCGAGTCTCACTGCGACCGACTGCATATCCTCGTCGTGATAGTGCTTGAGGCCATGATGATGATGCCCGACGTCGTGGTCATGGTGGTGGTCGTGATCATGGTCGTGGTCGTCCTCGCGGATGAGAAAGTCGGGTTCGATGTCGAGGATCCGATCGAGATCGAACGCGCGCCGCTCCAGCACATCGGCAAGCGCGACGTCGCATTTCTTCGCTCGATGCAGCGCCGCGTAAGGATTGATGGCCCGAATGCGCGCCTCAACCTCTCGCAACTCCGCCGGGCTGACGAGATCGGTCTTGTTGAGGATAATGACGTCGGCGAAGGCGATCTGGTTTTTGGCCTCGGGCGCGTCGCGCAAGCGCTGGGCAAGCCATTTGGCGTCGGCGACTGTCACCACGGCGTCGAGCCGCGCCGCCTCTTTCACATCCTCGTCGACGAAGAAGGTCTGCGCCACCGGCGCCGGATCGGCGAGGCCCGTCGTCTCGACGATGATCGCGTCGAACCGGCCCTTGCGCTTCATCAGCCCCTCGATGATGCGGATGAGGTCGCCGCGCACGGTGCAGCAGATGCAGCCGTTGTTCATTTCGAACACTTCTTCGTCAGCGCCGATGACCAGCTCATTGTCGATGCCGATCTCGCCGAACTCGTTGACGACGACCGCGTAGCGCTTGCCGTGCGGTTCGCTCAAGATGCGGTTGAGAAGCGTCGTCTTGCCGGCGCCCAGATAGCCGGTAAGGACTGTGACGGGGATTTTCTCCGGCTCGTGGCTCATGGTCACGCGGTCGTCTCCTCGATGAGAAAGGGATCAGGCCGAGATATAAGGTTCGGCGGCGCTTATGGGTAGGCCGGAAACGAGTGCTCTACCAGGAGCCGGAGCCAACACCCCCGTTGAGGCCGACGTAGGGCCCGGTCCATTGCCACGCCGGCGGTGTGACATACGTGGGCGAAGCGTAGACAACCGGCGGCGGCATCTCGTCGCCCGGCAAGGTCGCGGGTGGAGGCCCCAACACGACTGCATCCGCCGGGATATAGCCGAAACGTCCCCGCCACGACGCGCGACACCAGTTGCGGGCGCATTTTTCCAGAACGATTTCCGCGCCTTGGGGGAGGCGCTGCACGACGCTGGCGTTGCCGGTCGCTCCGGCGCGCATCACCACTGGACCGCCGGTCATCGCCAGTTCCGCGCTTGCCGGCGCGATAAGGCCGATGGAAAGGCCAAGTCCAAAACAGAGACGCACAATTGCCCTCATATTTTTGTCGCGCGCCACGTCGGGCCGTTCGGGCCGAAGGCCGGTTCGATGCGAAAATTGTCATTGGCGGTCATTGCGCCAAGAGACAAGGTCTCCTCGGGCATGACGAGGGTCGCTTGATCGCCAACAAACATGATGACGTGGCGCTTCTGCTCGAGCAGCCTTTTCGCCATGCCGCGCAGGCCGTCGAAATAGGGCGCCCTTCGCCAAGCGCCCGGCGCGCCGGGATCAACTTGGCCGTAAACAAATCCGTTCGTCGGATAGATGGAGAGCACGAACCGCGCCCGGTCGGGCTTCCACTCGGCCGGCATCGTCCCGTCGGTCATCCACAGGCAGAAGAAGCGTCGGCACTGGTCGGGGGGAGCCTCATGGATGGTGCAGCCCTTTCCGGGCGCGCAATGCTTGCACCAAACCCCTGGCGCCTTTGCGAGCTCTGGCAGCCCATAGACCTTGCAACACAGCGTGCAGGCGCCGCATTCGCGTCCCGGCGCGGCCGAGTAGGAGGTAAGGAGCATGGCGGTTGAGGACATTGGCGCGCGTCGCTTGGCCGAGTTGATCCCCTGACCGCTATCGCGACCGGCTTGGGCTGGCAAGTTCTTAGCACCCAACGGCGCCCGGCGCCGGCCGGCCGCGAGAACAGGCGCCATCCTACGCCTCGCGGCGGGCCGGACGCTCGAAAACCTTTTCACGACCTGTATACTACCCTAGAACTTGACCAATCCGCGATCAGCAACCGTGATCAACGCGCGCGGAAGGGAGGCAGAGTTTTTGCGTCAAATCCTGTTCGCAATGATCCTGACCGCTAGCGCTGCCTTGGCGCAGGAACCGTCCCCGCAGACAGCGCCGACAATTCCGTTCGACTCGGTTCCGAACTTTCTCAAGCTTCCACCCGAGGTCTTTCTCGGTGAAGCGGCGGGGGTGGCGGTCAATTCGAAAGGCCACGTGTTCGTGTTCTCCCGCGGCGGGACGAGTGGACCGGCCTACGGCGCCGCGGCAGCGCAACTGCTGGAGTTCGACGGCGACGGGAAGTTCGTGCGCGAGATCGGCCATAACCTCTACGCGTGGTCCTTCGCCCACGCCGTCCGCATCGACAAGGACGACAACATCTGGGCCGTCGACAAGGGCTCGGACCTGGTGGTCGAGTTCAATCCCGACGGCCGGGTCATGATGGTGTTCGGGCGCAAGAAGGAAGCCTCCGACGAGGCAGCCGAGCCGTGGAAACATCCGAGTCCCCCTGCCCAGCCGGTCGACGGCATGTTCAGGCAAGTGACAGATGTCGCCTGGGACCCCGCCGGCAACACTTACATCAGCGACGGTTACATCAATTCCCGCGTCGCCAAGTACGATGCGGACGGAAATTGGATTAAGTCCTGGGGAGAGTTCGGGAAGGGTCCAGGACAATTCCGGGTCTTGCATTCGATTCAGGCTGACGCCGAGGGCCACATCTACGTCGCCGATCGCGGCAACGGACGAATTCAGGTGTTTGACGGCGACGGGAATTTGATTCGAATCATGCAGATCGGCGTCCCATTCGACTACGCGAGGGCTCGCGCAGCCATCGGACCGAAGCCCGGCTCTCCGGACGGCAGCCTGGCAAGCTACGGCGCCGCGTTGACCATGGCGCCCGGCGCGCCCTGGGCGCTCTGCATCACCCCGCCGCCTAATCAGGTGCTCTATAGCGCCGACGCGTTTCCCGGCCGCATCTACAAGATGACACTCGATGGAAAAGTGCTCGGCGTACTTGGCGAAACAGGCAAAAAGCTCAAGCAGTTCGGATGGATTCACGAGATCGCGTGCCCGTCAGAAAACGAGCTTTATGTGGCCGAGCTGCTCAATTGGCGCATCCAGAAGTTGACCTTGCATCCGCAATCCCAATGAGGAGAACGCGGACTATCATGCTCGGCGTTCACTTCGCCGATGCTCAGAACGCCAACGAAAGTGCAGGCGCCAGCGACAACTTCTTCGACGCGCGAACGGGCGCGGCCATCGCCACGAGCTGATCCGTTGGTCGCCTTGCGAGTCATCGGCTGATCGGACTAACGTTGACGCCTGAACGACGCCGGTGAGGCGCAGGCGGGAGGATTTCGCCATGAAGGCTTATCGCGTCAATCGTCGATCCTTGCTTGTCGGCATCGCGGCCGCGCCGGCGATCGTGTGCGTCGCGCGCGCCGCGCCGCTGACCATGCGCCTGTCGTCCTCGCTGCCGAACAATCCGAAGTTCGCCAACGGCCGGGTCTATTATGACAATCTCGTCAAGCGCCTCGCGGCCAATGGCCTTGCAGACCGCATCGACGTGCAGTTTTTCCCTGACAATCAGCTCGGACAGGAGATCGATGTCGTCAATTCCGTGAGCCTTGGCGTGATCGATCTCATGGTCACGGGCACATCGATCTGGGCGAATGTCGTGCCTCTGATCGGTCTGCTCGACCTCGGCTATCTCTTCGAAAGTTTTCCGCAGCAGACTAAAGCGCTCGAGACGGGCGCGGCCAAGCCGCTAGAACAGGCGCTGAAAACCGGCGCCAACGTTCAGATAATCGGCTGGGCCTACAATTTCGGTTCGCGCAGCGTCATGTGCAAATCTCCTGTCAACGCACCTAAGGACTTGGCCGGGAAACGAATCCGAACCTTACCGAATAAGATCATCACGGAGTGCCTGAAACTCATGGGCGCGGCCGCCACCCCAATGGCGTTCGGCGAGATCTATACCGCGCTTCAGGCCGGCGTTCTGGACGGACTTGAGCATGATCCGCCCACGGTTGCGGCAAGCAAGTTTTACGAAGCCGCAAAATTCTATTCGCTGACCCAGCACAATTTCTCTGCGCTCGGTGTGTTCTGCAGCAGCCTCGCCCTGAATCGAATGGACGCCCCGCTGCGCGACCAGTTTCTGACCGCGGCGGCGGAAGCGGCGGTGGACACCAGAGTCCGCGGGCTCGAGGCAGAAAAGGAGGCCATTGAAACCTTGAAGCAAAAGGGCGTCGAAATCATCGCTTGCGATCGCGAGCCGTTCCGCAAACTGACGCTGCCGCAGACCGACAACTTCATAAAGGCGCATCCAGAGGCGAAGCCGATCATTGATATCGTCCGCAACGTCAAGGCATGACCTCGTGCGGGCGCTTTTGACGATCGCGGCGCGCGTTGGGTCGATGACGAGTTGTCAAATTTCGGCCGGTGGCGATTGACGCAGGCGGTGGACTCCAGCGAAGCGCTGCCCGACTCCCGCCGCTCGGCGTACGGCTCGCAGTCCGTGCTGCTCATTCTCGTGGACGCAGTTGCGGCTGTGCTGCTGGCGTCGGACCTGATCGTGGTGTCGCTCTCCGTCTTCTACCGCTACGTGTTGGCCGCGCCGATCGAGTGGGCGGATGATGTCGCGCGCGGGCTCATGGTGGCGATGAGCTTCTTTGGCGCGGCAGGCGCGCTTGCGCGCAATGAGAACGCCAGC